>Ga0233433_10000319_pt1 | contig 52900 bp, 37 predicted proteins | sample SI_122_August201_5_FD_179868 | JGI IMG/M metagenome (GOLD analysis project Ga0233433, IMG submission 179868) | Seawater microbial communities from Saanich Inlet, British Columbia, Canada - SI_122_August2016_100_MG | ecosystem: Environmental > Aquatic > Marine > Inlet | place: Canada: British...
AAACTTCAGCCCCAAGTACAACGATGCCTTCGCCAAATACACCTATCAACTCAACGACCAGCATAAGCTACAGGCCAGCCTGCTGCGCTCGCACGACGATCTCGATTTTGTCGAGGACAACGATGACCGCTCCAATACCGAATACGGCAATACCTATAGTTGGCTGAGTCTCGACTCGGCGCTATCGCGCAAGCTGCACGCGCGCACGACCTTGCTTGGCGGCCGGATCTCGGACCAGCGCGACGGCCTGACCCTACTTGATGATCGCCGCTCCGTCGACTTCACCGTCGCCGACGAACGCCAATTCGACTTTCTCTCCCTGCGCCAGGACTGGAATTTCGCCCCCGCGCCAACACACTATCTCAAGTGGGGTTTTGACCTCCGCCACCTCGATGCATGGTACGACTATCGCAGCGAGCAGCGCATATCCGAACGCGACAGCGCCGGCACCGTACAATCGCATTTCGATACCACCGCCAACGCCCTAGACCTAGCTCGCTACACCCTCGGCCTCTATGCGGCCGACCGAATCCGCCTCGCCGACCCGGTAGCCCTCGAACTCGGCCTGCGCTACGATTACGCCGGGCACACCAACGACCAGGTCGTCAGCCCGCGCCTAAACATCGTATATACCCCAGACCGCAATACCAGCTTGCGCGCCGGTTGGGGCTACTTCCACCAAAGCCAGGGCATTCATCAGCTCGACATACAAGACGGCGAAACAGCCTTCCACCCCGCGCAACGCGCCGAACACCGGGTGCTGGGGCTGGAGCGTTTTTTCGCCAACGGCCTACACCTGCGCGTCGAAGCCTACGACAAAAAACTCACGTCGTTACAACCTACTTACCGCAACTGGCTCAACGCCATCGAGATCTTCCCCGAATTGCAGGACGACCGGGTGCGCCTCGACTTCGATGGCGTGCGTTCGCACGGTCTCGAAGTCTACCTCAAACGCGATACCGGCGGCCGTTTTACCTGGTGGATGAGCTACGCCCTTGCCCGCGTCGAGGAGGATATCCGCTCGATTCGCACGGACCAGGGCACGATCCCCTTCGCCGCCGAAGTGCCCGGTCGCTTCGACCAGCGCCACACCCTGAGCTTCGACCTCAACTACCGGCCTTCCGCCCGCTGGCGGTTCAATATGGCCTGGCAGTATCGCAGCGGCTGGCCATATACCGATCGCACGTTACGCCTCGGCGAGACCGCCGCCGGCGAATTCTTCTTCTACGACCAGGTCGGCGAGCCCAATGCCACGCGATACCCCGCCTTCCATCGCCTCGACCTGCGCCTGAATCGCGCCTTCAAAACCTCCAAGGGCCAGGTCCACGCCTATCTCGAATTGACCAACCTCTACAACCACGGCAATGTACGCACCTACGAATACAATTTCGAATGCACCAATTCGACAACGCCCGATTGCCACTACCGCAAAGACCCCGAGTTCTGGTTTAAGCTGCTGCCCTCGATCGGTCTCAACTGGAATTGGGATCTCTAAACCCTTTTTGAACACTACACCGAGCCAACGCGAACTCTTCAGCCTCTTCCTGCCCCTGGCCCTAAGCGGCCTGTTCTACCCGCTCGCTTCACCAGTGATTAACGCCGCCCTTGCCCGCAGCGCCACCCCCGAACTGGCCCTGGCCGCCTTCGCCATCGCCCGCAGCCTGAGCAATCCCCTGATCTCGCCGCTGCACGGGTTGCGTCAGGTCATTACCGCCTTGGTTTACGATCAGGAAATGCTCGGATATATGCGTTATTGGTCGTTGATCTTGGGCGGTGCCGGCACCGGCATCATCCTAGTCGCCAGTTGGCCACCCATCTATAACCTGCTGGCCGGCGACTTGATCGGCATTCCCGCCGATATCGTCGCCATCGGCCCCCCCGTACTCGCCGTTATGGCCTTTAGCTCCGCGCTCGCCGTCAGTCGCGGCTACTACCAAGGGATTTTAGTGCGCTATAATCGTGCCGGCCCGGTCGGCACCGGTGCCCTAGGCTACTTGCTCGGCACCACAGCCTTCGTCGGCGCAGGGCTTTTGTGGTGGGATATTGAAGGCGCGCTGCTCGGCGCGCTGGCGCTCTTCGTCGGTCAGGTCGTCTACTTGGCTTTTGTCTGGTGGCCGACCCGGTCCATCGTCATACCGACCCATAGCGACGAAGTCAAATCCGAGCAGCGCAGCGCCCGCTATGTCTTCTATTTCTTTTTGCCGCTGGCCCTGTCGTCAGCGATTCTCGCCGGCACCGAACCTTTCCTACAGGCCGCGATAGTCCGCGCGCCATTGGCGATCCCCTCGCTCGCCGCCGGCCCCGTATGCACCTCGTTGACCTGGCTGGCCGGCGTGCCGCTGTGGAATATCCAACAATTGGTCATCGCCCGCGTCACCGACCGCGCATCCTACCAGACCGTGCGGCGCTTTGTCTTCACTGTCAGTGTCGTCTTGACCGGTGCGATGGGATTAGTAGCTCTACCAGGGATCGACGAAGGAGTCTTCGGCTTATTGCTCGGTTTGGAAGGAGAGGTCAAACGGCTCGCCATCGAGGGCTATCGCATCTATTTTATCTCGCCCTTTTTCATGGGCTGGCGCAGCCTCTACCACGGCACCCTGATCGGCAAAAATCATACGGCACCGATCCGCTCGGCCGCTCTGGCGCGCGTACTCGTGCTCTTTGTCATGCTGGGCGGCTTAGTAGCCTATGGACAACTCAACGGCATGATGGTCGCCATCTGGTCGATGCTCGCCTCGACCGTCGCCGAGGTCGCCTATCTCGGCTGGCACGTGCGAAAAATAGATTGGTAGTCGCCCGCCCTACGGAACAACCAACCGCCAGAGAATGCACCGCTCATCCCGATATACCTCCTTTATATACTGCGACAACTGCGCGGTTATATGATCTTCGTGCGGACCGACCCGTTCCACTAGTATATAATCGAGCTTCAGATGTTTGAGCTTTTGTGCGAGCGTGGGAAACTCCGGCAATACGACACTCAACCCCCCGTGCATCGTCGCCGCATAGACAAAACGGCGGTGTTCCTTACTGACTGCATCGAGTGAAAAACGCTGCCCGTTGATATTGTAATAACTCTTGGCATTGACATAGAACAGACCATAATCGACCGTCGCACGTTGTGCCGGCCCCGTCAGCAGAACGATATCTTCAACCTGCCGCCCGACGAGCCACTCATAGGCGCCGGTAAAGGGGATCGACCGGTTGAAGTCATGCAACTGCGAAGACCGCAGATAAAACCCCGCGCCAGCCATTGCGACGAGCGCCGTAGCGGTTACCACTGGGCGAGCAACGAGACGGCCGATCACCGCAAAACGCAACACAAACCAAGGACCAAGCAAGAGCGGCGGCAACAGATACAATAATAGCAACGAATTATCGAATATATCGTAAGTCGACACGTCGCGCGGCAGATAGAGGAAATAATTGAGCCCCGGCCGGGCGAGGATAAACAACGCGACCAGCGCCAACGGTGCCGCGACCCATCCCTCGATCCGGCGAAATGCCGTATCGTGCGCCAACTCTCGCATCTTTTCCACCGACCAGCCCAACAAACAGGCAATTTCCGGAACAAAAAAATAGTAGCGGTGCAAGCCAATCTGGTGATCGTTGCCAAGCACCAACTGCACATGCGCGGTCAGCGGTTCGATCGCGAGCACAAAGAGCACCAACCGATCGAGCCGAGTCAACGCACCGCCGCGCCGCCACATCGCATAGACCGCAAGACAGATAAGCGCGTACAGCAACAACGACGGCAGGTGCAAGTGCCGTTCGTCGACACGGCCCACTTCGAGCACCGCAGTGACCCAAAAGCTTTCCGCCATGCGCCGCAGAATATAGGCGAGATAACCGCACGCCAACGCCAATAAGACGGACAACACCAACCAATGCGACCGCGCGTTATCTCGGTCGCGACAGACCCACCAATCCCAAGCCCCCTGCAACGCCACGGTCCAGACTTGTAGAATCGTGTAATACGGGGTAATTGCCATCGTTGCCACACCGATCGCCAACATCGCAACTTGATAACGACGCGCGGACATCCGGTCGGCATGCACCAATAGCGAAAGCCAAAGCAACATCAGCCCCAATCCGTCACCCGGCCTGGGGAAGCGGAATAGCGTGAATTGTGCGCTGCCGTGCAAAAAGAGCGTAGCGAGCAGAATAAGCATCGACACCGCCGCGCTGACCGCCGGGCTATATCCCCACAGCCGGACCAAAGAGCAGAAGAGCACCAGCCACAGCGAAAAGGGCATCAGGATCTTCCACAGCGGCAGTAGCGCCAGCACCTGAATATTCAACGCGGCCGCCAACTTTCCGGCCGCGCTAACCGTCAAATAGGACGGAATCGGATTGCGCTCAGTGCGCTCCTCGTAGTAGAAGGGATTGGCGTCACTGGCTGGCGAGGCGGTGCTGCCTTGCGCGAGGGCCCAATAGATATACTCGTCGTCGTGCGTGACGATATAATCCCACGACCCCGAATGCGCCGCCTCCCTGCCGTGAAAAAGCAGGAAGCCGGCGCTAAAAACGAGCAGTGCTGCAATGCTATAACGAATCACCGGCAAGGTATAGATCCCCTATCAGATCCCGCCCATTCCCGCACTCGTAGCGCCCCCTAACTCCGCAAAATCTTGTCGATCGCCGCCCGCATCAGCGCCTCCGACTCGCCCGATACAAAGGCGTCGACCGGCTCGTAGCCGCCCTCGGCGAACGAATTGGCCAAGGTGATATACCCCGTGCCCAAATCGCCATAACCAGCCACCGCCACAAAGGCATCAGGGCGCGCCGCCTGCGCGTGCAACTGATATTCGATAAAGGTCTCGCCCGGCAAGTGCGCGATCGCCACCTCGTCGGTCAAATGCAAACAGGTAAAGGGGATCGGCCGTTCGCGGCGGCGCAGATAGGTCAACATTAACGCGGCTTTGCTGTTCGCCTTGTTCGAATCCGCCGCTGCACTAATTTCGGCCAGCAACGCCTGCTCGTCGAGATCCTCCCTCGGCGGCAAGCATACCGGCTCGGTGACCCAGCGCGGTGCGTTGAGCGGCTGTTTTGCGGAGGCTCGTTCCGCCGCCACCATCGCCTCGTGAATCCGCCCAGTGAACAGTTCTCTATTATCAGCTACCCCGTCGTTGTATTTGCCGGCCGTGATATTGCCGCCGCACCCCGTAAAATAAATATGCGGCACACCCGACTCTTCGCGGCGGCGATTGCGCGCCAGACCGACAAACTCCGGCGTCACCACGCCGGTGCCGTCCATGCTCGTCGGATGTACTGCGTAATAATGCAACATCGCCAATGCCTTCTCGCCGTGCCAAAAACCGATCGTCTTCAGCATCGGATCAATCAATCCTTCCGGTGCCGCGCGCACCGCAGGGTCTGGCGTCTTGGTCCAGCGCACCGCCCAGACCTTGCCGTCGTCGCCCATCACCCGCCGGTTCGAGGCGATGCGGTCGACCTTGGCCTCGCCAATGCTGACCTCGCTGCAAGGCTGCAAATTACCCATCGCTGCGGCCGCGGCACCCGCCGCTTCCGCACGCACCCGCTCGGCCCAATCGCCGGCCATAATCACATCGCGGCAGCCGTGTTGGTCGAGAATATCCTGCGCGTCGCGGTCGGGCCAAGGCGTGTCGTGCGCATGGATGCAATGCACCGCCACGCGCTCGGCCGCAGTTCCCACTGCCTCGGCCAACTCTTCGCGCCAGCGATCGTAATCGCCATTACTCAACTCCGCCCAGTCCAGCGCACACAGCACGATCGGCTCTTGCCCTTCGGGTACCAGGATCAACCCCAAGGCCGCTAGCGGATCGGTGATCGCCTTGGCCGGCGGATACCAACCCGCGCAGAGCGGATGGCCGAGTGGCGGCGTGATATCAGATTGGAACGTGCTCAATTGCATCATAGCGCATACCTCATGGGGTTTTATTTGGGCCGACGGCAGCGAAGCGCATCGAATAATAATGGCTATTGAGCAAAGCGCGGTCACCGGTCTTTTCGAGCCGGGTCCATATCTCGCTCATCATAGAACAGACCCTATCGGCCTGCTCGGGGTCCCCGGCTAAATTTCGCATCTCAGCCGGGTCGGCGGCCAAATTATACAGCTCGTCGAAATCAAACCCATTGAAGACAAATTTCCAGTCGCCCTGCCAATAGATGCGCTGGGCCAGCGGAAAACGAGTGCCGTGGTATTCGGCATAACCGCTGTCAAAGGCCTGCTCATTCACCGCGGGATCCCGCAAAAGCTCGCAGCAAGACCGGGAATCGGGCACATCAATGGGCTCGGCACCGGCCAACTCGATCAACGTCGGGCACAAATCGTGCAAGCCGATGCGGGCGTTTGTCCGCACATTGCTGGCAATGCCGGGTCCCGCGACAACTAAGGGGATATTATAAATTTCTTCGAAAGGGCCAACATTGTGCGCTTCGAAACCGTGGCTGCCTACGTATTTTCCGTGGTCGGCGGTAAATACAACCATAGTATTATCCCGCGCCCCCGTCTCATCCAACACCCTCAGTAAGCGCCCCAACTGGGCATCGATCTCGGTGATACGGCCATAATAACAGGCCAGGGCCTGGCGCCATTCGTCGTCGCTAAGATCGGCGAAAATCTGCTGCTGGCGTTTGTAAAGATTGGGCCGATCAGCAAAGTCATCGCGCAAATTGGCCGACAAGCGTAAACGATCCACATCGTAGCGCTCATAGGCTTCGCGGCCGACGATCATCGCCTCGTTCGGCTCATAATAACTGGCGACACAGCACCAAGGCCGGTCACTCGGTGCGTCCTTGAGATAGGCGATCGCCGCGTCGGTCGGCGCACTGATGCCGCGCTCTTCAGGTGGCACATCCGTCACGCCATAATGCAATGTGTCATTATAGCCTGGTGGCCCCTGATGATAGCGGCTCAATTCGGGATCAAGCGCACTTTCACTAGCCATGCCCTGTTCGGAAGATTTCCGGTGTGCCTCCTGGCCCAAAGGCTCGCCGACCTCCCATCCGAAATCGACAAGTTTTAGGCTGCGCTCGATATGCCATTTGCCAAAATAGGCGGTCTGATACCCGGCGCCTTGCAATCGCTGGGCCCAATGCGGCTTGTCCACACGTAATACGCACTGATCCGCATCGGCAACGTGTTCGACCTGCAATACGCCGTGATTGTGCGGCAACAAACCGGTCATCAAGCTGGCCCTGGCCGGAGAGCACGTCGGCAAGGGGGTATAGGCATTGTCGACCTGGATGCCCCCTGCTGCCAAGGCGCGCACATTCGGCGCGACCACCTGTGAGTCCGGCGCCAAAGTCTGCCCGCGTAAACCATCGGCTATAAAAAGCAGGATATTCGGAGCGCTCACAGCCTATACCTCATTGTAGAATTGCGCGATAAATTCGCGGTGAATGGCCTTGTCCTGGTATTTATCCGCTGCCCCTTCTGCCAGGTCCGCCGTTGAATAGCCGCTGGCAATGGCGAAAGCTTCGATACTACCCTGCGCCTGGTCGATCCGATAATCCACCCGCCAGGTGCGAAACGCGATGCGAAACCCATCATCCATCGCGACGATGCGCTTGCGCTTGGCATCCGTCGGGTCCGTCCTCAGCTGCACCTTGAGAAAATTGAGCAAATCCCAACCGCCATGCACCCCGACCCACTCGATTTGCACCGCAGCCTCTACGGCCAATTCTAATGAAAAAACCTGTTCTTCGGCCGCGTCCACCCAACCGGCACCGGCCTCTGGGAAGGCATCGGCATAGGGCAAATACGGTTTGACATCGAGCACCGGCGTGCCATCGAGCAGATCGTGTTGCCCCACATGCAAACGGTTGCCTTCTATACCGAGCAATCGCACACAGCTCATACCGATGCGATTGGGTCGATGAGGGGACCGCGTCGCAAAAACCCCCAACTTAGCCATGCCCTCGCGCGGCGGTTCAACCAACGCGTGCCAGGTCTCGTTCAAGTGCAATTCACACAGTAGCCAGATCCGCTCGAATTCAGCTAAACCAGCCAGGCCCTGCTGTAGCGCCTGCCCCTCATTGAGCTGAATCCATGCCTCATTGTCCGGCGCGATGCTCGCCTGCCTGGCGGCCTCATAGCGATAGCGCTGCGCACACTCCACATAGCCGATCGGAGAAAAATCAGTCAAATACAAATTCCTTATTTAACAACATTCTTCAAACCTCCCCCCGTGCTGATCGTCGATCAGCCCTCCTCCATCCTCAGATGTTCACCCCCACAGCCCCAAACACTTCTCAAATCGAACGACGACGCACTGCAAATTATACGACACTCCAGAACAACAGCCAATGCCCCATACTCTTGACCCTGAGAGCAATGCAACCGTTTATAGATTCCATGCACACCTTGCTCCGTCCACTCGACAAAACAGCTACCGACCTCGTCGACCTGCCGGACGTCCGCTACTTCGGCCGCTGTCCCACAACCGGCCAAGAACGGTCCCTGCGCCCGACACCCGAAGTCATCGCCGCCGCAGAGAAACTCAAACGCTACTTGGCGACGAGGCGCACGACCGACACCTTCAACACCAAAGGCATCTACGCGCCTTTCACCGGCAAGATGTTCGGCGTCATGCTGTGTAGAGATACCGAGGGACACTTGGGCACGCTGCGCGCCTTTTCCGGCGGCTGGGCAGGTCATTGGCAACCGCCGGGCTGGGTCCCGCCGAGCGGTCATATCGCCGAATTCGAAAAACAGCGCGACGACACCGAACCCCAACTCGCCGAACTGACCCAGTATATCGAGACGCTAAAAACCCAATCACTCGCCGACGAACATCAGCGTGAAATAGAAGACTGCAAAGCCGAGCGCCGCCGACTTTCGCGCACGCTCACCGAACAGATCCACCGCGCCTACCGCTTCGAAAACCCCCTCGGCGAAGTGCTGCCGCTCACCGAAGTCGACACCGGCAGCCCGCGTCCGCCCACCGGCATGGGCGAATGTTGCGCGCCCAAACTGCTGCAATACGCCGCCCGCAACCAGCTCGAAGCACTGGGCATCGTCGAATTCTGGTGGGGCACCTCCCCGTCCGCATTGCCTAGGACCGAAGGCTCCTACTACAGCTCGTGCGAGCACAAATGTTATCCCATTTTGGGTTTCCTGTTGCGCGGAGTGGCCGCGGCCGAGGTCGGCCCGTGAAACAACTGCCCTCCGACCAACGACACCGGCCGCTATCGGTCGTCCACCACGAAAAAAGCTTCATCGTCATCGACAAACTGCCCGACTTTCTTTCCGTACCGGGCCGTGGCCCCGAAAGCCAGGATTGCGTCACCGAACGCGTGCGCGAGCTTTTTCCACACGCCGAGGGCTTCCTCGCCGCGCACCGCCTCGATATGGCCACCTCCGGCCTGATGGTCTTGGGACTCACCCCGCAAGCCCACAAACACCTCTCGCTGCAATTCGAAAAACGCCAAGTCGCTAAAAAATATACTGCGTTGCTTGAAGGCCAGATCGCAGACGACTCGGGGCACATCGAATTACCCTTCCGCGTCGACTGGCCCAACCGCCCGAAACAAATCCACGACCCCGAACACGGCAAGTTAGGTATTACAGATTGGCGCGTGCTCGAAAGATACCCCGACTCGACTCGCGTCGAATTCACCCCACGCACCGGCCGCACCCACCAACTCCGCGTGCACTCCGCGCACGCCCTCGGAATCGGCCACGCAATTATCGGCGACCGACTCTACGGCAACCCAGCGCTGGCCGACCGCCTAATGCTACACAGCACCATATTAGCTTTCCACCACCCCGAGCACGGCGAACGAATCAGCTTCCGCTCACCAGTACCCTTCTAAATACACCGCCCATCTCACCCCAAAACGCTGACAAGGCGGAGGGGAGACCGCAGTCCTCACACCCACCGGCAGACATTTTAAGACCGTTTCTATGGGGCATAAAGATTGCGCGAACGATACTGAAAAAGAATCATCCGCCGATCTTCCTTTCCCATCCACGGATAAGCCCCATGCCCCTGCGTCGCCCCCAAAAATAACAATACATCGCCCGCTTTCATCGCCACGTGTTTGACCAGCCCCATCTCGTTTTCGCACGTCTTGATCCCCTCGGGCATAGGATAAACCGTCTTGTGCGAACCCGGCACGCAGACGAACCCCCCGTCTTCGCGGGTCACGTCGCGCAATTGCCAAGCCACGTTGACATAGTCGGTGTAGACACGGCCATTCTGCTGGCGATAGTGGTTGTTCACTCTCGCCGGGGCAGCCGGCGAGTGCAACCTGTGCCCGGCAGAGCCCTTCGCCAACAGAAATCCGCTGCCCAGCATGCACTCATAACCGCTGCCCATCATCCAGTTCAGTCGCTGGATCAATACCGGGTCGGCGATCATCCGCTGGAAAGATTCACCATGCGGTGCGGGCAACGCCCACGGGTCGGCTATCGATGAACGCGGAACCCCCTTGCTGCCCAAGGGCGTTTCTTCGGCGGCGACCGGGGCGCCGATCTGAATCCGTTCGGGGTTGGCGTCAATGGCCTCATTCGCCGCTTTGAGCCACGCTTCGTCCATCACCCCCCGCAAGACCAGGTGGCCGTTGAGATCCCAGTAATAAAATTCTTTTTCGTCGATCCCCGAATCGGGGTCGCGGATATAAATCGACGGATGAAAGACCTCTGCCTCCTCCGCCAGCCAAACTTTTTGACCATCTGAATGCACCACCGGAAAGGGTTGGGATCGATCGGGATTGTGCAAAACCGCACGCTCCAACTCAGCCAAGTCCGCCGTCCACTCTGGCATTTCATCACCTGCGCCGTCGATTTCCGACTCCATCCCAGGGCGCACACCCGCACTGATATAAGCGCACTCTAGCAGACGCTGCGTCGCTTTGCCCGGGACAGGCTGCAGCCCCCGCATCAACGATTCCGCGCAAATCATCAAATCACCCGCCTGCAACACCGGTTGTTCAAGCAATCCCATATCGTCGGTCCCAGCAACCAAGTCACGCGGCGCGTCCACTGTACTATTGTGGCTCGCCGGTACTACCACCAATCCTCCGTCACCCGGCCCCACCTCCGCCAGCGCCCAATACACCCGTACGCCCTGACAAAAACGGTCGCCATTGTGCTGGCGATAAGCTCGTGACCAATCGATCCATTCGCCACCGCCGGTCAGTGGTTTCGCTTCTTCGCAACCACCGAGCAAACGCAGCGACTCGTCGAGCCGGAACCCCTCGCCACAAAACTGCCGCAAATAGCCCGTCAACACCGGATGCTCGCGCAGGGCGACCAGGGGGTTGTCCGCTGGCCCCGTCCAGCGCAACGGTCCACTACTGGAATCGCGTTGGTCCAAGGCCCTATTGCAGGCTTTTAACTCGGCCGCGGTCAGGACACCGGGAATGACCAGGTAACCCGCCACATCGAAACGGTAATTTTCTTCGTTGCTCATCGTCTGCGTACCCATAGAATGCTCCCATCTATGATCACCTGCACAGCGGAGTATTGTCTACTCCTCTAAGATTGTGGTATCATAGTAGCCTCTGAGCCCGCGCCACGCAAAATCCTAACGGCCGAAGGAGACACCCGGTGAAAATAACCCACGTCGAACTCTACGAAATCGAAATCCCCCCGATCCCGCCCATCGCCCGCTACTTTCCCAAGATCTACGATATCACCCTTTGCCGCGTACAGACCGATGAAGGCCTCGAAGGTTGGGGCGAATATCAAAGTACTAAAGCCACCGGCCAAGCGCAGGCCGCCGCCCTCGTCGGCGAAGACCCGCTGGCCCTGGATCCCTATGCCCTGCCCGACGCCTTCACCTGTGCCTTGCTCGATATCGCAGGCCAAGCTTATAGCATCCCATTGCACCGCTTCTTCGGTGCCCAGGTCCGCGACAAGGTGCCGGTGTCCTATTGGTCCTGCCATATGGAACCGCACGAAACAGCAGCCGAGGCCGCTGTCGGCGCTAGCCTCGGTTTTACCAACCACAAACTCAAGGCGCGGTCGTGGGATATCGTCGAGACCGTACGACTGATGAAAGAGGCCACCAGCACCGACTACACCGTCGGCGTCGACCCCAATACCGAATTCGCCCTTTTGCCCAACGCGGCACGTCTCGCCAGCGAACTCGAAGCCTTCGGCACCGTATCGGTCTTTGAAGACCCGATGCTCAAAAACAACCTCGAATGGTATCGCATGCTGCGCGAAAAAACGCACATTGCCATCGCCCTGCATTTAGGCGCGCCCTCCGACGTACTGGCGGCGCTCAAAGCCGAATGTATTGACTATGTCAACCTCGGCGGCTCGGCGCTGCAAATCCGGCAGGCGGCCGCACTCGCCCATGCCGCCGACGTACCGTGCTGGGTGCAGATGGGCGGGTTGTGCACCGGGGTCATGGCCGCCTATTCTGTGCATTTACAGGCTACGCTGGCCAATGCCACCCTGCCCTGCGACGAGCTGCCCTTTACGCGAGAAGCCGATGTAGTAGCAGAGGGGCTCGTATTGCAGGCCGGACATTTCACCGTGCCTTCCGGGCCAGGGCTGGGCATCACCATCAATATGGACGTGATCGAGCGCTATCGCGTCGCCTAAACACGCGTTAGCGCAGAAAATAAAAAGTGCGAAATATATAAATACAGCCGATAGACGGGAATTTATTGCGATGAGTTTCGTCTATTCGACGCGATTCGCGCAGACATCGCTAAGAACAGCGTTGATAGGCTCTTTAGCTCTAGCAACTTTGTATTGCCCGCGCGCGCAGAGGCTCAGATCGACCTCAAGCAAAACTGGACGGCCGGCGCAAGCGACCGCTTTTGGTCCACCGATCAGGGCTCGCGCATCACACCCTACGAGTGGTCCCTCCACTTCGAACAAGCCAACAGCTGTATTCTTGTCTACATTATACCCCCATGCAAACCCTAACCGTACCACAAGGCGAGTTTAAACTCGCGCGCTACCCCTACCGCGCCAAGGAGCAACTGCGCGCCTGGGACGCTGCCGACGAATATCTGCTGCACCACCTGCACGATGAAGGGCTACCTGCACAAAATGCAGCCATGCTCATTCTCAACGACGATTCTGGTGCCCTCGCCACCGCACTTGCGCCACATCACCCGCAGGCGCTTTCCGATTCCTATCTGACACACCAGGCGACCCTGGCCAATCTGCAGCACAACGATCGCGCTCCAGACGACATTCGCCTGCTGCACAGCCTAGCCGAGCCAACCGGCCCGCTCGACCTAATACTCTGCAAAATCCCCAAGAGCCTAGCCTTCCTCGAAGACCTGCTGTACCGTATTCGCCCACACCTGCACGCAGGAACTCCCCTTATAGGCGCCGGTATGGCCCGCAACATCCACACTTCGACTCTTGAGTTGTTCGAGCGCATCATCGGCCCGACCCGTACCTCACTCGCGCAAAAAAAAGCCCGGCTCATTTTCAGTACATACGACAACGCGCTTGACCCCGGCCCCAGCCCCTATCCCACGCAATACGCGCTCGAAAACACCGAGCACACGCTGATTAGCCACGCCAACGTCTTCTCCCGTGAGCGCCTCGACATCGGCACCCGCCTACTGCTCGAACACTTGCCGGCCTCCGACAAACAACGCACCATCGTCGATCTATGTTGCGGCAATGGCATCATCGGCCTGGTCGCCGCAATGCGCAACCCGCAGGCCGAACTGGCCTTCGCCGACGAATCCTTTATGGCCGTCGCCTCGGCCAACGCCAATTTCCAGGCGGCTTTTGGCCGAACACGCAAAGTTTCTTTCATCGTCGGCGACGGTCTCGCCGACGCGGCAAAAAAAAATGCCGAGCTCATCCTCTGCAACCCGCCCTTCCACCAACAGCAAGCCGTCGACAACGCCGTACCTTGGCGATTATTTCAGCAATCGCATGCCGCGCTAAAAAAAGGCGGTGAGCTCTGGGTAGTCGGCAACCGCCACCTCGACCACCACGTCAAGCTCAAACGCATATTCGGCCATTGTGAGACCGTTGCCAGCAATCGCAAATTCGTTGTCTTGCGCGCAAAGAAGTAACCCTCTAAAACACTAACCGCTCTTTGTCTATAACACCTATTTTGAAATGACCTAATTAGCGCAAAAAGCAACGACTGGACTGTATTTTTCATCATCATAGTTCAGTACGGGCGACACGATCAGCACTGCGTCCAAACGCTGCATGCCCCTCAGTGATAAACCCGACATCCGCCTACCGCCGTCGCGACCACTGCCCCACTATGCCCTTTCTCACCAGCGAAATCATCTTTTTTATTGCCATTATCCCGCCTTCACCCCTACACTCATAAACGCCGCAAACACACCGAACAGAGGACACAAATGACTCAACGCGTCAAAATCGCCCTAGTAGGCTGCGGCAATATCGCCCAGTCTCACTGGAAAGGCCTACAAGCCGAAGCGCCGCAAATCGAAGTAACCGCCATCGTCGACACCCATACCGAAAGAGCGGCCGCGATGGCCGAACAGACCGGCGCGAAAGCCTATACCTCCCTCGAACAAGCCCTCTCGACCGGCGACTTCGATGCCGTTGACATCATGCTGCCGCACTACCTGCACGAAGAGACCGCCATCAGCGCTTTCGCCGCCGGCAAACACGTCGTGCTCGAAAAACCGATGGCCCCAACCATAGACGCCTGCGACCGCATCCTCGCCGCGGCCAAAGCCGCCGGCACCGTCTTTATGATCGCCGAGCAGTCGCACTACTGGCCCGACACGCTCAAAGTGCAGGAATTGATAAGTAGCGGCGCCATCGGCGAAATTATCACCGCCCGCGCCTATTTCGGCAACGCGGCCGGCATCCACACCGGCCCGAAACCCTGGCGCTACGAGTTGGCCAAGTCCGGCGGCGGTATCTGCATGGATGGCGGCGCGCATTGGATTCGGCCGCTGAGAATGTGGCTCGGCGAAGTCGACGAGGTCGTCGCGGTCACCGGCCATCCAAAAGAAGAGATGGAAGGCGAGTCCTACGCCCGCTCAATGCTGCGTTTCGAATCCGGTGTCGTCGCGGTCTTCGACGCGCTTGACGGCGGCATGTTCATCGGACCCGGCGAAGAATTTCGCATCACCGGCACGCTCGGCGAACTGGTCATTGAAAAAGGCAACGACGGCCACTTAATCCGCTACGACGAAACCCACCCCGATGGCGAAATTATCATGAGCAAACGCCCGGGGCGCGGCCCGGCGAGTTTCGGCTACGAGCTGCGCGACTTTTCCCGCGCGGTCTTGGAGGGCAAAACATTAGAAGCAAGCCCCGAATACTCGCTCGGCGAATTGCGCACCGCCTTGGCGATCTACCGCTCGGCGGCAAGCGGACAATGGGAGAAAGTCTGGGCCTAGTCTGGGGCGGGCATACCGCGATCAGCTATTTAGCGTACATTTATAAGCTATGATAACCCTATCGAATCTCGGCAAATCCTACGGCGACCGGACCCTCTTCGCCGATGTCTCGTTCCAACTCAACGCCGGTGAGCGCTACGGCCTAGTCGGCGCCAACGGCTCGGGCAAGACCACGCTGCTCAATATCCTCACCGGTGAAAGCGAGGCCAGCGCAGGCTCGATCACCATCCCGCAACGGCTGCGGCTCGGCGTGCTCAACCAGGATCACTTCCTCTACGAGGACGAGACGATCCTCAATGTCGCCATGATGGGCAACGACGAGCTCTGGCAGGTCATACTCGAAAAGGACAAGATCCTCGCCAAGGCCGAGGACTATTTCGACGCCGACCGCTTCTCCGAACTCGAAGAGACCTTCCTGCGCCACGACGGCTATACCGCCGAAGCCCGCGCCGGCATGATCCTCGAAGGGTTGGGCTTACCCGCTGCAATCCACCACGACCCGCTGTCGACGCTCTCTGGCGGTTTCAAGCTGCGGGTCCTACTCGCCCAAGTGCTGGCCGGCAATCCCGACGCGCTGCTATTAGACGAACCAACGAATCACCTCGACATTCTCTCGATTCGCTGGTTGGAGACTTTTCTGCGCGACTTCGCCGGGCCGGCAGTCATCATCTCGCATGACCACCGCTTCCTCGACAATATCAGCACCTGCATCCTCGACGTAGACTACGCTACCGTGCTGCTCTACCGAGGCAACTACACCGCCTTCGTCAAAGCCAAGCGCAGCGAACGCGAGCGCCGCGAAAAAGCGATCACCGCCAGCGAGCGCGAAATCGCCCACCACCAGAAATTTGTCGACCGCTTCCGCGCCAAGGCCAGCAAGGCACGCCAGGCCCAAAGCAAAGTGCGCCTGATCGAGAAGAAGGCAGACGAAATGGTCGAGTTGCCGAAAAGCTCGCGCCGCTACCCGAACTTTCGCTTCCAACAACAGCGCGACAGCGGCCGTGACGTGCTCAAGCTCAAAGGCATCAACAAAGCGTTCGGCGACAATGAGGTATTACACGGGGTTGACCTGACGGTGGAAAAGGGCGACCGGCTGGCGATCATGGGTCCCAACGGCATCGGCAAGTCCACCTTGCTCAAAATCGCAATGGGCAATTTAGTGCCCGACGCCGGCGAGGTCGAGTGGGGCTACGAGACACATCCCGGTTATTTCGCCCAGGACCACCAAGCACAGTTCGACTCGCCCAGCAATACCGCCGAAGCCTGGATCTGGTCTTTCTGCCAAGACCAGGGTATCGGTTTTGTCCGCGGCCAGTTGGCGCTGATGCTCTTTTCCGGCGACGACGTGCTCAAACGCCTCAGCTCACTCTCCGGCGGCGAGGCCGCGCGCTTGGTCTTCACCCGCTTGGCCATCGCCAAACCCAATGTGCTGGTCCTCGACGAACCGACCAACCATCTCGACCTCGAATCAATCGAAGCACTAGTCGAAGGGTTAAAACGCTACGACGGCACACTGATCATCGTCTCGCACGATCGCTGGTTCATCGGCCAATTGGCCACACGCGTCGTCGAAATCAAGCCCGACGAGGTCCGCGACTATCACGGCACCTACGACGAATACGTCCACTACTGCGGCGACGATCACCTCGATTCAGATCAGGTGGTGCTCAAGGCGAAGAACCAGAAAAAGAAGAAGAAATCCGAGACGACAGAAGAAGAAGTAAAGGTCGAGGCGGAGGTAAAAGCAGGCCCCGAAGCCAATGGCAAACGGCAAAAAAAGAAGGGCAAGAACAAAAACAACGAGCGACAGAATGCCAACCAGCTGGAAGAGCTGATGGCCCAGATAGAAAAAGCGGAGGCCCGCCTCGCGGAGATCGACGCACGGTTCTGCCAGCCCAACTTCTACGAAGAAACTCAGGCCGACGAGATCAAAACACTCGAAAGCGAACGCACAGGCCTCGAACGCGAATCCGTCTATTTGACGGCGGAGTGGGAACGCGTCGAAGAAGAGCTTAGCGTTTCGAGTTAGCCGAAAACGAGCAACCCCCTTTTGCTCTGCGAACCTTACAAATTATCCATTGACCGCTTGCCAGCTTTCATCGTCGTGCAAAAGGCCTACGACCACATCCAGGTGAACGCCTTCTTCGATCCGCAACCTAGCCGTTTCATCCGATTGACAGAATTTGGATTCCTAGCACTGATGCCTTGTATTATACGAGCAATGGCCCGAGTTGCTCACATCCAAATGGGATCATCGCCTCGGCCATCGGCCTACCCCTTCATCCCCGTCAGCGTAACGCCCTGGATAAAATAGCGCTGGGCCAAAAAGAAGATCGCGATGACCGGCAGCGTCATCAGCGTCGAAGCTGCCATCAGCATCCCATATTCACTCGAATGCTCGCTGCGAAAATCGAATAGCCCCAACGCCAGCGGATAGAGCCGCTGGTCATTGATATAGATCAGCGGGCCCATAAAGTCGTTCCAGGTGTTCATAAAGGTGAAGATGCAGACCGCGGTCAGCGACGGTTTGACCAGCGGCAGGATAATCCGCCAGTAAATGCCGAAATAGCTGCAGCCGTCTATTTTGGCCGCGTCCTCCAGGTCGATCGGAATCCCCTTCATAAACTGGCGCAGCATAAAGATGAAAAACGCCGAGCCGAAAAACGAGGGCACCCACAGCGCCGCAAGCGTATTGTACCAGCCAAGATAGCGGAAGATCATAAAGACCGGGATCATCGTCACCTGCCCCGGCAACATCATCGTCGCCAACAGGATACCGAACCACAGCTCGCGACCGGGCCATTGCAATCGAGCGAAAGCGTAGGCGACCAGCGAACAGCTCAACACCTGGCCGACAATGGTCAAAAACGCCAGATATAAACTATTGAACACATAAGCCCAGCGGTGCTCTGTGGCGATATAGGCATTGCGATAACTGGAGAAATACTTGCGCCATCCCGTCGCCAACGATCCGGCGCGTTCAATACGCACCGCCACCTGGAACGCCCCGGGCTCAGCATAGGCCCCCCCCTGGTCCTCGGCTAATACCAGCGGCCAGACCCCCAACTCGCGTTCGTCGCGCCCGTCAAACGCCGCGATCTTAAAACTCAATTCCTGCCAGCGGTACTGCTCTAAATAGAGCGCGTCCTCCAGCACATAACGCTTACCGCCCAACTCCAGCACTACCTGCAGCCCGTGCCAGGAGCGGTCCTGACGCAACGGCAGCGTGATACCGAGTAATTCGTCTTCGGACACCGGTAGCGCAAAAATGCCACTCAACTCGACCGCGTCCTGCTGGGAAAAATCATACGCTAATAATAGCGCCGGCTCGCCGCTATCGACCACCAACAATTCCGCCGCGCCCTCCTGTAAGCCCCAGCGGTCGAGAAGATACCGACCGTCGCTAGGCAAGTGCATATTGTGGTAGCGGTCCCGCACCACCGGCGCGCGCAACTCCACCGAGCGATAAACCGAACTCCACGCCTCGTTCACCATCTCCTGGTCGACGCGACCGGCCAACGCCGCGACCAAAGCGTCTTCTCGGCCCTGCCACGCGATTCCGGGTACGCCCGGCGCGGCAGTGGCGAAGAGTGCCCGAGTCAACGCACCGCGCAGCGGTCCCGGCGCTAAATGCGCCCGCAATCGCTCATCGAGCAACACTTCACCCCGCGCCCAAAGCGCTGTTTCTAGGCGCGGCCACAACCCCGCCCACTGCGCCGCCGACACGCCTTCGGGCCGCTCCGCCCCCAGCACCGATTCATCACTGGCGTAGGGCGAGGCGGTTACGGTCTCGGGCCACGAGGGCAACCAGCGCGGCGGATAGACAAAAATCTCCTCGTCGTATTTCATGCTCGTGCCCACCAGCCAGGCGAAAGGAAAAGCGAATACTAGGCAACCGCTCAACAGCGCTCCGTGCGTAGCGACTTTCCCCAACTGCTCGACGGACAACTGCCACGCAAGCAGTCCCGCGACGGCCAACAGGCCCAACAACAAGCCCACCAACAACGACGGATCGTCGAAACGACCGACGGCTACCGCCACCGCCAATAGCGCGGCAACGGCCAGCTCGACGAAGAAACACCCCGCCAATAGCGCGCGCGTCATCCTTCGTTCTCATAGTGAACCCAGCGCGGCGAGAGCTTGAGCTGGATAAGCGTCAGCACCAGGATAATCAGGAAGAGGATCCAGGCCAGCGCCGAGGCATAGCCCATCTTGAAATAGCGGAAGGCATTATTGAAGAGATAGTAGGCGTAGAACATCGTCGAATCGTCGGGACCGCCCTTGGTCATGATATAGGCCTGGGTGAAGATCTGCATCGTGCCGATGATGCCCATGATCAGGTTGAAAAAGATATACGGCGAGAGCATCGGCAACGTCACGTGCCAGAAGCGCAACCAGGGACCGGCACCGTCAATTTCGGCCGCCTCGTAGAGATGTTGCGGAATGCCCTTGAGCCCGGCCAGCCAAATGATCATGCCCGAGCCCGCGCTCCACAGGCCCATCAGGATGATCGCGCTCTTCGAGCCCAACAGCCACGAAGCGCTCTGCAGCCAATTCGGCGGGTCGGCAACCCCCGCCATGCGCAATAGCGAGTTGACCAGCCCCATCTCCGGGTTGAGCACCCAGATCCACAAAATCGCGCTGGCGACCATCGGCACGATCGCCGGCAAATAAAATACCGTGCGGTAGACGCGCATCCCGCGAACTTCGGTGTTGAGCAGCATTGCGATCGCGAGGCCCACCGCCATACCCAAGGGCACGCCCAGCATCATAAAGGCGGTATTGCCGAGCGATTTCCAAAACAGTGGATCGTCGCCGAAGAGCCGGACGTAGTTGTCCAGGCCGACAAACTCGGCCGGGTGCAATACGTCATAGCGACAAAAGCTGTAAACAATTGACGTCAAGATCGGACCGGCCGTCAGTAGCAACAACCCGATAAGCCAGGGCGAAACGAAGGCGAAACCGGCCCAGGTCTCCGAACGCCGCAGACGCCGCCTGAGATCTGGGCCGCCCCGCCAAAAGGCAAAACACAGACCAGCCAACACCAGTGCCAAAGAGCCTACCAGCGGGTAGTTCCAATTGACCTTTGTATAGGCGACCTTGGCGTAGATCCGATCTAATTCCGCCTGGACCTGGCGTTGGCCGCGGGCGAGCGCCTCCTTGGGCGAGTAGGTGTGCCGCACCGCCTTCTCATAAGCCCGCACGTGCTCATCCCACAACAACTGCCCGACCGGGGTCACCGGCCTGAAACGCGATACGCGCATCAAATCGGCGAAGAGCAGGAAACCCTCTTTAATCCGCTTCGGCAGTTCCCGGTTGTCCCGCATCAGCAGCGCATAGGTCTGCTCGTTAACATGCGGCAGTGGCGCCATGCCAGGCACGAAGTTACGGCCGCGGCTCGCCGCGTAGCGGGCGAGCACCTCGTTGCGCACGCGCCAAACGCGATCTGTGCTCAAAAATCGCATCAGCTCAAAGGCGATCTCCGAATGCTCAGAACCAGCGGGCACCGCCCACGAAAAACCACCCGACCAGGTGATCGATTCCCGGCCCTCAGGGGCCGGTGCCGGTATCACCCCAAAACGCAAACCCGGCGCAAAATCGGCGATGCGGTTGAGCGTCCAGTTGCCGTCGACCTTCATCGCCACTTTGCCGGTAAAAAATGGATCGAACTCGCCCTGTTGGAAGCCGCTCTGAAAGGCGTCGACCTGCTCGATACCGCCCAGCGCGTCGTAGATCTCGACCATATAAGCCAAGGCTTTTTCGATACGCGGGTCATCCAACGTGCAGGTCTGGCCATCGTCGCTCATAAACTGCCCGCCGTTGAGCCAACCGTAGATATAGAGCCAGCTATTGCCAAAATTGGGCGCGAAACCCAGGCGGGTCATATTGCCGTCAGCGTCGTGTTCGCTCAACTTGACGGCATATTCCTTTAACTCACGCCAATTGCGCGGCGGCTGCACGTTGCCCGCGGCGTCAACAAAACCGGCGCGTTCGAGTAAGTCTTCATTATAGTAGAGCGCGCGATTATCAGTACTGTTGGGAATGGCATACACCCGACGCGCGTCGCCGGGGCCGAAACTGGCCTCCTGCCAACAGGCGTCAAAAAAGCGGTCCGGGTGCACGCCCTGAACCAAATCGGCCAACTCATCAGCCAATGGGATCAGTGCGGCGGCTAACGATCCCGACGCGCTGGTGCGTATCAATTCGTGCGTAGTGCGCAAAGCCCGGCTCGGCCCCCGGTCCGCCAACCGAGTTTCCAGTTTTTGCCACGACTCCACCGCTTCGCTATCCCGCCCTTCGCGCAACGCGGCCGCGGCATCGACGGCCCACGCCTCCTCCTGCAAGCTCTCGGCGATGAACTCGTCGAGCGGCAAAAATGCCTCGCGCACCGCCCACTCGCCGACGGCGAAACGATCCTGCTGCAACATATCGGGCGGGCGGCCGCCGGCGATACCGCACATTAGCTTCTGTGGGTCCATGCTACCGCTCGACCCGGCGGAGGTCACGACCTGCCAACCGGGGTGCTCGGCTTCAAATAGACGCAGCGCGGCCATCAGTCCGCGGTCTTTGGGCACGCCCCAGACGATCAACTCTTTGGCAGATGTGTTAGCGGAGACAAATATGAGAGACAGAAAGAGGATAAATGAGGACATTTAAGATAAAGTAAAGCAAGCCCCGTCCTTCGCAACCACGCGCCCGCTTTTGCTTATCTTATACAACAGACAAAAAATAAATTATGCCAATAGCACATTACCTACTCCCAGATTTAATCAATGTCCCCGGCGGCGATTTCGCCATGGGCAGCGACAGCCACGGCCGCAACGAAGCGCCCGTACACCGCGTGTGGATCGACCCCTTCGCCTTGGCCAAATACCCAGTCACCCGCAAGGAATACGCGCTCTTTGTCGCTGCGACCGGACACTCGCCGCCCACCTTCTGGCACGAACTACCTTTCCAACATCCCGAACAGCCCGTCGCCGGCCCCAGTTGGAACGACGCGGTCGCCTATTGCACTTGGCTATCTGAAATAACGGGCAAAACCTATCGCCTGCCGAGCGAGGCCGAGCGCGAGAAAGCCGCGCGCGGCGGCTTGAAAAACTCGGCCTACCCATGGGGCGACGAATTACCGGATGATTATAAGGGCGGTCGCGACACCCCACTCGATACCATCGGCCACGACGGCCCCAACGGCTACGGCTTCTACGATATGTCGGCCGGCGTGCACGAATGGTGCGCCGACTACTACGACAAGTCTTATTACGCGAACTCGCCCGAGCGCAACCCATTAGGCCCGACCTCCGGCACCCGCCGCGCCGCACGCGGCGGCTCCTGGCGCCACGAGGTCCGCTTCTCGCGCTGCGCCGGCCGTTCGAGCCTGGCCCCCGACAAACAGTTCAGCGACTTCGGTTTTCGCTGCGCACTATAAAGGAGCACCCCGTACTTATCAACTCCGGCTGTATTATCCCCAAAGACCATCGCGAAATGCCCTTTGACCTAACGCGGAAAGAATGGAACAGTAGCTATGATCTATTGCACGCAGTAAAAACACTGCTCGACGAACGCCATAGCCCCAACGGCTACACTATCGGTTGGAACTGCGGCGCGACCGGCGGCCAAACCGTATTCCACATGCATCGGCACGTCATCCCTCGCTTCGCCGACGAGCCCTATACGGGCCAAGGCATCCGCCATTGGCTGAAGCGGAACGAGAACAGACGACCCAATACACAGGACCAGACATAACCATGAACGAAGACCAGCTCTCCATCGGCGTCTTGGGCTGCGGCCCGATAGCGCAATTTGCACATTTTGAATCGTGCATCAAAGGCCGCAATACTCGCCTGCACGCCATTTGCGACCAAGCCGACGACTTGCGCGAACGCATGGCCACCGTGCACCAACCGCAAAAAACCTACGCCGAGTTCGCCGAGATGCTCGCCGACCCAGAGATCGAAGCCGTCATCATCGCCTGCGCCGACCAGTTCCACGTGCCGCTCAGCCTCCAGGCGTTGGCCGCCGGCAAACATGTCTTTGTGGAAAAACCTCTGGGAACCAGCATCGAAGAATGCGAGCAACTGCGCCTGGCCGTCACCGAATCGAGCTGCACCCTGCAAGTGGGCCACATGAAACGCTTCGACCCCGGTATCGCCTTCGCACGGCAATTCATCCAGGAAGAAATGGGCCAGTTGCTGGCGCTCAAAGCCTGGTATTGCGACTCTACCTACCGCTACACCATGACCGACAATTTACAGCCATTGCCCCTCCACAGCGCCGACGCCCACAAACCCGGAGGCGATCCCAAGGGCGACAAACGCCAATACTTCATGCTCACCCACGGCTCCCACCTGGTCGACATCGCCCGTTTCTTAGGCGGCGCGATCACCGCCGTGCGCGGCCGGCGCAATGAACTATTCGGCGCCTATTCTTGGTTTGTCGAAGTGGAATTCGCCAATGGCGGCCAGGGCCATCTCGACCTGACGGTCGCCGTGCGCATGGATTATCACGAAGGCTTTCAGATCTACGGTGAGCACGGCAGTGTCGTCGGCAAGACCTATCTGCCGTGGTTCCTAAAATCGAGCGATGTCGAGTGCTTCTCCACCAAGGACGACCAGTACCACCGCCCTCTAGGGGCTGACGCACACTTCTACCGCCTGCAACTCGAAGGTTTCGCCGATACCGTGTTAAATGGTTTGCCCCAAGCTGGAGCCGATGTCGAGGACGGCACCGAGGCCATGAGGTGTATGGTTGCAATAGCAAGTTCAGTGGAGAGCGGTGACTGGGTGCGACTCGACGAGGTGGCGGGTAGCGTGTAGCTGGAGATGCGATTCATACTGCACAGAGGGAGCGGAGGGCTGGCTGGCTGCAGGGGCAACGGTAAAGTCCTACGACTTGAAGTATATCGCCCCACTGCCGCTAAGTGATAAGGCGAGCGCGTTCTTGCAGCTTGGCTGCTGCGACCTCCCGCCAAGCTGCAAGCAACGACCACTCGCGCCCCTGCGGCGAGTCTTCCGCCGCAGGCGACAACCTCGATCTATACACTATTCCTTAATTCCTTAACGCTTTAACTCATTTAGCCTGCTTATACTCTCCCGCATCGGCCCACAACGGGCAACTCTTACCATACTCATCCCAAACCACCTCACCCGCCTTAAGCGTCATCCGGCACTCCAGCTTCTGCGCCCCGTCGATGCGCGCCCGCCCCGAATCGACAAAGCCATAATCACCTTGCGATAATTCCAGCACCGCCACATCCGCCTCCGCCCCCACGCTCAAATGACCCAACTCGGTCCGGCGAATCACCTCGGCCGGACGCTGCGTCGAACGGTATATCACTTCCTGCAAGGGCATGCCCATCGCCAGGAACTTCGACATCGTCGCGTTCATTGTCGCATTGGGCCGCAGACGGCTACTGCGGTGCAGGTCGGTGCTGATCGTATCGGGCTGAAAACCCTGCTGCATCGCCGGCACCGCGATGCGGAACCAAAAGGAGCCGGCCCCATGTCCAGTATCGAAAATCACACCGCGTTCGCGCGCCTTCCACATATATTCGTTGACCTTCTTGTCCTCGTCCAACAACGGAATATGCGAGGCGTAGAGATGTGTGTGTATATCGCCCGGCGCCATTCTTTCCGTCAATAGGTCCTCATAGGACCGCGTCGGTTGTGGTGCGAAATCTACCATGGTGATCGTATCGGCCATGCGCGCCGCGTCGATGCCGCCCTGCGCTGCTTCCCAACCCGGGCCACCGTAGTGCGCCGACTTCGAGCCGACCACGTATTCGGGATACTGGCGGATCATATCGGCGCACGGCTCCGGGTTCATCTCGCTGATATCCTGCTCGCACGCGCCGGCCATGCCCGCGCCGACAATATTGACAAAGGCCAACACCCGCATCTGTGCCGTCTTCATAATTGTCTCGACAAAATCCGGAAAGTGCTGCCAGCCCGCGCTGCCCGTATCGACACAGGTCGTGACCCCGTAGGGCAGATTGTGGTGATCGGGGTGCAGCCAGGCGGAGAAACGGCCATAGGCGTGCAAATGAATATCGATTAGCCCAGGCGTAATATAGCCGCCGCCGACATCCACTGTTTTTTTCGCCGTGCCTTGTAGGTCAAGCCCTACCGCGGCGATCTTGCCATCTTGTACCGCAATATCGGCACGACCGTCCAGGTCGTTCTTAGGGTCGATAACGTGGCCGCCCGTAAGCAACAGATCGTAATCCATTTATTCACTCCTTGTTGAGATGTGCTGCAAATCGCATTGCGCCTAAATTGCCAGATGCCGTAGCAAGCGTCAAGCCGCACAAATCCACTTCGCATTGGTAGCTATATTTATTAGGTTCTACCCATACGCCATGCAAACCAGGAACGGAGCCTTTGGATAAACCACATATCATCTATATCCTTTCCGACGAACACCGGACCCCGGGCATATTTCCGAGCAGAGGCCCATCAATGGGCTGTTCAGCCTGGTCAACTTGATGGCCACAACCCTCGGCCTCGTCGGCAGCGAAGTCCCCGTCTGGAGCCAGGGCCGAGACTTCTCGCCGCTTTTACGCGGTGAAGATTTCAACCCACCCGCTGATGTACGACTCGAACTCTTGCGTGAAACCCGCGATCCTTACTGGGACGTATTCATCGAACACGGCGTCACCTGCGACGATCCCGTTACCGATGTCAGCCCGCACCTAGCGCGCCGCCTGGCGTATGTGCATGAATAAGGAAACACAATGAGCGAAGCCCAAGAGCAACCGTCGATCCGCCTCTGGCCCCTCTATATCATCGCCGCCGCCGTCGTCATCGCGCTGCTGGCGATTTGGCTACCGGAGTCGCTCAACCGCCAGATGCAAGTCGTGCCGACCATCGGGATTTTCATGCTCGCCGGCCTATTCTCCCTGCTCTGGCTGCTCTTGCTCTCACGCTTGGCTTGGGGCCCGCGCCTACGCTATTTCGGCGCGGTCGTACTCGCCATCGGGCTTTGCGCCGGTTCGTTTCGCTATAAGGGCCTCAGCGGTGACTGGGTACCTATATTCGTCTGGCGCTGGAGCAACCCAGACGCGGTGAGCGCCATTGACGGCGGCGGCGTCACCGCCATCCAAGCCCGCGACTGGCCACAGTTTTTGGGGCCCGACCGCAACGGCCAACTCGGCGGCGTCAGTCTCAAGCGCGACTGGGTCCAACACCCCCCGCGCGAAGTCTGGCGGCGCCCCGTAGGCGCCAGTTGGTCCTCCTTCGCCATCGCCGGAGGCCGAGCCATCACCCAGGAACAACACGGCACCGACGAGCAGGTCGTATGTTACGACCTGGCCAGCGGCCGCAAATTGTGGAGCCACACCGATTCTGCACGCTACGAGTCGGGCATGGGCGGTGTCGGCCCGCGCGCCACGCCGACCATCGACGGCGACCAGGTATTCGCGCTCGGCGCCACCGGCATCCTCAACGTCCTAGACCTCACTAGCGGGCAGGCGCTCTGGACGCAGAATATCGCCGAGCACAACAACGCGCAAATCCCGATGTTCGGATTCAGCGGCTCGCCCCTAATAATCGACGATCTCGTCGTCGTCAGCGCCGGAGGTCCCGACGGCCGTTCGCTGGTCGCCTACCATCGTAAAAGCGGCGAGTTCGCCTGGGGCAGCGGCGACGACCAGGCCGGCTATAGCTCGCCGCGCTTGGCCACGATCGCCGGACGCGAACAGATCTTGGTATTCAACGAAAACAAACACGCCGTCGTGGCCCACGACCCGCAAAATGGCGCCGTGCTCTGGCGACGAGCATGGGAACACGGCAGAGTACAGTGCATCGCCAACCCCCTCGTCTTGCCCGGTGACCAAGTACTGGCCTCGACCGGCTACGGCGCCGGTGCCGAACTCTACCAAATCAGCGCCGCGCCGGACGGTTCGCTGAAGAGCGAAACCCTCTGGCAGTCCAAACGCCTCAAGGCCAAATTCTCCAATATGGTCTACCGCGACGGCTTCGTCTACGGCCTAGACGACGGCATCCTCGTCTGCTTGGATCCGCAAAACGGCAAGCGCCGTTGGAAAAAGGGCCGTTATGGCCACGGCCAACTTATTTTAGTGGATGATGTACTACTAATTATGAGCGAAAAAGGTGATGTGGTATTGGTCGAAGCCTCGCCCGAGCGCCACAACGAACTGGCGCGTATCACCGCCTTCGACGAAAAGACCTGGAATCCGCACGCCTTCGCGGCACCCTATCTGTTGGTGCGCACCGACAGCGAGGCGATCTGTTATGAGTTACCGCTTGAGGGTGGGGCGATGGCGCTGCGTTAAAGCATTTGCCGTAGGAAGGCACGCACCTCGGCCTCGAAATCAGCATTGCAGTCCATTTTACACGCGCAGCAACGCGCCTTGCATAAAATAAGGCCGGTCCATACTATTTAAATTCCGGTTTTAACGTCCATATTCCATAAGCGCGCCATCTCCCGCGACCTGCCAGTACAGCTAATGAGCGACGACCTCTTCACCGACCAGCACGACTACCTGCGTGTGCATTTCGCCGAGCAAAACCTCTACGCCAACTACCACTACTTCTGGCTCAGACACCACTGCCCCTGCTGTATCCACCCCACGACCAAAGAACATATGCTCTGCCCGGCGCAAGTATCGCTGGAGATCAAACCGCAACGCATCGCCGCAACGGATGCGGGCCTCCACCTGACCTGGCCGGACGGCCACCAAAGCACATTCGCTATAGATTGGCTATACGAGCACCGCTATTCGCGCGACGAAGACCTCACGCAAATTGCAGCACAAGACCTCAACCGCATCGAGGTGCAATACGAGGACTGCGCCGACGAACTCGTCTCGGCCTGCCACTACTACTTGCGCGAAAGAGGCGCCATCCTCGTGCGCGCCTGCCCGCTCGACGCCGAGCAGCTCATCGCCCGTTTCACCACGCGCGATTTCATTATCCGCGGCACGCATTTCGGCGAGATCGAAGACCTCAAGACCGACAACACCACCAATCAGAACACCGACCAACTCGGATATACCAACTCCGCCGTCGACCTGCATACCGACCAGCCCTATATCGAGAATCCGCCGCGTTTTCAGCTATTGCAATGCGTCGAAAAAGCGGACACCGGCGGCGAGAGCCTAATCGCCGACGCGCGGCAAGCCGCGTATTATCTGCGTGACTTAGACTACCACGCCTTCGAGGTCTTAAGCGAAACTCCCATAGTATTTCATCGTCAGCAACAGAATTTCGAAAGTAAGGTCACCTATCCTATCCTCTCTTTTAATTCTGGCAAGTTCGCGCAGATCCGTTCCAGCTATTTCACCTACGCCCCACAGCATATGGCCTTCGACAAAATGGAACAATGGTATCGCGCCTATCAAAAATTCACCCGCATCGTCGTAGAGTCCGCGCACCAGTTCAAATTTCTGCTCGAACCAGGCGACTTTGTGCTCTACGACAACTTCACCGTATTGCACGGCCGCACGAGTTTTACCGGCCCGCGTTGGATGAAGGGAATCTACTTCGACCTGGCAATTGAATAAGACCTGCTCTAGCAAGCTCTCCGCGCATATCCGACCGCCCTACTCATTGCCCCCAACCGCTTGCCACCCCTGCAATACAAACTCATGCGGCCCCGAGCGCAACAACTCCACGGCCTTAAAGAGCGTCACCTGCACTTCGAATAGAAACGCCTTGGCCTCGGCGTAGCCGGCCCGCGACGCCATTATCGATTTAGCCCGGGAAAAATAGACCCTTCCTTTGCTGGCCATGATACTCGAACACTATCGGAGCGACACCACTGCTTTTATGCGAAAAAGTATACTGTATGTTAAGTCATGAGATCTATCCAACACATCGACATAGTAGAAGATGTGCGATCTGCTATCGCACAGTGAATCTGTCTCTTCTATATCGGCAAACTTGATCACCTGTTACGCAAATCCTATCTTGCCTGCACCACCCCCAATCGGAGAGCCTAATGAAAATCAAATCCATCCGCGCAGTACAAATCAACTTGCCCGGAACCGGCCCGCTCGCCAAACCCTCAAAAATCGAATACAAAACCGCCCGCCGTCCGTCCTGGGTCGAAAGCGGGCCCGTCGCCAACCCCATGACCCGCTACCCACGCTACGCCGAATACCGACCGTCGTGGACGCCCTCGTGGCCGAACTTCGGCGTCGTCATCGAAGCCGAGGACGGGACCTGGGGTTTCGCCACGGCTAACCACGGCCGGCCCGTCGCCGCAATTGTCGATGACTACCTCGCACCGCGTCTGATCGGCGAAAGCTGTCTGGCCACAGAGAAATGCTACGATATGATGGTGCGTATGGGCGCACCCTTTGGCGCGACCGGGTTGCATTCCTACGCTATCAGCGCCATCGACCTGGCACTGTGGGACCTCAAAGGCAAGATTTTAGACCGACCGGTCTACGAACTACTCGGTGGCCCGGCGCGCGACGAATTGTTCTGCTACTCGACGGGCGGCGACACCGACTGGTATATGGAATTGGGTTTCCTGGCAACCAAACTGCCCTGTCCGTATGGACCGGCCGACGGCATCGACGGTTTGCAGAAGAATATCGAACTGATCGCCCGCACCCGCGAAGAAGTCGGTCCTAAGGTCGAGTTGATGCTCGACTGCTGGATGGCCTTCGACGTAGAATATGCGGTGCGCTTGGCCGAGGAGTTGCGGCCTTATAAGCTCAAATGGATGGAAGAAATGCTGCGTTCAGAAGATTTCGACGCGCATGCGCAGTTGCGCCAGCGCATACCCTGGCAAACATTAGCCACCGGCGAGCACTGGTATGGAACCGTGCCCTTCCAACACGCCGCCAGCCGCCATCTCGTCGACATCTTCCAACCCGATATCCACTGGGTTGGCGGCCTGACCGCCCTTACCAAGATCTGCGCCATCGCCGAGGCAGCGGGCATCTCGGTGATCCCGCACGGCGGCGGTATCACCGCCTACGGACAACACGCCTGTTACGCGCTGCCCGCCATTCCGTGGGCCGAGTGTTTCGTGGCGACTCCTCCGGGCGTGCCGCCCGAAGAAGCGGTGCGTATACCCGGTGTCGCCACGCCGAAAAATGGGCGGATGGTGCCAGCAGATAGGCCCGGTTTCGGCGTCGAAATCACCGAGGAACATCTGGCGCCGTTTGTCTATTGAGATATGGGTATCCAGCAAATAGAGCATAAAGTTCAAGATGCGTTTAATCGCCCGCCACCCGTAAAATGTCTCTAACAGGAATACTGTGAGAATCGTCCACCCCAGACCTTCCGCCTCGATCCACCGATGCATCACCTTGCTCGATTTGGCCAATGAGGCCTGGGATCGTTTTTTTGGATTATCCGCCAACCGGCAATTTTTCCCGCCATGCCCCAGCAATATACTCCGCCGAACGCGCCACCCGTGCCACCCGCACACCCCAAACATCCCCAGCAAAATGCCCCTGCCCCTTATGAATATGCCCGACGGCGATCGGCTCGTCATTAGCGACAAGCCCACCTGACCCCTCCCGAATAGCCCTTAACTCTCCGTCGATATACAGCGCCAACCTCTGCCCGTCATAGACCCCCGCCAAATGATGCCGCCCCACACTCAGTGCGCCGTGCAGCGCCACACTCAATGGCCCGCGTTCCGTATTGACCACAAAACTCGGGCCGGGCACCGCCGCATTCAACCCACCATTGTGCCCATAGTCGCAATAGCGCAAACTGAACGAGCCACTCGTCCCCAACGTGTCGCAGCGAAGAACGATCCCGTGCGTCACAAACTCGCCTGGTCGATCCGGCTTCGGCCCCTGTTGCCAGGGCGCCGCATAAAAATAGCGCCCGTCGAACGCGCCGGCATTATAACCTACGCTGTGCAAACCATCGGTGCGCGAAGCGTCATAGGCCTGCCAGCTAGCCGGATCGGCAAAGGGCTTATTGGGATCGTAGCGCAGATAGTGGCTGTGAAAGAGATTGTCGCGCTCGCCCGGGCCCATATGCAAAAAGAAAGGTTGGAAATAAACGAAGCGCCCGTCGAAAAAACCACCGTCGAAACCCGTGGTCCGCAATCCGTCCGTATGATCGGCGTCCCAGCGCTGCCAAGCGTTCGCATCGGTGAATTCGCCCTGCGTATCGTAGCGCACGATCGTCGCGTGGCCATAGGCACAGTAATAGAGATAACGACCGTCGAATACCGCCCCCACCGCCAACTGAAACCCGAGCGGTTTAGCGTCAAAACGCTGCCAGGCGTTGGCATCAGCGAAGTCCGCTTGGGTATCATATCTCACGGCAACTCCGGTATAGAGCGGTACTAGATAGATATAACGCCCGTCAAAGGCCGCACCATCGAAACAGGCGCATTGCGGCCCTAAAAACTCGCTTATATCAACACTGGTACTACTCTGCGGATCCTTAAATTCGGCCTGTGTGTCCAAGCGGATCACCCGCCCACAATACTCGTCCTCCAACGTTGGATCACCGCTAAAGCCCGGCGCAAAATAGAGATAACGGCCGTCAAAGGCTGCGCCCTGCTGCGAATGCGCCTCCCCCATGTCGCGCGCTGCCCAACTTTTGGGATCGTCGAAATCACTGTGTGTATCATAGCGCAGGATACGACTGTGATATTCCACCATATCGATCTGGCGCGGGACAAAATACACATAGCGGCCGTCAAAAATAGCGCCGTAGAACCCTCGTGTCTGCAGACCATCGGTTTGTCCTGCATCGTAGGCGGAATAACTCGAACGATCCGCAAACTCGCCGTGCGTATCGTAGCGCAACACGACACCGTGCGTCGGCATGCCTTCTTCGCCGTGTTGCTCGGGCACGAAATACACATAGCGGCCGTCAAATACCGCACCAAAATACCCACGCGTCGGCAAGCCGCCGATAGCCGCGGCATCAAAGGCACTAAAACCAACATAAGCGTCTGGCGGGGTCCACTGGGAAACAAGCGCCTGCAGCCCTTCCTGCCGCGCGTCGCGCGCGTCGACCCAAGCTTCCACCGTCAGAGCGTCGGTTAGATTAAGCCCTGGGGGATGCGGCACACTCGACACCATACTCTGTCGGTCGAGCGAGACCACTACTGCGGGATCATCTTTATCGGATACCATCACCTTGCTCCCTGGCATTGCTCTAGTCAACCTACGACCTCACACTCAACCGTGAAGGGCGTCGACAACAACATCGCCCATATCCATATTTTACAACAGCGATAGAAACTCTACGCCAAAAATTTAGTTTGGGCTCTGCAGCGCCATTATCAGGCTTAAACGAGCCCAACCCCTATGCTCGCACGCGTTTTCGTATGAGCGTAAAAAAAACATCGGTCGAACATTAGTAAACGAGGAATACAGCTAGTTTGGCACATCTGCAACAAGACGGCAGCAAGTCCAACACTTGTTAAAGTTTATTCACCAAGAAGCTATTGTAAAAACGCTTCCTACCACACCGTATCACAGATACTGCAAGCGCTCAATCAACGCTCGCAACACCAAAAAGGCCGACTCCGCGCAATCAATCGGCACATTGGCCGCTTTATCGGCAGGCGTATGGTTGGCGGCGAGCGTCTCATACCCTCGGCTATTGAAATTAATCCCGCGGATATGGCCATTAATATCCTTGAAACAAACCGCGTCGTTCATCCAACACTCGGCCGCGCTGTAGATCGGCTCGGTCCCCAACGCCAAATCTTCATGTACCGCCTTAACCAGATCCATCAACTCCCGATCAGCCGTCGTCGCCCACAAATTCGGTCCGTAGGTCAGCGAATCCGAGTTAATGACGAATTTGAGCCGCCCCGCCGTGCCTTCGACCTGACGCCGCCGCGCATAGTGCTTAGCACCCATCAAGCCGTATTCTTCACTGCCGGTAATCGCAAAAGTCAGCGTACAACGCGGCCGAGTTTCCGCAAACGCCTGCGCCAACATCAGCGTGACAATCGCCGTCGCCATATTGTCGTTCGCCCCTTCGGTCATAATAATCGAATCGGCATGCGCCATCACCAGGATCTCGTCTGGGAGTTCACCCGGAATCGTGCCGATAATATTATAGGTGGGCACCTCTGGCGCATAAACCACCCTGAGCCGCACCTGTACCTGGGCGCGCTCAGCAACCAGCAAGTCGACAAAGGGCACTTCGCCGATCCCGATTACAAAGCGCGACAGCGACAATACTTCGTCGCCAACGAGATAACCGCGTTGTGCATGCACATCCTTGCCCACGGCGATATAAGCCGCCATCTCACCGCTATTTATATCGACAATGCCATAGGGCACCGGCCCGTCGATCCGCTCGATCACACCGGTAAAACCCGCAGGGCAAGTCCCCGCGCAATTTTCCGCGACCTCGACGGCGATCTGCTTGCCCTTATAAATAATCTCAGGGCGCGGCAACGCCTGCCAGAAATCCAGATAGCGGTCGAGAAAAACGGTCGGCAACGCAGCATCGAGTTCCGCATGGATGCGCCGGGCGACTTGCTCATAAGCTTCAGTGCCCGACGGATGCGGCCCCAGTTCGCTGCACAAGGCCTGCAATATCCGCTCGACATACGCTGCCCGCTGCTCAGGGGTATCCAGTATCGTTGCACTCATTTATGCGGCTCCACTAGTGTCTGTATCAAAACGCGGGTGCCTCAACGGGCCCCTTTGGCTTTACAGCAGACGACCTCTAAAGTATCTCCAGATAATCCCGGTCGGGCAGTTGCGCAAAGGGCTTGCTCGGCAAGCTCTGATACCAATAGGCCACCGACGCGATATCGTCCTGTAAAGGCAAATAGCGCCCGCCGCTGCGCCACCCCAGCGCCTGGATCGTAACCCGTAGATCCTCCTGGAAGCGCACCGGATCGGTGATATGCCAACGATACAAACCAAAGCGCGTCTGCGAGCGGTAAACCCCATCGGGCCGGATCACCTGTGGCAACCCGGCATACGGCGTGTTGTATTCCTGATATTGGCCCGTTGCTTTATTCTCGAAATTATACGAACCGCAGAAATAATCCTCCGTGCCCGTGCCGCAAATCGTCGGAAACTCCTCATCGCCATCCATAAAAAATTTGATCTCGCCCTCGCCCCACCAACCCGAATTATTGACGCCCCAAGCCATATAAGTACCCGCATAATGCCCATGGCCTTCGACTCCATCGAGAATCGTATAGACCTCTTTGTAAGGCAGGGGATTTGTGCGGCGAAACTGCGCGTGAAAATACGCCGCCGACTCATCAACCGGCGCCAACGAATAATTGATCTGGTAGTATAATCTCATATCCTCGTCGGCGAGATTCTCCAGCGTCATCCGGCAGCGTTTGCGGAAGGGCATATTCCAATAGCAGTTGAAGGCGCTGCCCGGATTGACGCAGACTGCCAGTGACGTAACCTGGGCGAACTGGCCCCAACCGCTGGCAAAAAAATCACCTACAGGGCACTCGACCGCCGGATGCTCTTGATCGTCCCAGTAGATGCGCAAAATGCTGAATCGCCAATTGCCCGTCGGTGTCAACCATATCTGCTCGATATTTCCAGGCCCCGCAATATCCGCTATCTCAAAGGTCGTGCCGGCCTCGACGACGACCGAGGGCGAGACTTTCCAACCCTGGCCCAGGTCGCGGGCGCAGGATGCACCGGTACCGGACTCCGCCATACCGCCCTTGCCCTTTGCGCCAGTAAAATTCTCCGGGCTAATCGAGCGCGACTGCGCGTTGGAGAGAGTCGAGAGTTGCTGCATCATGATTAGCCGACCTTTCGTCTGTCGCCTCAGCTGAGGCGATCGGTTATCCTGCTCATAATTCTCACCCATAATCTGCCGCGCCGCACAGACCGACGCAACCGCGAACAGACCGGGATTGATCGCACCCCCCACGATGCTGTATTATATAGCCATTACCCTGTCCGGAGGATACGTCCCGTGCACATCCTGCTCACCATACTCGGCTATGGCACCGCCATCTTCAGTGCCTGTTTTATCCTCGTCTTTACCTCTATCCTCTTTGACGAGGACGAAGAGGATACCAGTGGCACCATAGCGACCATCGCCATCCTCACCGGCACCTTGGCCGTTGGAGCCTACATGGTCCGCGTCAGCCAGCGCCAGCGCCAGCGCGACGAAAAACACGAGAAACAAATCCTGCAGCTGGCCGCCGAAGAAATCGCAATGCTCAGCAACCTCAATGTCGAAGCATCCCGCAAGATACTCGATGACCTCTGCCTACAGGGAACGGCGCAATTGCAAGTCACCGCCGAGGGCGTTATGGAATACGTCTTCTCCGGCCTGACCGCCCCTGAGTCTTTGAGCAAACCCGATACGCCCTAACGCCATTTACACGGAGCAAAAGATGCAAGATTATTCGCATATACAGAAACCGGATCTCGGCTACCGCTACGAATTCTCCACCGACGAACTCGAGCGGATGGACGAATGCCTGGAGGGCCACGGATTCGCGATCATCAAAGACGCGTTGCCCGAAGAAATCGTCGAACGACTCAAACAGGCGGTCTACGACGGTACCGACCCCGAAGGCACGCTCGCAGAAGGCCAGAGCCGCACCCGCCATGCCTGGGTCGAATCGGGGGCCGGTGCCTGGAGCCTGATGGACTACGAACCCTTCATGGACTTGCACCGCCACCTGATCGGCAGCGACGAACTGACCGTGCATCGCTCGGCGGCAATCATCCGCAAACCCGGATCACAACCTGTCGGCTGGCATACCGACTGGAGCGGCTTTCACACCGGCGCGCCCAAAAACTCAGGCCACGTGCTCAACAGCGGCCTTTGGCCCTCTGGCAAATGGTTCTACCTCACCGGCTCCCGCCCCACTCACGGCGGCCTCTGCGTTATCGAGGATTCCCATCTGGAAGACTGGCAAGGACCCGAGGGTTTCAATCTGACCGCTGACCGCGGCTCCTTTTACCCGGAAGGCGAAGAGGAATCCCGCTACGCCGGCTTCGACATCCCCGGCCTGGTCCCACTCTTCACTGACGGTGGCGATATGATCGTCTTCGCCCATCGCACCTACCACGGCGCCTTTCCCAATCGCACCGACGAGACCCGGCTTTCCTGCGCGATAGGTTTCCGGGACAAAAATCACAAGATCGATGTTCCTTGGGAAATGCCCGAAGAGGGACAGTGGTTTCTGGAAAATCTACCGGAGCATTTGCGGCGTTATACTGACGGGTATACGAGTATTAATTTGCAGTGGAAGGGGTAGGTTTTGAGTGGGGTGTGGGCGATCGGGTTTCGGAAACTTTATGATTGAGGCTATGGACCATATCACACATTTTCTGTCACACACTGTTTAAGCATTTTATCTTCAACACAGAAAAAGTGGTTTACTATTAAATCACATGAGGGCTTTTGAGGGATATACTCATAGCGGATTGTATGCGCGATTTTGCAGGACAGCAAAATCGTGTATATCCCCTCGGAGCCCGACAGGAGTTGGGCGAGAATGAGCGAGAATGTATCTCCTAAAATCCCGTACCTCCCAAGAGGCCCTATGACCGCCACCAAAGACCACACCACAGCTCCCATCCCCATGACCGACGAACAAAAATTCTTCTTCGACCTACATGGTTGGATCATGCTGCCCTCCGTACTCAGCGCGGACGAAATCGAAGCCTTGAAAAAGGAAGTCTACGACGGCGCCAAACAAGCCTACCAAGGCGAACTGCAAACACTGCTCGACCACCCTGCCATCAACGGCATTCTCAATGAAATTCTCTCCGAAGACCCCTATCCCGGCGAGGATTACTACAACTATCGCTGCGAAAATTCATTTATCACCGTACGAGAGCCCGGCTGGAAAAAACCAGGCACCAGCACACCGCATGTCGTGCGCCCACCGCAACAAGCCAACGCCATGCGCTACCAAGTCGCGGGCAATAATATTTTTTCGGGTCTGACCCGAGTCGTATGGGAATTAGAAGACGTAAAAGCCGGCTTAGGCGGCACCACCTTTTTAAGCGGTTCGCATAAAGCCCATTTCAACTACGGCGGCCCGGACCCCTATCGCCCCAATATCAGCGAATCGGCCTGGGAAGAAAGTTTGCACCAGGCGATGGCCGAATACGACTGCCCGGCAGGGTCGGTGATCATCTTTACCGAAAGCCTGCTGCACGCGGCCAACGACTGGACCAACCCCGACAACTCACGCTGCGCTGTTTTCAACTGCTACAACTCGCTATGGGCACAATGGCACAAAGTCAGCTTGTCGCACGAGAGCATTGAGGCCATGCCGCCGAGAAGGCGCACACTCTTTCGCGGGGTCTGGGGGGGAGGTAATAAGGAGTATTCGCAGGACAATAGGGCGTTATAGCAGGAAAGAATTGGGGTTAATTACAGAGCAAGAAGCAAAAAAGGCTAATTCACCATTAAACCTATCTTCATCAATTTATAAAGGTTATTAAGCGATCGACCTACATCAATTCTAAAATAGATTTATACTTAACCACCGCTAGCTACCGCAGGGCATGCCCCCAAAATGACCATCCACATCCAGCATAAACACCCGGAGACCAAAATGACCGCCACCAAAGACCACACCACAGCCCCCATCCCCATGACCGACGAACAAAAATTCTTCTTCGACCTGCACGGCTGGATCATGCTGCCCTCCGTACTCAGCGCAGACGAAATCGAACCCTTGAAAAAGGAAGTATACGACGGCGCCAAACAAGCCTACCAGAGCGAGTTACAAACCCTGCTCGATCACCCCGCCGTCAGCGGCATTCTCAGCGAAATCCTTGCCGAAGAGCCCTACCTCGGCGAGGATTACTACAGCTACCGCTGCGAAGGCTCGTTTATCACTGTACGCCCGCCTGGCTGGGAAAAACCTCAAGGTACCAGCACGCCTCATGTCGTGCGCCCACCGCAACAAGCCAACGCCATGCGCTACCAAGTCGCGGGCAACAAGATCTTTTCGGGCCTAACCCGAGTGGTCTGGGAATTGGAAGAGGTAAAAGCCGGCTTAGGCGGCACCACCTTTTTAAGCGGTTCGCACAAAGCCCATTTCAACTACGGCGGGCCAGATCCCTATCGCCCTAATATCAGCGAATCAGCTTGGGAAGATAGCTTACACAAGGCAATGGCCGAATACAGTTGCCCGGCCGGGTCGGTGATCATCTTCACCGAAAGCCTACTGCACGCCGCTAACGACTGGACCAACCCCGACAATGCGCGCTGTGCCGTGTTCAACTGCTACAATTCGCTGTGGGCGCAATGGCACCGGGTCAACCTCTCGCACGAGGCCATCGAGGCCATGCCGCCGAAGCGGCGCACGCTCTTTCGCGGGGTCTGGGAATTGGGCGGCAATAAAGAATATTCGGAGGACAACAGGGCGCTATAGTATGCCCCGCCAGATAATGGTCCTGGATGAAATTTTCACGCCGCCCGACTCGCTGCCCCACCTCTGTGAGCATGCACATACCTTCTTCGCGGTAGCAGTAGTTCGTGGTTGGCCAAAATCTACCGCGCAAAGAATAGTCGGCCAGGCCTCGGCAAAATAGTGCCGCAAGGACGGCAACCTGCTCCACCCAGTCCTCCGTATGCCGCCAGTGCCCACGCCGGATGCTAGCCGCAAAGAGCTGTACGTTTTCACAGCAGGAGTTTAGCACAGCCTGGACGATTATTTAATAAGGGTGAGTCGTCGAGTTTCGCGTTGCGAGCCCGCTGTTAGACGATACATATAAACTCCACTTGCGGCTTCGAGCCCCATGTCGGTGCGTCCGTCCCACTGCAGGCGATAAAGTCCAGGCGCTTGTTCGGCGGCTATCAGTGTGCGCACCTTCTGGCCAAGGGCATCGAAGATGGCTACCTCAACCGCTACAAAGGCGTTGACCCGGTATTCGATCGTAGTATTGGGGTTAAAGGGGTTGGGATAATTTTGCATTAGCACTGCATCGGTCGGCAGCACTGCTACGGCTTCTTCCTCTACCGCTGTCGCGATATTTTTTGGCAAGGTGATTTCCCATAATCCGCGGGTGTCGCCCCATTCGACGACGAAAATGCGATTGTCGATTATTTCAGCGTCAATTGGGCTGTCGAAACCAGCGACTAGCCGCCTGACTCGCGCCTGGTAATTTTCGCCGTCTGGCGTTTTCTCCAATTCTAGCTGGAGTAGGTCCTGATCGGGGTCGGCGAAGGGATTAATCAGGCTGGCGATACTGCCGCCGATGCGCAACACAAAACCCGATCCCTTGAAAGGCGGAGCCATTGCCATATCGGAGTCGAAGACCAGGCCCAGTGGAGAGCTGTGGGCGGTGAGCGTGAATGTGGCTTGGCCGTTGTCGCTGCCGTCGATGATTTGGCCATCCAACGTGCGATAGGAGTTGGCGTCGGGACCGAGGTTGAGGATCGGCTCGGCAAAACGCTCGACGGGTGGTGGTGGAAAAGTCGGATCGTTGTAGAAGAGGTTGTTTTGCTTAGCCCATGAATTATTCTGTAGCAGCGGGTCTTGCGACGGATCGTAGTCGGGAAAGCGTTGTGGATTGTCGTATTCGCCCATGCGCCAGGGAAAGCCATAGTGATGCCCTTCGCGGACCCAGTTTATTTCGTCGGACATGTCCCAATCAGGGCCATTTTCAGTGGCGAATAGCTCGCCCTCAGGACCAATCGTCAGGTCAAAAGCATTGCGGTGACCGTCAGAAAAATAAAAGCCCGAGGCCGCCAGGGCTTCAGCTTCGGCTGGTATAAGCAGTTCCTCGCCATCGGTAGGAACTCGCAAAATCGCCGATGATAATGGTGCCTCGCGCAAATCGGGAAACTGACCGTTCATCTCGGCGAGTTCGCCGTGCTCTGTGCGAGAGCCGCTGTTGACATATACGAAACGCCCTTCGCGGTCGACAGCGACGGCGGGATGGAAGTGGTTGAAGGCGCCTACGTCGCCGCGAGGTATTGGCTCGGTGCGGGCGAGAGTCGACCAGTTCCGTTGACCAGTAGCCGGATCGAGGACACCCTTGACAATGGTGATGATATTGGTGTCGCCTTGGCGTCGATTTCCGCCCACGTACATTGTGCCGTCGGGGCCAATTGCCAAGCCCTGAGTATCGTTCAGGCCGTGGTCAGCACTTGAATACAACCTCTTTGAGAAGGGGGCTCTGGCGCGTTCGACATCGCGGATGACATAGAAGACGCCGGTGTCGTCGATGTAGAGCGCGCGCAAGAACGCAAAGCCAATTTCGCGCGCGCTGGCGACTACAGTGCGCGGTAAAACCATGATGGTATTATCATCCGCATTGAGCAAATACAATTTGCTGTTCACCGGATTGGTGTCGCTGAGAGAGCCGGCCTTGGCGACGTCGCGAATGGCCTCAATGGGCACGCCGACAGGAATGTCGCCCTCTAAATTGAACTGTGTCCAGCTAAAATCACCGCTATCGGAGTCTAGTGCGCCGCGGGCCACCAACGGAGCGATATCGGTGTCGGTCGGTGGCATATGAATGTTGAAAATGTCACCGCTCGCCGTCTGTAGGTATAGGGTCTGGTCCCTTGGATCCTTAGCGATCCGCATAGTGCGTTCGGGGACTTGCATCAGCTGGCGTATCTGGATGTCGTCAATTAGTGCTCTGGGAGCGGCAATGGATTGCCGTGGCAGAGCAAATATGCTCAACGCCATTATGAAGACCCAGTGTTTGCAATTCATTTGAATTCTCCGTAGGGATAGGTGTTTATCTGAGTAGGAGCATGCGTCGCGTAATCCCACCGCCCGATGAGCGGAGTCGGTAGAAATACACCCCGCTGGCAACAGACATTCCATTGTCACCGCGCCCATCCCAAATGACTTGATGAGATCCGGCAGTATGATCGCCCGAGATCAACTGGCGCACTCGTTGTCCCATCAAGTCGAATATGGTTAATTCGACGGGACCCTCCTCGGCCAGACGATATTGTATCGCAGTCGTGGGATTAAACGGATTGGGATAGTTCTGGGCTAGGTCGAACTCCTCGGGTATAGATGATTCGCTTGCTACTGAGGTGGACGTGGACATCCCGTCAATCCATTTGCGCAGTAGGCTGGTGCCGTCCTCATCGAGGACACTAGAAGCCAATGGCGGCATGCGGAATGAGCTAAAATTGAGTGTCCGTAACAGTAGCGTAGACTGGTCAGCCTTGCCCGGGTTAATTATACGCACATTTTCTAGCTCGGTGTCTAAGCGACCAAGGGACGGCGAGATGCCGACAGTACGCATTTGGTCGAGCGGGGTCTCATAGCGCGCATCGAAGTCACCACGCTCGACGCCGCCGGGGCGGTGGCAATGCGAGCAGTTGGCGGCTAGATAGGCCCGAGCGCGGTTGGCAATCGGCGCAGATTCGTCGCGGGGATTGGCCCAGCGCGGGAATTGGCTGTAGTCTTCGCCGATATCTTCCGTAAAAAAGCCGATGTGGTTGAGAGTGCGCAACTGATTATCGCTAATGGCACCATAGTTGTATTCGCCGTTTAACTGGTGTGTTCGCCCGCCGAGTACGCGACCGGAAGCTTCGCGATGGCAGAGCGAACAATCCTCGGGACCGGGAAAGAAATAGCGTTGTTGCGCGATGCCGTCAGGGGCATCCGTATCGACGATGAAAAAGGTGCGGCGGTCGCTTTCGCGCAAGAGGTGGGCGTCGGTGGCGTCGTCGTTCCATTGGTAACTAAAACCTTTCCAGGTATCAGTTGCACCCATCTTGACCAGCAAGCGAGTTTCGACGATTTGGCGACTGGCAGGATCACCTTTAACAAAATCAAAATAGAAGTTCTTGACCAACACTGAATTGGGTGGAAAGTGCCAATTGCCGTCGCGCGAAAAACCGACCTGAGCATTCCCAGGTAGAGCGAAGAAGCGCGTTTTTTCAGCGCCGTCAGACCAGAGTTCGGAGTTTACCGCATAGGGGATAATTCCCGGTGCCACGATTTGTTTGGCCGTATCGCGAAAGAGCCCAGTAGCGGAAATCGTAGCTGCAGGCGCATTTTGGGCAAGGTTGATAAGTAGCGAGGTATTGGGGACGCGCGCTTCAAGTCCGTAGGGACGACTTTGAGCCATCGCCTCTGTTAGTAGCACAGGCATGACGCTCAGTATAATCGCTAATTTTATATGGCCTGGAGATAGCATTCTACTCAAGAAAGATTGATATCTCATAGCGCTATGAGATATCCCTATGGTTTAAAGCTAAAACAGGACCAATCTCAAAGACGCTTAAAAGGCTAGGAGCGTGGTAGTGTATACTAAGGATTTAGTTAAATCAGGGTGTGCGACCTTGCCGAATAGCGTTTGCGAGGTCGTGTCTACCATTTCGACGCGGATGACCTCATTAGCCGAGATTGCTTCGGTAAAAATGGCTGCCTTGCCCTATACGGGACTAGCCGTCGGCTAGGACTTCTACTGTCTGTGCAACCTACTTCTGTTTAGCTCCCGCGAAATACCCCCTGCAGCTTGATGATCTGCTGCAGACGTTCGCCTTTAACTCCCTCGGGTACGTCGTCGAGCGCTTTCTTCAGAGCATGGGGGCCTTCGCGTTCGGAATATTTAAACATAAAGGCCGAGTCGTAGCCGATTTCTTGTATGAGTTGTACGTAATAAATCAACCATTTAGGGTTGCATATTGATACGCTGGCAGAATCACCTTACACCTAAAGTAACCGCTCTCCATCAACCCACGCAATACCGGTAATAAACCGCCAGAAATCATCATGCCAAAATGCTAATAAAATAAACGTAGTTACTTTTCTCCGGAAAACTTGATGAATATTTTAGAAAATAGTATCTTGGGCGGCACTACTTAGTAACAATATTTATAAGCTTGAGCCAATAATACATGCCGAAGAATATACCGACTATCTGCCACGCGACCGCACCGACCAGTCATCCGGCCCAGCTTAGCAAAAATCCCGCCAATGCCATATTTTCGGGTAGCGGGACAGGCCTGGGACCACGGGTTTTTGCGATCAACGGGGTCTACTGCATGATCTATGCTGGCCTCAAAGGCTCGGGGTGGAATCGAGTTTTGGCGGTGCAGACAGGTCTGGCGGTGGCTAAACTGACTTGAAGTATTAAAAAAAGAGCATAGGACATGTCCCATATCGAAATACTCGACAGCGGTTATGTCGACCGCGAAGACTCGGCCTTCGCCACGATCGTACGTCTCGACGACGGCGACTTAGTCTGCGGTTTCAGCCGCGGTGGGGGTCACTACGCGCGCGGCGATACCCATTGCGCCCGGTCTGCCGACAATGGCCAGACCTGGACCTATCAGGGCGTCGTTCTCGCACGCGAGACGAATCCGCCCAAGACCAATCACCTGCGATTGAGCCGCACCCGCGAGGGGGTGATTCTAGCCTACGGCCAGCGGGAAATTAGGCAGTATACGCAGGACGCGCTGATCACGACTTATAGCGAGCCGGTGCTGTGCCGCTCGACGGATCACGGCCGAACTTGGTTGGAACCCGAGATAATCCCGTTTCAGATCGAGGGCCCGTACGAAATATCCAACCCGATTGTCGTTGCGAATGATGGACGTTGGCTGGCACCGACGGCGACGCTACACGACGGTCGCTACGGCGAGATCGTCGTTGTCCATGAGTCATGCGATGAGGGCGCGACCTGGCCTGAGATGTATACTGTATTCCAGGATCCTGGCACCGGGGTTGGTTATCTGGAGCAGAAGCTAGTCGAGTGCGGGTCTGGGCACTTGCTCGCCTGCGCTTGGGTGCAAGATTTCGCCAACGATACCGACCTGAAAAATGCCTATAGTTTCTCAATAGACGGCGGTCGTAATTGGAACGGACCCCACCCCACTAACATCCAGGGCCAGACGATGACGCCCATTTGGCTGGGAGACGATCGCTTTATGGTACTCTACAATAAGCGCTTTGGGGATCAGAGCATACAGATGTGTTTGGTCCGCGCTGCAGAAAACCGTTGGGCGTTAACTTTTGAAGACATGTTATACGATAGCCGAGCCAAACTCGAACTGACCGACGAGATCAGCAGCCAAGAGCAGATTCGCCTGATTGAGTTTGGCTATCCGATGGGGGTGCGGATGGACGACAATACCGTGTTGACGGTACACTGGTGTGTCGAAGAGGGCGTGAGTTGTATTCGCTGGACGCGGTTGAAGATCGTCTGGTAAACCAGCGTTGGTCGATCGCGGGAACGGGTTGGAGTGCGCATAGTCAAAGAGCACATCGACGCGGAGGCGACCTGCTCTACCGACTGTTCATACCCCCCGCATAAAAACCGCTATAAAAACCGCTGATTCTATAACTTGTGGTGGCTTTGTTGCATGAATCGTTTGCGCCGGATCTGGTGATGGGTGTATCGACCTGGCCAAGTAGTCCCTTAAGCTGCCGGGCATCATCCGCATAAGCCGGTGTCAATTGATCGGCGACGATTTCTTGAGTATCCGCATCTGTTATCTATTCGCTCCGAAAAGCCATTACAATGGCTTCCGATGATCTCTATCTAACCGATATTATCGTAGAATTAATGCATTTTATACGTTTTATAAAAAATATATAACTAATTATTTTATAAAAGCTTACATCGCTATAGATAGTAGGCTATATCCTTATTTTCGATTATATTTATTTCATGCAACATATCCACTTGTCGTTTCAAGTCTACTGAGTATAATCCCTTATAAACTTCCTCTTCGTGGGGCAGATGGATTGAAAAACATACCGGTTGACCCTTGTTTGTTCCCCACCGCGAAAAGTGCACTTGGTAGTTGGATTCACCACGTGCTGGTCGTGCCCAATTATTCGATCTTGTCGCGCCGTCAAGAAAGTTTGGCCGTAGCGGTGCCGGTCCAATCGACTAAAGAGCCGATGCATTTAGTGGTCGATTCGACGGGGCTGAAAGTCTATGGCGAAGGCGGGTGGAAGGTACGTAAACGCGGCTGGATGACTCGACGGATCTGGCGTGAATTGCACCTGGGCGTCCATGCGGATACCCAAGAAATCGTCGCCGATCAATTGACACCGGCGTATCTGAATGATGCCCACCAACTCAATGAAGAAAATCGGGCGAAAAAAGTTAGGATAAACATTTTTAAGCTATGCAAATAGAGAAAATAGGCAATTCTAAGTGACCGACCCGACTAGCGCGATTCAAAATATCCGTAGCGATATGGCTGACAAAGCACTCGTTTTTTCTAGTATAACGGTTTTGCCGGCTCTAGCCCTGAGTCTAAATAGAATCTCAGACGGCGGCTGGGTACCCGTTATGGCTCTTCACATCCTTGTAGCACTAATTATAATTGGAAGCGCTATATTTAGAGGAAAAATAAGTTTGACTACTCGTGGGGTTATACTCATTGGGGTATTCCTATTGGTCAGTGCGGGTGGGTATCTAAACTATGGCCTCATGGGGGCCGGGCGCACATTTTCCTTCTTCGGTGTGATCATTGCGCTATCATTATTCGGTCTCCGCGCTAGCCTCATCACACTGGCCCTATCTTTACTCATATTACTGGTCAGCTCATTCAACTTTCTAAGTGGAAATATCATACTCCGTGAGTCACTTTCTTCATATCACTCCTATCAATCTACATGGACCTTAGCCGTAGTAACAATGGTATTTGTATCCGGCACCTCGATTGCCTTAGTAAGTGGTCTGCTACAAGGTCTAACCAATGTATTGAAGGAACTAGAGCTGAGTAATAATGAGTTGAAAATTGCCTACTCTGGTGAAAGTAAAAAAAATGAAGAAAAAACGAATTTTCTTTCCATAATGAGTCACGAAATAAGAACTCCGTTAAATGGAATCTTAGGAATAGCCAGATTATTGCAAGACACAAGATTAGATGAGGAACAGAAGCCAAGAGTCGATACGATTATTAGTTCAGGAAAAGATCTTTTAGGCATTCTGAATAATGTTCTTGATGTGAATAAAATAGAATCTGGTGTAGTCAAGCTAGAATGTGTGCCAACTAATCTGTCAAAGTTAGTCTATCAAACAATAAACAATTTTGAATACCCAGTACGCGATAAAGGCTTGGATCTCATATCAAATATTGAAATTGATCCAGAGCTCACGGTTCTGGCGGACCCGACTCGAATTCAGCAGATCATAGCTAACCTTATCAGTAATTCAATTAAATTCACAGAACAAGGTCATATTAAGGTTATTTGTTCGCAAATTTATCATGCTGAAGATAAGGTTATCGAAGAAAAAGATACTGTGATATGTTTATCTGTACGCGATACAGGAAAAGGTATAAAGTCGACTAATATAGGCTCTATTTTTGATCTCTTTGAGCAGGAAGATAATACGATCACTCGACAATACGGCGGTACTGGTTTAGGCCTTACTATAACCAAACAATTTGCTGAATTAATGGGAGGATCTATTGAGGTTCTTAGTGAGATCAACAAGGGTACGACATTTAACGTCTATATCCCTTTCAACAGAGCAACAGAGACTTTACCTGATTTAGCCCATACAGATGCAAATAGAGAGAAATTTCAACTTAAACTGAGCATTCTTTTAGTTGAAGATACTAGGTTGAATGCATATATCGCAAAAGCTTTTTTGGAAAAGATGGGGCATACCGTTGAACTAGCTGAAAATGGTAAAATAGCTGTGGATTTTGTCATGGAAAAAACATTTGACTTGATCTTCATGGATATTCATATGCCTGTAATGGATGGGGTTGAGGCGACCACGATAATACGCGAAAAATACAGCAGTGAGACCCTGCCAATTATTGGCCTTACAGCCGACGCATTTTCTGATAATCACATTAAATTTAAAAATGTGGGTATGAACGAGATTCTTACTAAACCATTTGATAAAGATGATTTAGAAAATGTTTTGATGAACCTCTTCTCCCATTAACCGAACGGTTGGTAATAAACGGTTCGTCGAGTCATTTTATTCATATCACTCTAAATTTTGCACTCATATCTTAGGGAAACGATTGTGTTACGTATTCTTATATACCCTGTTTTTTGCCTTGTCTTTTTCCCCCTTAATATTTGGGCAAATGTCAATCAAGTCAGCGGTAGCGTCGTCGATGTAGATGGGAATTATTTACCAGGAGTTAATGTTGTTATCAAAAGCTCAGACGCTATAGTTACTGGGGGTTTTACGGATGAGAATGGGTTTTACTCTATTGCGAATGTCTCCACAGGCACCTATACAATACAACTATCTCATATTGGATATAGAACACTGAATGAACAGATACATGTGACAAAAAAAGTGGTCCTAATGCAGGATTTCATGTTGCGTCCTACTGTTTTTATGTTAACACAAAACGTAGTATCGGCTTCGAAACGTCCAGAAAAAATACTCTATACACCCGCATCCATTTTTTTACTTGTCACTGATGAGGTGAAGAAAAAAGCCGTATTGAATTTAACAGACCATGTACAAGATATTCCAGGAGTAGATTTCGCCCAAACAGGTCTGGTCCAGAGCAGTGTGGTAACACGAGGGTTTAATAATACCTTTCCTTCGGCTCTGCTTACTCTGACCGATAATCGCATCGCCAGCCTGCCCTCTTTGCGGGTCAATTGGGGCAGTTTTATTCCCATTACAAACGAAGATGTTGAACGGATCGAAGTGGTCTTAGGCCCTGGGTCTGCACTGTATGGACCGAATAGTGCCAACGGAGTCATACATATCATTACTAAATCGCCCTTCGAGTCAGCAGGTACTAACGTTAAAATTGGTATCGGAGAACGGTCTTTGCGTAGGGCTGGTCTGCGCCATGCCGGCGTATTCAACGAGCGGTTGGGATACAAGATATCTACTCAGTATTACACCGCAACAGACTGGAAATATCAAGATCCTCAAGAACCGAATAAAAGGAATTATGATATTGAAAAGCAAAGTCTTGAGCTACGCCTTGATTATCGTCCCACCACAGATATTCAAGCAATCCTTTCTGTTGGCCATAGTCAGTCAGACCAAATTCAAATGTCGGGCCTAGGAGCTATTCAACTGGAAAACTGGAAGTACAATTTTATCCAAGGGCGTTTCATATACCATGACTGGTTCGCTCAGTTATATCAGAATCGCACGCACTCGGGAGACTCCTGGCTTTTACGAAGCGGTAATCCCACCATTGACAAATCTAGTCAAACGGTTTTCCAACTTCAGCATTCTTCAAATTGGAGAGAAAAGCAGGAATTTGTATACGGACTCGATTTGTTATTTACGCGACCTGAGACAGAAGGTACCATTAATGGCGCCAACGAGACATACGACGGGGTCGATGAATTTGGTTTGTATCTTCAGACAGAGCGCCAGGTAACCCGTTTTATCAATTTGGTAGGCGCGTTGCGCCTTGACACCCATAGTGGGTTAAACAAACCCGTTACATCATTGCGCAGCGCAGCGGTCTTGAAACCGAATCCGACCAACACCATTCGTCTGACCTATAATAACGCTTTCAGAACACCAACTACAAACAACTTGTATCTCGACCTTGTTGCAAGCCCTGATCCTTTTAGGGTGGGGGCCAATTTTGCTCCGGCGCTAGGCTATTCTCCTGCCATTCCTCTACGCGCTCAAGGAACGTATATTCCAAATGCAGAACAAGGTTTTACTTTTCGAAGAGGTGAAGATGGTAGACCTTTGTTTCGTTCGCCCTTTGCTCGATTGGCCAATTTTGAAAACGACCCCTATTTAGCATTAGACGACCATGCCTTTAATAATGAGATATGGGGACTCGTTCGTGGCTCTGTGTTGGCCAATTTCATACCTCAGGCAGAGGCTCTCTTCGCCAAAGAGCTTGTTGAGTCCGGGCACTCAGATGAAACAGCTCAAGAACAAGCAAAAATATTAGCAGAATCACTTCGTGCAATTATACCGACTGAATTAACAGGCTTGACCAACGCTCTGAAGAAATTTGATCCACAGACTGGCCGTTTTAAATCGTTTAGTGATGTCCGTGATATTCCTCGAACTAAATCAACCCTAACTCGAACCCTTGAGCTTGGTTATAAGGGAGTAGTCGGAAATAAATTCGTATTGACCGCCGATTTGTATCGAACGCAAACGAAGAATTTTGTCGGCCCCTTGGTTATTGAAACTCCAAATGTATTTCTTGACAAAAATTCTTTAGAGAATGTTTTGGCGCAGGGTATTGAACAAGCATCAAACAGTATAGACCCAACGATAGCAGCGAGTCTGCTGACACTTGATCAAGCGCAAGCACCTGACTTTATTGAAGGAAATGGCGACGGTAGTATTGCCGATGAGTTGGCCGCACTTTTTTCATCAACAGCGGCACAGATACCTTTTGGCACAGTTACTCCGGAGCAAGCATATGATCCCAATGCGGTTTTGCTTACTTTTCGAAATTTTGGCGATGTCACGCATAATGGCCTGGACTTCAGTCTAACCTACTATCCGACGGATCACTTGACTCTAAATGGCAACTACTCTTATGTCAGCAAAAATATCTATAAGAATGTTGAAAGTGTATCAGACATTGGGTTAAATGCGCCAAAAAATAAACTCAAACTTGCAATTAATCATCGCATACCAGATTGGGGCCTTGGACTCGGTTTTTCTATGCGGTACACCGATTCTTTTCCAATGGTTTCTGGGATCTACGTTGGCACAGTAGACTCCTACACAACGGTCAATACAAATCTAAGCTATGACCTACCGCTGAAATATGATGTGTCTTTGCGTATAAATGCTACAAATATACTGAACAGAAAATATCGATCTTTCGTGGGAGCTCCCCTCATTGGACGGATGGCCTTTGGTGAATTGGGGTTTGCTTTTTAATATTCTTGGCGTCTTGGGACACGACGTATCATCCGTGGTGATTCGTTGAGACGGCGATGGCGCGGTTTAAACGAATCACCGGTCCATAATTACAAGCGCGTGAATGGAATCGGCAGCAAGTCGAAGTCAACATCGGGTGTGCCCGACTCAATCGCTTGACGCACCTGAGCATGCCCCAATCCTATAAAATAGAACCTTGAAACCGAAGACCTGATATGCATCAGACGCTGCTTAAGCGATTCATGCATTCAAAGCCTGAGTGTGACCGGAGCGCCTGTTTTGGTCCATTTAGGTTGAGGCTTGGGGGTTGTTTATAAAGGCATCTGAACTTAAATAGCCCCGTCGGCTATGCGGCCTTTCTGTGTCGTAATACTGTCTTCAATCTTCAATAACCATTCTCGATTCACACATCCATCGCGAAAACGGCTATCGAAACGTTCGCTATAGCCATTTTGCCACGGACTGCCCGGATCGATATAGCGCATCTTAATCTGATTTCCTCGAAGCCAATGTTGCACTATTGTCGCTGCGGATGTGCCATATATAATGCAAATAGCAATTGTGCCGATGGGATATTATGAAGGGTACGATCGACCTTTGTCTAATCTGGGATATGTTTTAGTGAATGGGACTCGAGCACCCGTACGAGGTCGGGGCGGTATGAATATGTGAATGGTCGATGTACGTTATATTCCTTCAGCCCAAGCAGGCACCCTGGTAACATTACTGGGCAAGGATGGAGAAGATGAGGTCAGTGCCGATATCTGGGCTGCTTGGATCGGAGCTACCCATTATGAAGTCATCTTGGGTAGCCATCCAGACGTACCGCGAATTCCTATTGGGATCTAAGTTCGGGATGTTGCCAATAGCGCTAAACCCATATTAATATTTTTATAAAAGGAGCCGACATGACAGCACCATGGCGTGGTATCTGGCCTATTGTTATTACCCCTTTTAAAGCCGATGGAATGCTGGATGAAGATGGGCTGGCCCGAGTTGTACGGTTTTGTATAGACGCTGGTGCTCAGGGGTTGGTTGGACCGGCTAATGCAAGCGAATTTACGACGTTGTCAGATGATGAACGACGGCGTTGGTTAGAGGTCGTGGTTGAAACGGCGCAGGGGGAAGTACCGGTAATGGCTTCAATTACTTCGGGACATGAATTGCCGGCTGTAGCCCTCGGACGCTTTGCCCAAGGTTTGGGGGTTGAAGCGGTAATGTCCATGCCGCCGCATATTTTACACCCTGAGGCTAGCGGCTGTTACCGTTATTACGAAACATTATCTGGGGCACTCGACATATCTATTTGCATACAGAATTTCAATGGACCGATTGGCACCCCCATGAGTGCCGAGTTAATCAGTCGCATGTGTGAAGAATTGCCGCGCATTGATTATATAAAAGAAGAAACATCACCTGAACCGCAGCAGATCAGTGCTACTATTAAGGCGGCTGGACAGACTTGCAAAGGGGTTTGGGGAGGACAGGGGGCTATTTATATAATTGATGAATTTAGGCGGGGTGCCATTGGTAATATGCCTGGTTGCCATACTACCGATATTTTGGTAGCTCTGTGGGAACAACTGGAAGTAAAGGATTGGGATGGAGCGCGTCAGATCTTCAATCAATTGATGCCTTTGATGAACTACGAACGGCTTTATGGTGTTGCTATATATAAAGAAATTCTATACCGACGGGGTATTCTTTCCTCGTCAATGCAGCGAGCGCCTAGTAAAGGTCTGGATGAACTAACATTGGTAGAGTTGGAAGCCATTATGAAAACCGTAGAAGCTTTGTACCGAATATAAGCTAGTGAATATCCTCTGAAAAGTGGGCACTCCAAAGAGTCTATATATTTACTCAAGGAGGTGTATCCATGGCAGGGAAATAAATAAAAAGTAGCGAGCGAGCCGTATAGACGCGCCCCTACCCCTTTGGCAATGTATAGGAATTATAAAGGGCCTTTTAGGGGCTTAGGTCAGGCCGTATGGGTGTCTTATCACCCTCTTTCCTGCGGGGGTGCCGGCCTTTAGGTAGCCGCTCTGTTAGGGTTGGCCGGCCCGATGGACGAACGGGCTCGTTTTAGACGCAAAGGGGCCGGGGGTAGGTGGGCTTTGAGGGGCAACGATCCGACTGAAAACCAATAAAGACATACCGGATGTTTCCAACCCGACCAAGTACCTGTACTGCGTCATGTGTGCTCTGGTATTTAAGTGAGTTCAAGCCGCAATGCCATGAATATTGCGGCCGCTGAGACCGCCGGAGACGACACCTGATCGCCGTACGGATCTACCCTGTCCACCCACGTAGATTAGGAGCATGATCGCTTGGTTCAGATGGAGATGAAGACATCGCGTGCTCTGTGGTTGGTAAATGGTCCGTTTGAATTCGCTTACTGTGCCGTAAATAGACAACGAGCGATGGGGATAGCGATATCGCGCAGCACATACAGATAGTATTGACTGCCCGACCGCAAGACCTCTGGAGTTCCCTGTGCTGGCGCGCGCTGAAGGGCGCCCTCGGGCAAGGTCCCGTAGGCAACGCCCGGTTCAAAGGCGGGCACATCAAAGAGAACATCGGCGCGCCAAAGCGTGCCATCCGGGAGATCCAGGTTCGGAGGCATTCCAGGATTCATTGCCCCGACCTCCAAGACATACAGATATCGTGCACTCCCCCCGTTCCAGATCAGGAGCCCGTTGGCGTCAATCCCTTCTCCGCCACCGCAAGCCTCGGGTTCGTAGGCCTGGTGGAGAAGTAGAGGGCCGCCAACATCCGGGAGCCCGGAAATGTAGGCGTCGGTGACCCCACGCCTGCCTAGCTCACCCTGGAAGAAGGCCCACATTCGATCCACATTGGTTGTAGGGAGGGCGCTATTCACGCGGTCGAAGCCATTGTTGTCTGCCGGGTCAA
>Ga0233433_10000322_pt1 | contig 52520 bp, 45 predicted proteins | sample SI_122_August201_5_FD_179868 | JGI IMG/M metagenome (GOLD analysis project Ga0233433, IMG submission 179868) | Seawater microbial communities from Saanich Inlet, British Columbia, Canada - SI_122_August2016_100_MG | ecosystem: Environmental > Aquatic > Marine > Inlet | place: Canada: British...
GCATTGGACATAACAATTGAGACAATAGAAATCAAAGAGAATTAAAGAGCGTTAAAGAGCGTTAAAGATAAATAGAGCAACAGCGCAACACAAGAAAAAAACAAAAACCGAGACAACCGAGACAACCGAGACAACAGAGATAACCGAGACAACAGAGATAACAGAGACAACAGAGAGAACAGAGACAAAAGAGACAAAAGAGACAAAAGAGACAACAGAGACAAAAGAGACAAAAGAGACAAAAGAGATAACAGAGATAACAGAGATAATAGAAGGAGAAGGTTAATGTCGGAAACCGTGAATTTGATTGTGAATGGTCAGAATCAGGAGCTGTCTTGCTCTGCGAATACAACCCTGTCTCAATTACTGCGTGAGCACTTAATGCTCACTGGCACCCATGTTGGCTGTGATACCAGCCAATGTGGTGCATGTACTGTGCATATGGATGGTGTGGCTGTTAAATCCTGCACGGTGCTGGCAGGGCAGGTTGACGGTGCTGAAGTGACTACTATCGAGGGGATCGCAGCTCAGGGTGAACAGCATCCCATGCAGGCCGCTTTCAAAGAGTGCCACGGTTTGCAATGCGGATTTTGCACACCAGGGATGATCATGGCATCAATTGATCTGGTGCAGTCCGGCAATGACCTGTCAGAAAAAGCGATTCGAAAGGGCCTTGAGGGCAATATCTGTCGATGTACGGGTTATCATAATATTGTATCTGCGGTGGCAAGCGCCGGGCAGAAAATGCGGGAGAGTTAAGCTATGAGCAATGAACAGATTGGCCAAAGAGTCCTGAGAAAGGAAGATAATCGATTCATAAGCGGTAAGGGGCGATATACCGATGATATCAACTTGCCAGGGCAGACCTATGCCTGTTTTGTCAGGTCTCCTCATGCCCACGCCCATATAAGAGGCTTTAATACCGAGGCTGCAGAGAACGCGCCCGGAGTAATACGCGTTCTGACAGGACTTGAAGTTCTCCAGGATGGCCTGGGAGGAATTCCCTGCGGTTGGATGGTGCACTCCAAGGACGGCTCTGAGATGAAACAGCCGATGCACCCAGTGATGGCGGGGGAAAAAGTAAATTACGCAGGCGAACCTGTCGCGGTTGTTATTGCCGATAGCTATGAGAAGGCCAGGAATGCGGTAGAGCAGGTCGAGGTTGATTATGACGTATTACCCGCCGTTGTTAATACCGCGAGCGCTGCAGAACAAGCGGATATCTACCCGGATATTCCTGGCAATACCTGTTACAACTGGGAACTAGGTGATGCAGAGGCGACTGCACAAGGCCTGGCTGACGCAGCGCATATCACCCGGATTGAACTCGTTAATAACCGTTTAATACCTAACGCCATTGAGCCCCGAGCGGCAATCGCTGATTTTAATACCGGCACTGAAGATCTGACTTTGTATACCACCAGCCAGAACCCCCACCTGGTTCGCTTGATTTTTACTGCCTTCGTGCAGATAGCGGCTGAGCATAAGCTCAGAGTGATTGCACCGGATGTTGGTGGTGGCTTTGGATCTAAGATATTTGTCTACTCCGAAGAGACAGCGATTTCCTGGGCTGCTAAAAAAATAGGCCGACCCATTAAATGGACCGCTGAAAGAAGTGAGTCTTTCCTTGCTGATGCGCATGGCCGAGATCACGTTACCCAAGCTGAACTGGCCTTAAATAGCGAAGGCAAGTTTCTCGCCTTGAAAGTGAAAACCACAGCAAATATGGGAGCCTACTTGTCGACTTTTGCATCTGCTGTACCCACTTATTTGTATGGAACCCTGCTGGCTGGACAATATACGACACCGAGTATCCATGTAGAAGTCGATGCGGTGTTTACCAATACAGCACCAGTTGATGCTTATCGTGGCGCTGGTCGCCCCGAGGCGACCTACGTGCTTGAACGCATCGTCGAGAAGGCGGCCAGCGAACTGGCTATCGACCCAGCAGAACTACGACGAAGAAACTTCATAGGTAAAGATGCGTTCCCTTACCAGACACCGGTCGCCCTCGAATATGATATCGGTGATTATGAAGCCAGCCTTGATAAGGCTCTGGAAATGTCTGATTACGCTGGCTTCGCATCCCGTAAGGAAGCTTCTGCAAGAGCAGGTAAATTACGCGGTATTGGCCTTAGTTGTTACATCGAGGCCTGCGGCCTGGCACCATCGGCCCTTGCGGGCTCTTTGGGAGCGGGCGTTGGCCTATGGGAATCCGGTGAGGTGCGGGTCAACCCGACCGGTTCGGTTACGGTTCTGACGGGTAGTCACAGCCATGGTCAGGGCCACGAAACCACGTTCGCCCAATTAGTATCCGCTAAGCTGGGTATTCCCATTGAGGATATCGAAGTCATTCACGGTGATACCGGTAAATTGGATTTTGGGCTTGGAACCTATGGTTCCAGATCCCTGGCTGTGGGCGGATCAGCCCTGTCGGTGGCGGCTGATAAGGTCATAGCCAAGGGCACTAAGATTGCAGCTCATTTACTGCAGACTGATGCAGAAAATATTGAATTCGATGCCGGGGAATTCCGTGTTATTGATAGCAATGAGGGTAAGACGATCCAGGAGATCGCTTTTGCAGCTTACGTAAACCACGATTATCCAATCGATGAATTGGAACCGGGGCTGACTGAAAAAGCGTTTTACGATCCGGTTAATTTCACTTATCCGGCAGGGACGCATATCTGTGAAGTGGAAATTGATCCGGAAACTGGCGTAACAGAAATCACCAAATTCACCGCAGTCGATGATTTCGGTACCTTGATCAATCCGATGATTGTAGAGGGCCAGGTTCACGGCGGTCTGGTTCAGGGAATTGGCCAGGCACTGCTTGAGAACTGTGTTTATGATAGCCAGGGCCAACTGGTGACGGGCTCTTATATGGATTACTGTATGCCGCGCGCGGATGATGTGCCTTCTTTTGATGTCGGTATGACCTGCACGCCCTGCACACATAATCCAGTCGGTGCCAAGGGTTGTGGTGAGGCGGGAGCGATTGGTTCACCGCCTGCGGTGATGAATGCAGTTTTAAGCGCTTTGGGACAGACAGATATGGATATGCCAGCCACATCAGAAAAAGTCTGGCAAGCCGTTCGCAATGCCACTGCATCTAATTCCACTGCATCTAATTCCACTGCATCTAATTCCACTGCATCTAATTCCACTGCATCTAATTCCACTGCATCTAATTCCACTGCATCTAATTAAGGAGGTTGTATGTACGATTTTAACTATCATAAGCCCGACGCTGTAGCGGATGCAGTTTCGTTATTCAACACCTGTGAGGACGCCATGTACCTTGCAGGCGGCCACACCTTGATACCGACCATGAAACAGAGACTGAGAGCGCCTTCGGACCTCATTGATCTGTCTGGTATCGAAATGCTGGGTGACATTCAGCAGGCTGACGACAGTATCCTCATTGGCGCCGCCGTTACACATAGCCAGGTTGCTGAATCAACAGTGGTGGCTGACGCTCTACCGGTGCTGGTTTCTCTGGCTTCAGGGATCGGTGACAGGCAAGTGCGTAACAGAGGTACCATGGGTGGCTCTGTTGCCAACAGTGACCCAGCAGCAGACTATCCAGCAGCGGTATTAGGCCTGGGTGCGACCATCATAACCGACCGGCGAGAAATCAGCAGTGATGATTTCTTTCTGGATATGTTTGAAACTGCTCTCGGCGAGGATGAACTGATTACGGGTATCCGTTTTCCAACCGGTATTTCAGCGGCCTATGTAAAATTTCCTAATCCGGCTTCTCGATATGCCACTGTGGGTGTTCTGGTGGCCAAAACTGCCACGGGTGTCAGGGTCGCAGTCACTGGCGCAGCCGCCAGTGTGTTCCGGGCGACGGCGATGGAGGAGGCGCTTGGTAATGACTTCAGCGTCGATGCTCTGGCTGCGGTCAAGGTTTCAGAGGATGACATGAATGCGGATATCCATGCCAGTGCGGCCTATCGGGCTCATCTTTGTGGTGTGATGGCTGCGCGAGCGGTGGCGTTAATCGCTTAACCTGACAGTCTGTTTCCTGAGCACGTCGGAGATTGACTGTTTTGACTAAAGCAGGATAAAAGCCATTGGCAGTAGTGCCAAAGCAATGACATAGACCGTATTTTGTTGTGACAGTCCGAGTCTAAAATGCTTCGATCCAGGGTATTTTGGGTTGTAGGGATATAGGCCTGGTCTGAGCACATCCAGATCATAAAGAGTTATGTTCGGCCTTTAATATTGCGGTTTATGAGGATGTTTAAAGACCGATTGGCGTTGAGTCCAGTTATCTGGATATTGGTTCCATGCTCGATGCAGTGCCATCAACTGTTGGCTGGATTAGATCATGTTTTGAGCCCACAGGTGGACCCCAACCACAGTGGTTTCATGCTGTGATCATGCGGCCTTTTTAGGGATGCCAGTTTAAACTTAGGCGAGGCCCATGAGGCTTGCCATATTGCCGTAGTAGAATGCATCCATGGTCTTCGAGTCACATTCTCCCATGGTCGCTTCGAACTTCCTGATCGGATCCGAAGTTCCCTCAGGATGAGGATAATCGGAGGCAAATACTAGCATCTCGGGGCCGACATTATCGATGATCCAACCCACGGGCTCGCCGGCAAAAGGCGAAACCTTAATGCGTTGTCTTGCCGTATCAGATGGTAGTTCGGAGAATTTCCGGTGTCGCTTGAACAAGCCGGCTGTATAGTCCAGAGATCTCAGCCAACTGGGTAACCAGAAACCGGCATGTTCCATAGAAATACATTTCAGCTTGGGATGCCTGTCAAATACGCCGTCAAAGATGAGAGACGCAAGGAATATCTGGGCACTATTGCCGATGGTCATCAGGCCCAGTTCACCCGCAGGGGCATCACCACCCAGTTCCAGGCTATTTTTGCCGTTATTCCTAAAACTCTGCGGTACCGCGCGATAATGACCATTCACCGCCACGTGGCAGACAATCGGAATACCAGCATCACTGAACAAATCCCAGACGGCATCGAAATCCGGATGTGAAAAAGACGGAGCTTTGTTGTTGGGCTCATTGGTATCAACCATGAAGGTATAACAGCCGTCCTTGATGCCCTGCTGGGCTATGGCCAGCGCCCTGGCCGGCCCAAGACTGAGTGGAACATAACCGATCGCCTTCAGGCGTGGGTCATGGCGACAGAAGTCTCCCATGGCTTTGTTAAGCGTGTAAGCACCGGCCTCAAGCAAGTCATGTTCGCCGACATGGGCAACCTGGTGAAAAGCGAATGTGGGTAGTACCCATTGAATTTCAAAACCAAACAGGTTCAGGGCGCGCGAGCGTTCTTGCGGGTCAAATGCCCCAATTCTACTCCAGCCACTTTTAGTGTTGTCGAGCAGGGAGGCTTCGAATTTCGCCATGGTTTCGGGGTTGGTCTGGCGCTTTTTGAATAGCTCTCTACCTCGATCCAGGCCTGCCTGATTGGTGGGTAGTTCGGTCTGCGCTGACATCGGCTGGATCTTGTCGATATATTCACTGGTGGCTGCATTGCTGAGGAAGTCGTCAAGTTCAATTACATGGCTATCGGCATCGATAATTCGGCGGTGCTGGGCGTAGGTCATGGGGTCTTTCCTTGATGAGCAATTGGCTTAAGTTAACAATTGTCTAGAGGCTTGTAAATCGTAGCTGATGGTCGCCAGGTTTATTTCTCAGCGTTAAGAGTACGTAAATGATTAATGAATCGTAACAGCACGTCAAAGGGTTGGTTACCGACCACATAGAGCTCTTGACTGGTAAAGGTCGGTACGCCAGTAATGCCGTTTTCCCAGGCCCGCTGCCAATCCATGGTGACCTGGGGGCTGAACAGGCGATGATCGAGGACATCTTTAGCCTGGTCAGTATCCAGGCCGCAGTCTGCAGCTATTTCAAGCAGTATGGCTTTGTCCCCGATGTTGGCGTTATCTACGAAATAGGCCTTGAATAACCTGTCATGAATGGCGTTACCGCCTTCCTGGGTATCCGCCCAGGAGCCCAGTTCCTGGGCTAACCTGCTATTGTAAGTCATCTCTCTTTTGCCGTAGGGCAGGCCGGCTTCTTTCATCAGTTCGCGCATTTGGTTGCCCATGGCTTTCATGTCTTCGGGATCGCGATTAGGGAATAGATCCCTGATTGGCATGCCTTCATCGGCGATTTCCGGATGCAGCGGAAAATGGATCCAGCTGGTTGAGATGGCATGTTTTGTCTGCAGGCGTTCAATACTCACGGTACTGAGGTAACACCAGGGTCAGATGTAGTCGCTGAAAATCTCAATATGAATCGGCTTCATACGGGTCCCTGTCAGTAGTAAGTTAGACAAACAAGGGTAAATTACCACAGCACAGCGAAGGGTTCATCCCGCATTGATGGATGCAGCAAGGAAGGGGTATAGACTGGCCGGTCTTCATGTAACTCAGTTGTTTCTTTAGGGAGGTAAAACCTGCGCCAATGCCATTAGTGGCGCGGGCTTTACGGTATTGCCTGTATTACCTGTTGGTTGGGTATATCGATGCTATGATATAGCACTGCAGCGGGCGTCACTTGGCAAATACCCGTATTTGGCTGAGCTGAATTAATGACTTTGCTATCGTTTTATTTAGGACCCTGGTTTTTAGAGGTCCAGCAAAACCAGAGTGTTTAGATGGAATCAGCGTTACCGGGCTCTTGGTCTGCTGGTAACAGCGCGAATCGGAAGTAACTGTACCAGGATCGCGGCGTTAAAAAGGGTTAAAGGAGTATCACTGGCTGGCCATGAGGCTACCTAACACTAAGGTAATTCAAGGAATTTATGTTTTTACACAATGCCTGGTATATAGCCGCTTGGGCGAGCGAGGTTGAACGGCAGTTAGTGCATAGAACCCTGCTCGGAGAGCCTGTGGTACTTTACCGCAAACGAGATGGCTCAGCGGTTGCGCTCGAGGATGCCTGTCCGCATCGAAAGTTACCCTTATCCATGGGCATCCTGAAAGACGATCTGATTCAGTGTGGCTACCATGGTCTGGAATTTGACTGCAGCGGCCGATGTGTAAATATTCCAGGTCAGGAAAAAATTTCACCTGATGCTCGGGTGAAAAGCTATCCAGTCGTTGAAAGATGGAATTTGTTGTGGGTTTGGATGGGTGAGGCTGGATCTGAAAATACCGATGATATTATTGAGATACCGCACTATACCGATTCCCATTGGGGTATTAATCGCGGTCCAGCCATGTCAATCGACTGTGATTACCGGTATATGACCGATAACCTGGTGGATCCATCACATGTCAGTTATGTTCATAAATCCTCCCTCGGTAATGAAGACAGCATCGGAATTCCCGTAAAAACACGAGAAGAGGATAATTCCGTGATCGTCAGCCGGTGGATACTAAATGCCGAGCTTGCGCCTTTTTTTCAGCCGTATATGAAGTTTTCAGGCAAAGCCGACCGTCTGCAGCATTATGAAGTTCGGTTACCCTCGTCTGCTGTGATCAAGGATGTGATTGCGCCGGCGGGTAGTGGTGCACCTGAGGGTAAAATTCATCCAGATTCATTCCTGCTTGATTCTTATAATTTTGTTACTCCGGTCAGCGCAGATAGCTGTCGCTATTACTGGTTTCAGGTACGCAATTTTGATGCACAGGATAAGGCTGTCAGCAGCAGCCTGACCGAAGCTTTCATGACTGCCTTCAATGAAGATGTACAAGTGCTTGAGGCTGTCCATAGCGGTATCAAAAACAGCCGTTCTGAGCTGATTCACCTGCAGATTGATTCTGGCAGTGCCAGGCTCAGGCGTTTGCTGAACAAAATGCTGAGTCAAGAACAGCCGATAGGAGACAGACAGTCGTGACCGATTCAAGTATTGAGCCAACGCAGGCACCGAGTTTTAGCCACGCCCTGGTGTGTTTTTCCGGAGTGATGATTATTCTTGCGGCCGGTTTTCAGTTTCTGCAGATCAATAGCCACAGTTTACTGTTTGTCTGCGTGCTATGGGTGTGCTGCAACGCCTATGTGCTTGGGGCAGATTTTGCCACCATTAAGGCGGCCATGACCTCGGGCCTGGAACGGGGCATGAGCATCATCTATATTTTCATATTAATTGGTGTTCTGGTGGCCGCTTTTATTGAAAGCGGCACCATAGCGTCGATCGTCTATTATGCTTTTGATATGGTTCATCCTGCGTTATTCCTGCCGGCTGGGCTGCTGCTGTGCAGCTTTATGTCAGTGGCTACCGGGACCTCCTGGGGAACGGTAGGTACGGTCGGTCTCATTCTGATGGGGATAGGTTCGGCGCTGCAAATACCCCTGCCTCTGATTGCGGGCATGGTCATTTCCGGGGCAATTTTCGGTGACAAGATGTCACCGGTATCAGACACAACTAATCTGGCTGCGACTTGTGCCGGTGCTGACTTGTATGGTCATATTCGAGCCATGTTGTATACCACCGTACCCAGTTACCTGATCTGTATGGCGCTATTCACCTGGGCCGGGTTGGAGTATAGCCAGGGGCAATTGTCAGCCGCCGAAATCAGCCAGTTCAAAGGCGGGTTATCGGAGATCTTTGTGATTTCGCCGTGGACATTTGTGCCACTGCTGGTGCTGCTTGTCCTTAGCATTAGGGGTGTTGCGCCCGAACCTTGCATGGTCGCCAGTATAGTGGTCGCGGCAATTCTGGCAATGATCCTGCAAGGGCGTGATTTCAGTGACCTGATGGCCAGTCTGCAGAGTGGCTACATCATCAGTAGTGGCCAGGAAAATATTGATACCCTGCTGAACAAAGGCGGTATCCAGAGCATGATGTGGACACTTTCCCTGTCGCTACTGGCCTTTGCCCTGGGTGGGCTCATGCATGCTTTTGACTTCCTGACTGTATTACTGCGGGGTATCTTGAGTCGAATTCAGGTGGCGGCGACGTTGATGGCGACCACGATAGTTGCCTGTTTTGTCGGTAACATGACCCTGGGAGACTCTTACCTGTCAATTATTATGGGGTGCCAGGTTTTCAAGGAAAAATACCAGCAGCAAGGTCTACAGAACCGGTTATTGTCTCGGTGCGTCGAGGAGGGGGGTACCCTGACGACTTCCCTGGTTCCCTGGTCGCCGTCAGCCGCATTCTATTATTCCATTCTTGGGGTAACGGCTTGGGAATATGCCCCGTTTGTTTTGCTGGCGTTGGTTAATCCACTGCTTTCCATTGTCCTGGCCTACTTAGGTCTGGGTGTCTTGCGACAGCCCAATCAAAAAGTGAGACTATGACGCTTATGAAACCAAATCCTCGTTTAGTTCGCCGTAAGGCAGGTATGTTGCCTGCATGGAAGATAATATGGGTGGTTTTTCCCATCGGTTTGATCAGCGCTGACGAGAGTCCAGTCCTATGGGCATGTTAAATGAATAAACCGCTGTGGCAGCCTGATCCTGAACAGATCAAGAAAACTCAATTATATCGGTTTACTCAGGAGGTGAGAGCCGAAACCGGCCTGGAACTGGAAAATTATCAACAACTCCACCAGTGGTCGGTACAGAACTCGGCGCTTTTCTGGTCGAAGCTCTGGCAGTTCACCGGGGTGCTGTGTTCCTCGCCCAGCAAACAAGTTTTGGCGAGGGCAGATCGGTTTCAGGAAACCACCTGGTTTGAAGGTGCTCGGCTGAACTTTGCAGAAAACCTGCTGCGACACAGAAGCGAAAAAACCGCCCTGATCAGTCGGCTTGAGAATGGCCAGCGTCGCACCCTGAGCTATTCTCAGCTTTATGGCCAGGTTGCCCGTGTGTCAGCAGCACTCAGGCGAGCCGGTGTAGTGGAGGGTGATCGTGTCGCTGGCTTCATGCCTAATGTTGCTGAAACGGTGGTGGCGATGCTGGCTACAACCAGTATTGGTGCTATCTGGTCATCCTGTTCTCCGGATTTTGGTATTGATGGTGTTATGGATCGATTCGGGCAGATTCAGCCCAAGGTCCTTTTTTGCTCAGATGGCTATTTTTATAACGGTCAGGTTCATAGTAGCCTGCCAACAGTCCGACAGATTACAGATCGAATTTCTGGAATCGAGCTGGTCGTTCTGGTTGAGGTTACCGGTAAGACCGACCCTCAGGGTGTGCCGGGATCGGTTACCTTTAGCGAGTTAATTGCCGGCCAGGAGGAACCTGATCTGGTTTTTGAACAACTGCCTTTCGATCATCCTCTGTATATCATGTATTCATCAGGTACCACGGGTGTACCAAAATGTATTGTCCATGGTGCAGGCGGAACCTTACTGCAACAACTCAAGGAGCAGCAGCTCCATGTTGACGTTCGACCAGGCGATGTATTGTTTTATTTCACCACTTGCGGATGGATGATGTGGAACTGGCTGGTAGCCGGACTGGCATCTGAGGCGACCCTGCTACTCTTTGATGGCTCGCCTTTCTATCCAGAACCCAAATCGTTGATGGATATGGCAGAGCAGGAACAGGTCAGCATCTTTGGTACCAGTGCTAAATATATAGCCTCGCTCGAAAAATCCTATGTCGTGCCCAGAGAGACCCATAATCTTGAAAATTTGAGAACCCTGCTGTCCACTGGCTCGCCCCTTTCACACGAAAGTTATGAGTACGTTTATCGTGATATAAAGCCTGACCTGTGCCTGTCTTCTATTTCCGGGGGAACCGATATTATTTCCTGTTTTGTACTCGGTAACCCCTGCTTACCGGTCTGGCCAGGAGAAATTCAATGTCCAGGCCTGGGTATGGCGGTGGAAATCTGGGATGAAAATGGTGATGCCGTTGAACAAACAAAGGGTGAGTTGGTCTGTACGATACCATTCCCCAGTGCGCCCATCTATTTCTGGAATGATCCCGGCGGGGAGAAATATCATGCTGCGTATTTTGAAACATTTGCGGATGTCTGGGCTCATGGTGATTATGGTGAAGTGACCGAACACCAGGGCATGATTATCCATGGGCGTTCTGATGCTGTGCTGAATCCTCAAGGTGTACGCATTGGCACGGCGGAGATTTACCGCCAGGTGGAAAGGTTTGAATCCGTCCTTGATAGTATCTGTATCGGCCAGAATTGGCAGAATGATGTGCGGGTTGTGTTATTTGTTGTATTACGAGACGGTTTATCTTTGTCACCGGAACTCCAGCAGGAAATTCGGCAGGTGATCAGACGCGAAACGACCCCGCGTCATGTTCCCGCTAAAATTATTGCAGTAGCAGAAATCCCTAGAACCATCAGTGGTAAGATTGTTGAGCTTGCCGTGCGCAAAGTAGTGCACGGAGAGCCGGTGCTCAATACTGATGCCCTGGCTAATCCGCATGCCCTGAAACTATATGAAAATCTGAGCGAACTGCAGTATTAAGAAGTCACACTTTTACCCAGTAGCCTTCTGGAGTTAAAACAGCGGTTGCTTGACTCGTTTTAAGACAGTGATTAGATGTAATTAATGCCGCTGCAGCACTACTGGGAAAAACATGGTTATTATCCTCATGGGAGTCAGCGGTAGTGGCAAAACGACAGTCGGTAAGATCCTGGCCAGCGAGTTAGGTTGGCATTTTTATGACGCAGATGATTTCCACACGCCTGCCAATAAGCAGAAAATGTCCGCTGGCTCTGCCCTGACAGACGCGGATCGCTGGCCCTGGCTTGAACGGTTGGCCAATAAAATCAGTGGTTGGGCGAGCGAGCAAAGCGGTACAGTGCTGGCTTGCTCTGCCTTAAAGCAAAGCTATCGAGAACTGCTTGACTCGCAGGTAGCGGCCTGCAGTACCGCCTATATTCATCTGATTGGGGAAAAGCTGCTCATTGCTGAGCGGCTTGCTTCCAGACAAGCCCATTATATGCCCCTTGGCCTGCTCGCCAGTCAGTACGAAATACTGGAAGAGTGTAGTAATGCTTTGCCTGTGGACGTCACTGGCACACCGGCCGAGATTGTGGCTGAAATACGTTTGAAAATGAATCTGTAAATGATGACTGCACCTTCCCGATGCCGCCTACCTCATGCATGGGCGAACATCAGAGAATACCGGGCTGATCTGAACCAACCGCTGCAGCAGATCGGGCTGCTATACCTTGGTATCATGGGTTGGTGGAGATGCTTTGATTCAGCCGCAACAGGGTTGAACTAATGTCCTCTCGGAAACTGGATTCAGGAACCTGCGTGCAGATGCTCTTTAAATCAGCAGGCAGGTTCAGGTCTTCAAGCGTGTAGAAGCGCCCATCGGCGGATCGACCAAACACAATAAAACGGACGCCTAACTGCACCATCTCGAGGATAGCTCGATCTCGGCGTTGGCTATCGAGTTGGTAATAGGTAATGCTGGCGATACGTTTGATGGTGTCGGCTCCGACGATAAAAGTTGCTCCAGGGAAGATAGTGGCTTTCTCTGTAAAAGTAGCGGCGCGGGTAAAAATGAGATTGCCGAGCCTATTCAGGTTTGCAGAGCGGTTTTCCATCTCACGGTAATCGAGCGGCGGCTTGTCGACATTGGTCACTGAGATTTCAAAACTTGCACTTAATCCGGTCATTTCCTCGGCCAGTTGCTTCATTTCCAGATGGCCTTTGTGAACCGGATTGAAGGCGCCAGGAAATATTAGGCCAGGCGGCTCAATCTGCGTGCTGCAGCTTATCTTATTCGTCAATATTGATTGCCATTCAGGCAGCCCTGCTGTGCAGTGAAACGAAGCCTGATATGCACTGCTGGATTCTTCGAGGACTTTGACAGAGGCTTTGGGGTCGAGTAAGCGGCTCAGCATGGAAATTACCTGCGTACCACAGATATGCTCCTGCTGCTGTCTTAACTGCTCAGATGCAGGTAGCGTGAAGTCGATGGTTATTTCCAGGGTATCGGTGAGGGTCTGCAGCGCTATGTGGCAGCGGTCAGAGCCCTTTCGAGCCGGCCGGGTTGCTAAAGCTGCTGTTAAGCCAAGCCCAAACAGACTATCGGCTGCATCAGAGGATAGCGTGCCGGCATGCTGAAAGGCTTGCATTGCCATTTGTCTGGCGGTTAGCGCGCTGCAGACCTGTACAGGTGTAGACCCCAAATAGTTCACCATGGCCTGGTTACTGTAAGGTACAATAGCTTCAAGGATAGTCGATGATGCGCCAGGTTGTTTGAGTAGATCAGCCAGGGCTTGTGAGCCACCGCCTGCCAGGGCAATAACACCAGAGAATTTGGCTGAGTGAATGGCCTGGATATCCGGAGTTTGCACTGGCTCTATCCTTATATAGAAACGATGGCTGTAATCAAGAGGTTTATGCCCATGATGAGACGTATCATAATCAGTTTTTGGGTCCTGTGCTTACCTAGTTTGCTCATCGCCGCTGCTGATGAGCCCGAGGTGTTAACGCTGACTCCAGATGAGCTTGCAAAGTACGAGTTCGAAGTCGAGGAAGAAGAGCCTGCAACAGTGACACCCTTAAACATGGGTCAGGAGTACATTTTATCCTCGCAGCGACAACTAGTGAAGGATCTTATGGCACGACGGCTTGGGATTCTCAGGATTAGCCAGACAGAATCTGATCTCAAAATTCTGCAATCACTTATTGATAAGAATGTGATTTCCCAGAGTGATATACGTTCCTGGCAGGCCCTCGGGGTGGTTTTTGGTGATATCCTGGTGAAGCAACATCAGCTTCAGTGGGTCTCTTATGAGGATGAATATGGTGCCAACAAGGCGTTACAGTGGAAAGACACAGAGAACTTTGTCTTTCCTGTTACCTTGTTTTCGAAGCGGGTGCAGTTCAAGGAAGATATCGTCATGACCGAGCTCTACCAGGAACTTTCCCAGATTATAGAAGGCTTCAAAACTTATGAGCAGCGATTAAAGCTGCCTTAAGCGATTAAGACTGCCTTGGAGGTGTAAATCGCGCAGATAATCTGTAAAATCGCCGGCGACAACAACAGGAACCCAGTATATGAAAGCAGTGCTGAAATTTATTTTTGTAGATAGTCTGGTCAATATCCTTGGTGACTTGTTTGAACAGCCAGCCGTAAACTGGATATTTATAGGTTGGGGCTGGCTGGCAGTACTGGTCATGCTAACCAGTATTTACCAGACCGTATCCAGCTTTAGCGCTTAACCAGCACGCCAGGACTAGCCTTGGATGCTGATAGAGGGCTGGGTAGTCGCAGTTGTCTCAGGCCTCGGTTAACAGCATTTCAAGATGCTCCATCACCAGGTCACCAAACTGCGTCGTAGATACCGGGGAAGAACCCTCCATACCTGAATCAAGATCAGCCGTTGTATAGCCGGCTTCAAATACAGCTTTCATCGCTGACCAGACATAAGAAGCTTCCTGGTTCAGTCCGAAACTCATTTCCAGCATCATCGCAACAGAGCCGATCATGGAGTAGGGGTTGGCTATGTTTTTTCCTGCAATATCCGGTGCTGACCCATGTGATGGCTCATAGTAGGCTTTGTTAGGGCCAATACAGGCTGAGGGCATCAGGCCAAGAGAACCAAGAATACCGCCTGCTTGGTCTGAAAGAATATCACCAAACATGTTTTCCATTACCATGACATCAAACTGTCCTGGGTTCAGGCAAAGAGCGGTTGCTGCAGCATCAACCAGCAAGTGAATAACCTCGACCTCGGGATATTCTGTATGGACTTCTTCTAATACCTCATTCCACAAGACGCTGGACATGAGCACATTGCTTTTGTGGATGTTGTGCAAGCGGTGTTTGCGTTTCTTTGCCTGTTCGAATCCGACCCTGACTACCTGCATTATCTGGTCTTCTGTATATTCCAGGGTTTCGTGGACGTAGCGTTTTCCCTCTGCATTAATGCCCTTGTCTTTTTTACCGAAGTAGAGGCCACCCACCAATTCCCTGATCAGTAAAATATCGACGCCCTCGGGAATAACGCTGGCTTTTAGTGGCGAAAACTGAATCATATCTTTGCTTAAATGGATTGGGCGAAAGTTGGCAAAGGTTTGGTAACGGGCTCGTAGAGGTAATATTGCGCCTCTTTCTGCCTGTTCTTCGACGGGTATCTTTTTTGATTCCTCATAGCTCAGGCCCACCGGGCCTTTTAGTATGGCATCTGCACTATCGCAGATGGCTTTGGTTTCTTCCGGGAATGACTTTCCATGACTGAAGTAGGCACTGGCTCCAAAGGGTGCCGGCAGTAGTTCAAAGGCAAGATCTCGGTGCTGGTTTAGTAAGTCGAAAACCCGTACGGCCTGGGTCATAATTTCTGGGCCTATGGCGTCTCCTGCCAGAACGGCAATCTTGTATGCATTGGTCATGATGGATCTCTTTAAAAAAAACGTAGTTTAGCATGGCGAGTAGGTTCAAGTGATTGATCGTTGTAATGATCTATGGGTTTTTAGGCTTTCATTTGGCCGGCAGGTGATCCTGAAACCCTCCTGGACAAGAGCTTCATTGTACAGATGCCTGGATTCAAACTTTGTTGCCGAATAGGGGGTATGTCCAGGGATTAATTCAGTAGAGCAGGTAGGGCTCTCTGTCCTGGCTCCAGCTTAGTCTGACCGTCGCCAGAGCTTCGAATAGTTCAGACAGGTCCCGAGTGGGATCATCTACCCATTCTCTAAGCCAGGGGCCACCATTGATGACGTCTATCGGAATTCGATCGAGTTCATACTCGTAGTCGTGCAAACGCCATAGTGGATATTCAGGCAGCAGTTCTCGAACTAGTTTCAGGAGAGTAGCAACCAGGGTATAGGGATAGAAGTCGTCGGGGCAATAGCAAGGTAGCTCCGTGTGTAGTTGCAAACCGGAGCAGATAGTTGCGCTATGCTTGTGGAATGCTGGTTCGAAGTAACAGGGTCTTAAGATGATGCTTTGAGTTAGATCAGGTGCTTTTGTAGACAGTAATTCTAGGATGTCAGTGGTCGGTAAACCGGGGGCACCAATGAGTTCAAGGGGGGTAGTTGTACCGCGACCTTCGGATAGCTGGGTGCCTTCGATAAGGACAGTCCCTGGGAAACACCTGGCCATATTGAGGCTGCTGGCATTAGGGCTCGGGTTGACCCATGGTTGGTTGTGAGCAGGCCAGCCGTAACCCGGACTTTCGCTGATATCGTAGGCTTGCATGGTAATGACCGATAAGTCAGCCTTATGTGGAATACGACTGTTGAACCACAAGGCCATTTCTCCAGTGGTCAGGCCGTGTCTGCAAGGCAGGCTATCGGCACCTACAAAACTTTCCTGGCCTGGTTGCAGGAGCAGGCCATCAATTGGGCGTCCTGCCGGGTTAGGCCTGTCAAGAACCCAGATTTCAATTTGAGCTTCGCCGCAGGCTTCCATGAAGTATCGCAAGGTGGTGATGTAGGTATAGATTCGGCAGCCGATATCCTGCAGGTCAAACAGGATTATATCGATACCGGCGAGCATGTCAGCGGTTGGCCGTCGATAGTTGCCGTACAGGCTGCATACAGGAATCTGGTGTATTGGGTCAGTATAGTCCGCGGATTCAATCATATTGTCCTGTTTTTCGCCGCGCATCCCATGTTGCGGGCCATACAGGCGAATCAGGTTGACGCCAGCCTCTACAAGGACATCGGTGCTTGGTTGCAAGGCTGATGTTACCGAAGCCGGGTGAGCCACCAATCCGACTGAGGCCTTCTTTAACCGGGTTAGGCGCTGCGAGTCCTTCAGGAGTTGATCGATGCCAAATTGGAATTTCATGTTAGCTCTATCGGTTGGTGATAGCGACGGTCGTGGAAGTCAGGGTTGGGTCCATGAGCCAGGGCAAAATAAGCGGTTTCGTTAGCGTGTTTAATGACCGCTGCTGCGCCGATCGTACCCAGCCACTGGTTCGCTACCTCTTTCGCTAAGCGGATTTGGCTGTTGATACAAAACCCCCTGGAATTGCTGTTTGAAGAGACGCCAAGGAGTTTTAGCAGGTTACTGGTCTGCATCCCGATTCTTTCATCCTCGAAGGAGAAGCAATTCCAGTCGCCAGTTGCCGCCAGGTTCCATTCCAGGTAGTGCTTGCAGTTGGCTTTGCCGATAAATAGTTCAAAGCAGGTTTGTTCCCATAAAGCATAAACCCTGCGGCCGGTTTGTGCTTGCGGAAGCTGGTTCAGAAAAGCCTGATCTCCCCTCAGGGTGACCTGAAATCTCAATTGATCAGGCTGTTCAAGAGCCAGCTCCACGGAAAAGTGATCAATCCAATAGCAGGGCTCAAATGGCTTAAGAAGAAACTCCAAGTAATCCTTTACCCCTCATCGTTTGGTTGACGATATTGTTAGCGAGATGGTTGGTGTATCCTATCAGAGTTACAGCCCGTCTAGGTAAATGTCTCATTAAGGATGGTATATGGCAGATTTTGATTTTGATCTTTTTGTAATTGGCGTCGGGTCCGGCGGTGTAAGAGCTGCCCGTATGTGCGCCCAGTACGGGGCTCGAGTTGCCACCGCTGAGGAAAAATATATGGGAGGAACCTGCGTCAATGTCGGCTGTATACCAAAGAAGCTGTTTGTTTATGCCTCGCACTATCATGAAGATCAAAATGAGGCGGCTGGTTATGGCTGGGAACTCGGCTCGGCTGAGTTCAACTGGCCGAGGCTGGTCGAGAATAAAGATAAGGAAATAAACCGGCTGAACCAGATTTATAAAGGCATGCTGGATCAATCAGGAGTGACTCATTTTGAGGGTCGTGCCAGGCTGATAGATGCGCATCGAATTCAAGTAGGAGATCAACTGGTTTCAGCGGATAAAATTTTGATCGCTACCGGAGGCAGGCCCACAGTGCAGGATATCCCCGGTCAGGAGCACTTGATTACTTCTGATGATGCATTTTACCTGAAATCACTACCCCGCAGGATTCTCATCCTGGGTGGCGGGTATATTGCGGTTGAGTTTGCTGGTATTTTTGCGGGGTTAGGGGTTGAGACAACCTTGGCCTACCGCGGGGAATTATTTTTGCGGCATTTCGATGATGATGTCAGGCGTATGGTTCGAGATGAGCTGGACAAAAAGAATATCAAACTTCATTTTCAGTCCTGTGTCGCATCTGTTAGCCAGCAGTTGGACGCTACTTTTGTGGCCACTTACGAGGATGGCAGACAGGTAGAGACTGATTTAATACTGGCGGCTACCGGCAGGCGCCCAGCCGTAGCGGACCTCGGCCTTGACAAAGTCAAGGTGGCACTGCGGGACAATGGGGCGATTATCATTGATGATCAATTTCGAACCAGTGAATCCAATATATTCGCCCTGGGAGATGTAACCGACAGGGTTCAATTGACCCCGGTGGCGATTAAGGAGGCCATGTGTTTTGCCAGCAGCCAATTCGGTGGTGTAGACAGTAAAATGGATTACGAGGATATTGCCACCGCTGTTTTCTGCCAGCCTAATATAGGCACCGTTGGGTTAACTGAAGCTGAAGCTAGGTCAAAATTTTCTGATGTAAGAATCTACCTCTCTAAGTTCAGGCCGTTGAAACATACCCTGAGCGGCAGCAGTGAACAGTCTTTAATGAAATTGATAGTCGATAATGAGTCAGACATTGTTGTTGGCATCCATATGGTGGGTGCTGATGCTGGTGAGATCATCCAGGGCATGGCCATAGCGATCAAAGCGGGCGTGACCAAGACCGTATTTGACAGCACAGTGGGCATTCATCCGACTGCAGCTGAAGAATTCGTAACCATGAGGCAACCCGTCGTCAGTGCGGCAGGTTAAATCTAGACGTGGTTGAACGAGTAGTCGGTGTGGATGGTTGTCGAGCCGGCTGGCTCGCCTGCTACCAACAGGACAATCAGATTCAGGTCTGTCTGTATGCCGGGGTGAGTGATCTAGCCAGTGCTTTACCGGATAGCCGGGTTTTCATCGATATGCCGATAGGGCTACCAGAATCAGAAAAACGACTCGTTGAAAAAAAAGCCAGGTCATTGCTCGGTCGGAGGGCCTGCTGCGTATTTTCGGTGCCGAGTCGAAGTGCAGTCTATGCAGAATCCTACCGGGCAAGCTGCACGGCAAATTTGTTAGCTCAGGGCGTTAAGCTGTCCAAACAGAGTTGGAATTTATGTAACAAAATAAAGCAGCTTGACCAGTTCATAAGAGGTGGAGATTCGAAGCTCGATTTTTATGAAGCTCACCCTGAATTAGTTTTTTGCATCTTAAACGGCAGCCCCCTGCAATTTAAAAAGCAGTCTTTACAAGGCCAGCGGCAGAGAATAGACCTGCTAACTCGGGCGGGTCTGCCAGCGATCGGGCTGCTGGAAGTAGCCTCCAGGCGCTATCGTCGTTCCCAGGTGGCGATAGACGATATTCTGGACGCGATGGTGTTGTTCGTTCTAGATCAGTTTGAACCCAGGGCTTTATTGGATCAGGCCATCACTGACGAATACGGAATTTGCACTAACATGATGGTTCCGACAGCTCAGTTGATTGACCATTAGCCAGAGCGATGGGGTATTAACGTAGTTTCCCCTGTGGATATTTGCTAACGTGCGGATATCTATTAAGGACGGAGTAGGGCATTGGGTGAATTAACGGGAATTATTGCGGCATTGCTGAACTGGCTGGATAGTATGCTGGGATCAGCATTTTATTTCCCCTATTTGTTACTGGGTACCGGGGTGTTTTTTACGCTTTATCTGAAAGTACCTCAGATTCGCTACTTCAACCATGCCTGGCGAGTGGTCCGGGGTAGATACGATAAACCGGATCATAAAGGTGACGTCACTCATTTCCAGGCACTCAGCACCGCCATTGCAGGTACCGTGGGGACAGGTAATATCGGTGGCGTTGCCCTTGCCATTTATCTGGGCGGGCCGGCGGCATTGTTCTGGATGTGGATGACGGCGTTTTTTGGCATGACCACCAAATTCGTGGAAGTGTCTTTGTCCCATAAATATAGACAGACCGATGACCGCGGTTTTATTGTTGGCGGTCCCATGTTTGTAATGGAAAAGGGTTTGAACCTGAAGTGGTTGGCGGTTTTGTTTGCTGTTGCCACAGTGGTTAGCAGCTTCGGTAGCGGCAACATGCCGCAAAGTAATAATATTGCAATTGGCATGCTGTCTACATTCGGTATACCTGCCTGGGTGACCGGGCTGACGCTGGCCATCTTGCTTGGAATGGTGATCCTGGGCGGTATCAAAAGAATCGTTAAGGTTGCAGAAAAGCTTGTTCCCAGCATGGCTGTTATCTATTTCATCGGAGGTCTTGCCGTAATCGCAGCGAATATCGACCAGGTGGTACCTTCCTTTTTGAGTGTGCTTCGGGATGCTTTTACCGGATCGGCTGCTGCCGGAGGTTTTCTCGGTGCCAGTTTTGCCTATGCTTTTAATCGGGGCGTTAATCGAGGCTTATTTTCAAATGAAGCAGGCCAAGGCAGCGCGCCCATTGCTCATGCTGCTGCCCGAGCCGATGAGCCGATTTCTGAGGGTATGGTTTCGATCCTGGAGCCGTTCATCGATACCATTATCATCTGCACATTGACTGGACTGGTGATCCTGGCATCGGGGGCCTGGAACGAAAAACACCAAACGGATTTCCAGAAATTTGATACGCAATTTATTATCGGCACCTGGCATGAAGATAGTCCTAGTGACCGTGAGCAGTTATTTGCCCATCTGAATTTTGGTGAAAGTACCATCACACCGTTTACTGGTGACATTACGGTGTCCAATGGGATTGCAACCACGACTGGATACACGATCATTCATAATCGATCCATCGCTGAAGATGTCCGTTTTGAGCGGGAAGACCAAGCCTATTCAGGGTCATTGACGATTTCCGACGGCAAGATACTGGAACCTGTCGTCCTCAAGGGCCGGTCCTTGGTGCATTCAGTTGATTTGACTTCAATTGCTTTCACAAGAAGTCTTTTTGGGGAATTTGGTCGTTACATAGTCTCCATCGGATTGTTGTTGTTTGCTTTTACAACGGCGGTAGCATGGTCCTACTATGGCGATCGTGCCATGACCTACCTGTTTGGGACGGGCTCCCTGACGGCTTATCGATTGACTTATGTGCTCGGTTTTTTCCTTGCTGCAATATCAGATACCTCTTTAATCTGGCTGATCTCAGCTATTACTATCGCCTTGATGACGATTCCTAACTTGTTTTCGATATTGATGCTGCGTAAGGAAATGAAACAGAGTATTGCCGACTACTGGGTCAAGTTCGAGCAGGATCAATCGCAACGGTGACTAGTTCAGTGCAGCTACCGCCAGTATTCACTCTTGTACAGCGCAGAGAGATAGCGACCCTGAACCTTACAATGCTTGAATACGAGCATGTCGCCACTGGAGCGCGGCATTTGCACCTGGCGACTGATCATAAGGAAAATGTATTCATGGTGGCACTTCGGACGGTGCCTAGTGATTCAACAGGCGTCGCCCATATTCTGGAACATACGGCGCTGTGTGGCAGTGAGCGTTTTCCCGTCCGAGATCCTTTTTTCCTTATGTTACGCCGATCTCTGAATACATTTATGAACGCTTTTACTACCAGTGATTACACCGCCTATCCTTTTGCCAGCAGTAATCGAAAGGATTTTTTCAATCTGTTGGATGTGTATTTGGATGCTGTGTTTTTCAGCCGCCTGGACCCACTTGATTTTGCTCAGGAGGGCCATCGGCTTGAATTTGAAGAACCGGGCAACAGTCATTCGCAATTGGTGTATAAAGGGGTTGTTTATAATGAAATGAAAGGCGCTATGAGCTCCCCGGTTTCAGTGCTGTGGGATTTCCTGCAGAAACACTTATTTCCAAGTGTTACCTATCATTATAACAGTGGCGGTAATCCGTCGGATATTCCCAGTCTCACCTATCCAGAGCTGCTTGAGTTCTATCAAACCCATTATCACCCGACTAATGCGGTGTTCATGACCTTTGGTGATATTGATGTCGATACACTGCATGCTATCTTTGAAGAGCGTGCTTTGAGCCGATTTGAGCGTCGTGATACGGTCATTGAAGTTCCACCGGAAAAAAGAATGTCAGCACCTATTGAGGTGTTGGAGCGCTATGCCGTGGATAGCCAACAAACGGAACATAAAACGCACATTATCATCGCCTGGCTATTAGGCACGAATACCAATCTTGAGAACCTTTTAAGGGCTAATTTATTATCCGATGCGCTATTGGATACTAGTGCCTCGCCACTCAGGCAAGCCCTGGAAAGTTTTGCTCACAGCGCGGCGGTATCCCCACTGACCGGTTTAGAAGAAAGTAATCATGAGATGAGCTTTGTCTGTGGTGTTGAAGGCAGTGATGCTGAACACGCAGAAGCCTTGCAGGCAGTAATCTTAGGGGTGCTGCAGCAGGTGGCTGAAACAGGTATTGCCAGAGACAGGCTGGAGGCAGTGCTGCACCAGATAGAGCTGTCCCAGCGGGAAATCGGCGGCGATGGTATGCCCTATGGGCTGCAGCTGGTCTTTTCCTGTATGTCTGCGGCGGTGCATCGTGGAAGCCCAATGGACTTGCTGGATTTAGATCATGCCTTGGAAAATCTGCGCAAGGATATCCAGGATCCGGAATTTATTAAGAACCTGGTCAGGGATTTGTTGTTAAACAATTCGCACAGAGTTCGCTTGAGCATGGTCGCCGATCCGCATTTAAGCCAACAACAGGACGATCAGGAACGACAGCGTCTAGATGAGATTAAAGAAGGCCTGACCGAGAGTCAGCGTCAATTTATTCTCAAACAGAGCCATCAGTTGACCGAACGGCAGGCCCATGAGGAAGATTTGTCGGTGTTACCAAGCGTTACGCTGGCTGATATTCCTGAGGCGGTAACTTACCCGGAACCCCTGGGTTCAAAGACCATAACCCGCTATGGGGCCAGTTGTAATGGCCTGGTGTATCACCAGATCGTTACGGAGCTCGGAGGTCTGGAAGACGCACAATGGCAGGTTCTGCCATTGTTGGGTCAGTTAATAGGAGAATTAGGTAGTGGCGGACGAGACTATCTTGCCACTCAGGTTGTCCAGCACGCCATCACCGGGGGACTGAGCGCTTATAGTTCGCTGAGGAACTGCCTCGATGATCGTCATCAACAGCGCGCTTTTTTTGTTTTGGGGAGCAGAGCTTTGCAGCGTAACGCTGTGCCTATGGTGGATTTGCTCAAGCAAACCCTTGAGACGGTCCGGTTTGATGAGCTGGATAGAATGACGGAACTGGTCAGGCAAATATTAGCCCGACGGGAAATGGGTGTCACCGGACAGGGCCATAGCCTGGCCATGCTGGCTGCGTCGGCATGGTTCAGTCCCGTGGCCGCATTGAATCATCGGTTAAGTGGCCTGGCAGGACTTGAGCATTTAAAATCTCTCGATCTAGCGCTGCAAAAGTCCGGTTCAGCAGACTTGGCAGGTCAGCTGCAAGGGCTGCATGAATTGCTGCTGAACTCGGCTAAAGTCCCGTTGCTGATCTCAGATGCTGATATCTCCGCTAGTCTGCATGATGTGTTGTTGCAGCGGTGGGAGAATCGGCCCGAACTAAAAGGTAGCAGAATAAGGTTGGTCGGGGGCAGCACCAGTCCAGATACGGTTTATCTTACTAATACACAGGTAAACTTCTGCGCCCAGGCTTATGCAGCAGTACCTGTTTCAGATGCTGATAGTGCGGCGCTGAGTGTTTTAGCCAGTGTTTTCGGTAATCATTATCTTCATAACGAAATCAGGGAAAAGGGCGGCGCGTATGGCGGCGGAGCAAATTTTGATGCCAATAGTGGCGTTTTCCGGCTCTATTCTTATCGAGATCCAGAACTGGAGAGAACCTATGAGGTCTTTGATAAGGCGGTTGCCTGGGCAAGGCAAGGTCAGTCAGGTAGTACCGCTGTTGAAGAAGCCATCCTGGGTATCGTAAGTGCTCTGGATGCGCCCGGCTCTCCAGCTGGCGAAGCCCGTCAGTCTTTCCATCTGGCACTGCATGGCCGCAATGCTGGCTGGCGGCAAGCACAGAGACGACAAATACTGATGATCACAGCCGATGACGTGCAACGCGTTGCCGAGCATTATTTGCAGGGTCAGATCGCCCGCTCAGTTGTAACTGGAGTAACAGAAAACAACCGCTTTATATCTGAATTCGAATGTCATCGCCTATGAGCAGGCCGGTTGCCGGTATTAAACCCAGGTGTTTACCTCGACCCCTTGGGTTAGGGAAGCGCATTGATGGTTTGCTGGCTTAGCTGACTCGCAAGCCGAATGCTGAATCATAACGGTAGTGAAGTGCAAGATAGGTGCACGATATAGCCAATGCAGTAAATATGAATAATGCAGTAGATAGAGGTAATGTAGTGAATGTCGATGGAGCAGTAAATAGAGGGCATGTAGAAGCTATAAGTACCTGCACGGGATCCTTATCTACACGAGACCCTTATTTAGGAAATATTCAACATAGAATATATCAGTGTCTACAGGAGAGAAGTATCTAGAGGCTATAAAGTCTCTAGAAAATGTAAATAATAGAACGCCTAAAGGTCAATTGTCCTGCCTGGCTATTATCTGCTGTCGTGGCGTTGTTGTGTGATACTTTAGGACAGCCATGCATTGGAATAACACCAACAAAGGAAGCAACTTATGCCCAGTCGAGTCGTTCAGTTGACCAGTTCAGATCAACATCCATTCAATGGCTATCTTGCCGAGCCGACAGGGTCTGTTAGAGGCGCGGTTATCGTCATACAGGAAATATTCGGTGTGAATGCGCATATCAGGGAGGTTTGTGACAGTTATGCCGCCGCCGGTTATCGAGCGCTAGCGCCGGCCTTGTTCGACCGTGTCGAACCGGGTATTGAATTAGGATATGGCGGTGCAGACATGATGCAGGGAGTCGAAATCGCTCGCGGTAAACTGAGACGGGAAGAGACGCTGCGTGACCTCCAGGCGGCGATAGATTACCTCGGCTCGAATCAGAAAATTGGTGTGGTCGGGTATTGTTTTGGCGGCTTGATGAGCTGGTTGGTTGCCTGTGAGCTAAAAGGCATTGCTTGCGCTGTTAGCTATTACGGAGGCGGTGTCAGCGGTGAGATGGAGCGGACTGCGAAAGTGCCAGTGATTTTCCATTTCGGTAAATTGGATGCGCACATCCCGATGGAACAGGTTAGCGCGGTGGAACAGGCCTGTCCGGGCTCAGAGGTTCATGTCTACGATGCAGACCATGGGTTCAACTGTAATCATCGGGCTAGTTTCGATGCTGCTGCAGCAGACCTGGCCAGGCAGCGCAGTCTGGATTTCTTCGCTACACATTTACCGTGATAGGAGCCGCCAGTGGCGTATGATTTTTATTTCTGGCCGACCCCGAACGGATATAAGGTGTCTATAGCGCTGAAGGAACTCGATCAGGCTTATAATTTAGTGCCTGTTAATATTACCAAGGGCGAGCAGCATAACGCTGATTTTGTTTCTATCTCTCCCGCACACAAAATCCCAGCACTGGTTGACCATCGCCCGCGCCATAACCAGGCAAAGACAGCGTTGTTCGAATCCGGTGCCATCTTGATGTACCTTGCGGAAAAGCATCAGCGTTTGATACCGCGGCAGGCCCAGGCCAGAATGATTTGTCTGCAGTGGTTGTTCTGGCAGGTAGGAGGGCTTGGCCCCATGGCAGGACAGGCTCACCATTTTCGTTTGTATGCCCAAGACAGGCATGAATATGCTATTCAAAGATACCAGGCAGAGTGCGCGCGCTTATATGCGGTGCTCAATGTCCAGCTGGAACAATGCCAATACTTGGCTGGCGAGTACAGTATTGCCGATATTGCTTGTCTGGCCTGGGTATATAGGCATGAACGGCATGGGATTGTCCTGCAGGACTACCCTTATGTGCAGCGCTGGTATCAAGCACTGCTAACACGGCCTGCGGTAGAAGCAGGGTTTGCAGAGGGAGCAGCATTAATCGCCTCTGGCGATTACAACAGCCATCTGGCTAAGCGGGAACTGTTTGGTTTGCCTGGTGAAGATGATCTCATCTTGTAAGGACTTCCTTCAGCGCTGATTGTATCAATTATAGATAAATTGTTATTATTTCTAAAAATTTTAGAACATTAGTGCATATCCTTAGACTGTTTGCTTGACAAACAATGGATGCTTCTACATCCTTCGGGATGTGCATTTTGCGAGGCAAGCCAGTTAAGGCATTTAGCACAAAAAATACAGACCCATAAGAGTAATAATCCGAATAGGTAAAATAATGAAACAACTGCAATCCAGTTCAGGGCTGCTAGCAGCACTGCTTCTCTTTGTGTCATTGGTATCGATAAATCCGGTACTGGCACAAAGTCTTGATGAAGTATTGGGTGTTCGAGAAGCTACGACATTAGATGGAAAGAACTCTCAGGCTAAAATAGATGAGATAAAAGATGATACCCGCGATCTGCTCTCCCAATATAAGCGGGTGATGAAGGTGGTCGATGGTTTGAAAGTATACAACCTCCAGCAAGAGAGGTTGATCAGAAACCAGAACGAAGAACTAGCAGAACTCGCAAATTCAATTGACAGTGTTACCGTAATCGAAAGACAGATCGGTCCTTTGATAGAAAGGATGATCGATAATCTGGCTAAATTCGTCGAGTTGGATGTGCCTTTCCTGATGAGTGAGCGAGAGGATAGAATCGCCTTCCTTCAGGAAACCCTTGATCGTGCAGATGTCAGCGTGGCAGAAAAATTCAGTCAGGTGATGCAGGCTTATCAAGTCGAAAATGCCTATGGATCTACTATCGAAGCCTATACCGATATGATCGAAGTCGGTGGTAAGAAAACTAATGTTGATATGCTCAAGTGGGGCCGTGTTTCTCTTGTTTTTCAGACGCTAAATGGTGAAACCACCGGTGTCTGGGATAATGAAAAGCGGGACTGGGTAATTTTAGGCGATGAATTCAGGGCAGGCGTGAGAGATGCGTTGCGTATAGCACGTAAGACACAGACCGCGGATCTTGTGAAATTGCCAGTAAGAGCGGCAGGAGAGTAAGTAATGAAATTATTAATAAAGAATCTGGCAGGATTACTGTTGATCGTTAGTTTTAGCGCTCAGTCAGCCAATGACGATGTGCAAGCAAGCACACTCTCTGAACTCTTAAACATGGTGAAAGAAGGCAAGGTGGTTAACGGTCGGATCAATGAACGACGCGAGAGAGAGTTCATTGCCGACAAATCCAAGCAGCAACAGGCTGTAAGAAGCGCGCAAAGGCAACAGGCTAACGAAGAAGCCCGTTCTGAGAGACTGGAAGCACAGTTTGAAAAGAATGAACAGAACATCGCTGCCCAGCAAGAGATTTTAGCTAAGCGTTTGGGCTCATTACGCGAATTATTTGGTGTCTTGCAACAGGTTAGCGGTGATACTCAAGGCGTTTTCGAAGGATCTATTATTAGTTCTGAATTACCCGGTCGAGGAGAATGGCTGCGTGAATTTGCCAAATCTATGGGCAAGAGTTCCAAGCTGGCAACCATTGAAGAGATCGAAAGGCTCTGGTTCCTGATGCAGGAAGAAATGACCGAATCTGCAAAAGTCAGTCGGTTCATGGCTAAAGTCATCAAGTTAGATGGTGAGGAAAAGCAACAGGAAGTGATCCGAATAGGGGCTTTCAACCTTATTAGTAATGGTGCTTACGTTGCCTATGATATGGATAATCAGATTATTTCTGAACTTCCCAAGCAGCCCGCCGATCGATTTGTCGACTCCGCAGCTGAATTAGGGAATGCCAGATCGGGTTATGTCCCTTTTGGACTAGACCCGACTCGTGGTCAGCTTTTGGCACTGCAAATACAGGTTCCGACCCTCGAGGAAAGAGTCCATCAGGGTGGAACACCGGGTTATGTGATTATTTTTCTGGGCGCTATCGCTCTGGCAATCGCTATTTATAAGTTCACTGCTCTGACATTTGTTGGTATGAGTGTTAACAGTCAGGCGAAGAATCCGGGTGTGGCGAGCTTGAAGAACCCACTTGGTCGGATTTTGGCGATCTATGAAGAAAACAAGGCCGTTGATTCAGATACGTTGATGCTGAAAATTGATGAAGGGATACTCAAGGAACAGCCCAGCATTAACCGCTTTATTGGTTTCATTAAGATTATCTCCATGGTAGCGCCTCTGCTGGGTTTGCTGGGTACGGTCATCGGTATGATCGTGACTTTCCAGGCGATTACCTTGTTTGGTACAGGTGATCCGAAGACGATGGCTGGTGGTATTTCTCAGGCATTGATCACTACGGTGCTAGGCCTGACTGTCGCTATTCCGACGGTCCTCTTGCATTACTTCGTGAATACTCGAGCGCAAGGTATTATGCAGATATTAAATGAGCAGAGCGGTGGCTTAATCGCTGAGCATGCGGAAAAGACGGGCAGCTAACTGTGGAAGAAATCATAGTAGCAATTCGTACTTTCATGGAGGCCGGCGGTAATGTTCTGTACCTGATTGCCGGTGCAACCTTCTTTATGTGGGCAGTGATCTGTGAACGCTTCTGGTTTATCCGTACTGAGCACAGAAAAGATGTCAATGCGGCATTAACTTATTGGGAAGGCCGTCCGGAGCGTAAATCCTGGACTGCTGCTCTGATAAGAGAGCGGTTGATTTCCGAAGTGAACGAAAGGCTCAGGGCAAATATGGGTATTATTAAAACCCTGATAGCGTTGTTACCCCTTCTGGGCTTGCTGGGCACCGTCACAGGCATGGTGTCTGTTTTTGAAGCCATGACTTATTCAGGTGGTAATGCACGATCAATGGCCGCCGGCGTTTCTATGGCAACTATTCCAACTATGTCAGGCATGGTTGCTACCCTCTCTGGCGTTTTAGCTAATACCTTTCTAACCAGTACAGTAGATTCAGAGTCAAACTTTCTGGAAGACACGTTGACAGCGGATCACTGATTCTATTGCGATTTTAATGGACAAGTAGAATGCGAAAATTAAAAGCCCAAACAGAAGAAAAGGTTGCCGATCTAACTCCAATGTTAGATGTCGTTTTTATTATGTTGATTTTTTTCATCGTTACGGCGACGTTCATCAAAGAAACAGGGGTGGAGATAAACCGCCCGGATACTAAAACAGCTGAGATGAAGAAAACGGTCTCGCTTCTTGTCGGTGTAGGTGCTGACAGTGGTATCTGGATTGACAAGAAAAAGGTTGATATCAGGAATGTACGACCGATTATGGAAAGGCTGCATGCTGAAAACCCGAAGGGTGGACTAGTTATCCAGGCAGATAGCCTTTCCAAGGTGGAAAAGGTTCTCGCGATAATGGATTCTGCCAGGCAGATCGGAATTACTCAGGTGGCGATCGCCTCCGAAGAGATATGAAGGATTAAGGCATGATAATTAGGTTCAGTATATCGACCATAGTAGGTGTTTTTGTCACACTTGCCTTGTTCTATCTGATGCAATACCTCATTCAGGGCGCAGAAAATGCGATTACTGATGACAAGGTGGGTAATCTGGTGGATTTTGTCCGAGTTAAGCAAGACCAGGAAGTTCAGACAAAACAGCGTAAACCCAAGAAACCACCACCACCAGATGAGCCCCCGCCGGATGTACCGCCTCAGAATTTCAATGTAGCTGTAGATAATGCCGGTTTTTCAATGTCCAATGTTGACTTAAGTGTCAATGTCGATGTCGGTGGCGGCGGTTTTGGCATTAGTGATGGTGAATATCTTCCGATTGTTAAAGTATCTCCCCAATATCCCCGCCGGGCCTTGTCTCGGGGAATGGCTGGCTGGGTAATCGTTGAATTTATTGTGACTGCGCAGGGTACCGTTACTAACCCCATCGTCGTGTCCAATTGTGGCTATATCCCTAATATGCGCTCACCGGGTGTGTGCGAAGATAGTCCCAATACAGTTTTTAATAATGCAGCATTAAAAGCTGCAGTAAAGTTTAAATACAAACCAAAAGTGATTGATGGCCAGCCAGTTGAAACAGCCGGCGTGCAGAATAAAATTATTTTTGAGTTAGCGGATTCGTAACCTGGAGCTTGAGTATGAAGCAGATTATTCAGCTGATGACATTGATTACGTTAGGGATATTTGCCCTGGTAGTGTGTGACGTCCCCGTTTTTAATGCAGTCCAGTCTGCAGAAACAGAACAAAAGAAGAAAAAACCTCGTCGAGTACCGGCGCTAACTCAGAGCTTCTATAAGAAGATGTCTGAAGCACAGTTAATGATTGATCCTGAGTCAATGCCGAGGGAAGAGGGCGAACCTGCTCCTATACCCAACGGTACGCCCCAGGATGGGATAGATCTACTCCTCTCGATGACTAAAAAACGGCGAGTGAATTCCAATGAACTGTCTCAGCTATGGAATATGCTGGCTTTCGGTTATTACACTTTAGGTGACACGAACAATACGATTCGTGCTTATGAAGAGGTGTTGAAGGCAGGTGAGATTGGGGTTATTACTGAAGCTCTGGAGAAAAATTCTCTGCGGGCATTGTTCCAGCTTTACTATTCTCGTGAAAATTACAAAAAATCCCTGGGATTCATCGAACGCTGGGAAGTGCTCAACGGTAAACCCGATGCGCAGGTGACATACTTGAAGGCAACCGCCTATTACCAACTTGAAGAATTCAGAGATGCATTGAAGTGGGCCTTGGAACTTGAAAATATAGTTGTCGCAGAAGGTCGTGAATTGAAAGAAAACTGGATCTACCTGCAGGTTATCTTATACAACGAGCTCGAGGATATTGATAATGTTATCAGAGTCTTGGAAGCGATGGTGGTTATGTTTCCTAAGAAGATGTACTGGATGCACCTCGCTGGTATGTACAGTGAAAAAGAATGGGAGAGCCGCGCTCTATCAGCTTACTACGCAATTTACTTGCAAGGCCTGCTGGTCAAAAATTCTGAAGTGGTAATGCTGGCTCAGCGATTGCTCAACGCGGATGTGGCCTACGAGGCCGCCATGGTTCTCGAAAAAGGCTTCAAGGAAGAGATAGTCGAACTTGATGAAAAAAATCTACGTCTGTTAGCCACCTGTTACACGGTGGCGCAGGAAATGTCTAAAGCGATTATCGCATGGACGCGAGCGTCGGAGTACGCTGAAGATGGTGTAATCTACTATCGACTGGCACAGGCCCTGGCGCAGCAGGATAGACACAAGGAAGCCGTTACCGCTTACGAGCAAGCGTTAGATGATGACGAATTGGAAAATCGCAGTGACACCTTTTTCTGGATGGCAATTTCGCATATGTCACTTGAAAACTGGAACCAAGCATCAACAGCCTTTCGACAGGCGGGTAAACTCGACAAGCGTCTGGCAAAACAGACTCGGCAGTATATACGCTATATTACTGGCGAGAAGAGGCGTCAGGCTGCTTTGAAAGATATGTTAAACGGCTAAACGTCGTTTCTCTGAATGCAGGTTTCAGGTTGTTGTTAGACTCAACGCCAGCATAGGTTGGCGTCTGGGGCGTTCCAGTTTTTGTTTAATGACCGTTCTGTCACTTTCCCGTACCTTCTTCTAGGCAATATAAGCAGCGAGTTTTTGATATTGGGTCAGTCTGAATTGAGATAGCCCACCAGCTTTAACCGCAGCATTTACATTGCATAGGGGTTCCTGAGCATGTTGGCAGTCGGTGTACTTGCAGGCTGCGGCTAAAGCAAATATATCCCCATAGAAATCGGTAAGAGCCTCGAGGTCGGCCCATAATTGAGCTTGGCGCATACCTGGCGTGTCCACCAGAAGGCCCTTATTGCCTGGCAATCTGCATAGCTCTCGATGGGTGGTCGTGTGCCGGCCTTTGTCATCGAATTCTCGGACTGCCTTAGTTTCCATGTGTTCTTTACCCATTAGGAAATTAACCAGTGTTGATTTACCCACGCCAGAGGAGCCGACTAATGCAGCACTCTTGCCCGCACCCAGATAGGAGGTGATTGCTTCGGTCGCTGTGCCTTTGAGTGCACTGATGGTATGTACTGGTGTGCCTGATAAGACCGGTTCAAGCGCTTTCAACTGTGCATATGGATCAACAAATAGATCAGCTTTATTAAGCAATAAGACTGCTGGAAGACCACTGCTCCATGCCATCATCAGGAACCGCTCGATTCGGTTGACGTTGAAATTCTGGTCAAGCCCGCTAATAACAAATACAAGATCAATATTAGCTGCCAATACTTGTTTTTCCTTTACTTCACCAGTTGCCTGGCGGCAGAGTGATAATTTTCTGGGGTATTGAAAGAGAATGTCAGCTATACCATCATGGGTTGCACTGATCGCAATGCGTAGCCAGTCACCCACAGCAGGGAGGTCAGCTTTTCTTGACGCTCGGTTTCTGGTTTTACCTGGCAATCGCGCTCGTTTAGAGCCTGCACTGGTTTCAACAGTATAGTATTGCCGGTCTTGCCTGATAACCCGGCCGATCAGAAAAGCATCCTGAGACTGCGTCGTTGCATCATCCTGGTAGGGCCAGCCCAGGTCATATAACCAGGTTTTATCGATCATATAATTTGACCATGGTAGGTAACAGACGCCTGACTAGTGGAGATATGAGCGCGATTGAAATCAGGATTAAGAGCGCCAGTGAACTTGGTCTTTGCCACAGAATACTGATATCCCCCTGGCTTATAGTCATAGCTCTGCGAAGGTTATCCTCGAGCATACCGCCTAGTATAAAGCCAAGTAAAAGTGGTGCCATGGGAAACCCAGTTTGCCGAAGAAACACGGCCACTAGGGTAAACAGTATCATTAGATAGAGATCGAAGGTATTAAAGGAGATCAGGTACACCCCGGTCAGAGAAAAAAATATGATCAGTGGCACCAGTATGGTCCTGGGAATTAACAGGAGTTTTGCGATGTAGGGTATCAGCGGCAGATTAATTAACAACAGGATCAGGTTTCCGAAATACATAGAGATAACAACAGACCAGAATATAGCAGGCTCGTCAAGGTAAAGGCGCGGTCCTGGTTGGATACCATAGGATACTAATGCGCCGAGGAGAATTGCAGTGGTTCCTGATCCGGGGATGCCCAGTGTCAGCAAGGGTACAAATGAGCCCGAGCAAGCTGCATTATTGGCAGCTTCTGGCGCCGTCAGCCCCTTGAGGTTGCCTTGACCAAAAGGTTTGCTTTGTTCTCCCGCTAGAGAACGCTCTGCGCCATAGGCCAGGAAAGAGGCGATAGTTGCACCTGCACCGGGAAGGATACCGACAAGAAATCCCAGTAGGGAACTTCTGCAGATGACGGGCGTTATGTCCCTTATTTCTTGCTGGCTCAGCTTGAGTCCACCTTGCTCAACTATAGGAAGCGGTTTATTTCCTCTATTCTTTTCTAGAACCATAAGGAAAGCCTCTGTCAGCGCAAATGTTGCCATAGCAACGAGTAAGAAGTTGATACCATCAATTAAGTCTGCACGCCCAAATGTGAATCTTTCTACTCCGGATGCAAGGTCAGTACCTACTGTTGCAAGGCTTAAGCCAAGGCAAGTCATAATGAGCGCTTTGCCAAAACTGCCTTTCTCAGCGAAGGCTGTAACCAGGCTTAACCCTAATAGCATCAGTAGAAAATAGTCGGCCGACTGGAAGCTGAGGGAAAGGTCAGCAAGGTACGGAACGCTGATCATGAGAAGAAGGATGGCCAGGGTGCCGCCTGCAAATGAGGCGTATGCAGCGCTAGCCAGGGCTTTCCCGGCCTGGCCGCTCATGGCAAGCGGATAACCATCAAATGCGGTGGCAACGGTACCGGCTACCCCTGGTGCGTTGATAAGGATGGAAGAGGTAGAGCCTCCAAATATCGCACCGTAGTAAACGCCGGATAATAGAATCATGCCGCTGGCTGGGTCCAGGTTATAGCTAATAGGGATCATCAGAGCGATTGCAGATATGGGGCCTAACCCAGGTAGCATTCCAATCAGGCTGCCGGTGATACAGCCACACGCGATCAGCAGTAAATTCTGGATCGTCATGATAGTTTCAAGGCCTAATATAATGCCCTCTATCATTGTCCTGGTCCTTGAATATAAACAGCCCAGTCTCCAGGATGCAGGTAGATCCCCAGGAAGGTCAGTATTGCCCAGAGTGACAAGGGGATTAGCATTGCTGTAATGAGCAGTAAGCCGACCCTGCGTTCACCGAGAAAATAGGCCGCACAAAACAGAAACAGCATACTGCTTGGAATAAAACCGACGGATTCAAGCAAGCTGATGTACAGGGTCACTCCTGTGATCAGCCAGATCACTCGCTTGTCCAGCGGCGAGGTAAAACCGTAAGAAGAGAGTCCAGGCGACCAGATTAGATTGATAAATAGCACGCTTGAGCAGAGAAAGCCGACCGATCCGACCAGGTAAGGTAGGGTCCTGGCGTTGAACCGATCGTCTATTTCCCAGAAATCAAGGTATATATTGCCAGTCAGCAACAAGTAACCGCCAAAAAAGACCAGCAGCGAAATAGCGACCCTCTTTTCTAAATTCACGTTACCAGCTTCATGGCATTACCTCTTGGGTCTAAGATATCCTACTGTGTTCATCAGGTGGGTAATTTGTATCTCCTGTTGTTCAAGGAAGGTGTAAAACTGATTTCCTGTTTGGTGTAGTCTGGCCCAGCTATTCCTTGCGCGGATTTTCTCAAATTCGGGCGTGTCGACCAGCTTATCGAGCGTATTCTCCATCTTGTTATACTGAGATTGACGCAGTCCTTTGGCGGCAAAAAAACCCCGCCAGTTTGCAAATTCCAAATCGATGCCCTGGCTCTTGAGCGTGGCGAGAGCAGGCTCGTCGATAAGGGGAGCAGGAGCGGTCACTGCCAGTATACGGATCAGTCCACCCCGCTGCATTTGGATAGCTTCACTGAGCCCTGTCGACAATACCGAGGCTTCCCCGGATAGCAAGCCGGCCATGGCTCTGCCCCCACCATCGTAAGAAAGATAGTTAACCGCTCTGGGATCACCGCCGGCCAGTTGCAGGGCCCTAGCTATAATAAAATGGTCGGTATTTCCCCTTACCGAACCTCCTGCAACAATAATCGAATCAGGTGACTGCTTGAACTGACTCGATAAATCCTTGAATGTCATAAAGGCTGAATCTTTGCGAACAGCAAAACAGCTGTAGTCGGCTATTACTGAGGCGATGGGGACCAAGTCTCTGAAACTTTGCGGGAAAATCCCTTGCAATGAACGGACGATTATAGGTGTTGAGTTAATCAGCAGTGTGTTTTCCTGGCGGTGTGCGGTTTCGATTAATTTGGCGATGGCTCTGCCACCGCCTCCGCCAGAAAGGTTTTCATACGAAAGGGATTCAACCAGGCCAGATTCCTTAAGCGCGGTACCAATTCCTCGCGCCGTTCCATCCCAGCCACCACCGGGCCCTGCTGGAATCAGAAAATGAATTTTTGTCATAGCTTCGGCAGAAGCGGCGATGCACTGCAGAGGTAAAGCCAACAGGCAAGAAAGGCCTAACGCCATCATGCTCGTTAGTTTAGGCATCATTACAAGCAGCTTCAGCCTGTGACCTGCCAGACCCAGTCAAGCCATTGGGTCAGGCATTGAAGGTCACTGCTTTGCACTGTTGCGCCACCCCAGATCCTCAGCCCAGGTGGGGCATCACGATAGGCTGCTATGTCATAGGCGATATTGTTTGACTCGAGTCGTTGGGTGATAGCTTTGATTCTAGAACGCTGGTCAGGCTCACTGAGTTGACTGTAAGCGGCATCAACAATTTTCAGGCAGATGGAGGTACTCGACCGTGTTTCTGGTTCTACAGCAAGAAAATCTACCCATTTGGTCCGATTGACCCATTCGCTGATCACCGCCAGGTTTTTTTCGCTTCGCTGTACCAGACTATCTATACCACCAATTGATTTTGCCCATTGGAGCGCCATCAGATGGTCCTCAGCGGCGAGCATAGAAGGCGTATTAATGGTGGCTCCCTGGAACAATCCCTCAATGAGTTTGCCTGATTTTGTAAGCCGGAATATTTTTGGTAGAGGCCAGCTGGGTTGGTAGCTTTCCAGTCTTGCTACGGCCTTAGGGGATAAAGCCAGCATGCCATGAGCACCTTCGCCTCCCATCACCTTCTGCCAGGACCAGGTAATGACATCCAGTTTCTGCCAGGGTAGATGCATTGCGAAAGCGGCTGAAGTGGCGTCGCAGAAGGTAAGGCCGTCTCGAGATGAATCTATCCAGTCGCCATTGGCGACTTTAACGCCGGAGGTAGTGCCATTCCATGTGAATACGATATCTCTGTTAACACTGTCCGGTAAAGCCAGATCAGGTAACGAGCCATAGTCTGCCGAGTAGTAATTCACATCGGTGAGGCGAAGTTGTTTTTCTATGTCAGTTCGCCAGCCCTGGCCAAAACTTTCCCAGCTAAGTACATCCGTACCTCTCTGGCCGAGCATGGTCCACATGGCCATTTCGAAAGCGCCTGTATCAGATGCGGGTACTATACCCAATCGATAGTCATCAGGAATCTGCAGGATTTCCTTGCTGTCTTCGATGATCTGTCGGAGCTGGGCTTTAGGGTCAGGAGCGCGATGGGACCTGCCTAGATTAGACGTGTTTAACTGAGTCAGGTTCCAGCCTGGATATTTGGATGTTGGCCCAGATGAAAAGCAGGGGTTGCCTGGTTTTGTAGCAGGTTCTATCATTTTTCGCATCATAAACTATACAGCGGTCAGGGATGTGAAGTATAAGGTATACGCAGGCTCCTGTCGCAGGCAAGCAGGTTCAAATAGGACTAATTTCAGTTAAGCAGGAATTTCAAATGATAAAGGTAGGCAAGGATATACAACTCGCCATTATGATGGCTGCGTCAGCCATGTTTACCCTGGCTGGTTACGAATTTATGCGCTCTGCTTCAACTGTATTATTCAAAAATGCCTATGGAGCTGAAAACCTGCCCTTGTTAATGGTGGCAATGCCAGTGGTTGTATTTGCAGGCGTAGTGCTCTATGGCTGGTTGCTCAGCAAGCTCGGGCCAAGGCGCACACTAATGGTGACGAGTTATGGTTCGGCATTGCTCATATTCGCAGGATACCTCGCTGTAAGACAGGGTAGCCAGGTCGTGACGCCACTGCTTTTCTTGCTGAAAGAATTTTATGTGGTGCTACTGATAGAGCAATACTGGAGCTACATCAACTCTTCATTGACGGAACAGACGGCCAAAAAAGTCAATGGTCCTATCACCGGTATAGCAGGGCTTGGCAGTGTTCTAGGTGCATACCTGGTCTCTATCAGCGCGGTTCCACTCGGGACCGAAACACTTGTCCTGCTAGCGGCGCTGGCTCTCCTTCCTGCCGGGTTTGTTGCTAATAGAGCTTACCTGCGTTTTGGTGAGCCAGTCCTGCCCACGCCAACCAAGAAGCGTTCTTCTTTTGTTAATATGGGTTGGTCAGTGCTGACAAGGAACCCTAAACTGGTGAGTCTTTTACTAATTATTGTTTCGGCTCAGGTAATTGCTGCGGTACTGGATTTCAAGTTTCAGGCCCTGTTGTCTACAGATTTTGCAGGTCAGACAGATGCTGAAACAGCATTCCAGGGAGATTTCTGGTTTTACCTGAACTCCGTTGCAGTGGCATCCCAGTTTTTGTTAACACCTGTGTTTCTGACGTTGTTTGCGCTGCGCTTTGTCCATCTTTTGATGCCTCTGATCCATGTCTGTGCCATTGGTTATGCGATCTGGTCTCCCAGTCTGCTATCGGTGGGTATGGCCTTGTTCATTTTTAAAGTATTTGACTATTCTCTTTTTCGTGGTGCCAAAGAACTGATCTACATGCCGCTGGATTTTGATTCAAGGTATCGGGCTAAAGAACTAATTGATGTGCTGGGTTACCGGTCGGCAAAAGGCGGTTCGGGCCTTGTAGTGGTCTTCTTGCAAAAACTTGGTGTGGTTATGTCCAACTACTATCTATTGATAGGCCTCATGGCCAGTTTTATCTGGTTGGCGCTGGTTTTTCCGCTCACGAACCGAGCTGGAGCTAAAAAGAAAACTGAATAGTTTTCAGGGATGCTTAGCTAGTGTTGGGGTATTCTAGCTGCCAATCAGACTTTTTCTTGGTCAGTATAATATCAGCCTGCTGGATCAGGTTGTTTCTATGGGTAGCCACCACCAGGGTCCTGCCGGATCGTCGCAAGTTAGCTATCAGCTGCCGTTCTAGATGTGGGTCAAGATTAGCTGTAGATTCGTCGAGCAACAAAAGCCTGGGATCATGGTATAAGGCTCGAGCAATCAAAAGCCGTTGCATCTGCCCCAATGAAAGTGGCACGTTTGAGGTCGAGATAAGGGTATCGTAGCCTAACGGTAATGCCAGGATGTCCTCATGTAGCTGTGCGGTCACTGCGGCTGTTATGAGTCTGTCTCGGTTCTGAGCCGGTTGATGCATTCTGATGTTGCTGGCAATGCTGCCGCTATGAAATCGATCAGCATCGAGTACGCTACCGACCTGTTCTGGTGACCATTTATGGGCTCCAGCAGTACGGCTCTGTGATCCCAATGAAAGCGTTCCGGAATTAATGGGTAGGAGCCCTGCGATAGCTTCAATCAGTGTAGATTTACCGCATCCAGACGGCCCTTGGATAACGAGTAATTGGCCTGGTCTTACCTCCAGGTAGAAGGGGTAGGCTATGAGTTGCTCGTGCCGGGTTACTCTAAGGTCCTGCACAATGAGGTGACCTTCTTCAATACAGGCAGGATGGGTGATAGGTTCATATGGTTCGTAAATATAAAAGTCAGAGATTCTTTCCAGATGAAGGCGTAGGGTAAGTATGCCAAGCAGGTCATAGCTTAGGCCTTTGACTGACTCGGCAACAAAGTGTCGGTACGATAAGATAAGATAGCAAGTACCTAAACTGATGCGACCAGACATTACCTGGTCACAGAGAGCATAGATAAGCACAACGTGACTCAGGTGCAACATCAGGCCCTGTGCTGTGCTGAGTCCTAACTCTATGCCGGCACTCCTGTTTTCGACAGTAAGCGCAGTTTCCTGCTTTTCTTCGAGTTTCAGGGTGGCAAATGACTCTACCTGGTACCTCTGAATGGAAGCGATATTTTGAAAACTATCGATCGCTTCGGACTGGAATGCCGTATTTTTTACCAGGATCATCTCTCCGGCGCGTTTCAGCATCGGTAATGTCAGGCTATATAGCAGCAACAGCGCCGCTATAGAAACCGCAAGAATGATGCCGGCTAGCGGTACCAGATTGCTGATGACAATAAGGCATAGAGCCAGCATAGTGGTGTTTATTGCCATTTTGATTAAGCCTTGAGACAAAAACTGTTGGACTGGCCTAATCGATGCAAGCCGAGAGAGTAAATTAGCCGGGTTTCTATTTCGAAAGTAATGGGGAGGCAGGCGTAATAGCCGGTCAAAAATCGCTTTTGACAGATCGAACTGCATTTGTAAAGCCAAGTTAAGAGCAAGTTTGCCTTGAAGCCAGTAAATAAATTGTGCGCTGACACCCAGGAGGGTAAAGCCGCAAGCAAGGGTGAGGAGCAGATTATGATCCTGTCTTACCAGAACCTCATCCACTACCAGTTTCAGAAATAGCGGTAAGGTTAGTGCTAAGACGTAGAACAGGCCCATGGTCAGCAACAACAAACCAACCTGCATCTTTTTCAGGTTGGTTTTGGATAGTATATCCCTGATTCTAATCGTTCTTACTTCAATCTCAGGTGCTGCCCTAATAATTGGTAGCTTGGAAAATTCTATTGCGATCCCGGTGTACATTCTGGAGACCTCTGACCGCACCAGAGACAATCGACCTTCAGCAGGATCATGGACAATAAATTGCTCTGAGGTTACCTTTGTTAACACGACCCAGTGATTTAGACGCCAGTGCAGAATCGCAGGTAATTTTAGCTGCGGAAGCTCGGACAGTTCACATTGAATGGGTCTGCCAGAGAGGTCGAGCTTTTTGGCACAGTCAACCAATTCCTTGATCGATAATTCTTGATTGCGTGTACCTACCAAGTCACGAAATTCATTCAGGCGAGTCTCCCCGCCAAGGCCTTGTTGAATCATAATCAAGCAGGCCAATCCACATTCATGGGATTCTGACTGAAATACCGTCTGTATTCGGTTCATTGCTACGCTTCAAACAGGCTGTTGATGACGTCGCCAAGATGTACCAACAGGGTTTTTTCGGTGAGCTTTATCAGGGCTTGCAGCGGCATTCCCGGGCTAAGTGTTAGTGATGCATCGGCTGAGGCAATAGTGTCTTTGTTGAAGGTCACTCTAACCAGATTGACGTAGGTATTGGCGGGATTGGCGTTCCCGGTTTGTATGGCAATAGCCGCTTCATCAATATGCGAGATGTGGCTTTTTAGAAGCGGTTGTTCATTCTTGCTGTTGCGGTCCAGCCTCAAATAAATTGGATCGCCATGGGTAAGGTGTTGTCGTAATTTGACTGGAATAAAGAGAGTTGCCGAGTAAGGCTGGGTCGTCTTGTGTAGATTTAACAGCGCCGTTCCTGCAGTTATCTGGCTATACAGGTTAATATGATGGTGGCCTATCGCTCCTGCTGTGGGTGCATTTAATATTGTTCGTAGCCCGGATTCTAATGTTGATTGACGTTCGCGTAGTAACGAGACGTCCTGCAATTCCTGGTTAATATTTTGCTTAAATTTAAGTTGGGCTTCGGTCAATAGGGTTGCCGATTCCGAAACATAGTGGGAAATATCCTGGTGCTGTTGATGCAGTTTCAGTAAGTGCAGGTCAGCGTCTAAAACGTCCTGACTGTGTCTTTGCCACTCACGTCGTGAAGCGAATTTGTTGGCAAGTAAGGCCCGGGTATCCTTGGATATGAGCAGTAGTTGGTGGCGTTTTTGCGCTTGCAGGGAAATTCTCTTACCTTGCAGGTGGTTTCTAGCGGCAAGGGCTTTTATTTTCAAATCATATTTTTGTTGCGTGAGTGCTTCGGCCTGAGTCAATAACTCCAGGCGTTGCTGCTTGAGGGTGATTTGCCTCCCTATTTCAATAATTCGGGCCGCATGCTCTCGGCTGCCGTTCTGGTTTGTGATCCTGATTACCGGCTGACCCGCTCGAACTAGTTCGCCTTCGCTAACGAAAATAGCGGAAACATAGCCGTTAATATTAGAGCGAATGATATGTACATTGTGATTGTCAATTTTGCCGCTGACCCGATGCGATTGCGAGTAGGTTAGCTGCAGCAGTCCCATTATCGCCAGCCCTGTGAACAGTACACCTGTGACCCAGGGCCAGACCGCCCGGCTGGTTCCAGTGAAGTGGGGAGGAGGGTTAAACTGCTGCTGATGGAAGCGGATCGCCTCTGGCCTGAACAGTTTGCTGGGCAGCTTATTCATAATGATAGAACGTGTTCCTTGATAATCGTATACGAATTGTTAAGGGGTATTTTTTGTTAGTCTGTTAATAATCCAGATCGATTGGCAGTGATGTCTCTTGGTAGCTGTGCTTAACTCCGTGTAATGGCGACTTCGGCCAGTGTGCTCGAGATCCTCAGTGGTTAACTGCTGAGCAGGAACTTGATTAACTACTGGTTAGTCCCTTACACAGAGTTGTAGTGGCCGTAATAGCGAACGAAAGCAGCATATAAGTGAGATTTCTATGAATTCAATTGGTTACAGTACGGTTTCTGCGGTATGTTTTAAGAAGAAATCACTGAACTGACACTAATCCGAAGAAAAGGAAACCGGGTCGATGCAGTCGCAGATCTATCTAAGCTTTAACTGAAGCGGGTGTTTGTCAATTCCTGGATAGTTGAGTTAACAGGGTCCGAATAGATGGGCCTGTCAAGTGGCCCGGATAAATTTAGCAAAAAGGAGGCAGGTTATTGTGGTCAAGATCAATCCAGAGGGAAAACTAAAAGCAAAGGTCGCTATTGTTACTGGTGCCAGTCGCGGTATCGGTGAAGCCATTGCCTTGCGATATGCCCAGGAAGGCGCTCGTGTGGTGGTTTCAGCTCGAACAATAGATGATGGTGACCACGTGTTAGCAGGCGGAATAAACAATGTCGTGCAGCGAATTAATGATGCTGGTGGCCAAGCCATTGCAGTTAGAAGCGATTTGGCGATCAAGGAACACCGGAAGCAGCTGGTTGATGAGACTATGGACGTGTTTGGTACAGTCGATATCCTGGTCAATAATGCAGCAGTCACCTATTTTGTGAAAGTAAAGGACTTTACTGAAAAGCACCGCGATCTAATGTTTGAAGTGCAGGTGAATGCACCGTTTCATTTGTCCCAGATGGTATTGCCTGGCATGCAGGCGCGAGGCTCGGGTTGGATTTTGAATGTGAGTTCACACGCGGCCATTCACCCGGCAAAAGACGTAGCGGGTCGAGGGGGAACCGTCTACGGTATGTGTAAAGCTGCCTTAGAGCGGTTTACCACGGGTTTGGCATCGGAAGTCTATAGCGATGGAATTGGCGTAAATGTCATTTCGCCCGGCCTGGTTGCTACGCCAGGAGTCGTTCACCACCAACTTATCAATGAAGATACACCCTTGGAAAATATTACCCCTGTTGAGAATATGGCGGAAGCCTGCCTGAGACTGGTTCATGGTGATCCCCAGGAACTGACGGGCAAGGTGACTTACGCCGTCGATGTTATGCGTGACTATGAGCTGGAAGCCGAAGCCTTACTGGAATGATCAAGGTTCGCATAGGAGGCCCGGTTCCATACCAGGCCAATGAGGCCTGCCAGCAGGTTTGACAGGCAGGTGGCGATGAATATGCCGGGTAGACCTAGCAGTTGGTTGCCTAGCAACGCCAACGGAATGTAGATAACAAACATTCTTAAAATCGACATAGCCGTGGACCGGAGGGGTTTTCCCAGAGCATTAAAAATAGCCGATGCCACCATCAACACCCCCCAGATACCGTACGATATTGGTACAATCAGGAGGTAAATGCGGGCAGCATCGACCACTTCCGGCTGGTCATTGAATAACCGGATAATAGGTTCATGCGCCATCCACAGAATTACCGCGACCACTAAGCCCCATAGAATGCAGCTTTTGAAAGAGATGAGCATGGCTTGATTAGCACGGGTGAATTCACCTGCCCCCCAATTCTGGCCAACGAAAGGGCCAATACTGGCAGACAGAGCGAACAGAGGGATAACGAACAGGGCTTCTATGCGGCTGGCGATGCCAAACCCGGCTACGGTTTCCTGACTGTAACTGGCAAGCATGGAGACGATTATAGCACTGGATATGGGCCCTATCAGGTTAGTTGCCGTCGCAGGAATACTGACCTGGAGGATCTTCGTCCAGGATTCCAGCACGCTCGATAATGCCACACGATGGAACGCGATCAGGTTTTCCCGAAAAACCAGGATGTAGAGTGTGACTGCAAACATCAATACTCTTGAAACCAGGTTTCCGGCAGCTGCTCCGGCCATGCCCATGGCAGGCAGGCCAAACCAGCCAAAGATAAATATAGGGCTCAATATGACCTGTAAAATCGAGCCCATAATCATAATAACACCTGAGGTTTTGGCATCACCGGTTGCCCTTAATGCGTTTGCACCAATGGAGGGTATGGCCATAAATAAGACAGATAAGTACCACAGTTCCATGTATTCGTTGATCAGCGGAAGGGTACTGCTATCTGCACCAAGGCTTTCGAAAACAGGGGTGATGGTCAGGAAACCTGCAGTGGCAACCAATATCATAAGTATCGCCGCGAAGGTGAGGCCATCCGTGGCAATTCGTTTGACCTGACTGGATCTGCCTGCGCCTACCTCGCGGGCCAGTACCGATGACATGCCGATGGATACACCCAGTGTCAGGGACATCAGTGAAGAGGTGACGGGAAAGGTGAACCCCAGTGCAGCCAGTTCGGTTGAGCCCAGTTGGCCCAGATAAAAGGTTTCTGCCAGGCCTGCGATCAGGCTTGAGGAGATACCGAGGATCATTGGTAATGTCATCCGAAACAAGCCGGATGCGACCGGTCCCTGGACCAGTTTTGGCGCTTTTATTGATTCCGTGGGCAAGCGATTCAGACCAGCTTTATGTTCGGGAGGTTTCTGATTTTGCCGATATCCTCGGGGTTGAAGGGGGACAGCTGGTAAACGAAATAGTTGAGCCAATTAGTAAACAGTAGGCTACCGTGGCTTTTCCAGGTGACATTCGGAGCACAGGAAGGGTCATTGTTGGTAAAGTAATTTTCAGGAATCTCCGGTTCGGCACCAGATTCCAGGTCCCGGAAATATTCGTTAGCCAGCGACAGAGGCTCGTACTCGGAATGACCGGTAATGAAAAGATGCTTACCCGTTTGATGGGCGAAGATATACGCCCCGGCAATGTCTGAATCGGCTATCAGGTCAATTCCCGGTGTCGCCAGAATATCAGCGGTCGGTACCTCTGCGTAGCGTGAATGGGGTGCATTAAACTGGTCATCAAAGCCCCGCACGATCGGTGAAAATGGTTTTAGTAGTTTGTGGGGGTAGACACCCGATATTTTCTTGGGCAGAACCTGCTTCTGTATCTGGTATAGATGATACATAGCTGCCTGGACTGCCCAGCACAAAAACATGGTTGAAGTGACATTAGTTTCGGTCCAGTCAAGGATTTCAGTAAGTTGATCCCAGAAAAGCACCTCATTAAACGGAACCTGTCCCAAGGGGGCGCCGGTGATAATCATGCCATCATATTTTCGCTTTTTAACCGTGGCAAAATCCTGGTAGAAATCTTCCATGTGTTCTATGGGGGTATTTTTCGATGGTTTGTCATTGATGCGCATGAGGTCTATTTGCACCTGCAACGGCGTGTTAGACAGCATGCGAAGTAAATGTATTTCAGTTTCAATTTTCTTCGGCATCAGGTTGAGGATGAGAATCCTCAACTCCCGGATATCCTGAATTTCAGCGGCGGAAGAAGCCATACAGAAAATGTTTTCTTCCTGTAAAACGCCAGCAGCGGGGAGGGAGTCTGGTATCTTGATGGGCATAGAAAATCCATGGAACAATAAAAATCATAAAAAAAAACCTACTCAGCCTTGGCTAAAGTAGGTCGAACTCTTTAGCAGTATTTCTTACGCGCCCGCAAGCTGATTTCAAATCGGCGCAGAATAGAGTATACCGGAGTATGGCTACCCTGGGTAGCCAAGACAGGTTGTTAAGGTCTGTGTTGATTATCTCGCTACTGCTGGGTTTGTATGGTGATCCGTATCCGGTTGTACTACGGCCAGTTATCGGACCCATATTGAGCATGCAGACGCCGCATTCCTTTAAGCCATCGATCGTAGTCTTGGCTTTTTCGCTGCATGTAAGTTTTTACCTCGGGGTGGGGGAGAACCAGGAATTCTTCAATATCCAGTGACTCGATGACGGTATCGCAGAGTGCTTCAGGTTCTATCATGCCGTTAACGGAAGCAACGCCTCCGCCGCTGCCAGCGGTCATTGCTGTTCTTACGGCTTGCGGGCACAGAACGGACACTTTAAGGCCTCTGTCTCCGTAGCTGATCGCCAGCCACTCTGAGAAGGCTACGGCAGCATGTTTGGTCACAGCATATGGGGCTGAACCTACTTGAGAGAGAAGGCCTGCTGCTGATGCTGTGTTCAGGATATAACCATCTTGTCGCGCCAGCATCCCTGGCAATGCGGCTCTACATGCCCAGATGTGTGCCATAACGTTAATTTCCCATATTTTCTGCCAATTTTCATCGGTTGTTTCTGGGCCCCCACCGAGTCCGATCCCGGCGTTGTTGCAGAGCAGGTCTATTTGCCCGAATTCTGTCTCCGCTGCAGTGATGAGATCCTTTATATCCTGCTCTTTGGAGACGTCGGTGGCGATAGGGATCGCGCCGACTTCTTTGGCAACATCCTCTAGCGCAGCTTGGTTGATATCAGCAATCATAATCGAGGCAGCACCTTCTAGCCTGAATCGCCTTGCCATTGCTCGGCCGATACCACTGGCGGCGCCTGTAATTACAATGTTCTTGCCGGTTAATTTCATATTGCTTTGTATCCTAATCGAGTGTTTACCATTTAACGGGTTCTTCTGGAGTCCTTGATGCTGTGTGCATTGGTTGTCTTGAGTGCTGGCATTTAGTGACCCTATGCCAGAGGTCAGCTAACCATTTCGATAGCATTTCCGATGACATTAAATATTTGAGATATTTCCTCTTCACTGATAATCAGCGGTGGTGACAATACCAGAGAGTCGCCGATATTTCTCACCCAGACTCCATTTTCATAACAGTACTTGGCCGCTTCTGCACCACGTTGCAGCGGCTCGTTATGGCGAGGTGCCATTTCCACAGCAGCCAGCAAGGCAAAGGCGCGAATGTCGATGACATTTTTTACGCCCTTCAGCGCTAAGGCACAGTCGAGCCAATGTTCCTGAAGCTGTTTTGGCCGGTCAAAAAGAGCTTCGCGTTCATAAATGTCCAAAGTAGCCATACCAGCAGCACAGGCCACCGGGTGGCCCGAATAGGTGTAGCCATGGGTCAATTCAACGCCGGCAACGTCGGTTCCCATAAAGGTCTCAAAAATGCTGTCGCTGACAAATACAGCGCCCATCGGCACCGTTGCGTTGGTGATGCCTTTGGCTGTCGTCATGATATCGGGAACAACGCCGAACCGCTCAGCCGCCGAGCAGGCACCGACTCTACCGAAGCCGGTAATGACCTCGTCAAATATCAGTAAAATGCCATTTTCTGTGCAGATATCCCTCAGCCTTTGCAAATACCCCTGCGGGGGTAAGTGCACGCCACCGGCACCCCCGATGGGTTCCACGGTAACAGCCGCTATTGCATCAGCGCCATGCAGTTCAACCAGTCGTTGCAGGTCATCTGCAAGGTAATCACCCTGTTCGGGTAAGCCTCTTGAAAAAGTATTTTCGGCTAAGCCATGAGTTTGCCGGATGTGGTCCGTTCCGGGTAACAACAGACCGAATGGGTTTCTATTTTTTACCAGTCCGCTAATGGATAAGCCTCCAAAACCCATGCCATGATAGGCTTTTTCTCGACCGATGAGGCGCTGCCTGCCGGCTTCACCTCGAGTTCGGTGATAGGCAAGGGCAATTTTGAGGGCAGTATCAACCGATTCAGAGCCTGAATTAGTAAAAAACACATGGTTTAAAGGATCGGGAAACTGTTTGACCAGTCTGCTGGCGTAGTCAAAAGCCAGCGGATGCCCTGAACTGAAGTTATGAGCAAAATCTAATTCGGATAACTGCTGCGCAATAGCTTCATTAATGTGTTCTCGGTAATGCCCTGCGTTAACGCACCATAAGCCGGCACTACCATCAAGGACCTGGTTACCCAGGCTGTCCGTATAATGCATGCCCCTGGCTGAAACGATAAATCTGGGATCTCGCTTAAAATTACGCTGGGCACTAAATGGCATCCAGAAACTATCAAGGTCCTTTGGCACAAGGTTGTGGTCTACTGTATTCATCGCTCGTCCTATAATAAGGCCAGTAATTCGCATGGCTGCTGTATGATGTGATCAGCACCTGCCTCGTTTAATTCAGCAGCTTCTCGAAACCCCCATAACACACCAACTGCACGCATCTTGCAAGCTTTGCCAGTGAGGATGTCGACAGCGGTATCGCCGACCATCATAGCGTGTTTTTCATCAATACCGAGTTTTTCCAGAATCCAGTTCCCCCCGGTTGGGTCAGGCTTATGAGGTCTAGTGCCGTCATAGCCGAGGATGTGGCTGAACTCATGCGAGGGAAAGAACCGCTGTACACATTGTTCGGCGGCCTGCTGGTCTTTATTGGTCAGTACCGCAGTTGATAATTTGCGTTTTCCGATTTCAACCAGTAGATCGGCCACACCGTCATAGGGTTGAACTTGCTGATGCCAGCTTTTCTGGTACTCGATTCGTTCCAGTTCAACCAGTCGAGCGATCGTCGCCTTATTAGCTTCTTTGACAGGCAGGCAGCGCCGGGCACATTGGAAAACTCCGTCGCCGATAAAATATCGATACTGCTCAGTAGAGTGTTGGGGATATCCCATTTGTTCCAGGGCCTGGTTAAACGCCGTCGAAATACTTGATAGGGTATTGAGTAAAGTACCATCAAGGTCAAACAATATTGCCTTCATTTGTAAATCCATGGGTGTGTTTCAATGAGCTGGGAATTATGCCAAAAAATACGCTATTCAGCGAAAGAATCGAATAGATCGAGGGGCTCACAGTACTCAAATGGATCGGTAATGGCACTCTCAGTTAGCTGGCTCTTGCTATTTTCGCCGGGTTGCTGTGCGTCGGTAAGACCATAATACCCTGCCAGGCTTTGATTTAAATCTCTGATTTTATGCATAATTTTCCTTGCAGCACGGGTTATCAACAGCAGTTTCTGCTGCTCCCTGTTTGACAGTAATCTCTGGCAGTATACTTCGGCACTTTGCTGGGCGATTAAAATTTCTGAAAAAGCCTTTCGTTCCAGGGACGTGCTGTTGGGTTGGTCCAAAAGCGGTTGCAAGTGTTCGATAGCACCTGCAGTTCGGCAAATGGCAGCGATAGGCTGATGCTTGAGTTGGATTGCTGTCATCATGGTATGCGCTTGTTTTGCCTTTCCGAGAAGTTCCCAGGCTTTGCTGAGTTGAGGCGTACCTGCCTGGTTTAGTATTCTCTGCGGATACTGGACTATCATCAAGCTTGACTGGCTGGGAGCCTGTTCGAAGACAATCATTAGTTTTGTGGCTGTAGCAGGAAGGTAAATAGGATTGATTTGAAGATCTTTGTTAACCCGGGCCAGTCCCCAGGTATCTGAGCCGGTTCGAATTCCGTTGAGATAGCCCATTTGTTGCGGTCTGGCAAAATTGAAAAGGAGAGGGCCAATGAGTTCTTTGGCTAGAATATCGCCCTGCGGACAGGCTGCGCGACAGGTAGCCTGATACCAGTGATAACGTTGCATTGGGGTCCAGTTAGTACCGCCCAGGTCGACAGGCCAGTCCGGGACATTCCAGCCGTTATCATTGAGAGCCTGTTGCCAGAGGGCCTCTGGACTGGTGGAGGCTAGTCGCGATGGTTGCTTCCAGTGCTGAAGGATAAACGCATCAAATTGCTGGATGCTTAAACTGAGTTGGGAAGAGGGATCGAGTTTCATGACTGCTTAGTATCCCGAAGAACCAGGAAAGGGAGGTGGCATAAAATCACAGCCCGTCAATCAGTACATCTTTTGCTGCATTGATGCGCGCTGCCAAATAGGTTGAACCACCTCGGTCTGGGTGCATTTTCTGCATCAGTACTCGGTGAGCCTGGGTGATTTCCTGCTTTGTTGGTTGACCTGACAGCGACAAAATAGACAAGGCCTCTTCCCGAGTTAGGGGGCCTGATGATGTGGCATTGTCTGCCTGCTCGGCTGACTCCCGCCAGTCGGGATGATTCCTGTCGAGAAACGCTGCCAACAACATTTTTGACTCCTGGTCGGCCGCGACCTCGTCGAGTAGTGACAGCAGCGAATTTAACGGCAGTGTTGAGAGTTGTTTGCCGGTAAACGACCCGATCAGCACCGTGCCGTCCATAAGGCCGGTTTCGTGGTCCAGGATCATGTTAAAAAAGTCACTACTGGCTTCGGTCTGCTGTTGTTGGCCGGGACTTCCCTTACCGGATGCACCCTTGAGTTTTTGGAATAAACCAAGCATACCAAGCACCCTGAGTGCCTGGGCGCTGCGAAACAGCAGCGGCAGCAGTCGGGCAGCAGCTGCTAGAAACACGCCTATGGCCGCTGCAATGGGATGGAGTCTTCCGGTGACTGCCAGGAAAGTGATCAAAATCCCCGCTATAACGGCACCATACAGCATCATGAACTGGTTAACGCTGACGTTCTTTTTTGCAAGTATTGATTTCATAATGAAAAAAACAGCAATGGCAATAGCCAGTAGTAGAGCAATTCGGGCGATCATAATCAGCGCAGTTGCTTCAGGAAGGGTAGAAGGTCTGGACGCGTTTTGCTTAACGCTTGTGCCGCTGATTTGCCGCCAGTGGCGAATACAGCAACGGCAGACAGGAGGTTTTTGAGTTGTTCGCGACTACTGAGGTTAAAAGGGGCGTAAATGCCACCACTCAGGTTGGCCAGTTGGCGGAAAACTTGACTTACATGGGTGTCCTGTCCCTCCTGGAATATAAACAGGGGTATGTTTAATAAACCCATTCGACCCGCCAGGTCACATAAGGTGTCTGGATGTTCTTCAACGGCATCTCCAACAAAAACAACTGCCTTCAGTTGCTGAGTTTTTTGGCTATTTAGGGCATGGCGTAGTACTTTTTCAATTTGAGTATGGCCCCCTTGGCAGTTTACATCCGCCATAAAATCCTGCAGAGGTTTAGCTTTAGTACTCCATTGACTATAGTGAAACTGCCTGAATCCCCGGTAATAGCAAACCTGTACGGCAAGGCTACCAATTTCATGAACAGCCGAAAACATATCTGTTTGGATCTCGCAGGCATGATCCCAGGCTTGCTCTCGACTGGCAGTAGCATCTAGAGCAAAAACCAGTCGCGCCGGGTTCTGGTTTATAGTATCGGGTAGAAATCGATCTGCATCGTTCAGGAAGGCCTTGACAGCGGAACTGACGGGCTTTTTATTAGGCGATGGATGTTTGTTGTTCATAGTCCATTAAGGATATAGTCTTTTACCGAACCTGCAAATTGAAATTCGAAGGAAAACCCTACGGTGATATCAAATCCTAGTAGATTGACCTTAGCGATCTCCAGTCGCGCCCTGTTTAATTTGCAGGAAAGCGATCGAGTGTTTCGTGAAAATGGCCTGAAAGCTTACGCAGAGTATCAGGTGGCGCATGAAAAGCAGCCCCTTCAACCTGGTGATGCTTTTCCGTTAGTACAGAAACTGCTTGGCCTTAATAGTAGTGGTTTAGTTGAAGTAGAAGTGATCCTGCTTTCTCGGAACAGTGCAGACACTGGTCTCAGGGTGTTTAACTCTATAGATCATCATCAATTGGATATTACTCGAGCCGCATTTACAGGAGGAACACCCCCGTACCGTTATATGGCGCCTTTCGGCTGCCAGCTGTTTTTATCAACTGATCCAATTGATGTAGCCGATGCTCTGGACAATGGTATGGCTGCAGCATCGATACTTCCCGGTAGCGGTGATCGAGTCGATTCCCCTCATCTTAATTTTGCTTTTGATGCTGATGCGGTGGTGTTCTCAGATGAAGCAGAACGCATTTATCAATCTGAAGGGTTAACCGCTTTTTCAGAAAATGAACGCAGGGAGGCAGACCACCCACTTGCAGGAGGCCCCTTTAAGGGGTTTTTGGCGGCGCTTCACGAGCTCCAGATGCGCTACCCCAAGGATCAATGCCCGATAAGAACTGCATTAGTGACAGCCCGGTCAGCGCCGGCGCATGAACGGGTCATTAAGACGCTGCGCAGTTGGCAGATTCGTTTGGATGAATCGCTGTTTCTGGGCGGCAGACGTAAAACCGAGTTTCTACGTGCTTATGGTGCGGATATTTTCTTTGATGACCAGGCAGAGCATTGTCAGTTAGCCAGTCACGTTGTCGTGTCGGGTCATGTTCCTCACGGCATTAAGAACCCGCGCCTGTTCCCAAATAAAAACCACGATTGAATCATGTGAGTAATCATCTGGATCGACAGGATGCCACGGGGTGGCGGTATTAACTGCGTTTTGAACTGCTGGATAGTTTCTTACCGGATCGGTTAAAACACGCCGGCAGGTAATATGCCGCTGAGGCCTCCAATGCAGGGCCTTTAGAAAATGATTCAGCTAATTTCTAAAGGGAATCAATTACTCTGTTTGGGGATGGAAATAGCTGCAAAGCAGTGACAAGGTTGTTTTTCAGTCAATTTCTTTATATCCAATTAGAATATATTAAGCTTATTTTAACAGATTTGTTTATAATGCGGATTTCCATTCGGGCTAAATATGAAACTTCAACAGCTTCGCTATATCTGGGAAGTCTCCAGGCATGATTTGAATGTATCGGCAACAGCCCAAAGCCTTTTTACGTCGCAACCAGGGATCAGCAAGCAAATAAGATTACTGGAAGATGAATTGGGGCTGGAAATATTTTCCAGAAGTGGCAAGCATTTGACGCATATTACCCCTGCGGGAGAGCAGGTTATAGCCAAGGCAGGTGAGATACTGCGTGAAGTAGCTAGCATTAAAAAGGTGGCTCAGGAGTTTAAGGATGAACAAAGGGGCACGCTAAACCTGGCCACCACCCATACTCAGGCTCGGTATGCGCTACCTGCAGTCATTAGCTCATTTATTAAGAGTTATCCTGAAGTAGCCCTTAATATGCATCAGGGTACCCCCGTACAGATCGCCGAACTGGCCTCTGAGGGTGAAGTCGACTTCGCAATTGCGACTGAGGCTCTGGAACATTTCACTGATTTGATAATGCTACCTTGTTATAAATGGAATCGATGTATCGTCGTCCCCAGGGACCACCCATTAACACGTGTTGGAGCGTTAACTCTTGAGCAGGTTGCCAACTATCGTCTGGTAACTTATGTGTTCGGCTTTACCGGTCGATCAAAATTAGATGAAGCCTTCAGTCGGGCTGGGCTGGAACCTAAAGTGGTATTTACCGCTACGGATGCTGACGTTATCAAGACTTATGTCAGGTCAGGATTAGGTATCGGTATTATCGCTAAGATGGCCTATAGCAAGGACTCTGATAGTGATCTGGTAGCCCTGGATGCCAGTCATCTGTTTGATTACAGCACGACTATGATAGGTTGTCGTCGCGGTACCTTTCTGCGCGGTTACATGTATAAATTCTTTGAGTTATTCGCTCCACATCTGACTC
>Ga0233433_10000324_pt1 | contig 52460 bp, 41 predicted proteins | sample SI_122_August201_5_FD_179868 | JGI IMG/M metagenome (GOLD analysis project Ga0233433, IMG submission 179868) | Seawater microbial communities from Saanich Inlet, British Columbia, Canada - SI_122_August2016_100_MG | ecosystem: Environmental > Aquatic > Marine > Inlet | place: Canada: British...
GAAATTCATCAAGGCAGCGGTGGATTCTTCGAAGAAGAAAGGGGCGTGGACACGCCTGTGATGTGCGTCTCTTTTTAGTGTTGCCGGGCCGGCTCCCCAGGGAGCCGGCCTTTTTTTGTGACCTGGGGCGATGTTCGGTGCTACGATCTACGTTGCACGGTAGAGGTTTGTCGGAAGGAATCGGGGTCGTTCGCCACTGCCGATGGCGCCGCGCCGCATATTTTGCGGGGTAGTGGGCCATACCATGGGAGGGCTAAACCGGTTAACGGTGCCGTCGAGATCGGGGCTGTGCCAACTGTGCCCATTAATAGCAAGATCGTCAGTGTCTTCACTATAAACTCTCTTGTCGGGCTTAGTATCTTGTTGCCGTTATTGCGGCGAACTTACCCACCAGACTGATATAAATTCGCGCGTATTATGTCGTTCCGGGTTATAGTGAACAGTCGGTTGCTGCTGAGATCTCGTCGTTTGCAGGCGGAGACTGCTTCGGCGGATAGGGGCCCGGCCCAGACAGGGATCGCAGTAAACACTGTCTGGGGCCTATCGGTTCTTCTTAATGCTGTTCGGTAGTGGGGTCTTATTTCTTGTCGTAGCGGATACGCGGATCGAGCCAGGCGTACAGTACGTCGGCCAACAAGTTGGCCAGCACGAAGACCGTGGCCAGCAGCAAGACGCCGCCCTGCACGGCTCGGAAGTCGCGCGCTTGCACTGCCAAGAAGAGCCAGCGGCCGACACCGGGCCAGGCGAAGATCGTTTCGGTGATTATCGCGCCGCCGAGCAGGTAGCCGAACTCTAGGGCGATAACGGTCAGCGTGGGGATGAAGGCGTTTTTCACCGCGTGGCGCAGCACTACCATCCGTTGCGAGAGGCCCTTGGCCCAGGCGGTGCGGATATAATCCTCGCCGAGGACTTCGAGCAGGCTGGCGCGGGTCATGCGTGCGATAACCGCCATCGGGATGGTGCCGAGTGTCAGGGCGGGCAGGAAGAGATGCCAAAGGATATCGCCGAAGGCCTCAAAATCGCTTTGTAAGAGCGCGTCGAGGGTGTAGAAGTAGGTGATGGGCTCAAAGTAGATATGGGTACTCAGACGGCCGGAGACGGGAAAGAGCGGCAAGAAGACCCCTAAGAGCAGGATCAACATCAGGGCTAACCAGAACACGGGCATTGAAATACCGGCGGTCGCCAAGACCATGCTCAGCAGATCGGCTATTTTACCGCGGCGGACGGCTGCCCAAATACCGGCGGAAATGCCGACGGTCATCGCCATCAGCATACTGGCCATTGTCAGTTCGAATGTGGCGGGGAAACGTTGCAGAATCTCAGTGGTAATTTTCTCGTGCGTGCGGATCGAACGACCGAGGTCACCACTCAACAGTCCGGTGAAAAAACGGTAGAACTGCACGTGGAAAGGCTGGTCGAGTCCCATGGTCGCCCGCAGTTCGGCCAGGCTTTCCGCGTTGGCCCGCTCGCCGAGCATGACTTGTGCCGGGTCTCCCGGCACGAGGTAGAGCATCAGAAAGACCAAAAACGATATGCCCAACAGCGTCGGGACCAGTGAGATAAACCGGTTGAGGACGAAACGATACATGGGCTATGGTGTGAAAGCCGTGCTGTGGAACCACTTACTGCCGGTCGGGTGCAGTTTGAAGCCGGAGACGCCGCGATGGAACGCTGCGGTTTGTGTCGCGTGCACCAATGGTACCCAGGGTGCGTCGTGGAAGATAATTTCCTGGGCTTGCTGGTAGAGCTTGCTGCGCTGATCGCGATCGGCAGAAATCCGGGCGGCGACAAGCACTTTGTGCAACTCCTCGCTTTTGTAGAAGGCGATATTTTGCGCGGGTTTGACGGCGGCGGTTTTATCAAGCAGCACATACAGAAAATTATCGGGGTCGCCATTGTCACCGGTCCAGCCTAGTAGGGCCATCGGGTGCTCGCCGTTAGAAACCTTGTCGAGATAGGTGCCCCATTCCCATTGCACAATGCGCGCGCGGACACCGATCTTTGCCAGGTCGGCCTGGACCGCCTGGGCGATCTTATCGGGTTGCGGCATATAGGGCCTGGGTACGGGCATCGCCCAGAGTTCGGTTTCGAAGCCGTCGGGAAAACCAGCCTCGGCCAACAACGCGCGGGCCTTGTTGGGGTCGTAGGCGTAGCCGGTGATTTTGTCATTATAGCCCCAAAGCGTCGGGGGGATCGGGTTTTTCGCGGCTAAGGCCAGGCCTTGGTAAAAATTATCGACGAGGGCTTGTTTGTTGACGGCGTGGTTGATCGCTCGGCGCACACGTAAGTCGTCGAAGGGCGCCTTGTCCATATTCATCGCCAGGTAGCCGACATTCATGCCCGGTTGCGTCAGCAATTGCAGTTCGGGGTTGTCGCGAATTTCGTCGATATACTCGGGGTTCAGATTGTCTAAACCCTGCACGGTGCCCTGTGACAGTTCGAGAAAACGGATCGCGGCTTCTTGAATCGGTTTAAAGATTAGGCGGTCGAGTTTGGCTTTGGGACCCCAATAATTATCATTGCGGGCGAGTACAATGCGTTCATCTTTGCGCCATTCAATAAAACGGAATGGCCCAGTGCCGACTGGGTTTTTGAAATAATCCCGGCCGTATTTTTTTATCGCGGTCGGGCTTACCGCGGCGCAGAAATTCATCGCCAAGTTGGAGAGGAAGGGGGCGTTCGGTTTCTTGAGGCGGATGACGAAGGTCGAATCATCGGGAGCCGCGAGTTCGGCGAGGATATCGTCCATGCCCATATCCTTCCAGTATCTGTAACCGCCTTCGACTTTGTGATGGGGGTGGTCTTTGTAAAACTGGCGGCCTAACGAGAAGAGCATAGCTTCAGCGTTAAAGACGGTGCCGTCGTGAAAATGAACGCCGCGCCGTAAATGAAAGGTCCAGGTCAACTGGTCGGCGGAAACGTCCCAGGAATGCGCGAGCTGCGGTAAGATCGCGGTGCTCTCGCTATGATATGCGACGAGCGTTTCGTAGATGTTGTCGCAGACTTTAAATGATTCGCCATCTGTTTCTAGTCCTGGGTCAAGGCCGACCGAATCGGAACCGCGGCCAAAAACCAGCGTGGTCAGTTGTTGTTTCTCACTGCCGCAGGCTGCAAGGGTCAGTACGATCAACAAGAAGGGAATAATCACGGTTTCAGATCCTTTAGCAACGAGTTCTTTTCCGCCTCGATTTCGCGCAAACGACGACGATTGGCCAACTCGCGGTCTTCCGGGTGCATAAGGCGCAGCCAGGCACTGATGGTGCGCAAGTCGGTATAGGAGGGCAATGAGTAGGCCTGGCGCAGCGACTTGGCGTCGTTGGAGGAGGTTTTTTTGTGTATCGGTCTGATCAGTAGACGGGCATCGGAGGTAAGGATCCAAGCCTCGTGCGCGGCTGAAATGTCCCGCAGGTAGAAACGGCCGCTCGACCAGGAAGTACGTTGGGTATAAAGCGCGACGCGGCGGCCCCAATGCATGAACTGTTTTTCGAAGTTCAGCGGGTAGGCACCGACGCGGGGGTTGCTATAGCGGTCGGGGTCGTAGTGCACGATGATATCGTAGACGCTCGTTGTGTTGAGCACCGGGTCGCGCACGATTTCGACCAATGTGAGGATCTGCGTGTAGGCTTCTTCGTTTGTGCGGGCTAGGGCCGCGCGCAATTCGGTCCCAGCATCTTGCAGTTCAGTCTCCGAGAGGGTGACCGCGGCCTTTTGTGCTTCGGCGGTGGCGGACCATAGGCCGATGAGCAGGGCGCAACAGATCCCCACCCCCAGGCCTAAAAAACCACGGCCCCTGGCTGCATAGCCGGGGGCCGTGGTCCGCTTGCACCGCAATGTCTAATCCTCGAAGGCCGCGTCAAAGGCGATATCCGAAGGGGCAAAGTCCACCTCTTTGACGAAGGCGGCCGATTCGGTCGCGCCGTGTTCGCGGTCCATGCCGCTGTCTTCCCATTCGACCGACAGCGGTCCCTGGTAATTGATGCGGTTGAGGGCGCGGATGATTTCCTCGAAATCGATATTGCCTCGGCCCAGTGAGCGGAAGTCCCAGAAGCGCCGCCGGTCGCCGAAGTCGGTGTGCCCGCCGAAGACGCCGGCGTCTTTGGGCGTCTGAGACCAGCCGACGTCCTTCATGTGCACATGGAAGATTCGGTCGCTGAAGCGATGGATGAATTCGACATAGTCTACGCCCTGGTAACCGAGATGGCTAGGGTCGTAGTTAAAGCCAAAGGCCGGGTGCCCGTCGAGCGCCTCAATGGCGCGTTGGGCCGAAGCGATGTCGAAGGCGATTTCGGTCGGGTGCACCTCAAGTGCGAACTTGACCCCGAGTTTCTGGTATTGGTTTAGGATCGGGGTCCAGCGTTTGGCGAAGTCCTTGTAGCCCTTCTCGATCATATCGGGGGAGACCGGTGGGAAGGAATAGAGCAAATGCCAGATCGAGGACCCGGTAAAGCCATTGACTACGTCGAGGCCGAGCCGGGCGGCGGCCTTACCGGTGGCGATCATTTCCTTAGCCGCGCGTTTGCGCACGCCTTCGGGGTCGCCGTCGCCAAGGATGCGCGGCGGCAATATAGACGCGTGGCGGCTATCTATATTGTCGCAGACAGCTTGGCCGACGAGGTGGTTAGAGATGGAGTAGAGCTTGAGGCCGTATTGGTCTAAGAGTTGGCGTTTATTTTTGCAGTAGGCGGCCGTGGCTTTCTCGACTTCAAAATGATCGCCCCAGCAGGCGAGTTCCAAGCCGTCATAGCCGAATTCGACGGCTTTCTGGCACATCGTCTCAATGCCCAGATCGGCCCATTGGCCCGTGAAGAGAGTAACAGGTCGCATCGCGGTTGCTCCTTGTTGGTGATCGGTACGAAAATCTCTATAAAGGAAGATACATACGGCGGTTGGGACAAGGGTGTCAAGAGCTATCGGCTGAGCGATTTCTCACGGCGCAGGTCAATGTCGAAGATACGCAGATAGCGGCCTTGGAACTCCCCGATCACTTCGAGGATCTGGTCCTCGTCGAGGTCGAGCAGGCCCATACGCTCGCCGAAGGGCTCGGGCGATTGCCATTCGAGGTCGAAGAAGCGGGCATCGAAGATATATCCGTCGTTGAGCACGATTTCGTCTTCGCCGTCTCCGTCGACATCGCCGATGAGGATTTGGTGTGCGGTCAGATCGGTCTGGTCGCTGCGCCATTGCTCATACTGGTCTCGGCCATCGTAGACGATCAGGCGGCCGTCGGCGCAGAATACAAGTTCAGGCTGCTCGTCGTCGTCGATATCGCCGATGGTTAAGCTGGTGATGCGCCTGTACTCGTTGGGGGAGTTGCTCCAGATGAGCGTGTAGTCCATGATGTCGAGATAGTAGATGCGGCCCTGGTCGGTGTAGGCGACGATTTCGTCGAGTTCGTCGTTGTTGATATCTACGACAAAGACTCCGCTCACCGACCCTTCGAGATATTCGCTGACCCACACCTCGGTATAAGAGCCGCCGTCGCGCGCTTCGTAGATATGGATGCGGCCGTTGTTATCGCCGAGGACCATTCGGTCGGGGCCTTCACCGGAGGGTAGGTGAAGCAGGTTGTCAAATTCTTCTAAGTCACCACGGTAGGCCGGTAAGTCGAGTGCTTGTATGCAAGGTGGGGCGAGCAAGATGGCGCATAGGATGAGCGTCAACATGATGTGCTTTACTCCTCGGAAACGGCCGCACGGGCGGCCTCGTAGACGGAGAGCAGCGGTATCTGGTGCTTCTTCGCAAGCCGGGCGCAATCCTCGTATTCGGGCGCGGCGCGGCGGTGGCCGTCCAGATAGCTAAATTTAACGCGGACCTCGCCAAAGGGCGTTTCAACCGAGCGGACCTCGCGCTCTAATACGCGACGTTCGACGGAATAATAGCGCAGGCCGATGGTGGTCGTCTCTTGTAGGATGGTCGTCGCCAACAGGTCAAAGGTCGCGGCGTCGGCGAGCACGCTGAGCACATTGCCCGGGCGGCCTTTCTTCATGAAAACCGGCGTCGCGTAGACCTCGCGCGCGCCTTGTTCGAGCAGTCGGTCGAAGAGATAGCCATATACCTCGGGGTTCATATCGTCGATATTGGCTTCGATCAGCGTCATTTTTTCGCTAGCCTGATCGCTCTCTCCGATGCGCAGTCGCACTAGATTGGGTATGGCTTCGAGGTCGCGACTGCCCGCTCCGTAGCCGACGGCTTGTTGTCGGAAAGGCGGTGGCGATCCGAATGACTGGGCGAGCGTCGTGATAATCGCCGCCCCGGTCGGGGTGACCAACTCGGCGCGGATATCGGTTTGCTCGGTCGGCACGCCGCGGCAAAGGGCCAGAACACCGGGTACGGGCACGGGGTAGCGGCCGTGGGCGCAACGCGTAAAACCGGTGCCGAAGCGCAGAGGAGAGGCATGGATTTCATCAATGCCGAGAAGCTGGAGACCTGCGACGGCTCCGACCACGTCAACGAGGGCGTCAAGGGCGCCGACTTCGTGCAGGTGGACTTCGTCGGGCTCGGCTCCGTGCACTTCGGATTCAGCCGCGCCAAGGCGTTCGAAAATGCGAATGGACTGCTCCTTGACTCGAGAGTCGAGGTCGCTGGAGGCAATGCGTTCAAGGATGTCGTTGAGGCGATGGTGCCCGTGTGCATGTTCGTGGTGTTCGTGGTGTTCGTGGTGTTCGTGATGTTCGTGATGTTCGTGATGTTCGTGATGTTCGTGATGTTCGTGATGTTCGTGGTGTTCGTGATGTTCGTGGTGTTTATCGCCAGCAGTCTCTTCGCTCGGTAGTTGTAGATGGTGTTCTTCTGTAGCCGTGACCGCAACCCCGCCAACGCGGACTTGCGCGTGGGTGGCGGCGATGGCGTGTCTGGAGGTGGCTTCGCTGGCGATCGTTACATCTTTGAGACCGAGCTTGGCAATTTCTGCATTGAGGCTTGCAAGCGACAGGCCACTGTCGAGCAGGGCGCCCAATACCATATCGCCGCTAATACCAGAAAAACAGTCAAAGTAGGCAATTTTCATCTAATATATCAAGGTAGGCGTTTAAGATCGGCTTTGCGCTTGGCCCAGTCGAATTCCTCGGCGAAATCGTAGACATCAACGAAGTCATCGATCTGGTCGTCTTCTGTTTTGCTCATCAGATTCGCTTCTATTAAGTTGAAGACAATTTCTCCGAAATCGCGCGTTTGTTTGATACCCCAATGAAAGAAAACAGAGCAGGTGAGTGGCCCGAATTGCTCGGCGCTGTACTCGCTGATGCCGAGAACTAGGTCCCGGCCGGAAATATGTCGTTTTTCTTTGGGCAGGGTGGTCTTGCCGAGTTTCTCGACGGTATATTGCAAAGCATCGTAGACGAAGATATAGGCGTCTCTATTATAACGCCCATCGCTTTCGGCTAGATCCTCAATTTTTTCTTGTAGGGATTCTCCGCTCATATCCGCCCTTAAAGTCGTATGCGCGGCACCGCCGATAATTTTGCTGTGGATCAGTTATGGCGCGGCACCGACCACAATACAAGGCACGGTTGCGCGGGTGTCAAGCCCTCAGTCGCGATAGCCGGATGCGAGGCGCTGGTGGGACTGACGCTGCTTCAACAGCTGCAGCAACTCGTCGCGTTTGACGGAGAAGGCGGGCAGAAAGGTTTTGGCGAGTGGTTGGCCGGTTGCGCCCTTATTGACGCTTTGCGGATTGATATGGTGGCCGTCTTTGATAATCTCGTAATGCAGGTGGGGACCGGTTGCCCTGCCGGTAGCGCCGACTTTGCCAACCGCTTGTTGCTGCTTTACGCGCTGGCCGTTACGGACTAGGATCTTGCTCAAATGCGCATAGCGGGTGCGATAACCATTGGCATGGGTGACTTCGACGAGATTGCCATAGCCGCCTTTGCGCCCGGCGTACGTGACTCGGCCGCGGGCGGTGGTCCATACTTTGGTGCCGGATGGAGCGCCGTAGTCGGTACCGAGGTGGGGCATTCGTTTTTTGAGGATGGGGTGAAAACGTTTGCGGTTGAACCGCGAGGTGATCCGGTTGATCGAGAGCGGTTTGAGCATAAACATACGCCCGAGTGATTCGCCTTTGCTGTCGTAATAATCCTCGTGCCCTTCCGCATCGGGATGGCGGATCCCGACCTCGCTGACCTGCTGGCCTTGATAGCTGGCCAACAGCACGTGGCCGTAGCGGACAAATTCATCGTCCATATAGAGTTTTTCAAAGACGATGCCGAGCCTGTCGCCGCGTCGGGGGTCCAACTGGAAGTCGATCACTGCGCCAAAGATTCCGTCGAAGAGCATGGTGCTGAGCGCGTCCCCTTCGCCGGCTTGGCTGATGGCGTTGGAGAGATTGTCCTCAATGTTTACCGAGAGGGTTTCCGTGCGCCGGTCGAGAGGGAGATTGAGCTGGCGGCCGACGAGCGAGCTGTCGCGCAATTTAATATCGACTGGCTGGTCGGGTTCGCGGCGGGGCGTATAGCGAAAATGCAGGACGACGTCGTTGGTATCGAGGGTGATGGTGTAATAGTCATCGGGTTTGACCTGGGCGGGGTTGAAGACTTTGCGCAACGCCTGGTCCAATAGGGCCAATTGCTGGTCGGAGACCCGATGGCGTTTGAGCGAGAGATAAATGGAGTCGCCGCGGTCGAGTGTATCAGCGATGGTGCGGGTAGCCGGTTTGGGCGGTGGCGGGACAGGTGGTCCAGAAAATACCCAAGCCGGTGCGAGGTCCGCCGCCGATGACGCAGGGCTGGCTACAGGCTCTCTTGCTGTTGGCCGGACTGTGTTCGGATCGGCGTCTGCGAAGGATACCAGCTTGGGATCCGCGGCGGATACGGGCATCGCCGCGGAGCGCTGGGAGAGAATTCCAAAGCGCAGCACGACCAGTACAAGCAGGCCCAAGAGGCTGCCCCAGAACCAAATAGAAGGGTCAAATCGCGAATTCAAAGAAAGACCAACAGGAAAAAAAGGGGATACAACGGTTGGGGACCGTTGACCAACAATCAATGAAACTATTTATTTATAATAAATCTATGCCATTTAAGCGTCAAGGACTTTTAAGGTGGATACCCCCCTTCAAGATTTAAAAGCGATGTTGCCGGCCGAACTCGACGAACTCGTCAGTGAACTCGGTCAGCCCGCTTATCGTACCCAGCAGATACTCGATTGGCTCTATGTCAAGGGGGCGCGTGAGATTGCACAGATGAGCAATCTCTCCAAATCGCTGCGCAGTTTGCTCTCTGAGCGGACGCGGATCACCTCGCTTTTGGAGGTGGACCGGCAGGAATCGGCTACCGGCGAAGCTGTCAAATTCCTCTTTGAATTGCCGACTGGCCAACGCGTCGAGTCGGTATTGATCGTCGATGGTGACCGCCGTACGGTGTGCCTGTCTTCACAGGTGGGCTGTCCGCTCGATTGCAAGTTTTGCGCCACGGGGAGAATGGGGCTGATCGCCAACTTGCAGGCCGGTCAGATCGTCGACCAATTGTTACAGGTCAGCCTCTACGCCCGCGAGCGCGGCGAAAGAGTGACGAATGTGGTGATGATGGGCATGGGGGAGCCGCTACTGAACTACGACCAAGTCGTGCGCGCTTTGAAGTTAATGCGATTGGAGGAAGGGTTGGGGTTGGGGGGGCGCAAGATCACGGTATCGACCGCCGGGTATGTGCCCGGTATCCGCAAGCTCGTCGCCGAGGACCTCAACGTGGGCCTGGCCATATCGCTCAACGCCACCACGGATGAGATACGCGAAAAGTTGATGCCGATTAATCGCAAATACAAAATCGCCGACCTGTTAGAAGCGGCGCGTGATTTTTTTGATCGCCGTGGATATCGCGTCACCTTCGAGTATGTGCTGATGGCGGGGCTTACGGATTTAGACGAGGATGCCCTGCGGTTGGCCAAATTGACCCGCGATACGCCCTGCAAGATTAACCTCATTCCCTATAACGAGCTCGAAGAAGACGGTCTCTACCGCCGCCCGTCCCGCCGGCGCTTGGATCAGTTTTACCGATTGCTCAGGGATAGCGGCACGGAATTCACGGTGCGGGAGAGTCGCGGGCGCGATATCGATGCGGCTTGCGGCCAACTCTACCATCAACAAGAAAAAGTCCGCACGGCGTTATGAATTTTAAAGGTCATCTCTGCAGTGGCGTTATTGTTGGTATTGGGATGGCCGTAGGGGCGACGCGGCTGGGTTATATCAGATCTGACGACTTGACCACGCAAGTCGCCGTCTCGGGTACCGCGCTTTTTTTTGCGCTCTTTCCCGATTTGGACACCTCTTCCGTTCCGCAACGCTGGTTCTTCCGCATTGTATTCTTCGCATTGCTCTATCTGGGGTGGACTGGGCGCTATGAATTGGCGACGCTGGTCGGCATCGTCTCGCTTTTACCTCTATTGGATCACCATCGCGGTTGGACCCATTGGAAGATCAGTCCTCTGATCGTATCGGTGTTATTGGGCGCGGTCTACGAGTATTGGCGAGCGCGGCACGCTTTTATGGGGGAGTTTGCCTGGGGCAATGTGCGGGCGTTGATCGAGGGCCATTGGGTTTTTCTGGGCGCCTGTATTGCCGGGTGGTATACCCATCTATTGTTGGACGGGCGTTTCAAGATTTTTCCTACCGACCAAGGACATCACTGATTTAGTCCGCGGTTTTTTCAGCCTCTTTATCGTCCTGTTTTTTACCGACGAATTGTTTGATCTTATCTACGGCATCCGGTACTAACCCGACCAATTGGCCCCAGCCGACCTCTTTGTCGTTGAGGGTCATGATCTGTACCTTGCCATTGGCATCGACGATAAGGAAGGCGATGGGTTCGACGCTTGCGCCGCCGCCGGTCCCGCTTTGCCCCTTGCCTTCCTGGGCTCCTCCAGCGCCAAAGCCAAAGGAAATCTTCGATACGGGAATGATGGTCAAGTCTCCGGCTTGTACCGGTCGTCCCACGACGGTTTCGGTTTGTACTATCCGGTGCAGTTCACCCAAAACTCGTTCGATTAATGTCTCAACAGATGATGCCATTAAAAATCCCCCCGATTGGCTCAGATCAGGCCTGGTTGCCGGCGAAGTAGTCGCACGGCTAAAAAGCGATAAGCGACGTGTAGGCCAAAACGCCCAAAGAGCAAGAGCAGCAAACCCAGATGGAAATGGGCGACAAATTCTAGCTGGCCAAAGGCTCCTGGGCGAATAAAATCAGGCCCTACGTCGATCTTTATTTTTTTGTTTTTTAAAGATTTAATTGCTTGAAGGTAGCTGCTGAGCGTTCCTGTTTGTGCCGGATTGGTGAACCCTAGACTACCCTTTATGCTCAATTGTCTGAGGCCGATTGTTTGAGGTAGGCTAATGAGCAATTTGAGCCCAGGTTTGAGCAGCAGGCGCAACATGCCGATCAGGCCGCCTTCTTGCGTTTTGTCCGCGCGATCGTTAGCCGATTTGGGCGAAGTGACTTGGTCTGATGTTTTTGACTCTTTTTTGGTCTTATTGTCCTTGCTTTTTAGCGATAATATTGGGAACGGCATCGCTTTGCCCAATATTACGGGCACGAGGAACCGATGTTGTTCATCGAAGCGAAATCCGAGGCCGATTGCGCCGCCCAAAAAAGCCAATTGTACAAGCAGTTGCCAGTTTGCAGGGAGTCCTTCGCGTTGAAAATGCAAAGATAGAGCAATGGGCAGGCATAACACGCCGAGACCAAGCGCCGAAAATGCGTAGAGCAAGGGGAGTAGCAGGTCTAGCATAACTAGGCAAGTGACTGGAAAATAGTAAATTGAAAAAATTAGGATTGCGCTGGATTCACAACGTAATTCGCGAGCATGGACTAAGTCAAGCCCTTTCTTCCTTTGCCCGATAAGTGGGACCCGTGGGGCCGGTGTTTAGCCTGGATAAATACCTTGACAGTCCCCCTATTTTTTGTTAAGGTTGGCATAGCGCAAGTCCCATGAATAAAAGTAGTTTAGCCTTTTTTTATTCTCTGCGTATCTATGTTTTTTACAACGCAATTTTGACTTGTTTTTAGGAGGCTTACGACGAGCTACGGCAAATTGGCAAATTCGTTCTGGTGTATTGTCTGGGTGGTCACAGCATTATTGGCTTTAGAGACTCGAGCTGAAGCTCGTTCGACCCTCAGTGCTCGCTTTGCCTATCAAGCCATCGTAGGCCCCGGCTTGCACCAGCAGGCTGTGCTCTATCTGCACTATTTTCCGGGCGATGGCGAGGCTATAACTCGCACTGTGCTCAAGTGTCCGGGGGCTGTCCAGTTGAAGGGCGCCCAAGCGGCAGGAGGACAGGTGCGGTTCGAGGGGGCGACCATAGAAGTAAGCTATGCAACCAGCCCTAAAGCCGGGGAGAGCATTGATACACTCCATATAGACCTCGTCGCTGACGAGATGACGTTACCCCCTTGGTCGATCGCCATTTATTCGTCGCTCGATCCGACAGGAGCAGCAGCTCATCAACTGGAGGTCGAATTAGAGGTCAAACCGCCTCCTGCCATTATTTGGTCGATTACACCAGGGCAGGTCTACCAAGGCGAGCGCTTTGAGTTGCGGGCCATCGTGGCTTATGATGCGGATGCTGGTCCGGAGATAGAAGAAATTCGCTGGAACTGGCCGCAAGGATTGGCCTGGCAAGAGGGTGATCCTCCTGAATCTTGGCAGGCCGGATTGGTGCCGGGCCAGGTCGATACCTTGACTTGGTCGGTCCGCGCGGTCGGGGATGAACCGGAGCAGATATTGTTGGCGGCGACCGCACGAGCTGCCGATCAAAGTCCGTCGCCTTTGCGCGTGCAGGCTTTGCAGGTCGATCCATTGCCCGCCATTCTGTTGGAGGCGGGGTTTATGGAAGTCGGCGAAAGGGGCCAAATTACTTGCATTTGGCGGAACGAGAGCGTCGACTCCATTCGCCTCGAGGCACTGCGCTTGGAAGTCAATCAAAGCTTCTCCGATGTCGCCTTGATCGATGCACCCGCTGGTGCTGCGCTGGTGCAAGAGGAAGGGGCGCAAGGACGCAGTATACTGGTTGATGGCCTAGGTCGTCTGGACCCGGGACAGGAGGTCCGAGTGGTGTTCGAGGCCGTGCCGCAACGGCCGGGGCCTTTTACTTGGCCGAGTTCATGTAAGCCCGTGGGGCGCGAGACATTTATCCCTTTGCGCGGTGCTAATACGGTTAATGCGGTTTGGGGCGGGATCGACGAAGCCGAAAGTTCAGAAGGCCAAATACCAACCGACTTAGAATTGGTGAACAAGGCATTCGCACAGGCGCTCGTTCGCCAGGTCGACGCGTTGCCGTTGGTTGCGGGTACGCGGCTCTACTTACAGGCCGAAGATAAGAAGAACGAAGCGAATTGGGTGGTTGAAGACGCATTGATCGATGCCTTGCAAAAGCGGGGCTACCGGGTGTTGGTCCGCCAACCGGAAGATGGGGAAGTCGATGTGATTTTTTATCGTCTAGTCCGAGCTAGGGTCGTCTATTCCCAGGCTAAGCAGGGGTTTTTCCCCTGGGGCAAGGAACTTCGACGGGAGGTATATGGTGACCTTTTTCTCAGGCTCGAAACGGCGGCAGATCACGTCATTCGCTGGGACCGCCGTGTGCGGGCGTATGATTGGGACTTGGTGCCGAAGGGGGGGGGCGAAGTGTTGGGCGGAGGCGATATGATTGAACAAACGGTCATTAAAGTGGAAAACAAAGCGATCGAACGTAGCCTTTCGGCTGGAATCGTCGGTGGGTTGTTTTACATTTTCTTTATTTTGTGAGATTTAGTGTGCGTATTGCATGGCTTGCAAATAGGCGGTCCAGGGAGATCGACAGATGAAATTTCTCCTGGTTGCATTGCTGATTGTTGGTATGTTTTTCTCGTTTTCTGCCGCGCTGGTGGCGATGCTTTTTTTTACTAAAACGATAGAGACGCCGCAGCAGCTGATACACTTGGTGATCGGTAGTAAGGATTCAACCGATGTTTTCGACGAGTTTCGGTTGAAGGAGGACCGCTTAAGCGAGCTTTTTGCGTTGGCTGACACCTATAAGACGCGCTATGAAATGCAGTCACAAGAGTCGTCGGCGCTCGTCGAGAGTCTGGCGACCGAGAGCAGCAGGTTGTTGGTCTTGCAGGACGAGCTGTCGAAGAAAGAACAGCGGCTAAGCGCTTTGGACGATCAGCAGGTCCAAGACCAGCGTTCGCAGAGCCTGGACGAATTGGCTACGTTTTATGCCAAGATCAAGCCGGCTAGTGCCGCCGAAATATTGCAGCAGAGCACAGAATTGAGCGATACGACCGTAGCGGCCCTCATGCGTAAGCTCCCGGCGCAGCAACTGGGTAAGATCATGAGCAATATGGCCCCGGACTTTGCCGCAAAGATCACTAAACTTATGCAAAATTTAGCTCGTTAACACGAACGAGGAGAGGACAAATGGCCTGGGTATATATTTCTATAGCGGTCGGTGCCGCCGGTTTCCTCATCTGGATTATCATCGAATTCCTCAAACATTCCTCCACTCTAAAACCAAAGGCGGATAGGGCGCGCCTGGAGATTCGCGAGTGCGAAATGCAGATAGAGAGTGAGCTAGCCGCCGCTGGTGAGACAAAGCAGGAAGTTGAGGAGTTGCAGATGGAGATCGGTGAGTTAGAAAAAGAATTGACCGAGACCGGCAAGAAAGTCGAAGAATACCGTGATCGCGAGCGTCGCCGCAAGCCCACCAAGTTTAAGGTCGAAGACTGATCTCAGAATCGCTGTCTGCGGCCGGGGCTCGATTGTTGGGTGCCGCCGTGTAAGGGGCAGGTGCTCGGCAAGGCCTCACCGATTATAAAGAGGTCTTCGCCTTGGTCGGGGCAGAAGCGGCTCGCCATTTTGTGGGTGTCGTTGCAAACGGCCAGACGTTCGACCAAATCCTCGGGATAGTCAAAACCGTGGTCTTCTAGGCTGCGGTAGGGTTCCACCGTCAGATACACTTCCTTCATAAATTGGACCCAGAGCGGCATCGCGGCGACCGAACCGGCCTGGCGCGGCCAGAGGCGTAGGCTGGGGTCGTCAATCCCGACCCAAACTCCGGCTACCAGATCCGGAGTGAAGCCGAGGAACCACGCGTCGGTATAATCGTTGGTCGTGCCCGTTTTACCGGCGGCCTCGGGTTTGAATCGGTAAAAGGTGCGGATGCGGCGTCCGGTGCCGCCGATATCGTCAATGACCGAACGCATCATATCGGTGACCACAACAGCCACGGCAGGGCGCAAAACTTCTCGTTTACGCCCGCTTTCCTGCGAGAAAAATATATTGCCGTCTTTGCTCTCTAGGCGACTGATCGAGGTGGGCTCGACGTAGATGCCTTTGTTGGGGAAGACCGAATAAGCGGCGACCATATCCAACAATAGGACTTCACTGGTGCCGATACCGATCGACGCGACGGGTGCGATATAGGTTGAAATCCCCATGTTGCGGGCATAACCGCGAATCAGGGGGGGGCCAATTTCGTCGGCGAGTTTAATCGCTATGAGGTTGCGCGACTGTTTGAAACCATCGCGCAAGGTCATCGGGCCCTTGAATTTTTTGTCGTAGTTTTGGGGGTCCCAGAATACGCTATTTTCCTTGTCCCATAGGGTCACGGCGTTGTCGTCGAGCACGTCGACCGGAAAGCGGTTGTTGTCGATGGCGGCGGTATAGATAAAGGGTTTGAACGAGGAACCGGGTTGCCGTTTGGCCTGGGTGGCGCGGTTGAACTTGCTGAGGTTGAAGTCGCGGCCGCCGATCATAGCGAGGATACGGCCAGTGGAAGGCTCCATGGCGACGAAGGCGGCTTGTACTATGGCCGAGTCGGGCAACCCCTCGCTTGAGTCTTGCCGCGCCAGGTATTGATTGACTTTTTCCTGGACCTTGCCGATTTCTATATTAAAGTGTTTTTCGGCGATGCGCTGCAGGCGCGAGTCTAGGGTGGTGTGGATCGCGAAGCCCTCCCGGTAGATCGAGGTGCCGAATTCGCGCTGTAGCTGTTGGCGGACGTGCTCGACGAAATAGGGGGCTAGGCCATAGGTCTCCTCGCGTCGGCGCCGTCGAGTGACGATGGGAGCCTCGCGCAGGCTTTCGTAGCGGGCTTGGGTGATCACGCTATTGTCGACCATGCTGCGCAATACCTGGTTGCGGCGTTTGAGGGCCCGCTCTGGGCGCCGGAGTGGGCTATAGCCGTTGGGTGCCTTGAGCAGCCCGGCGAGCAGGGCGCTCTCTTCGACGGCGAGGTCTTCGACGTTCTTGTTGAAGTAGAACCGTGCCGCCGATTTAAGTCCGTAGGACCCGTGCCCGAAATAGACCTTGTTGAGATACATGGTCAAGATTTCGCGCTTGGTGTACAGGCGTTCTATATAGACGGCAGTGATTTGCTCGCGGACTTTGCGCGCGTAGGTAGCTATGACGGCTTCGAACGAGGCACTGCTGCGCTGTTTGCCGACTTCGCTGAAGATATTGCGGGCGAGTTGTTGGGTGATGGTGCTTGCGCCTTGGCCGACGATACGCATCGATTTTAGATTGGATAGCAATGACCCGAAGATGCGGCGGATATCGATGCCCCAATGCGAGAAGAAACGCTGGTCTTCGATAGAGATAAGGGCGATCTGGATGGATTTTGGAATTTCTTCGTAGGTTAGGATCTCACGGTTTTCCTCGAGAAAATCCTTGAGGTGGCGACCATCTGAGGAGTATACTTTAGTAACCCGCTTGGGCTGAAAACTCCAGGCGTCGATATCGGGTAGGTTGTCGTTGAAGGCTAGGTAGATCCCGACGCCGGCGAGAGCGTAGAGGGCCAAGAAGGCAACGGTGTAGAGCAGTAGGCGTTTGAGCATGGGATGTTAAGTCGTTAAGAAACTTTGACTAATATCTCCTCGCCCTCTCTAAAAGTCAAGGTAGTAAAGGTAATAGGTATGGGAGACTGGACATATGGGCTGGCCATTGCGTTATGCGCAATATTGTGGGTGATGATTTTCGTCGATTACCGCAAGAAATTGATGTTGGTCATGCCCAGGGTCGAGCATGTGTCGAGCCGTCGGCATGATTTTTCCAGCAAAATATCGGAAGCCGAGAATTCTGCCCAGGAAATCTCTGTTAATATCGATAGCGTGCGTCGCGAAATATCGGAGCTCGAAGATCGACGTCAGGAATTCCAGGACAAGCTCAATGAACGGGAAATGGTTTTTATTTCCGTCGGATCGTTCAAGATGGGTAGTGATCTGGTCGGCCGTGAAAACGAAAACCCAGAACATCTGGTACAGGTTAAGGCTTTCTATCTCGACCGCTTCGAAGTGACAAACCTGCAATACAAGGACTTCATCGACGCGACTGGACGTCGGACGCCGGTGCATTGGCAAGGCGGTAATTTCCTCACGGGGCGGGCCGATCACCCCGTGGTCAATGTCACCTGGGAAGACGCCAGCGTTTATGCCGACTGGGTCAATAAGCGCCTGCCGACGGAGGCTGAGTGGGAGTGGGCGGCGCGCGGAACCGAGGGGCGGGAGTATTCCTGGGGCAAACAAGTCAACCAAGACTTCGCCAATTTCAACAACCCTGAGGGCGGTACCTCCTCTGTTGATAAGTATATCAAGGGACAGAGCGAGTTCGGGATTTGGGATATGTGCGGGAATGTTGGCGAGTGGGTTAACGATTGGTATGAGGCAACATACTATGCCCGCAGCCCCGATTCCAATCCGCTAGGCCCTCCAGACGGGCGGCAAAAGGTCTACCGGGGCGGTGGTTATCAGACCAATCGCATCGATATCCGCGCCCTGTCCAGGCACAACGCGATACCCACGATGTATCAGGATTATATCGGCTTTCGCTGCGCTCTGAGTTCCGAGTAAGTCGTAACGGTCTATACCCTATTCATAGTAGCCTTTGATCCCGCGCGTGTTATAGTCTTGCAGATACTCCAGATGCGCGCTGGTCTGCGGATAGCGCTCGTCTGCCGGATAGGGGTAGGCCGACATGCCGTGGAAGGGCAATGGCTCGACGCTGAGCGAATTGCCCGAGTGAAAGTCCATGTCCTTGCCGAAGCCATCGGCGTAGAGCAGGAACGATCGTTCTAGCCCCGCTGCGGGTGGGGGCAGGGTTGTGGCGTCGAATTCGATGGTTAGTTCGTCACCGTGTAACATGATCACAAAACGATCGTCGATTTCCTGAACTAATTCATCGACCGGGCCGAAACGGGTAAAAGCCCCGCTGTGCGTGCCCCAAGGTGCCTCTAACAACAGCTTGTCGTAGTGGTAACGGAAGGCGAAGGTGCCTTTGACAGCGGTGTGGGCCGGATAGCCGCGCCAATGCAAGTCGCTGGCTGAAGGCTGTAGTCGCTGTACGAGCAAGGGGTCGGGCGTGGCTTCACCAATTTGCAGTTGGTCCCAGTAGAGTGCGGTGTTGGTCGTGATACGCAAGCGGTAGTCCGCAGAGGGGAAAACGCCCTTGAGGTCGAAGAGCATATGTTTCGGCAACCCGGCCGGAGAACCCATATCGGCGCTGACCTCGATCCACCCCCCCTGGCCGTCGGCGACTTCGAGGCGCGGTGGGTAAAGCGCTAGGCCGCGTTGGGCTGCACTCCAGTTCGAGGTAGAATGCGCGTAATCGACCCAACCGTAGCCGAGTAGTACGGGATGGGCATATTCGGACAGGTCGCCAAAATCCAGTTCGAGCGAATAATCTTCGGCATAGCCGTGAATGTCGAGTCGGGTGAAACCCTCATACCACTCGTCGTCTATGTCCTCTAATGCGGAAAGCGCGTCCACGCCTTGGTGGTCGATCGCGGCTACGGGGGCGCGCAACTTGCGCAGTGGGTAAAGCCCGAATTCTGGATAGGGCGGTTGCGAGAGCAGGCGTTCATTGGGGTAGACGTCGGCGCCAATGGGATGGTCGATGGCGACTAACTCCAGCGCGTCGATATAAATGACTTCTTCTAACTGATTGGCTAACTGTAGGACGTAGCGGCCGTCTTTGGGAGCGAGTGGTCCCAGGCGTAGGTACTCGTCGGTATCGGGGCTGTTATATTGGTTAGGTGCTGTCAAGTAGCCTATAATGGCGCCGCCGAGTATATCGCTTACAAAGCGATAGCGCTCGCCGTCCCAGGCGTAGAGGATGGGACAGGAGGTACCCTTGCGGTCGAGTTCGGTAAGCTCGAGTCGCTGACCGGCGCCGGTGGCCAATTCGGTCTGGCGCACTCCGCCCGGCCAAAGAATGCGGATAAATTCCACCGAGTCGCTGGCCGCTACGCCGAAGTTCAATTCGCCGGTATGGGTCTGGCTGCGGACCTCGCGTTTCTGTAGGCGATTGGCGGTTTTTATCTCGACTTTGGCACCTATGCCGGCGCGGTTGCTGTTGAGCCCCTGCGCGGCGATCTTGATCCAGCGCCCTCCTTCATTCTGATTGGCGAGCACCTGGCTATTGGTCCAGATATCGATTCGGCCGTCGCTGTCGAAGTCGGCCAAAAGCGCTGCCCCGCTAGTGGAATCGAGCGCTTCTTGGCGCTGAAATTGACCGGAGGTATAGGCGAGAAGTTGTAGCGGGCCGTCGCCATAGGCGGCCAGGTCGAGGTCGCCGTCGTTATCGAGGTCGGCCGACAATAGGTGCTGGGGAAGCGGAGTCGAAGACGATACGTCCTCGATTGCGAAGGCTTGGCCATCGCGATTGTGATAGATCTGCAATTGGCCGGTATCGCTGACCAGGGCCAGATCCATATAGCTGTCCTGATTAAAATCCTCGATGGCCAAACCGCTGCCCTTGGCTTGGTCCAGGCCGAGTTCGGCGGCGATTTCCGTGAAGGTCCCATCGCGGTTATTGGTGTAGACTTGCAGACCTGCAGACGAGAGCAGAACGATATCCACGTCGCGGTCGTTATCAAAATCGGAGAACAGGGCTTGATGGGCCTTTGCTCCGGCAAAACCCGCGGCAGCGCTGATATCGGTGAATTGGCCCTCGCCGTCGTTGGTGAGCAGGTGAACGCGGGAACCAAGGGTCAATAAGTCGAGATCGCCGTCGTGGTCGGCATCGCCGAAGACTGTGAGGGCTGAGGCAACAGGCAGTTTTACGCTTGTTGACCAATGGCCGGGGTCCGTCGCGCGATAGAGCAGGGTGCCATCGGTGCCACTGAGGATTAGGTCGGTGCCGCCATCGTTGTCGATGTCGCCGAAGGAGGCGCCGGTCGCTTTAAAGGCCTGCGGCGGCGCAAATGGGGTATTCGGCTCTTTCTCGTTTCCGGAGGCAAAGAGCGCTAACTCTGTTGTGCCAGCTAACGCGTCGGGGCGGTGGTCGGCATTGTAGTTGGCCAACGCCGCAAAGCGGGCGGGAGTCGCTGGAGCAGTTCCTATCGACGCGAAGCGGAACCGGCCGGCTTGGTCATCGAGTTCGGGGTTGGCCCCACCGGCGTCAGCTACGGCTTCGGCGTATTTACCCTGGCCCTGGTATGAGGAACTGACGCCTTGGTGACCGGCTTGGCTGAGTTGGTTGAAATGCTCTAGGGTTTTGCGCCAGTCGTCCTGCCGGTCTATACGGCGGTAGAGGTTGGCCAGGCCATAGTATGCGGAAACATTGTAAGGGTCTAAGCGAATGGCTTCCTGGAAGTCGTCGATGGCCGCGTCGCTTTGTTCGAGTTTCGCTTTTATCTGTCCCATATAATAGCGCACGTGGGGGTCGTCCAAGTCTGCGGCGGCGACTTTTTGCAAGGCCTCGAGCGCTTTTTGGTGCTCCTTGCCCTGAGCGTTATAGATCAAGCCGAGTGCGTAATTGGCGTGCAGCAACTCGGGGGCAATGGCGATGGCGTTTTGCAGGGCGGTGGCGGCGCTGTCGTATTTGCCGAGGGCATAATAGGCAATGCCGAGATTGGCATTGGCACCGGCGTAGTCAGGGGCTATGGTCAAGGCCCGTTGGAATTCCTCGCGTCCACGGGTGTAGTTGTGCTGGTCCATGTAGACCACGCCTTGGTTGTTGTGCCAACGTGCCCGCGGGGGCAGTGTCGTTTGTTCCTCCGGCGCTTCCTGTTCGCAAGCTGTGCCGAAGAGGGCGAAGGTAAGGGGTAAAAGGTATTTTAGCACCTTGACGCTTTTACGAGGCATGGTTATATTTTTCTCCTCACATAATTGTTTTTCGAGCGAGAGTAGCTCAGTTGGTAGAGCCCCACGTTGCCAACGTGGTTGTCGCGAGTTCGAGTCTCGTCTCTCGCTCCATTTTTTGTTTTATTTTAGTTGAGTATAGCTATACGATCAGAGAAGGCCGATCCGCCAACGCGGGTCGGCCTTCTTTGTGGTTAAATATCTTTTTAGGCTGTGGCGTAGCGCTCTCGAATCTGCAATAGGGCCGGCAATAGGGTCACCGAGGCGATAAAGCAGGACCCTAGTCCTACCAGCGAAAGCACGCCGATTGAAGTGAGTGCCGGGTGGATGGCGGGTACTAACCCCGAGAAACCTACCATGGTGGTTAGCGATGTGGCCAGCAGCGCCATACCGGTGGTGCGCAATACCAGGCGCAGCGAACCCTTGCCGGTCTCGCGGTATCGATGAAAGATATGTACGCCATTGTCGATACCCATGCCAATAATTGTCGGGAAGGCGACCATGTTGTAAAGGTTGAGCTTGATGTCGAAAACATACATAAAACCGGTCACCCAGGCCAAAGCGGCCAATAGCGGTGTCAGTACTAAAAAGGTGTCGACGAAGCTGCGCAGGTCGATCAGCAGCACCAGGGTGACGACGCTGAGGGTGAGGATGACGGCGAGTGTGCTGTCGTCGAGCATGACCTTGAGCATTTCGGCGATGATCACGTGTGAGCTAGAAGCCAAGTAGAGATTGCCCGAAGGGGTCTCGATTCGACGGATCTCTTCGGCGAAGCGGATGGCGTTGAGCCCGTCTTTTAGTTGTACGGAGGAATTGATGGCCACGAAATTGAGAATTTCGCCGTCTTTGCTCTTGAACTCGTTGGTCAAGTCGGCTGGTAGGTCGTAGAGGGTCAATTTTTTGACATTGAGATAGGGGCGAAGCGAATCGACCTCCGCTCGTTCATCGTCTGAGAATCGACGCTCTTCTCGATCAAGCAAAGCGCGGATCTCGCCGATCGTCGCCAGTTTCTCGTCCTGTTTTTTGGGCAACACCGAATAGACGCTTTTGACATTGAGGATGGTGGAGGAGTCGCCTTTGGCGGCTTTGATCTCCTTGACTCTTTTGACCACTGCCATCGCCTCTTCGTAGCTCTCGGTGAGCACAATCGCCGGCGAGCGGCCCTCCTTGAGGCTTGCGGGCAGGCTGGCCTTGTTGACGCTGACCTCGGGCGCGGGTTTGAGCTTGCTGAAATCGTATTCGAATTCAAGGTCAAAAGTGTGGAAACAGGAATAGGCGGTGGCGATCGCTCCGAGGAATAATGTGATCCACGGCATCGGATAGCGGCCTTTGCGCAGCAGGTGCCGCGGGATCTCCTTGCGCTGCAAGCTAATCAGGCGGAAGCGTTCGGCCAGGACGATAAAGGCCGGGCAGACGACGACCATGGCCACCAGCGAAAAGAGGATGCCGGTGCCGACGATAAAACCAAATTCCGAGAACCCCTTGAAATCGGTCAGCAATAGGGAGTAGAAGGCGACCGAGGTGGTGACGGCAGTGGTCGTCAGGGCGCTGCCGGTGTGCACGACGGTTTCGGTCAGGGCCTCTTCGATGCCGGTTCCGCGGCGTCTGGCTTCGCGGTAGCGGGCGAAAATGTGGATGCCGAAGTCGATGCCCAGCCCGAAGAGGATTGCGAAGAGGCCGACGGTAATCATATTGAGGCTGCCGATAGCCAGATAAGTCACGCCGAAGGTCCAGGCCAGGCTCATCAGTAAAGGCAGGGTGATGAAGAGGGAACCGAGTACTTGGCGGAAGTAGACCGTGATGAGCAGGAGCACGCCGAGGATGCTGTAGGTCGCCGTCGACTTGAGGTCCTGCATGATGATCTTGACTTGGTTGGCACTGTTTTTAAAGCTGCCCTTGTAGACGTATTCGAGGCTGGGGTGGAAGCGTTTGGGGTCGATCGATTCGATGGTTTGGTCGAGGTTCTCTAATAGTGCCTGGGAAAACTTGACATCCGTGATGACACCGGCTGGGTAGAGTCTGAGAATGACACCATTGCCCTCCTTGGTCAGCACGTACTGCCCGTATTTCTGCTCGATGCCGGTGGTTTCGCCGTTGCGTTTGCGGTATTTGTCCTCGATGTCCGAGAAGTCCAGGCCTTCCTCTTCCTCGTCGTCTAGGGCGAAGTAGAGCGGCGACTGTTTGAGCTTTTGCAGCTCTACATGGTCGTCGAGCCGAGCGTGGATCTCCTGCAAGTCGTCCAGATCCATATAGAGCAGCCGGTTGGCCTCAATGAGCTCCCTTTTGTTGTCGAGCCGGCTGAGCGAGCTGATCAAGGGGCTTTTCTCGAGCGAATCGGCGAGGACCAGCATGAAGTCGATCGCCTTGTCCATGTCGTCGCCGGTAATGACGACCATCAGCGGGCCGATGCCGCCGACGCGTGCTTTGATACGGTTGAGTTCGCGGACGCTTTCGTAGTCGTTGGGCAATAGGTCAGCGAAATCGGTCTTGATGTTCTTGGCCAGCTTAACTGCGAAGAATCCGGAGAAAACGGAGCAGACCGCCGCCAGCAGGATGATGCCGATATAGTGGTGGTATATATAGTTGACGAGCTTTTGGTAGTCTATGCGCATCGCTTGACGGTTAGTTGCGGGTTTGGCGCAGGCGGGCCAGTTGTTTGTCCAGCTGTGCGATCAATTTTTCGTAGCCTTTTTTCTCGATATAGCGGGCATAGCGTCGGCGATTGCCCTCGGCGGTGCTGACGCCGTCGATGACTAGGTCGTAGACCCGCCAGGCCTTCTGCACTTGGTGCAGCTTGTAGACGATCTCGATCTCTTCGCGTTGTAGCGGTACTTTCGCTACTACGACTGTCGCGTCCCCGTCGCGTTCCGCCGATTCGTAGGTAATTTTCCCCTCGCGATAATATTGCACAAAGCTGTCGAAGTTTTGCTCTTCGATAATGCCGCTGAAGGTCTGGATGAAATGATCGCGATCTTCGGGGGTCCGTTCCTGCCAATGCGTGCCTAGGGCGAGGCGGCTCAACTCCGGGAAGTCGAAGGCGGCGTTGATATGCCCTTTGATGTTTTCACGCAAGGCCGGGGGGAGCGTATCGGCGGTGGCTTCGGCGAGAATGGCCTGGACTTTGGCGTCGTGTTGTTTGAGAAAGCTTATGGCGTCGACTGGAGCGACGACGGCCGTTTCGTTGGGCGCAGCGAGAGTCATCGCGGGGCAACAAAGTGCGATAAGGGTAATAAACCAGTGAGTATTCATCAGCTATTCCTCCGCGCGATAAGCGCTACCGGGCTTTGAGTCGCGCGCGTTGCGCGCTAACTGTCGCGGCAGACCGCCGCAGTGGTCGGTGATACGCCCACCCTCGAGTGCATCGCGCGTCCATGCGCGCATATCGGCGTAATAGGCTTCGGCATAAGAGCGGGTCGAATTGGCGTCCGTCAGCAACCCAAGACCTATGGTACGCTCGGCCGGTCGCCCGCCGAGCTTGTCTTTGTGATGCTTTTCTAGGTCGACGGTTTCAAAAGCCCACTGTCCGAGCTTGTTTTTTCCGCTTTCAACGACGTAAAACCAGGGCCTGAAAATCTTGTCGCGGCGACCGACAGTGCCTTCGGGCAGGGTGGTGCTCCAAACGTATTTCAGTTGTTTAGGGATGCCGAGAAAGTTTTGCGAGAAGATGACGTAAATGCCTGCGGCGCTGTCGTTGGCGTCGTCGAGAAACTCGTTGCCGCCCGGTGGCAGGGCATTCGCGCGCCAGCACCAGGTCATAATGGGGTATTGGCGGGGGTTCCATTGCACGAATTTTCCGAGGATCACAGAATAGGTCGAATCGCGGGCCGTCATATAATGCCTCGTGTCGTGTTGTTCTATCCTGTAGAGCATTGGTTTGACGCGGTCTTTTTCCTTCCAGGCACCCCAGTCCATTGGTTGGTGACCGTCCCAGGTGGCGGTGAAATCGTCGAGCACGACATAGTCCCGTTCGGCCATTTGTGCTTCGAGCACGGGGAGCGAATAATGCTCGGCTATGGTCTTTTTGTATAGGTGTCGGTAGTGGGTGGAAACCGAGCGGCTGGCTATTTTTAGCGTGGCAATTTTCCAGGTCTTACCGCTCCGAATAAGGTCGGCGAGAAGGGAGACGTGACCGTCGGGAAAAAGAGCATGCACATTCGCCTGGCCCCGCGAACCTTCGGTCGTGATGTTTTCTAATTTCAACCCATGCAAGGCGGGGTTGGCGAGCAGGTTGGCGAGGTCTGCCTGCAATTTTGCTTGGAAAGCGGTGGCCAAGCGATCGCGGTAATGGGCGATTAGGCGGTGGAATCGCGGGCCGGAAAGCAAGTCATCGTAGGTTTCTAAGGACACTTCGAGATAGCCGCCAAAGGTCGCTTGCGTGACTCGGTCTAGTGCGACATGGTCCTGCACAAACTGATGGGCCCAAACGGCGGGCTCTCGGCGGGAGGCTTGTAACAACCCGTCGAGACGAGAGATCGAGGCTTGAAAATTCGCCGTATCAGCCAGGCCGTCAGCGACCCAGGCGAGGCTGAGCAACAAGAAGGCCACCGCCTTATGGAGATATTTCATCATCTACACTCAATTTAAGGCCGCCGGTGATCTTTTCGAGCTTGGCGATGCTGAGGTTGTAGTCGTAAATGGCTTGGCTATAGCCCTGTTCGAGATGAGCCCAAGCTTCAAAAGCGGTGATTAAGTCGCCGATAGCGCCCGGGTCAAAATCGTATTCGTCTCGGGCTTCCTGCAGCCACTGTCGGGCGAGTTGGCGGCCCTGTCGGGCGCCTTGCAGGTCTTTGTCGGCGCGTTGGTAATCCAGGTAAGCGCGCCGAACATCGAGACGAATCCCCTGGTCGGCCCCGGCTTCGCGCGCCTTGAGTTCGCGGTATTCGGCTTTGGCTTTGTCCACATCAGCGGCGATCAATCGCCATTCGAGTGATTGCCGTATCCCGATAAAAACGCCGCCGTCGAAATAGTTGAAATTGTCTTTAACGAAGGGGTTGCGCTGGTCTGTGCGTCCGGGCGTGATGGCGTAGCGAATACCGCCGCCAACGAAGACCTGCGGCAGATAGGCGGCACGGGCGACTTGCGTCAGGGCTTGTGTTGCGGCAAGCCCGGCTTGCAATTTGCGTGCGTCGGGACGTAGGCCGATCGCCCTTGTCGATAATTCATCTAAAGGGAGGACGGCCGGTGTGATGGGGGCCAACCATTCGGCTTGCAATTGCAGGACGGTTTTGTTCGGGAGTCCGGCTTTCCAGGCCAGGGCCGCACGGGCCAGTTCTACCTTGTCGTTAATTTCGCGTGCTCGTTTGGCCATCTCTAACAAGGTCAGTTCAAGTTTATAGCGATTAGTGAGTGAAAGCCCGTCTTCGTTGTCTATGCCCTCTTTTTTTTCTGCGAGTTCATTGCTCAGACGCCTTGCTAGGTCTTTTAGATCCTGAGCCAAAAGCAGGCCGTAGTACAGCTCTTTGATGTCGAAAGCAACATCCAGATGCGCTTGCGCCAAGTCGGCGCGTTCGACGTCGACGCCCTCGACGGCGGCTTTATTTAAGCTGCGTCCCTGGCTAAGGGGAAAGAGCGGTTGAACGAATTCCAATTCCGTGCGATTAAAAGGTCCCAAAGGGCGTATCCCGGACGAATCTTGCGGTGGATTGAAAATATCCCCCTTGGCTTCGGGCACTAGTCCGCTCACACTATTTATTCGCAATCGAGGTAAGATATTGGCGGCTTTGGCTTTGCGTCGGCGAGCGTTCGCTGATTCGACCTTCCAGCGCCAGCGTTCGATATCGCTATTGTGCTCTTCGGCACTTGCGATGAGTTCGCTCAATGTCCAGCGTTTTGCAGACTCCTGGGCATTGCCTGGGACCCAACAGATCAGGCCGGCTAGGAGCACTATGGCATAATTTAATTTGTATTTAACCACCGAAAAAGGCCAAAATTTGCGGCCTTCTGTTCGAGGCATAATAAATATTTTCATATAAATAGGGCGTGGCATAACCCCGGGAAATTCAAAGAAAAAAAGGAGAAATTCAAGGTGGGGACACGGATCTATAATTTTTGTAAATTGCTAAAAATAATCAGTTTAATATAAAGATAAAGCGATTTTTCGTCAATATTTGCATCGGGTTTGGCGCTTGTTGTCAGACGGCTGAATTCGATATATTAAACACGCTTTTTTGCCCAAACTGTTACCCCATGGGTTCGGGATTCCGCTATTTGCGTGAAATAGATCGCTACCACCCCGTTTTGCGGGAGAACTTAGGCTGGGTGGGAATGCAGAATTGAGACGGGATTAAGGCGAAAGGGCGGGCAGAGAGGCGAGTTACTCGGTAGGGCAGGGATTTATGGCGTAGGCGGTAGGCTCTTAATATAGGCGATAATATCGCGGATTTGCTCGTTGCTAAGGCGATCGGCGCCAAAGAAGGGCATAAAACGGCCTTTTTTGTATTGGTAGGCATTGGGATCGACGCCGGAGAGGACCGCGCCAAGACCGTCGCCCTCGCGGATATATCTCGCGTAATAGGAGGGCTCTTGGTCGCGTGGAATAGATTTGGGCGCAATGCCGGCGTTGCCATTGGGATGGCAGGAGTGACAGGCGGCGTAGAAGGTTTCCTTGCCATCAAAGCGGTTGCCACCGGCATAGACCGGATATTCGCCCGTTTGGTCGGCGGCTGCGGCAAGGGGCTGGGCAATGCGAACGAGTTTGAAGGACAGCGATTTCAAATAAGCCCTAAGGTCGAGCAGTTGCTGGGCAGTGAGTTTGTTCTTGTTGCGCATGTAATGGACGACGCAGACAAGGGCCGCTTCGTCGATTGTAGCATAGGCGTCCTCTTCTTCCGGGTCCTTGCCCCACCAAGTCTCGCGATAATAGGCGTTATAGAGGCTATGGGCAGCGCGGATAAGGCCGTCCGAGCGTTTGTTCTCGTCAAAATCGGCGTGGCAGTGGCCACAGGAAAGACCGTTATTGCTAATCGCCGGCGAATGGAAAAGGCGCCGACCGGCGCTTGAGGTACCTTTGAGCATCATTTGGCCGTAGGCGGGCCAAGCGGTGAGTAGGCCGGAGAATGCGATCAGGGCGATGAGCAGAGAATAGGCGCAGTTCATAACCGTTTAGTAAATAGTTTATAGCCATTCTGTCAAGCGTTTTCACGTATGGAAGAGCGTATGCAACGGAAGATTGTTGTCCGCGAGGCCTGCGAACACAATCTGCGGGCCGTCGATGTGGATCTGCCGCATGGGGTGTTGGTTGCCGTTAGCGGCGTATCGGGTTCGGGCAAGACCTCGTTGGTCCTAGACACGATCTATGCTGAGGCGCGCCGCCGTTTTTTGGCCGCACTAGATCAGGGCGGCGGCTGGCGTTCGTTGCGTGTGCCCCGGGCGGGGCGCATCGAAGGTTTGGCGCCGGCGTTGGCGCTGGCGCAAGGGCACCATCGACAGAATCCGCGGGCGACGGTGGCGACCCTGGCGGGTCTCTACGATCTGTTGCGCCTGCTTTTCGCCCGCGTTGGTCGCCCGCACTGTCTGAGGTGCGGTGAGCGAGTACTGGCGCATCGCTTTGAAGAAGCCAATGAAACGGCTGCGGGGATGCCCGAGGGTACTCGCTTAGTGATATTGGCCCCAAGGCAACTGGGAGAGAATGAGTCGCCTGAGCAATTTCTCGAGTGGGTTGACCGTTCGGGGTATCGGCGTGTGCGCATCGATGGGCAAGATCATTTGCTTGAAGAGCTAACACCCGAGCAGATCGCCGGCGGCAAGCGGTTGGCGGTGGTCGTCGACCGTTTGGTGGTCAAGGGGGACGCGAAGCGTCGTGTTCAGGGTTCGTTGGAGGCGGCGTTGGAGGTGGGCAACGGGCAGATCGCGCTCGCGCGCCACGACGAAGAGGGGCACCAGACTTTTTCAGTGCGGCCGGCTTGTTCTTCGTGCGGGACGCTTTTTCGCTCGATTGAACCAGGGCTATTTTCTTTCAACAATCCTGCCGGTGCTTGTGAGGTCTGCCGAGGTTTAGGGGTGCAAAGCGGATTGAGTCTGGAGCAGGTCTTTGTGGGCGGACGGGCGACGTTGGAAGGGGCTCTTGGCGCCCTATGGCAGGATTTTGGCCACGGTGACTTGCGCGATCGCCTAGATAGTTTTTGCAAACAACAGCAGGTCGATCCAGAAATGCCGGTCGGGGATTGGGAGGGCAAAGCCGTCGAACAATTGTGGGGCGGTGTTCGACGGCGTGGCGGATTTGCAGGTTTGGCGCGTTGGTTGGAGCGCATCGGCGCAAAGGCTCAGGGGGAGGAGTTGACTTGGCTGGAGGAATGCTTGGGCGATGCGCCGTGTCACGCTTGTGATGGTGCACGTCTGCGGCCTGAAGCATTGGCGGTCGAGCTGGCCGGAGCGTCTATTGCGGCGATGGCCGAGCGTTCGGTAAGCGCCGTCGCGCTTTGGCTCGCCGACTTGGATTTTGCCGGGGAGAACGCCCCGGTAGGCGAGGCGATCCGCGACCAGGTTGCTCCAGGTCTGGCGCTATTGCAGGAGTTGGGTTTGGGGTATTTGCCCTTGGGACGTCGCGCCGATTCGTTGTCGAGCGGGGAGTATCAACGCCTGCGGCTTGCCTCCGCCCTTTCGTCGGGGATGAGCCAGATGCTCTATGTACTCGATGAGCCGAGCGCCGGTTTGCACGCCCGGGATGCCGAGCAACTACTCGTCGCGCTCAAGGGACTGTGCGCGACGGGCAATTCGGTGCTGATCGTCGAGCACGACGCTGCCCTTTTGCGCGGAGCCGATTGGCTGGTCGATATGGGGCCGGGGGCCGGTGTCGAAGGGGGTGAGATCGTCGTTCAGGGCACACCGGCTGAGGTGGCTGAAGCCGAGTCGTTGACTGGAAGATATTTGCGGGGCGCATCGGGGATTGAAGCGAGTCGCGGCCGTCGCCCGGAAGGGTGGTTGGTGTTGGAAGGGGCTAGTGGCCACAATTTGCGGGATGTCAAGGTTGAGTGGCCGTTGGGGACTTTGGTCTGCGTGTCTGGGGTTTCGGGTTCGGGCAAAAGTTCGCTGGTACGCGATACACTGCATCCATTGCTCGCGGCCAGGCTGCAAGGCGCCGAGCGGCGCCCTTTGCCTTATCGCGATTGCACCGGCATTGAGCAGCTCGAGCGCGTCGTCGCCGTCGACCAGCGGCCGATCGGTCGATCCTCGCGATCGAATCCGGCAACCTACACGGGGTTGATGGCACCGATTCGCCGGCTCTTTGCCGAATTGCCCGAAGCCCGGCTCAGGGCTTATAAGCCGAGTCATTTCAGTTTTAATTCTTCCGAGGGGGCCTGTGACGTGTGCAAGGGCAGCGGTGTGCACGGCATGCGCCGCGGCGTCTTCGACGATTTGCAGGTGGCGTGTCGCGCCTGCGGTGGCCGTCGCTATCGAGCCGAGGTTTTAGACGTGCGTTTCCGCGACCGACATATCGCGGAAATATTGGAAATGAGCGTGGCGGAGGCGTATGTTTTTTTTGCGGTGATTCCCGAAATCGCCCGCCGGCTCAAGACGATGGCGGAAGTTGGTTTGGGCTATTTACGCCTTGGGCAGGCGGCAACGAGTTTCTCCGGCGGTGAGGCGCAACGGGTGAAGCTCGCTGCCGAGTTGGGGCGTGCGCGCATGGACCACACGCTCTATATCCTCGACGAGCCGACCACCGGCCTGCATATGGAGGACGTGCGTTTTTTACTTGAGTTGTTACAGCGCTTGGTTGACGAGGGCAATACGGTGGTCGTCGTCGAACACCATATCGAATTTATAGCCGCCGCCGATTGGGTGATCGACGTGGGGCCAGAGGGCGGCGTTGCTGGCGGGCAGATCGTCGCCTGCGGCCGCCCGGCGGAAATAGCCGACGTTGCCGGCTCTTATACCGGCGCGTATTTGCAACAGCATTTTGCAACATTGGGCTGAGTTGCTTGCGAAATAATTAACCGGGGAGTCGAATGAGATGTTCGATTTGCAAAAAATACAGGACCATATGCGGGCGGAGGGGCTCGGGGCTTGGTTGGTCTACGATTTTCGCGGTTCCAATCCAGTCTTCTGGCAGTTGTTGCGGGAACGCCGGCAGACGACCCGGCGCGTCTTCCTGGTGATTCCAGCGACCGGCGTACCGCGTTTGATCGGTTCGATGGTAGAGCCGGAGGCGCTGGCGGGTTTGGGGGTTGATATCATTCTCTACGCGAGTTGGGTGCAGATGGAAACCTTATTGCGCGACGCGGTGGCGGGGCATGCCCGGGTCGCGATGGAATATTCGCCGGGCGGTGCGTTGCCGATCATGTCCTGGGTCGACGGCGGCACGTTGGAATTGGTGCGATCCCTGGGGCCGGAGGTGGTTTCCTCCGCCGACCTGTGCCAGGTCGCGCTGGCGGTATGGAGTGCTGATGCGCTGGCTGCGCACCGCGACGCCTGTCGGCAAGTCGCCGAGGTCAAGGACGCGGCCTTCGAATATATCCGCTATGGTCTGGCCAATCACACCGCGGTCAGCGAGTTCGGGGTGCAGGAGTTTATCCGTGCCGAATTCGCGCGACGCGGTCTCGACATGGACCATCCGGCGATTGTCGGCGTTAACCAGAATAGCGGCAACCCGCATTATAGCCCGAGCGAGAAGGAATCGGTGCCGATCCAACAGGGCGACTGGGTTCTGATTGATCTTTGGGCTCGTCATCCAGGAGAGCAGCATGTATTTGGCGATATAACCTGGGTGGGCTTCGCCGGTTCCCGCGTGCCCGAGTCCCAAGCCGCGGTTTTTACCGTGGTCCGTGAGGCGCGCGATCGGGTCGTGGAGCGACTGGTCGAAGCCTGGCATGGGGGCGAGGAGTTACAGGGGTGGCAGCTCGATCGGGTGGCGCGCGATGTCATCGAGGGACACGGCTATGGTGAGCAGTATGTGCACCGCACCGGTCACAGCCTTGGACCGGGTCCGACCGTACATGCATTGGGTGTTAATCTCGACGATTTGGAGACCCATGACGAACGCCAGATATTGCCGGGCACGGGTTTTTCGGTTGAGCCGGGCGTCTATCTGCCCGAATTTGGTGTACGTCTGGAGATCAATATGTATGTGAACCCGGAGACGGGGCCGGAAGTGACTACGCCGGTACAGGACGAGGTAGTGCTATTGGTCTAAGCTGGGTTCGGGCGGTTCTTTTACTTTCCTGCCGACCCTATATTATTTGGCACCGCTTATCCCGGAGGAGCAATGAGCAAGGTATTTTACGTCACGACACCCATCTACTATGTCAACGCCGAACCGCATATAGGCCACGCCTATACCACGGTGATGGCCGATTTCCTCGCGCGTTTTCACCGCCTCGACGGCTATGACAGTTATTTCCTGACCGGTACCGACGAGCACGGGGAGAAGATCTACCAGGCCGCCAAGCAGGCCGATACCGATCCGCAGAGTTTCTGTGACCGCATCAGCCAGCGTTTTAGCGAGGCTTGGCGGGTACTCGATGTTTCCAACGACGATTTTATTCGCACCACGGAAGAGCGCCACAAGGCAGTTGTGCGCAGGGTATTGGAGACCGTCCACGCTAGTGGCGATATCTACTATGACGAATACGAAGGGATCTATTGCGTCGGTTGCGAGCGTTTTCTGACGGATAAGGAACTGGTTGACGGCAAGTGCCCGGACCACTTGATCGAACCCGAAAACCGTCGCGAGGGCAATTACTTTTTCCGCATGGAAAAATATCGCCAATGGTTGCTGGACCACATCCGCGACAACCCGAGCTTTATTCGTCCTGAAGGCTATAAAAATGAAGTGCTCGGGATGCTGGCCGAGTCGATTGGTGACTTGTCGATTTCGCGGCCGAAAGACCGAGTACCTTGGGGCATTGAATTGCCTTGGGATAACGACCACGTGACCTATGTGTGGTTCGACGCGTTGATCAACTATATCTCTGCGCTCGGTTTCCCCGATGATCAGCGCTACGCAGACTATTGGCCGGCGACCCAGCACATGATCGGCAAGGATATCCTCAAGGCCCACGCTGTGTTCTGGCCGACGATGCTCAAAGCCGCGGGGCTGCCGATTTACCAACACCTCAATGTCGGTGGCTTTCTGATGGGCCACGATGGGCAGAAGATGAGCAAGAGTCTGGGCAATGTGGTCAACCCTTTGCAACTGGCGGAAAAGTTTGGTCCCGACGCCGTGCGGTATTATCTGCTCAAGGACACTGTCTATGGGCAGGATTCTTCGGTGGGCGAGCACTTATTGATCGATCGTTACAATGCCGACCTGGCCAATGACTTGGGCAACTTGCTTTCTCGCGCGCGCGCCCTAATTGGTCGCCATATGGATGGTGTGTTGCCGACACCTGAACAGGAAGTGGGCGACCAGAAGGTGATCGCGGAAGGCACGGCGTTGGTCGGCCGAGTGCGGCGGCTGGTCGGTGATCTGCGCATTTTTGAGGCGTTGGAAACGGTGATGCAGTTCGTGCGCATGCTCAATCGCTATTTCAACGACGAAGCACCTTGGAAACTGGCCAAAGACCCCGAGCAGCACGGGCGGTTGGGCACGGTGCTCTACAACTGCGTTGAAGGTTTGCGGATTGTTTCCGTGCTGATGGAGCCGGCGATGCCGGGCAAGGCGCGGCAGGTGCGTATCGATCTTGGGCTTGGAGATTTTACTTTCGCCGACATTGAGGAGTGGGGCGGGGCGATGCCAGGCACGAAGATGCCGGCGGAAGCGGAGATTCTCTTTCCGAAAACCGAGACGGAAAAAGTCAAACAGCAGCAAGCCCCAAAGAAGAAAAAACAGGGCCCGAAGAAAGAGCCTGATGTGAGTGAGGAAAAAGGCGAGATATCGATTGATGACTTTTTTAATGTGCAGCTGCGGGTTGCGCAAGTTACCGCGGCCGAAAAAGTCGAAAAAGCCGATAAATTACTCAAACTAACGCTTGATTTGGGCGATGAGACCCGGACGGTGGTTAGCGGTATCGCCGAGTGGTATCAGCCCGAGGACCTGCCTGGCACGAAGGTGGTGTTGGTGGCGAACCTCAAGCCGGCAAAGCTACGCGGTATTGTCTCCGAAGGCATGATCCTGGCTGCCGACGACGGTCAGGGAAATCTGACGCTGGTCAGCCCCGCGCGGGATATTGCGATTGGGGCCGAGGTGCGTTAGTCCTGAAAATAGGAATTTCGCGAAAAAATCGGCCCACTTGGAATGGCCGCGATGACAACGGCCGCGCGCTGGCCAGTGGAATCTATATATACAGGTCTAACGCTGGCGCACGGACTGAATCGCGCAAGCTGCTGCTATTGCGTTAGTCTCCCGACGGCGATCCCGATTTTTTTTTGGTGCGCCGGCTTTGGCGGTCGATTTCTTCGGCGGCGAGGATCTGTTCGCGGGTCGCAGAATAGAGCTTGTCGACTTTCTTGCGGGTCGATACCAAGCTTTTGGTGTTGGCGTTGGCTTCCTGCGCTTCGACAATCTCATCGAAAGCGTTTTCAAGCGCTGTGCGGTCTTCTATCGCGGGTACGGCCGTATGCGCCATGGCATAGGCGCCCATCAATGCGGCTTCGGCGGAAGGGGCTTGCAGGTCGACGGGGGGATTGGGTGCTTTGCGGCCGAGCTTGGCCAACTGGCGTTCGCGCTTGGTCGTGCCGGTACGGCGTGGATCGAAGCGCATTAGCTGGTCGAGTTGCTCCCGCACCAATTCCATTTCGCGGCTGTCAAAACCCAGACTGGCGGCGAAGAAGTTGATGAGGTCGACTAGCTGCCGCATGTAGTCCCACTGGCCGTCGAGCCGCTGGCGATAGGCTCGCGAAATTTCTTTGGCATCACCGTCCCCCAACTGCAATTTGTTGCAGACGCGGGCGAAACGGCGGCGGTCGGTGTGGGAAATGGCGCCGTCGCGGTTATAGACCAGCGGAAAAATATAACGGGCGATTTCCAGGCGTTCTTCCTTTGACAAATAGCGCAGGGCCAACTGTTGCGCGGTATCCGGCGAAGTAGAGAGCAATTCAGTGGCTTCCCGATCCTTGACGTTGCGCGCTTTGAGAAAACGACTGAGCACTCGTTCGTCCTGCGGTTCCAATTCTTCCCGGTCTAATAAAACTTTGCTAAAGCCGATGATGCTGCGGACCTTGCGCGTCTGTTTACGGCTTTTCGACAGGTTGAGTACGCCGTATATCGCGCCACCAGCGGCGGTCAGTCCGGCCGCGCCGCCGACGAAGGGTACCCAGACCGGCATCGAGACCAAGCCCAGCGCATAACCGACCCCCCCCCACAGGCCGAGTGAGCTAGTCCACAGGGAAATTGCGGCCCAGGCGCCTGTCGCGAGGCCGGCACCGCCGAGAATACCACTGACGATTTTTGCCTGGTTGCGGGCAAAGGAGGTGACGATTTTGTCGAGGGCGACGCCTTTGGAACCTTCTTCGATAAGATGAGAGACGAATTGCACGGATAGGGTTTGTAGGGCTTGCAGGCCTTTTTCGGCTAATTCGGTGATCTGTTTTTTGCTTGGTTTTGCCATTGTGTAGGTGCTCCGGTAGTGGGCTCTATCTTGGGAGAAGGCTCGGGGCTATTCCCTGGGCTCATTCTCGTCGACCATCCTCGGTCGGCTCCGAGGCAATAGTTTGATTCTGCAATCCTATAGGATCAGGCTATTGCAAATCCGCTCAGAGAATACCCCCGAGCCTTTTTGTAAGGTCAACGGTTATATTCCTTTTCGAACGGAAGGACCGGATAAGATAATTTGTGGGATACGGGCGGGCAACCGGGATTGAAGGGGAATGGAGGGTTGGATATATTGGGGATTCGGCAATTGGTGATTCTAATCAAAGAAAAGAGAGGCAATGGATAGGATTCGCGTGGGATTTATTGGTTGTGGCGGCAATGCCAGTGGGCATGTCGGGCGTGTGTTGGCAATGGGAGAGTGCGATGTGGTGGCGTTGTGTGATGTGAGCGGTGAGAGTATTGACCGGGTAAGGGATCGGCATAAAGAGGATTACCCGGAGATTCTCGACGTACCGGTGTTTACGGATTATCTGGAGATGTTAGCGGCGGTGGAGATGGATGCTGTCGAGATCTCGACGCCACATACCTTGCACTACGAACAGATCATGGCCTCGTTGGACAAGGACCTGCACGTTTTGACGGAGAAGCCGATGGTCTGCACGGTCGATCATGCGCATGAGGTAATCGAGAAGGCTGAAGAGACCGGAAAGGTACTAATGGTTTCTTATCAGCGGCATCTAGGTGCGCAGTATCGTTATGTTCGCAATCAGATCATGGCCGGGGAATTGGGGGAGATACAGTTCGTTTCCGCCTTGCAGGACCAGAAATGGTATTTGGGCACGATGGGTTTATGGCGGCAGAAGTTGTCGCTGTCGGGGGGCGGGCAGCTCAATGATTCTGGCAGCCACTTGCTCGATATCATGTTGTGGATGACCGGTCTTGAGGTCGCCGAGGTGCAGGCCTATATGGAAAACTTTGAGTCGGAGGTCGATATCAATTCGGCGCTGTCGCTGCGTTTTCGCAATGGCGCGTTGGGGTCGATCGCGGTGGTGGGCAACTCGCCGACGGGTGGGATGTGGGAGGATATCACGATTTGGGGGAGTAAGGCCGTGGTTTATATCCGCCAAGGCGAACTCAGCTATAAGACGCAACACAGCAATGAGATCTATAAGGTAGAGAATCTGCCCGGATCGACGTCGCCGGACCGGAATTTCTTTGATGCGATTCTCGGTCGCGACGAAGTGCAGGTGCCGCCGGTGTGTGGTCTCAGGGTTATAGAATTGACCGAGGCGGCCTGGGCTTCGGCGGAGAGCGGGCGACCGGTTAAAGTCAAACGCCGTGAGGGCAGCCGTAGTTAGATCGCTTTTACTGAACCGATCAGGCTGTCGGACCCACGGGGTATTTTATCTTTTGCTCTAGTGGAGGTTGTGGATTTGGCCGGAAGATCCGCGCTTATGCGCAGCAAGGTCTTGCTGCGCATAAGCGCGGTCGCTTGCCGGGTGCCGACGATGCAGGGCAAGCTGTATTCGCGGGTTGCCGTCGTTTTGGAAGAGGCCGATAAGACGATACGTTTCGTGTAATGCTGGAAGCAAGGCGTCGACGTCACTTTTGAAGTGGGCGCGTATTTTATTTGACCTGCCGTTAAGGTGAAATAAATGGTGCACAACGAGAGATAAATACTGAAATTTATTGAAATAAAAACACGTTAAGATATTGTAAAATATATAGCTTGAGGGCAATTGTATTATTAGTGATTGACCGTGCTCATCGGCCCTTGTATATTAACTATTAGGTCGGGTTCGGGGGGTAAAACCTCTGTTACCGCCATGCTGAGGCTCGGGGCTATGCGAATGGGTCCGCCCGGCTTTGTCTATTGGCTATCACGCCGCGCAGAGTTGGAGTCTAGCTATGGAGCGCGCACTAACGAAAGGAGGTGGTTAATTGAGTAGTAATTGTACCGCAGGGAGGTTGATCGCTTGATCAACTCCAGGTGATCAACCACCTGGTCAGGAGCATCCAATCGCTTTGGCGATTGTAGCTTCTGAGAGTACTTCCGGGCGCACCCCACGCGGGTGCGTCCGGTTTTTTTGTGCCTGTTGGGTTGATGCAAGGGGTGCATGTTCATCATATTCTGCGCGAGGAGAATATCTATGAAACGAGTAGCCAAGCCCGCGGGGGCGTATAATATTGTCTTGGAAGATGTCGAGGTACCGTCCATTGCCTCGACGGAGATTTTAATTCGGGCCGAGCGTTCGTTGATCAGCCGCGGTTCGGAGATCTGGCGTCGTTATGTTCGCGAAGAAGCAATAGACCATCGCTCGATGGGCTATTCGCTGGTGGGGAAAGTCGAAGAGGTTGGCGTTGAAGTTGAAGGTTTTAGTGTTGGTGACCGAGTGGCGGCTTTGGCTCCGCATGCCCAGTACGTAAACGTCGACGTCGTTGAAGACCGGCATAAGCCGGCGGCGGTTTGCTTGCCCGATGAGGTCTCGGCGGAGGCCGGTACGTTTTGGCCATTGGGAACCAGTTCAGTGCTGTGGATGTGGCAGACGGAGGCGGGGGCCGGCGACACGATGGTGATCCAAGGACAAGGTTTGGTCGGCAGTGGTTGTTTACAGGCGGCCAAAGCGCAGGGAGTAGAGCGGGTGATTGTGGTCGACGGCCTGCCTCTGCGTTGTGAGTTGGCGTTGTCGTTGGGGGCGGATGAGGTGATCGATGCCAGTGCGGTAGATCCGATTGCCAGAGTGTTGGAGTTGACCGACGGCCAAGGGGCGGATGTGGTAGTCGAAGCGGTGGGCGGGCGTGCCGGAGCCGCGGCATTCGCGCAAGCGCAGGATATGCTCAAACGCGGCGGGCTCTTGCAGGTATTAGGGCTCTACGAAGAAGAGCCGTTGCCGCTTTATTCGGACAAAATTATGGGCAAGCGGTTGGTGGGCAGTTATCTCGACGCCAGCCAACGGGCAGAGGGGGCAGCGCGGACGTTGCAACTCTTGGCTTCGGGCCAGATTCAATTTGACAAGATGATCACGCACCGCTTCGCCTATACCGAGGCGGCCGAGGCTTTTGACTTGCTCTATAAGCGATTGGGCGAGACAATGGCTGTTTTGCTAACGTGGGACGAATGACAAGGAGAGTGTAATGGGCCGGACGGTAGAAAAACTATTCCGCGCGCCCTACGGGGTGCCGAACGCTTTGCAGGTGGTCAAAGAGGGCTTGTGGATCACAGATCAGATCACCGACCGGGTGGCACTGGTCGAAATCACCGAGCCTTCTGAATACGGCGTCACTAAGTTGATTAGCGATATACCCAGCGAGTCGTCCAATACCAGCGGTATGGCCCTCGGCGGAGGCTCGATGTGGCTGGCGGCGAACGGCCCGGGCACGTTGTGGCGGCCGGAGCGACCGACCGATGCGCAAAGTGGGCAGGGGGAGATCTTCGAGGTCGATCCGGCCACCGGTGTGACGCGCAATCGTTATCCGGTCCCCGGCGGCGGTGGGGTGCACGGGATGGAGTACGATCCCTTTGAAGAAGGTTATGTGTGGATCACCACGCTTAAAGACCAGACCTTGAGCAAGGTTAAAATCGACGGATGGTCGGTTGAATTAGTGCACGATCTGCCCTACGTGCGCGCACATGGTGTGGTGCGGGTCGAGGACGGCATTTGGGTAGTACATACGGCAGACAGGGTCATAGTCAAGCTGGATGTGGAAAGTGGCGCCGAGCTAGATCGGCTGACTGTGCCGGAGAGCGATCCGCAACCGCACGGCCTGTCGATTTTTGGTGACGATCTGATTTATTGCGATGCCGCCTCCGGGTGGATCGCCAAAATTAATCTGTGAGAATGCATATGACGCGGATAATGACGTCGAGTTGGAGTCTGCACCGGACGTTGGGGCAGTCGATGTATCAGTGGCCGGATCCACAAGGCGCGCCGGTGTTGCAGGGCAGCGGTCAAGGGGACCTGATCTTGTTGGAACTGCCGGCAGAGTTGGCCGCGCGGGGTATTGGCATGTTGGAGGTGTGTCATTTTCATTTCCCGCAGCTCGATGACGGATATATAGGGGAGTTTCGCCAGGCGCTCGCCGATAGTGGTGTTGAGCTTTTCAGTATTTTGATTGATGCGGGGGATATTACGCACCCCGATGCGGCGCGGCGCACCGAAGAGGTTGCCTGGATCCGCACTTGGATGGAGATCGCCGCTCGCTGTGGCGCACGCTGTGTGCGGGTCATCGCGGGGGACGCCGAACCTGTGAATAGCGGCGATTGGCACGATATGGAAGCAGTGCAATTGAGCGCAGGGCATTTGCGCGAATTGGCCGGTGTCGGTCGCGACGTGGGGCTTGAGGTGTTGACGGAGAATTTTCGCGCGATGGGCAGCAAGGCCGGAGCGCTCAACGCGATCCTCGACCAGTGTGAGGGCGAGGTCGGTTTGTGCGCTGATTTTGGCAATTACAAGGGAGCGGACAAATACGATGAGCTGGCGGCGATATTGCCGCGGGCGACCTCGGTGCACGCCAAGGCTGATTTTTCGGGGCTTCTGCAAATGGATCGCGAAGATTTTACGCGTTGTCTCGACTTGGCCAAAGAGGCGAAATTCACCGGACCGTATTCGTTGATTTTCTCTAGCCCCGGCGATGAATGGGAAGGCGTCGAACAGACGCGTCAGGCTGTCATGGAGTGGTTGTAGGCTGCGGCATGGACACGGCGGTAGTGGAGCTTGAACAGGCGCGGCTTGGCCGCGCGCGCAAAGTCGCCGAATCCGGTGATCTTACCCAGGTATTGGCTGGGCAAGTGTTGGGGAGTCGAATTGATACGACGGTTTCCGAAGCATTAGTGTTGGGGCTATTGGCGCAAGACGTACGCACCTTCTTCTGTGTTTTTGGCCATGGTTCGACCGAGGTCGGCGAGGTATTGCGGATCTATCAGGCGGTGGGGTTGTTGCGCGTCTGCGCGGTCCGCAACGAGATAGAGGCTTCGCACGCTGCGATGGCGTTGCGCTGGGTTACGGGGGAGAAGGCGGCGGTGGTGACTTCGATCGGACCGGGTGCGCTGCAGGCGCTGGCCGCGTCTATTGCTCCGCGGTCTGACGGGGTCGGCGTTTGGTATCTTCTCGGCGACGAGACGACCGAGGACGAAGGTCCGAATATGCAACAGATACCCGGAAGCGAGCAAAGCGTCTTTTTGCGGCTCTTCGGGGCGATGGGTGGAGCCTACTTGCTGCACACGCCGCTGGCGCTTGCCACCGCGCTCAGACGCGGGCTCAATACGGTGGATCATCCGCATCGGGCCGGGCCGTTCTTTCTGTTGTTACCGCTTAATATACAACCGGCGGAACTCGCTCAATTTAATCTGGCAGAACTGCCTTCGGGCGCGCCGCCGGCGCTTGGGCCGGCCGCCGACGAAGGGGTTTATGCAACTGTGGTCGCAGCGATTGCTGCGGCTGAACGCGTCGTCGTCAAAGTGGGCGGTGGTGCGCGGGCATGCGGGGCGGAATTGGTTGATTTTCTCGAATTGGCCGATGCGGTGGCGGTGACCAGTCCGCTGGTTTCGGGTGTGATTCCATATGACCATCCGCGCAATATGACCGTCGGCGGCTCGAAGGGGTCGCTCTGCGGCAACTATGCGATGGAATCGGCCGACTTATTGGTGGTGGTTGGTTCGCGTTCCGTCTGTCAGGCCGATTCATCGCGCACGGGCTATCCGCTGGTCGAACGGGTGGTCAATATCAATGCGGATCCCGAAGACGCGATGCACTACAATAAGACGACGGCGTTGGTCGGCGATTCGTCGCGCACGCTCGGCAAGTTAAATAGGGTTTTGCGGGCCAGACGCCAGCAGGATATTGTCGGATCATCTGCTTGGTTAAAGGCCTGTTGCGACAAAAAACGCGAATGGTCGGCGTTTAAGGCGATGCGCTATCAGAGCCCGGTGTTGTATGATGAGGTCTGGGATAGCGAAGTGCTGACGCAACCGGCGGCGATCAAGCTCGCCACCGACTGGGCGCGTGCCCAGGATGCGGTCTGCTTTTTCGACGCCGGAGATGTGCAGGCCAATGGTTTTCAGGTCGTCGAAGATGATCGCCTGGGGCGGATCTTTACTGAGACCGGGGCCAGTTATATGGGTTTTGCAGTATCCGCGCTTTTGGCGACAGCGGTTGCCGCTGAACCGTTCTATGGTTTAGCGATCAGTGGCGACGGGTCTTTCGTTATGAACCCGCAGGTGTTGATAGACGGTGTCGAACAGGGGGCAACTGGGTGCATGTTGATCTTGGACAATCGGCGAATGGGGGCGATCACTGGCTTGCAATTGGCCCAGTATGGGGCGGAGTGCGGCACTCGCAACCCTGTTGAGATCGATTATTTGGCCTGGGCGGGTGCGGTCGAGGGTGTGGCGACTTTTCGCGGAGGGTATTCGCCCGAGACGTTGGTGGAAGCCCTGGATCGGGCAGGTGCGTATGCGGGGCTGTCGCTGGTGCACCTCCCGGTATATTTTGGCTTAGACGAGCGCGGGGGGCTTGGTGCCTTCGGTCGTTGGAATGTCGGCAATTGGTGTGCTGACACCCAGGCTATGCGCCACGAGATCGGACTATAAAAATGGAAACACTGCGCGTCGGCATAGTGGGGTTGGGATTAGCAGCGACTCCACACCTCAAGGGGTATCAGAGCCATCCCCGGGCGGAGGTCTCAGCCATTTGCGACGTGGATGAGGCGCGGGCTTTGCGTTTCGCCGACGAGCACGGGATAGAGGAGGTCTATACCGATTTTACGGATTTCCTCGAAGGGGCCGAGATTGATATCGTCGATATCACCACTCCAACTTTCTTGCATGCGCCGATGGCTCTGCAGGCGGTAAAGGAGGGCAAGCATGTGCATTGCGAGAAGCCTTTCTGCCGTTTTACTGGCGAGGGTTTGCAGGTCTGTCGGGCAGCGGCGAAGGCCGGGGTGTGGGTCGCGGTGGGGGAGACCTATGTATTTACCAGCGCGCATCAAAAAGCTCGTGCGCTGATTGAGGAGGGTGAGATCGGTCGACCGTTACAGATACGGCAAAGGCATGGGGATTGGATCGAACGGGCAAAACCGCGTATCAACACCGGACCGGCCGATCGCAGTTGGCGGGTCGATGCGGCGAAGTCTGGGGGAGGCGCCTATCCGTGGATCTTCGATCACGCAGTACACTTTTTCGCTGCGGCCGAGTATTTTGCCCTGGACGAGCCGATCGCGGAAATCTATGCCGTGCGGGCGCAGCGCGCAGGTATAGAACCGCAAAGCGGCGCGGCGCATGACCCCTATCAAAAAGCAGAGGTCGATATTCCGATCATTACCTGGAAATATCAGGACGAGGGGGTGCAGGGGGTGTGGATGCGGGCAGAACGATTGAATGGAAAATACGACTATATGCGGGGTTTTAGTACGACGATTGTTGGGGAGCATGGGTTGATCGAAGTGTTGGGGGAGGGAGGGCACAATCTGTTGTGGCAGGGGAAACAGCAACATCTGGTATTGCATAGCGAGGGACAAAAGCCCCAGTGTTTTCGCTTCGACGAAGGCGGTGATGATGTCTGGGAGTCTGATGTATCGTATTACAGCCAGGGGCATATTAATCAGGTGCGTCATCTAGTCGATTGCATTGTCGAGGATCGGGAACCGGATTATGGTGGTGAAGAAGGGGTACATGCGGTGCGCTGCACCTTGGCGGCGATCCGTTCGGCGGAGTTGGGGCGGCCGGTGCGAGTCGGGGAGATTGGCGAGGAGTATCGAGCGTATTGATCGGCAGGGCGGTGGGTTTGGATTGGGTAAAAGGTAATAGGTCGGTGATGAGGAGTAGCTGTATCAAGGGGAAGCAGGACTTAGTGTCGCAAGTTGCGCCCAATTTATTGGGCACTTGTTATTGAAAGGTAGATTGCATGAAGATTGCCATATTGTACGGCCCACGAGATCTGCGGGTTGAAGAACAAGAGTTAGATACTGCCAATCTGGAACCCGATCAGGTTTGGGTTGAGACGCAGATCAGCGGGTTCAAGATCGGGACGGATCGCGGTAACTATGAAGGAGCGGAACAGGTGCCGGGTGCTCCCGATTATCCACGTTCGGTCGGCGACAGCAATTTAGGGATTGTGCGTGGAGTGGGAAGTGCGGTCGAGCATTTCGCCATTGGAGACCAAGTAGTGTCGATTGCTTCGCACCAATCTGAATATATCATGAGCGAAAAACTGCGAATTGTTAAAGTGCCTGCGGGAACTGATCCCGAAAACGCTGTGTTTTCCAATCTTTATGCGCTGAGCGCACATTGTTATACCAAGGCTATGTTTACGCCAGGTGAGACCGTCGCAGTCGTCGGGTTGGGGGTCTTGGGGTTGGGGGCGGTCGCCTTGGGGCCGCTTTTTGGGGCTCGGGTCGTTGGGTTGGGTAATAGTGAACTGCGACTGGAAATGGCGGGTCGCGCTGGGGCCCACTCGGCCTATTTGTCGGACGATCCGGACTTAATGGCAAAATTGCATGAGTTTACGGGGGGCAAGGGGATCGATCTGGTGATCTTGACGGCAAATCCCTGGCCGGCATTCCGTACGGCGATGGAGGTCGTGCGAAAAAATGGGCGAGTTTCGGTTGTGAGTCTGCCCGGACGCGGCGAAGACCCCCTGGACTTCAATCCCCTGGACATGAGGTGGTTTTATGACAAGGGGATCTCTCTTATCGCGGTGAATGGAATGGAGGGTGAACGGTATCCTGGGCCGACTGAACGTTGTGCCGGCGAGAAGCGTTGGGACCATGTATTGCAACTGATGCAAGACGGCCTGCTCGAACCGAAAAAACTCATTACCCACCGCCTGCACTATTCTGAAATGGTCGAGGCCTATGAGATGGCTTATCGCCGCGAAAAAAACATGCTAAATGTCGTATTTAACTGGAAGGACTGAATAGGGATGCCGCTTTTACCAACGACGAATGCCGACGGGCAGGAGGTCATTCCGATGACCGAGGCGCAGAAGTATCTCTTCGACCTCAAGGGGTTTATCGCGTTGCCCGGTCTATTGGCGGAGGAAGAGTTGCAGGAGATTCGCGCTCATCAGATGAAGTTCCTGTACGAACGCGAATCGTTGCCAGCTGACGAACGAGACCATCACGGCGGTCCTTCGCAAATACTGCTCGACCATCCGGCGGTCGTCGGGGTACTCAACGAAATACTGTCGTATCAGGCTCTGGCGACCGAGCAGTGTTACGGCTTCCGCTACGACCATACCTATACTAGCCACCGCGAGTCCGGGCACGATAATTTTAGTCCGCACGGCGGCGGCGGTTATTTCAACTTTCGCGGCAACTCGCATATATACCAGATGCAGTCGGGTAAAATACACTCGGGGCTGACGCGGGTGGTGTGGGAATTGAATGAAGTGGCCGAGGGGGACGGTGGCACGCTCTTTCTTCCGGGCAGTCACAAAGCGGCCTTCCCCCGTCCGCAAGAGTGGAGCGAGCGGGACAGCCCGTTGTGGGAGAGCTATGCCTGTCCGGCTGGGTCGGCGGTTATCTTTACCGAAGCGCTGTGTCATTCGGGCACGCGTTGGAACAATGAACAACGGGACCGGTTGTGTCTTTTTACTTGCTATGATACGGTCAATTCGAAATGGGGTAAGGGTTGTCCTGCCCCCGAAGTTATCGCCTCGTTTCCCGAAAAGAGGCGAACGTTATTTCGAGGGGTTTGGCACGGTATGAGTGAGGTGCCGGGCATTAACCAATATTACGAAGAAAGCAATAAGGCGGTTTGAGCAAATGAAGATAACGAGAATGCAGAGCACGCTCTATGCCTTTGACCTAGGCCGACGAATGGGCGACGCGAATTCGCCATCGGGTAGGATCAGGGGCAGCGGTTGTGTGGTCGAATTGCAAACGGATGAAGGGTTGGTCGGCATCGGTCTGGGGGGGGGTGGTGTGCGTCCGCAAATGCAGGGCATGGTCGAACAGCTTTTACAGGGCCAGGATCCGCGGCGGGTGCAGGGTTTGTGGAAGCGCATGGTCGACAAGCATTTCAAGGGGGGACACGACGGTCTGATAAACGACGCGATCGCGACTTTGGATATGGCGCTTTGGGATCTCAAAGCTAAAGCCAACGATGAACCCTTGTGGAAGACATTGGGCGGTAGCAAGCAGCCGATCCACTGCTATGCCAGTGACTTGGGGATTCCGCTCAGCGACGACGAACTAGCCGCTTGGTTCACGCGCATGGCCAGCGAATACGGTTTTCGTGGCGGCAAGCTGAAGGTTGGGCTGGATCAGGACGCCGATATCCGCCGGTTAGAGTTGATGGAGCGGGCCTTCAAGCAAACCGCTGAAGCGCCGATGTTGCTGATCGACGCCAATGAGTACTGGTCTCCGAAGCAGGCGATTCGCAAGGTCGCCGAGATGGAGGAGCGCTTTGACTTGACCTGGGTCGAGGAACCGGCTAGGCGTTGGGATTATCTGGGGCTACGGCGTATTAAGGATGCTGTGCGCACCGCCGTCTGTGCCGGAGAAAACCTCGATACGCTCGGTGATTTTTTGCCTTATCTCCAGCACCGCGCTGCCGATGTCATCCAAGTTAGTTATGGGATGGGGGGTATCTCCTGCGCCTTGCAGATCGCCGATGCGGCCTTCGGTTACGAATTGCCGATAACCCTCGGCGGTTCACCGGGATCGATCCACGCGCATTTGGCCACAGTGATGCCGAATTTTATGACGATGGAGGTAATTGATCCGGTCGCACCCGATGGAGTGTTTACCTCGGACGTGCGCATCGAGGACGGCTGGGCGATTCCCGGAGACAAGCCCGGTCTGGGCATCGAGATCGACCGCGAGGCTCTGGCGAGACAGGCCATTGAAAAAGTGCCGCCGGGCGCGGGGCCAAGTCCGTTCGGGCGTCGGCCAGGCGCTGGACTGTACGAGGTATTGCCGACCGAGGCGGAACGCGCTGAAGCGGCGAAAGGAGTGGCACAATGAAGATTACCGGGTTTCGCGTTGAAAACTACACGATGCAGATGGATCGGCCCATCGCTGATTCTAATTATCCCGCCGGTGATGATTTGATGCCGTCGAGCTTGTTGTGGATCGAGACCGACGAGGGCGTCTCGGGTATCGCGCCGGGCGGCGGGGATGTCGAACGTTTTTTTCATTTGCTCGAAGGACAGGATCCGCGCGAAGTCGTCGGATTGTGGCGCAAGATGGTCGACTATGTGCACAAGGGCGGATTGGTTGCGGTGGGTGGACCGATTAGCTCGATCGATATTGCGCTCTGGGATTTAAAGGCCAAGCTAGCCGAAGAGCCGTTGTGGCAGACCTTCGGGGCGTTAGAAGGGCGGACCAAGGCCTATGCTAGCGGCATCGGTTATTGCTTGTCGGACGAAGATCTGTTTGCCTTCTATCGCCGGATGGCCGAGCGCGGGGTCGACGGCGGCAAGCTCAAAATTGGTTTGGATATGACGGCGGACCTGAGGCGGATCGGTATCATGCGCGATGCGCTCTCGGTGGCCTCGCCCCGGCCGCAACTGATGATCGACGTAAACGAGTATTGGTCGCCGAAACAGACCGTGCGCTTTATGCACGAGATCGAGAAACACTACGATATTACCTGGATCGAAGAACCGGCCCGGCGGTGGGATTACGAGGGACTCAGCCAGGTCTCGCGGCAGATCAAAGCCGCGGTGGCCACCGCCGAAAACCTCAAGAGTATCGGTGAGGTCTATCCGTTGATCCACAACCAGGCGGTCGATATCATCAATGTGTCGACCGCGACGTCGGGTTTTACCGGTTGTCGTCAGGTGGCGCACCTGGCCTATGCTTATGAGCTGCCGGTGTCGATGATGAATTGCCAGGCCAATTATATGGCGCACTTGGCGGCGGCTTTGCCCAATCATCTGTCGATGGAGGTCGTCGACCCGGGGCGAGAGCATTGCCTGGATTTCGACAACCATATTGAAGAGGGCTTTATCGTCTTGGGCGACAAGCCGGGTTTGGGTATTGAGGTGAATGAGCAGAAGTTACGGGCGTTGCAGGAGAATCCACCGGCGCGCAAGAGTAATTTTCCGTTTGCGCGTCGTGAGGGGGCGGGGGCATATGTGAAAGGGGTGGAGGAGGGGGAAGTGCCGTGGAAATGAGAGGAAATCTTTTGGCTGTAAAGTAAGCCTTAGGGGGCTGTCGAAGGGGGCGCAAGCAGATAGCGCCCCCTTCGCAGCGGATCTCGCCCGGGTGTTACACGAATGGGCGTCTAAAGTACCTCTTTTAACCCCGGCTCGATTTCTCCTACTAATTCCGATAACAGGTGCAGCGGCAGTTCCGTCAGATAAGATTGGCTATATGCCGAGCCGATAGCGCCTTGGCATATGAGGTCGCGCGCTTGGTTTTTGGTGAGGACGGAGTCCTTACTTTTATACCAGGCGATAAGCCCTTCGCGCCAGGCGTTGCCGAGGCGGGCTTTGGCGTGGTCGGCGAGGTAGCGCAGGAGAAATGCGGGACCGTGGTCTCTGGGCGTTGGTATCTTCTGTAGCAGAATGGAAACCAGTTGTTGCTGTGTCGCCTTATCGACGAGGCGGTATTTGCAGGCGATTATCGGATGCAGCGGGGCACCGTTATACAATACCTTGGCCTGTTTGTGATGTACCGTCACCAAGATCGATTCGGCTTGCGCGCTGAGCAGTAGGCGAATCAGGTAGGTATCGAAATGCGGGTGCAGCTGCAAGGCCAAGTTCCGCGTGCGCGGCTGGTCGCCCGTACGGCAGGCGGCTAGATAGTCTGCAAGATCGACGCGCTTGGCCTTTGGCCATATATCTTTTGGCCAGGATTCGCCCACTAGGGTCGTCTCGTTTTCTTGCCAGTCCTGCGCAATTTTCACTGGGCCTTCCAAGGACAATGGGTTTTCTGCTTCTTCTGAGTTGCGCCCATGGGTGTATATATTGGCGGTGGCGGCGATGCGCTCCGCGGCAGGGCGGCTGCGGCGCGTAGGGCGAAGCACATAGAGCGCACTTTGCGCGCCGATGGCGCGGGCGCCGTGATAGTGGTTGAAGTGCGGGAGGATGGCTTCGTAGACCAGGCGCAGTTCGTGCAGGGCGGTTTGCACTTTGTAGCCTAGCCCGGGATGCTGTTCGCCAAAGCCATAGGCTAGCAGGATACGGGAAAATGGGTGGTCGGACAGGGCGGCGATACTCCGTTGCAAGAAGAGCTTGACGCCGGCGGGGCTATAGGGCGGGTCGGTGAATACGAGATCGAAGTGGGTTTCGAGGCTGGCCGGAAGTTCAAGGCGCAAGTCGGCGAAGTAGGTCTTGATATTCCAATCGCGCTCCCGGGCGGTTTTGTCGATAAAGGCCAACAGTTGTTCGTCGACGTCGACGACGGTAACGTGCATTTCGGGGCAGGTGGCGGCGAGCGCGAAACTGGTCAGGTCGTGGTCGCCGAGGCAGAGGACTTGCGCCTGGGCGGTCTCATAGGTCGTCGCGACGAACAACGCCCGTTTGAGCAGGGTTTCTGGGGTGGCGGCGACATGGTCGAGGTGGCGGTCCGGGTGTGGCCGGTCGGCGAGCGCGGTACGCAGCGGTGTGAGTGCTGGGTGGTCGGGCGTAATATCAGCGGGGAATTGGGCCGCAAGAGGGCCGGGCGCGAAGAGCGTTTGCAGGTCATCGCAATGCGCAGGGGCGAGCCGCAGGTGCTCTTCCTGTTTTTCGAGCCAGGGTTCGATCAGGTGCAGGACCTGGCCGATGCCACGATGGGAGAGCGCGTGTTTGTCGACGAGTCCGTCGTGTGTTTGCCATTCGTCTAGGTCGGCGACGAGGCGGCGGATGCGGGCGAAATCCAGACCCCAAATCTGTTGTAGCTCTTGGTATATATTTTCGATGTCGGGTGTATTCATTAGTTGATCTCGTAGGGTTGCCCCGGGGTGAAGTCCTGTTCGGGCGGGGGGGTGATATCGGTCATGGCGTCGAGATAACCGCTCGCCAGATCGAGGCCACGCCATCGCGTTGCAGGACTTAGCGCAGGGTTGCAGGGGAGATGCTCGATATATTGCCGTCGCAAAGCGCGGCGGTGGTTCCGGCCACCTTCAGGGCCTTCAGCCAATAGCGCGCTGATGCGACGGCCGTTACTTTCGACGGCGGTAAAACGGCTTTGCAAATGCAAACGGCAACGGTCTTCGGTGGCGAGTATCTGCCGCATGATCTGGTCGAGGGCCGCGGCTTCATAGTTGTTGGCCCCGGCCCAGGTATAGGTCTCGCCAACGCCCTCGGCGGCTTCGATTCGCAGTACCGAAGCCCTATTCCGGCTGGCGGCCACCGCTGCTGCAAAACCGCCGCTGCCGGCACTGATTACGCTAATATCACAAGACCTAGTCTGCATGGGCTACTAAGATAAACCTTCCCCGACGGCTACGCTTGATTCCTGCACATCTGTTTAGTTAATTATGGGCCGAATGTTTTTAACCCAACCCAAGGACACTTATGGCTGCGGACGAAAAAATACTCTTTCTGCTCGACGGCATGGCACTGGCCTATCGCGGCCACTTCGCGTTGATCCGCAACCCGCGGATGACCTCAGAAGGCATGAACACCTCTGCGGTTTTCGCCTTCGCCAATACCATGCTCTCCATAATAGAGAAAGGCAAGCCAACGCATATCGCCGCGGTCTTTGATACCCCCGAGCCGACCTATCGCCATAAGATGTATGTGGAGTACAAAGCCCAGCGCGAGGCGATGCCGGAGGATTTGAGCATGGCTCTACCCTATGTGTTCCGACTCTGCGAGGCGTTCAATATTCCAGTGATCAAGGCGCCCGGTTGGGAGGCGGATGATGTAATCGGCACATTGGCTAAAAGGGCGGAGCCGGAAGGTTTTCGCACCTACATGGTTACGCCCGACAAGGATTATGGGCAGTTGGTTTCCGAGCAGAGCCTAATCTACAAGCCGGGCCGCGGCGGCGACGAGGCCGAAGTATTAGGTGTGCCGGAGATTCTCGCGCAATGGCAGATCGAACGCATTGACCAGGTGGTCGACGTGTTGGGGTTGATGGGCGACGCTTCTGATAATGTGCCCGGAGTGCCCGGTATCGGACCGAAGACGGCGCAAAAGCTCATTGCCCAGTACGGCAGCGTCGAAAATTTGCTCGAACACACCGATGAACTGAAGGGCAAGCAGAAGCAGAATGTCGAGGAAAACAAGGAACAGGCGCTGCTTTCAAAAGAACTGGTTACTATCGAGTGTGATGTGCCCTTGGATATGGAACCGGACGATTTAATCCGGGTCGACCTGGACAGGGAGAAACTCACCGCCCTGTTCACCGAGCTGGAATTTAGCAGCCTGGGCAAGCGGTTGCTCGGCGACGACTATGGGGCTGAGCAAGAGGCGAGCCACGGTCCGTTAAAGACCTTGGAAGATGTAGAGCACGATTACCAGTTGGTCGATACGCCTGAAAAGCGCGAGGAACTGATCGCGGCCCTGTCGCGGCAGCAGGTCTTTTGCTTTGACAGCGAGACGACGGGGCTGGACGCGAGGAACTGTGATATTATCGGCTTGGCCTTTTCCTGGGAGCCGCACAAGGGCTATTACGTTTCCCTGCCGCAAGGGCGCGATGCGGTATTGTCGGTTTTGGAAGAATTTCGTCAGGTCTTTGAGAATGCGGCCAGTGAGAAGATTGGTCACAACCTTAAATACGACCTCAGTGTGCTGCGTTGGCACGGGGTGCGGGTCGAGGGACCTTTCTTTGATACGATGCTGGCGGCGATCGTGGCTGAGCCGGACCTTCGGCGCAGCATGGACGAACTGGCCAAGACCCTGCTCGCCTATGAACCCAAACCGATCTCCGAACTGATCGGCCCGAAGGGGGATGAGCAGTTAAACCTTCTGCAAGTGCCGATGGAGCAAGTGGCAGAATACGCCTGCGAAGACGCCGATATAACCTTGCAATTGGCCCAGGTGCTGCGGCCCAAGATCGAAGAAATGGGTCAGAGCAAGCTATTCTACGAGATTGAATGCCCGCTATTGCCCGTTCTCGTCGATATGGAATACGAGGGCATTCGCATGGAAGCCAAGGCACTCGACGCGCTCTCGCACCAGTTTCAGGAATCGATAGAGCTGGCGGCAGAGCGCGTTTTCGAGTTGGCGGGGGAACGTTTTAATCTCAACTCGGGCAGCCAACTTGGAACGGTTCTCTTTGAGAAAATGGAACTGGACCCCAATGCCCGAAAAACGGCGAAGACCGGTCAATACCAGACCGGCGAGCAAGTTTTGCGCCGTCTGTCCTATCGTCATGAGATCGCGCAGAATATCCTCGATTATCGTCTGCACACCAAGCTCAAGTCCACCTATGTCGATATGTTGCCGGGTGCGGTCAACAAACAGACCGGGCGGATCCACACGCACTACGACCAGTTGATGACGGCCACGGGGCGGATGAAATCCGATGGGCCGAACCTGCAGAATATCCCGATCCGCAGCGAACAGGGGCGCGAGATCCGCAGGGCTTTCGTCGCCAAGAGCGACGACTACCTAATTTTCTCCGCCGATTATTCGCAGATTGAATTGAGGATCGCGGCCGAGCTGAGCGCCGACGAGAGCATGGTCGAGACGTTTAAAAGCGGTGGCGATATTCATAATGCCACGGCGATGAAGATCTACCGCGTCGAAGAAGAACAGGTCACCGGCGAGATGCGCCGCCAGGCGAAAACGGTTAATTTCGGCATCATCTACGGTATATCACCCTTCGGGTTAGCTGAGCGGCTCGATGTCACCCGCAAGCAGGCGGCTGAAATGATCGAACAGTATTTCGCCCAGTATCCCGGCGTGCAGCGCTATTTCGACGAGACCATCGAGTTTGCTCGCGACAAGGGCTATGTCGAAACGGTGATGGGGCGCCGACGCTATTTGCGCGATATCAACTCACGCAACGCCACCACCCGTAAGGGTGCCGAACGCAATGCCATCAATACCCGAGTCCAGGGCACCGCCGCC
>Ga0233433_10000326_pt1 | contig 52377 bp, 44 predicted proteins | sample SI_122_August201_5_FD_179868 | JGI IMG/M metagenome (GOLD analysis project Ga0233433, IMG submission 179868) | Seawater microbial communities from Saanich Inlet, British Columbia, Canada - SI_122_August2016_100_MG | ecosystem: Environmental > Aquatic > Marine > Inlet | place: Canada: British...
CACGGAAATTCGATCGATCTCGATAGTGGCGTCTCGCCATGGATTTATGCCCTAAACCAGTGCTGGGCCGTAGTCGATTACTTACAGACTCGGCAATACCCTTAAGGCCCAGGGCGAATTCGAAGCCGCGGCGCACCACGATTACGCCGCAAAAACATTAGACCCCGACAACCCAGCGAGCTATGTCAACTTAGGGATTTTACTGCTGATATCGGAAAGGTATGTGCAAGCGGCTGATTATTTCGAGCAAGCTCTAAGCGCCGACCCAACCCACCCCGGCGCCCATAACAACCTGGGATTTGCCCTGCGCGCTCTCAGCCGTTCGGAAGAGGCCGAAGATCATTTTCGCCAGGCCTGCGCCCTGCAGCCAGGATTCGCCGAAGCCCACTACACTCTCGGCCTGTCCCTGCGCACTCTCGGACAAGCGGTCGAAGCCGCAGAACAATTTCGCTATAACGCTGAAGCTTCGACCCACTTTCAACCAGGCGCGACGCGCGCTGAATGAAATCGCAAGAAAGCGCTAAGCCGCTTCCTGCGGCAACACCGAGTCGCCGAAAGGCAGTGCCAAGACCGATGCATCAGCCCCGACCGCCTCGTAAGCTGCAGCCATCGCTTGATCCAAATCCGCAAAGGAGATCAAACCCACATCCCCCAAGGTTTCCGCAGGCAGCGCTGAGACAAAATGCACTTGTGCTTTTTTCAGCACTGAAGCAATCGCGGCCGCCTTGTGCCCTCCCAGGACGAATTCGCGGCTGATGCGTTCGAGAATGCCGTCGGCGGATTCGGCCTCTTGTAACCAAGAAGCAAAGATTTCGCTGCCTAAACCCTCGCGGCATTCGGCAACCCATACGATAACCCCGCCTTCCCGCACCGCGTGCACAGCATTGTCGAGGGCCTTCTGCGCCTGGTACATATTGACATCAAGCGGGTAGCCGCCGGCGCTGACCAGTACTATATCCGCCAATTGCTCGATCGGCACGGCACCGCGCTCAGTGACCAACTCACACCCCTTGCGATGGGCCTGTAGCACATCCCCAGCAAAGACCGCTGCGATATGGTGATGGTCGTCGACGATGGCATTAACAATGAAATCGACCCCCAGCATCGCAGCACCCTCTTCGAGATCTTCCCGTACTGGATTGCCCTCAAGGCGCCCAGTTACCGCCCCGGGCTGGGTCATCAGGCCGTGGTTGGCCGTCACCGTCGCCCTTGAGGCACAACCGGGCAATATAGACTTGGCCCCGCCCGAGAAACCGGCGAAGTAGTGGAATTCAAGATTGCCCAGACAGATGCGTATGTCGGCCTCGACCAAGGGGCGGAAAATTTCGACCGGCGTGCCGTGCGCCGTGACCCCCAAACGAACGACATCTTCGGGATCGTGGTTGAGCACGCGCACCCGATCGTAGACCGCGCCCCCAACCAACTCTCTTAGCTCGGCCTCCGTCTGCGCCCGATGCAAACCCAAAGCAACCACCACTGTCACCGCCAAATCCGGAATCCCGGCCGCCGCCAGCTCATGCAATATCGGGGGCAACAAGCGGTCGGAGGGACAGGGCCGGGTCATATCGCTGATGACGATGGCGACTTGTTGACCGACTTGAGCTATTTCTCGCAGGGGCGGAGTGCCGATCGGATAGGCCAGCGCATCCTGCAGCAAAACGCGCTCATCACCGTGGTCATCGCCCCCCTGGTAGGGCAGGATCACACCGAGCAGACGCTCCTTCGGCACAGCGAACCGCAATTGCCCGTCACCAAAAGGCAGTTTGATCTCGGTATCAGCCATATTCCCCCGCTTAGGCCCGGTGCAACGCGGGTTGATACAAGCCGACGCTATAGAACTCGTAGGAAGCCGCCTTGTCGGGAAAATCCATGACATGAACAGTGAAACGCGACGGAACGCCGGTGTCGGGCATATGGTCGCGGAAAAAATTGCTATAGGCTTCGGAATAGGCCTTGTAGATGCGCTGCTGCTCCTCCTGAAAAAGTAGCGGCTCGACCAATGGATTGACATCCTTGGGCTGGGCGCCGAAGGCGTGTACCTCGATAAAATCGATTTTCGATATGGAATCGCAGATCTCCGCCTCCTGCAACCAGGCTTCCCAACTACGAAATACCAACTCGACCTCGATCGCAGGCTCCATACGCACCAATTCATCACGGTTGAGAACACCCTTGGCCGAGTGGCCGCCGGTTAGGCCGGCAAAATATATCTTCAAATCACCTTGGTCCAACTGTTCGGTTACTAGGGCCGACAAGGTCGGATGGTCGCCGCCATAATAATAGGTCAACCGACCGCGTTTCTTGATATTGAATGCCATATTTATCCTTTCAAATATATTGTTTATTTAAAGAGCTTCTACTAAAATTTCCACCCAGTGCCGAGCTTTGCGCCCTGTAAAATCGGCAATCTGATGCCGACACGATGTACCTACCGCTGCAATCTCAACATCTTCCGCCGACGCTGCCACCACATCGAGCAGTCTTTCCTGTCCAACCTGCTTCGATACCTCAAAATGTTCTTTTTCATAACCAAAACTACCGGCCATACCACAACAGCCGGAGTCAATTTCCTCTACGTGGAAATTTGGCGGTAAATTGAGCACCTTTATGGTCGCGGCGGTCCCGGTCAGAGCTTTCTGGTGACAGTGACCGTGCACCAAAATATGACGCGCGGTTCCTGTAAACTTCAGGTCTAACCGGCCCGCATCGGCTTCGCGGGCCAGGAAATCCTCGAGCATAACGACCTGTTCGGCGACGCATCGGACCTGCGGGTCGTCGACTAGATCCAGATAGTCGTCGTTTAGGGCCGACACACAACTGGGCTCCAACCCGAGAATCGGTATGCCCTCTTTTGCTAGGGGTGCCAAAGCCACGACATTGCGCTTTGCCATCTCCCGAGCCTTGTCGAGGAACCCCTTGGAAATCATAGGTCGGCCACAGCAGACTTTGTTTTCTACCAGCACCACCTCATAACCGGCCCGTTCAAGGATAATAGTCGCCGCCATAGCGATCTTCGGCTCGTTGTATTCGGAAAAGGTATCATTAAAAAGCGCGACCTTCCCCCTCCCCCCCACTTTGACATTACGACGACCGGCAAACCAACTCGAAAAGGTCTCGCGTGCGAAGGTCGGCAATACGCGACGGCGGTCGATACCCAAAAACTTATCGAGCAACCAGCGATTAAGCCAAGTACCGCCGAGCCAATTCGACAAAGGCGCGAAAGCCGAGCCCCAGCGGCTGATTCGAGCGATATTGGCAAATATTCGTGAGCGCAGTGGATAACCGTGTTCGCCGTGATAATGGGCGAGAAACTCGTATTTGAGTTTAGCCATGTCCACGTTTGACGGGCATTCGGCCTTGCAGGCCTTGCACTCGAGACAAAGGTCCATAACCCGATGAACCTCATGGCTATGCAAGCCATCGGGTAACGTACCGGAAAGCGCAGCACGCAAAGCATTGGCCCGGCCGCGGGTCGTATGTTCCTCATCGAGGGTCGCCATATAGGAAGGACACATCGTACCGACTAGTTTTTTGCGGCACTGGCCAACCCCCGAGCACAATTCGACGGCCTCTTGAAAACCACCGGCCTCACTAAAGCTGAAATAAGTTTCCACCTTCTGCGTCTGATACGCCGGACTATAGCGCAGATTCTCGTCCATCCTCGGCGCGCGGACGATCTTGCCTGGATTCATAATGGCGTGCGGATCAAAAGCGTCCTTGACCTCCTCGAAGGCCGAGACCAGTTCTGGGCCGAACATTTTGGCGATCCACTCGCTGCGCGCCAGCCCATCACCGTGTTCACCCGTCATAGCGCCACCGTATTCGCGCACCATATCGCTCATACGCTCTTCGATCTGACGCAGCAAGGCGATCCCGCCCGGGTCCTTGAGGCTGAAGATCGGCCGAATATGCAAAAGGCCTACGCTGGCGTGGCCATAATACTCCGCCTCAACGCCCAACTCTTCCATCAAGGCGACAACCCGCCGCACATAGGCCGGTAATTTATCTACCGGCACACAAGTATCCTCCACGCCGGGGTTGGGTTTGGCGTCGCCTTTCATGCCCATCAGCAAACCCAGCCCCGCCTTGCGCAGCTCCCAAATCTCCTTCTGTGATTTCGCATCGGTGGCCCGTTCATACGCATAGCCCATACCGCGCTCGCGCAATAGCGCCTCCAACTCATTCATTTTCCGGTCCAGCTCGGGCACTGAATCGGCATAGTATTCGACGACAAGCAAGGCCGCTGGGTCTCCCTGGAGAAAACGCCGGCTCGGCGCGTGTTCGATCGAATCGACCGTCTGGTCGAGCAGGATTTTATCTATCAGTTCGCTGGCGACCGGTTCGGTCTGTAATACCGTGAGATTGGCCTCCACCGATTCGACGATATCGCGAAAATGCACGGCGACAAGCCCTTTATGCGCAGGCAATTCCACTAGGTTCAACCGCGCCTCTACCACGGTGCACAGCGTGCCTTCGGATCCGACCACTATTTTGCTCAGATCAAAGGGAGCATCCTTTATAAACTCGTCGAGATTATAACCCGAGACCCGACGCATCACCGCGGGAAAACCAGCGCGGATCTGTTCTTTGCGATCGCGGGCGACACGGCGAATCTCGCGATAAATCTGTCCTTCAAGGTCATCTTGTGCGGCACGACGCTGATACTCGTCCTCTGCCACTGCAGCGAAGGTCGCCGCCGTACCGTCCGCCAGAATGACTTTTAACTCCTGCACATGATCGATGGTCTTACCATAAACGATGGAATGGGCGCCACAGGAATTATTGCCGATCATCCCGCCGATATTTGCCCGGCTGCTCGTCGAAACATCCGGCGCAAAAATCAACCTGTGTGGCTGTAAATAGGCGTTGAGTTCATCTAGAACAAGGCCCGGCTGCACTCGGACCCATCGCTCATCCGCGTCAAATTCGAGGACCTTGTTCATATATTTAGAAAAGTCGAGATGGATTGCAGCTCCAACAGACTGCCCAGCTAAACTCGTACCGCCACCGCGCGGTAGAATGGCCATTCCCCGCTCGGCAGCCATTTTGACCGCCACAACCACGTCCGCCTCATCTTTGGGCACCAATAGACCCAATGGTTCAATCTCGTAAATACTGGCATCCGTACTATAGAGCATGCGCGAAACGTCATCAAAGTGTACTTCTCCTTTGACAGCATATCGCAAAGCCTCTGCTAGCTCTTCTCTAACTTGCAAGTCTACTATCCTCTTAGGTCTGTTTTGGCAATATTGATCGTTCGAGTAAACAACGTTGGGAAGGGCCCAATAAATCTAAAAATCCCCCAACTCAACGTCAAATCTCAATCTCCGGACGCTACATCAGTCAGTAGGGGCTATATAGCTCCGACTGACAAAGATCTAAATCGCCGTGAACTCCACTGCGAGAATATTTTACCTCCTTTGACTTAGCAAATATCATCGCTTTGCAAGGCCAATCTTTTGTCGCAAAGTGCGTTTCGGAGAAAAACGAGCAAAACATCAATATATGGTTGACAAACATTTGCACCCCCAATATATTGTCCCTCGCCACGTGGTTAGTTACGCAAAAGAGGGGGCTTCCGGGACAAGGGGAGATCGCGGAAGTCCCCACTTTTTTATATTTATCTGAGGCTTATGTCGCCAGACAAACCTATTACCGTCGAAATCTACAAACAGACCTACCAGCTAGGTGCTAGCGAGGGGCGCGACGCCGAGTATATTCAGCGTGCCGCAGCCTATCTCGATGAGAAAATGCAGCAAGCCGCAGCTGAAGTCGGCAATAGGGCTCCGCTTGATATCGCCATTCTCGCCGCACTTAACATAGCTGAAGAAGTGCTGAGCGCTCGCGAGCAAAAAGAAACACTACTCGACCAAACCGACGCTCATATCGACTCTTTTACCCAGCTACTATCCAATGCGGATCCCCCTGAAGATCCCCCCCCTAGCAGCAAACGTTTCTAATCTCTATATATAGTACTCAGACCCGCTGGCCTCTCCCTTTCGCGGGTGCGGGGTATTGAGCGGACAACGCGTTTTGTATGCTGGCTCGAGTCGAGCCCATAAATATTCGAGCGCGTGCTGATTCCAGCGAAAAAAGTGATCCCTGCCGATATACTCTATTGATCCTGAACGTTCTAAAACGTCGGTAAACTGTCTTTTAGCCCGTGTGAAATAGAGATCGATACCGACTTCGCGCATCCGCTCCACGACCGCGCGCAACGTCTGTTCTCCGGAGGGGTCAATTCGGTTAATGCCCTCCGCTTCGAGAATCAGATACTTCAACTCCGGCAAGTGGGCGATCGTTTCGAGTACACTATCCTCAAAATAGCTGCTGGAGCCAAAAAACAACTGACCGTCAAAGCGGATTATCGCGATTTGCTGGTCCTTCTCTAGGCCTTGAACCTCCACATCCCGCAAGGTGCCATCCAAATGCCGTATGAGATACACGACCCGCGGACGCATCGTCCGATAGAGATTGATCACCAGTGAAACCCCAACCCCCAACCCTATCCCGACATGCAACGCCGGCGCCAATAACAACGTAGCGACAAAGGTCACGATCCCGACGATGCCATCGAGACGGCTGATGCGCCAAGCGGTCAACAGTGGGCGGATCTGGACTAGGCCGACAAGCGCCGCCACGATAATAATCGCCAGCGTCGCCTGCGGCAGATAATACAGCAACGGGGTCAACCACAGTAAGGTGATTGCCACCATTAGCGAAGTGACGACTGATGAGAAACCGGTACGGGCGCCGCTCTGGTGATTGACGGCCGAACGTGAGAACGACCCTGAAACCGCATAGCTTTGGAAGAGCCCACCCACCAAATTCGCCAAGCCTTGGCCTATGAGTTCCCGGTTAATATCGAGCCGCTGCCGGGTCTGGGTGGCAATGGTCTTGGCAATGGCCATCGCCTCCATTAGACCGATCAATGTCAAAGTCAGCGCGCCCAAAAAGAGCTGCGGCATGACCTCAAAGTCAATCGACGGAACCGTCGGCAGGGGCAAACCGCGCGGCACTTCGCCAACGACGGCCCCGCTAAAGCCTGTCAACCAGGAAACAAGCGTCGTAACGACTACCGTTATTAGCATATGCGGCAACCCCAAACCCACCCAGCGCAACAGCAACAGCAACCCTCCGGCCAGGGCCGCCATCCCCAGGGTCGGCCAATGCACTGCAACTGTCGCAGCGTCGACGACGCCGATGACCGTCAATAAGTGCGAATCGCCGCGTTGAGCTTCAACTCCGAAAATTTTGTGCAATTGGGACGTGGCGATGATAAGGGCTGCAGCATTGGTGAATCCGACGATGACCGGCCCCGAAAGCAAATTGACCAGTACCCCCAAGCGCAAAACACCCAAGCCCAGGCGAATCAAGCCCACGAGCAAGGCCAAAACCAGCGAATAGGCGATAAAGTTTTCACTGCCCGCTGGCGCTAGGACTTGAACGGTTGTCGCACTGATCAAAGAAGCCATCGCCACCGGGCCGGTAGCAAGTTGCCGAGAGGAGCCAAAGAGTGCGGCAACTGCCGGCGGCAGAAAAGCGGCATAAAGACCATAGACGGCCGGCAGACCCGCCAATTCGGCATAGGCCATCGCTTGCGGCACCAGAATCATCGCCACAGTAATACCCGCGACCAAATCGGCGCGCAGCACGCCTTGTTGCCGCAACTCGGGCAACCAACGGATAAATGGAAATAGTCGATCCATGGGTATACAAACGACACTTATCGGGGTGAGTTGACACACGCGCGTTGAACGAATTACAATAATACGCACTTCTGACGCTTTAACCACCCCCAGGCAGCGGAGAGTTCATGAACCCACAGCAACAGCGAAGATTTTTCGAGGAGCGGGGTTATCTCATCGTACCCGACCTGCTCGACGACGATGAAATTGCCGCCAGCCGGGCCGAGATCAAACGTCTCCACCAACTCGCCACCGACTTACACACCCGCGAGGATCCATTGCGCGGCCATTTCCAGCGCGAACCTTTCGCCCACAACCACAATCGCGGCGATTTGCCCATCTTGAGAAAAATTGAGAATACGCGAAACTTCTCAGATTTTTTTGCCCGGCTTTCTGCGCATCCGAACTTGGTCTCGACCATACAAAATCTGCTCGGGAACGACCTACTGCTCTTTCGTAGCACCCTTATGCTCAAACCCGCCTTACACGGTTCCGCCCATGCGCTACACCAGGATTCCGCCTATTGGCCCATGGAACCACCGGCCCTGGCCACCGCCAGCATCGCCCTTGACGACGCCACATCGCAAAATGGCTGCATCAAGGTCATTCCCCGCAGCCACCACTGGGGCCTGCAGCAATGGGGCCATATCGCACAAGCCCAGGACGCGCCATTGAGCGATCGCGAAGACCTCGACTTATCCGGCCAGATCGATGTGGAACTCAAGGCCGGATCGGCTGTGCTCTTCCACAGCCTAATGGTGCACGGATCAGGGCCGAATCAGACCGAACACTCCCGCAATACCGCCCTCTACGCCTATTTCTCGCCGCACGTGCGCTACGTGCCCGGCGAGGGTGCACCCCGTGAAAAATCCTTTCCGGTAATCGCCGGTTTAAATGATGCCACAGAGCACACCTTGGTCGCCTCTTGAAAAAAGTTCTATTGCTGGCGAGCCTGCTGCTATCAACTCCGGGGCGAAGTCAAGAATACCAGGATCTACCCACCGATCTTGCCAGCCATTACGGCGTCCTCGGGTTGCGGCCGGCAAGCATCAGCCCCGACAGCCTCGCTGTCGAGCGCGTCATGCTCTACAGCGAGGCCCACCGCGCGGGGATACAAAAGGGCGATCGGATTATCGCCATTCCCCCCTATCGCATTCGCAACTCCGATGAATTGAGTCGCTGCATCCAGAGCTATGCCCCCGGCGATACGCTCTCAATGGTGCTACGTCGCGACGGCCAAACCCTGGAGCTTTCGTGCAGCGTATCCGACATTAAGCACCTCTACTACCTGATGAATGAACAAGGGATCGCTAAACCCATCACAGCTCCCTTGCACATCGCCGGGACCAAAGTGCCCCGCCACGAGAAAGCCGCCCGCGATCTTATCCGCCAACAAGATGCCATCGCAGGATTTTCAGCGTTGCAAAAAGCATGGGCATTTGATGCGGGACGCTACGGCAGCGACACCCGACTTCAGACCGTTAATATGGTCCTGCACGACCCGCTAACCGCCGGCCGCACGGCCAGTGCCCTGAGTAAATCGGTGACCGCCGACATGTCGCTGGTCGGGCATCTGCACATCGCCGCACAGTATTTGGATCTCGCGCTAGCAGCCCCACTCCAGGTATGGGATGACCAAGAGAATTCAGCACCGCACCTGATCCTCGCGTCGCTATTGGCAGCCAAGCAAATGACCGATAGCGCCTTTGCCAAGCTTACCGATAGCGAGCGCGCCGAGCTTGCCAATGCCATACCCGGGCTACTCAAACGTTTCGGCGAAACCTTCCAGTTGGACTCGGGCGATAGCACTGAAACCGTCGGCCATATTAACACCCTGCGCCTGGCAAAGAAAGTAGATCTCAATTCCCTGTTTCTCGGCGCCTTGCACTTAGCTCAACTCGCAGACGGCGACGCACTCAAAACCATCCGCAGGAAATCGCAACAACTCGACCCCGCCCTAATCGATAGCTTACCTCCCGGTACCCAGGGCAAATTCCTCTACGCCAAATCCACGCCATTAGGCTGGATACTAGTCGGCGATCGAGGACCCAATTTATACACTGGCCATACCGCGGCGATAATCGACCTCGGTGGCGACGACATCTATTTTCATAGCGATCCAGCACCTGCCAATATCGCGATCATTATCGACTACGAGGGCGACGACCGCTATATCGGCGGGCCTATTGCCGCGGGCATCCGCGGCATCGGCATGCTGGTCGACCTAAAGGGTAATGATCTGTATAAGGGCGACGATTTGGCGTTGGGCACCGCTTTCTGCGGCATCGGCATGTTATGGGACAGTGAGGGCGACGACAACTACATAAATGCCCAGGTCGGTCAGGGCGCGGCCTTCTTCGGCGCGGGCTTACTGATCGACAGGAGCGGCAACGACCTTTATTCAGCGGATCTTTTTGCCCAGGGTTTTGGCGGCATGCGCGGCTTTGGCCTATTGCACGACTTAGCCGGCGACGACCACTATCTAGTCGATCGCGCAGTCCCCTCATCCTACGGCACCCCCAATACCTATGCCGGCTGGGCCCAGGGCATCGGCTGCGGCTTTAGGGGATACGGGGCGGGCGGGATTGGCCTACTCTTGGATGGCGATGGCGACGACGACTACCAAGGTGGAGACTTTGCCCAGGGCGTGGGTTATTTCTTTGGCATGGGCGTGCTGGCAGACCTACGGGGTGATGACCAATATCGAGGCAGTCGCTATGCGCAGGGGGCCGCGGCCCACCAGGCCGTCGGTGCATTGATCGAAACCGGGGGTAACGATCGCTATGAAACAAAAATAGCGGCATCCCAGGGTGCTGGCTGGGATGCCGCTATTGGCTATCTGGCCGATCTGTCAGGCAACGACCACTACGTGGCGTTGCACTTGAGCCAAGGGGCGGCGGCGATGAACGGCCTCGGTTTACTCTTCGATGGCAATGGCCGAGACCGCTACGAGACGCAAACCGGCCAAGGTCAAGGCAGTTCGGCAACCTATTGGGGCGGGCGCAACGCGCCCAATCTGGGCTTGCTGATTGATCTTGGCGGTGACAAAGACACCTACAGTATCAGAAAGAACCAGGCCGACGCCCACGATGCGGGAATCGGCCTTTTCAGTGATCGCTAAAAAATTAGATTGGCCTGAGGATCAGCGACATCTCACGACCCTCCATCTTCGGCTCTTGATCGACAACGGAGACATCTGTGAGCTTCTCGGCTAAACCACGCAAAAGCTCGCGCCCCCGCTCTTGGTAGGCCATCTGCCGTCCGCGAAAACGCACGCTGACTTTGACGCGATTGCCCTTTTCGATAAACTCGCGAATATGGGCCATCCGGTATTCGAGATCGTGCTCAGAGATATTGGCCCCGGCGATGCGGATGCCCTTCATCTGCACGTTGTGCTGTTTCTTGCGCGCTTCTTTAGCCTTTTTTTCCTGGTCGTAACGATATTTTCCGTAGTCGATAATACGGCAAACCGGGGGGCGCGCTTCGGCCGCGACCTCAACCAAATCGAGTTCAGCTTCTTCGGCCATGGACAAGGCCTGTGCTGTTTCGACGACACCGACTTGTTCTCCGTCGGGGCCAATTAGGCGCACCTGGGGCACGCGAATGTCGCCATTGACCCGGGTGACACTCTTTCTCTTTGTTGCGATAGCTTTAACCTCCGTAGAGCGTGAATAAAAACGCGGGTAGCCCCCGCGGGTTATTTAGTTAATATAAGATCCAACTACATTCTGTCTATCGACTCTATTTCGGATGCACTTTAGCGCGATTCCGCAAACAAGGTCGCTTCACTAAATCTTAAACCCCAGTCCGGATTAAGACAAGGGTTGATTTGCCGCCATCCCTTTGGCATCAACAGCCTTATTGATTATTTTTATCGTCCCTCTACACAAAAAGGAGAACAATGACGCGCACATATGACGTTTACGGAGTCGGCCACGCCCTCGTCGATATCCAGTACCGGGTGCAACCCGACTTCCTCGCCACCAACCAAGTCGAAAAAGGCGTAATGACCCTCGTCGATGAAGATCGCCAAGCGCACCTCGCCAAAGCCATTACCAACACCCCGGTCGCCTCGGCCTCCGGCGGTTCAGCCGCCAATACCATGATCGGCGTCGCCCGTTTCGGCGGGCAGGCCTATTACGCCTGCCTGATCGGCCGCGATACCTGGGGCGACTTTTACCAGCGCGACCTCGAAGCCGCCGGCGTCGTTGCGAACCCGGCCAACCGCAGCGAGGGCACGACCGGCCAATGCCTGGTATTTATCACTCCAGACGCCGACCGCACACTCAATACCTTTCTCGGCATCAGCAGCGCCATCGGTCCGGCGCAACTGCAAGAAGATATCATTGCCGACGCCCACTATGTTTATCTCGAAGGGTATCTGTTCAGTTCGGACGATGGTTTCGCCGCCGCGATGCAAGCGCAGGAAATGGCCCAGCGAAACGATACAAAAGTCTCGCTAACGCTGAGCGACCCCTTCATGGTTAGTACCTTTAAGGAGCGCTTCGATTCCTTGATGCACAATGGCGTGGACCTGCTTTTCTGCAACGAGGAAGAAGCGATCGCTTGCACCGGGGCAGCCGATCGGGAGGCCGCTGCCAAGACATTGGGTTCACAGGTCAATATGGCCTATATAACCTGCGGTCCCGACGGGGCGTTAGTATATGCCGACGGCCAACGCCATATGGTCCCCGGCGTACAAGTAGAAGCCGTGGATACCACGGGAGCCGGCGATCTCTTCGCAGGTGGCGCGCTCTTCGGGCTGACCCACGGCTATACTCCCGTTGATGCGGCTCGCCTCGGCTCCTACGCCGCAGCGCAGGTTGTCGCCCGCTTCGGCCCTCGCCTTGAAGAATCTCTCGCCAATCAGGTCGACCAGATTTTGGCCCACTTCTCTGCTTAGCACGGAGGTTGATGTGAAAATCCTGATCCAGTATCCATTCAGCGACGAGCAGCACGAGCAATTTTGCCAGTTAGCGCGCGAAAACGGCGATCATCAAGTCCTTATCGCCGCCGACGAAGCCGCAGCGATCCCCCTGGCAGACGGGGTTGAAGTGATTATGGGGTACTTCCCTCCCGCCGTCTGCGCCGCCGCTACCGACTTGCGTTGGATTCAGTCGTTTAGCGCCGGTATGGACAAATTCCTCTTCCCCGAGATTATCGAGCGCGACAAAGTCGCCATATCCAATGTCGCCGGACTCTACGCCCCACAAGGCGGGGAGCACGCCTGGGCGCTGCTGTTGGCCCTGGCGCGCGGCATCGACCAAGCCATTCGCCAAAACGACCAACGCAAATGGGCGGCCGGCTCCATGGTCGAGCTAACGGGGTTAACCCTTGGCGTCGTCGGCATGGGAGGGTTTGGCCTAGAAATGGTCAAGCGGGCGGCCGGCTACGATATGCAGATCATCGCCGTAGACCCCGTGCGCCGGGATCCGCCGCCTGGCGTATCCGAACTGGTGGACAATAGTCAGGAGAATCTACACAGCTTATTACGCCGGTCTGATGTGGTGATGCTCGCTTGCCCGAAAACAAAGGAGACTTATCACTTGATTGGCAGCGAAGAGTTCGCATTGATGCGGGAAAACGCCTACCTCATCAATGTGACCCGGGGAGGCATCATTGACGAAGAAGCCCTGTGCCAAGCACTACGCGAAGGGCAAATCGCCGGAGCAGGTCTCGATGTCACTGAGATAGAACCTTTACCGGCCGATTCCCCGCTGTGGGATGCGCGCAATATAATTCTCACTCCGCACAGGGCCGGGGCGTCTCAACATCGGCCACGCAAAGTGTTCGAATTTTTCCTCGCCCAGTTGGGGCGCTACCTCAAGGGCGAAGCCGTGCTAAATATCGTCAATAAAAGAAAAGGTTATTAGCCGTTCTTTTTACACATTACAAATACCCGCGTACAAAAAATGCGCCGACTATCGCACGACAGTCGGCGCATTTTTTGTACGCTGCCTATGAACGAATCGAAGTGCAATAGCTAACTTAGCACTATTCTGTAGATCCGCGCCCCGCCGCGATCGTTACCCAACACCCGCATCCAACCACTTCTTCCCAGACACCACTTTGTAAAGCCACCTTTAATAACCCAATCGACGCAAATAGTCGCGCATGCCTGCGCTGCGCTCGGCCTCGCTTACCGCATCTTCCCCCTCGTATGCGGGTTCCCCCGGACACGCCGTCACCCAACGGGTAAAATTGCGGTCTTCGAGCGTTTTTAGCACAGCGGTAAAATCGAGACATTCGGCCTCACCGACCGAAACCCACTTCGGATTGTATTGGCCCGGGTCGCGCACCGTGCAAGAGGCGTAATCCTGCAGATGCACATAATTGAGTTGGTCCCAGAAATCGACCAGCGACTGCACCGGGTCGTAGTCCCACAGTTCGGCGTGCGATACATCAATACAGAGCTTGGCCTTGTCCAGCAAACTCATATAGAGCGTCCAATCCGCCGCCGAGTCGACCAATAGATTAGTGTGGATATGATAGCTGAGCTCCAACCCGTATTGGGCCGCGTATTCGGCCCACTGCTCCGCGCCTTCGGCCGCCCGTTCTATATCAGCCCGTTCCATCGCCCGCCCTTCGGGTTTGCGCCCACTCATAAACATAAAGCAGTCGACTCCCATCTCGGCAGCATAGTCCATTCGTCTTTTATTGCGTTCGACATGTTCCCAGTCTCGGTCTTCCGGCGAACCGCTAGCGGTAAAAACACACAGCGGCATCTCCGCATCCTCGCACACCTGTTTTAGCCGCTTTGGCGGCCCGAGCCAATCCAGCGGCAGACGCCCCTCCCAGCCATCCCAACCGGCCTTTTTTAACGCCGGTAAGGCCTTCGATAGATCCGGTTGCCGCCAACGCAGTGTCGCATATCCCATTTTGAGTGCCATAGTCTACCTCCTCTTTCTGGCCTACAACTAAAGCAAAAGCCAATATCACAGGCAAGTTCGGTTGACCGATCTCTATACTGCCGCGATATTTTGCTGTTGGCTTATGTCATCTGCTACGGAAAAAAAAACCAGTCTCTCGCGCGGGCAAACCCACCGAGCCCTGAACTCCTTTGTCGCCGCCAGCGGCCTCTGGGGTGCATGGGGACAGGCCTGTGGGTTGGGCACGGCGGCCTTTACCGGCTTCGCATTGCACCTCGGCGCCGACGACTCCTTTATCGCCCTTTTCACCTCGGCCGCGTATTTCCTGGCGCTGACCCAGCTCTTAGCACCGTTGTTGAGTGCGCGAATCCGCAACAAGAAACACTTCGTTATCGGCGCTGGTTGCGTCGAAATCGTCTTTCGCGGCCTACCGCTGACCATTCCCTTTTTAGTGCCCGAACAATATCGCTTGATAAGCCTGGTCGCGATGGTCTGCCTAAGTTTATTCAGCGGCTACTCCATCTCGCCATTCTACAACACCTGGATCGCCAACGCGGTGCCAGAAAACACCCGTGCCCGCTTTGCCAGCCGCCAGACCATCGTCAGCACCGTAGTGGCCATGGTCGCCGGTTTCGCCATCGGCCAATTCCTCGATTTGTTCCCCGATGGCAGCAAAGAAGAGGGCTTCGTCTGGGTTTTTGCTGTCGGCTCCTTCTTTGGCCTACTCGGCTATATCAACCTCTTCCGCGCCCCGTACCCGAAACAAGAAACCTCCGCTGACAGCCAAGCTCCGGGACTGCGCGATCTATTGCAACCCTTACACGACCCGCACTTCCGTCGCGCGGCCCTCTTTTACGGGTCTTGGACCTTCAGCCTCGGCCTCGCCGGACCGCTCTATAGCGTTTTCATGCTCGATCGCCTGGCGATCTCCTATACCGAAATATCGATCTTCAACGCCCTCTTTATGCTGGCCAGTATCGCCGGCTATCGCATCTGGGCCGGACTAATAGACCGCTTCGGTTCTAAACCGGTGCTACAAATCTTGATGGTCCCCGCGAGCTTCCTGCCCTTCGTCTGGGCTTTCAACCAACCGGAATCCTATTATCTGGTGCCCGTCGCCCTGGTGCTCAGCGGCATTATTTTTTCGGGTATCGGGGTCAGCATCAACCCCCTGCTCTTCGCGCTATTGCCCACAGGTGAAAAACGCACGATCTATCTGGCCACGTGGTCTGTTTCAGTCAACTTAATGGGCGCCCTCGGCCCACTGATCGGCAGCATATTGGTATTCCAATTGCAAGACCTGCGCTTTAGTTTGCTGGGTATTCCCATGGGCAACCTACAGGTCCTCTTCGCCTTGAGCGCCTTAACCCGCCTAGTCCCCTTGCTTATTCTGAGAAAGATCAACGACGCCAAGGGCAACACCTCCCGCAGCCTATTGTCCAGGATGCTGCGCGGCAATGTACTCAGCTATGCTTACAACGCCACGATCTACAGCCTTGCTACCGCCGAATCCACGCGTGCACGCGCCGCCGAGGCCCTTGGACGCTCCGGTAACCCGCTGGCGATCGAGCAATTGGTACAAGCGCTTACCGACGCTAGTCCAAGAGTCCGCCGCAGCGCCGCCCGAGCCCTCGGCGAGAGCGGCGCCGAAAGCGCGGCAGAACCCCTTGTCCGCGAGTTGCTCGATGGAGCTTCGGATATCCGCAGCGAAGCGGCAGAGGCACTTGGCCGCCTCGGGCAACCCACCAGCATAGATCCCTTGGTCGACGCCCTTGACGATGCCGATTCCCAGGTCCGCATCAGCGCTATCCGCGGCCTGGCCAGCATTCGCGGCGAAGAGGTTCACGAATTGCTGTTCTGGCACTTCGGCAGCGACTTCGACCCACTGACCTTCCCAACGCTGGTCGACGTACTCGGCGAACGGCAGGACCGCCGCATCGTTAAACCCGCGTTGCGGCGCCTGGTCGACTTCCCCTCGCCCGCCGTGCGCCTGCAACTACTCAACGGAGTCTGTCGGGCACTGGGCACCGGAGACCAGTTCTATCGCCTGCTTTCGCGAGACGACAACGACCGGGTCGCGACTATTACTCGTCTACTCAAAAGAGCGACGACCGTATTGGTGTCAGCCCGTTGCATAGAGCAAGCCCATCACCCCCGCTTAGGAGAACTTTGCAGCCGGTTAGTGTTGGCCTATGAGGAGGATAAGGCGGAAGAAATGGTCGAGACCATGAAGCAAATTGTAATCACCGTGCGCGATGGCCTCTCCGGCAGCGGCGAGCAAGCGTATGAAGTGCTCTCGATCTATGTCGTACTGATCGCGATCAACAATTTCATCAACAATCCCACTAGAAGTGATTCACCCATCGCACAAGAGATCTTTCTCGTCGTCTGTCTCCAACGCATGGCAGGGCTAATCGGCGAGATCGATAAACGGGCATAAGCCGAACGAAATTGGTCAGCGGTGCATCCAGCGAATCCGCGCCAGGTCCTTAAAATTCTTGATCGTCCCGGTTACCGGATTAAAACGACTGTCCGGATCAAAGGTCCATTTCACCGGAATCTTGTCGATCTTATAACCCTGTTTATTCGCCAGCATCAAGATCTCCACATCGAACATAAAACCATCGACCTTTTGTCGGGCGAAGAGATCGCGCACCACTTCCACCTGGAAGAATTTAAAACCGCACTGCGTATCACCAAAGCCCTGCAAACCCATCAACATCCGCAACAGAGAGCGAAAAACCTTAGAGCCCCATTCGCGATACGCCTTGCGTGCGACAACGAATTCGGTAGCCCCCAACGTCCGATCGCCAATCACCCCATCCCGCCCCTTTTCTAACAAGGGCATCACATCGTCTAACCCGGCGATATCGGTTTTGTAGTCTCCGTCCATAAAGCCGATATACTTGCCTTGGGCTTCTTGGATGCCGTGACGCACCGAAAACCCCTTACCGCGATTGCGACCATTTTGCACGCAACGGACCTCGGGATGGTCCTGTGCATATTCCTCAATGCAGGCCACCGTGCGATCGGCACTGCCGTCGTCGACGGCTAACAACTCATAGGACCAAGACCGCTGTTGGAGAAATTCAAGAGTTTTCCCCAGCGTGGTTAAGATCCTCTTCTCCTCATTATATGCGGGTATTACGATGCTCAGATCCATAGTATGATTGCCTCAAGTCCAAATATGTCATAGGCTTGCGACCAGGTCAAACACGATAGCTTACACGACTCGCTTCGCTTGACATCGCAAACCACCACTGCTATACTTCGCCTTGCTAGCCAACTTAAACGGTCACCACCACAATTCCATTCACCTCGCCGAGCTGTTATTCAGAGACTGATCTATGAACGAAAATACGATCTTCGACAAGATCATACGCCGCGAAATTCCCGCTGATATCGTCTTCGAAGACGATATATGTCTGGCGTTCCGCGATATACAACCGCAAGCGCCAATCCATATTCTCGTCATTCCCAAAAGAGTGATTGCCGGAGTGCAATACGCGACGCATGACGATATGGATTTGCTTGGACACTTACTGATCGCGGCGAAGCAGATAGCCGAAGAACAAGGCATCTCCGCCGACGGATACCGGTTGGCCATAAACGCCGGCGACCATGGCGGCCAGACCGTCGAACATCTGCATATACATCTGCTCGGCGGACGCCCGATGCAATGGCCACCCGGCTGAACACAAAAAAGGCGGCTTCACAAAAGGAAGCCGCCTCAATTTTGTTTTATGTCGTGTGCTTAGGTGCTCTGAATCAAAATAAAACCATTGTCACCGCCGGGCACTGCACCCTTGAGAAAGAGCAAATTGCGGTCGGAGTCGATACGCTCAACCGTCAACCCCTTGGTCGTAACGCGTTTGTTGCCCATCTGACCGGGCATCTTCTTACCCTTCCAGACTTTACCAGGCGTGGTGCCCTGACCGACGGAACCGCCATGACGTTGTACGCCAGGTGTGCCGTGGGTCGCGTTTTTACCGCGAAAATGATAGCGCTTGACGACACCGGCGAACCCCTTACCCTTGGACTTACCGGTCACTCGAACATTGTTGCCGATTTCAAACTGGCTCACGTCCAAAACCTGGCCAATCTCGAACTCACCGTCCTGGCCGCGAAACTCGCGCAGAACGCGGTGAGGAGTAATGCCTGCTTTAGCCAGATGGCCCAACTGCGGCTTGTTCAATTTGCGTTCGGGAATCTCGTCAAAAGCCAACTGCAAACCCGTGTAGCCATTACTCTGATCGGTTCGCACCGCGACGACGGGGCAAGGCCCAGCCGCGACAATAGTCACCGGTACGAGCTCTTCTTTATCGTTGTATAACTGGGTCATCCCCAGTTTCTTCCCTATCAGGGCCCCCATAAGGCCAGCTCCTTCAAATAATTGTCAGTCAGTCGGTCAAAATAGAACTTTAAAATTAGGCTAAAAAACCCAGGGTGGCAAGCCCCTGCATACGGAGAACATAATATTGGCTAATATCACGCTTATCCGCGGTGGTGCAATCGGCGATTTCGTGCTGACTCTGCCCGCCATCAACTCACTACACAAAGCATTCCTGAACAATGATTTACACTTAATAGGAAAGCCTGCAACCTTAAGGTTAAAACAAGCTCAAAATATCCTAAATCAAGACGATCCGCGCTTGATACCCTTGCACAGAAAGGGTCCGATTCCACAAGAGACCCTCGCACTCTTTGCGCAAACCGAACGAGTCCTTGCCTATGCCGTAGATTCAGATCAGCAACTCAAGCGTCAATTGACGCAAATCGTACAAGGCCCAGTATTGTTTTGCGATCCACGCCCATTTAACCTGCACCAGCATATCATCGATCACCTATTGAGCCCTCTACAAACATGGGACATACCCGTCGAAGACTCTACTCCACGCATCACCCTAACCCCAAGAGACCACGAATATGTCGACGCCCTACCCCGCTCACCGCAAGTTATTGTTCACATCGGCAGCAGTTCACCAAGTAAATGCTGGCCGGAATCATATTTCCGTATCTTAGTTGCAACATTGCGCAAAAAGGGCTGGGACACGGCGATATTATGCGGGCCAATTGAAATCGAACGCGGGTTCGTCGACGACAGTCTGCAACCGCCCGACCTGCGCGCACTAGCCGGACTGCTCTCCCGTGCATCACTTTTTATTGGCAACGATTCAGGTCCGGGGCATATCGCCGCCGCCGTCGGCACTGCCACCTTATCGCTCTTTGGACCAACCGATCCGCAGACCTGGGCGCCGCGCAACAAACGAGGTAACGTGTTGCAGGCGCCAATGGGAGACATTGAGAACATCGCGCCCGCGCTCGTCATCGAAACCGCGTTGAACATGCTCGAAAGCACAGATAATGACGGATGAATTCGCCGCCAAACGGCAAGCCATGGTTAATGAGCAACTTGCACGGCGCGGCATTGACAACCAGCGCGTGCTCGATGCCTTTGCCCGTATCGAAAGGCACCGCTATGTCCCCGCGGAACTGCACCAACTCGCCTATGAGGATTATCCATTGGCCATCGGTTCGGCGCAAACCATCTCACAGCCCTATGTCGTCGCCTATATGCTCGCCGCATTGGCCCTGCAAGGCACAGAACGCGTATTGGAGATCGGCACCGGTTCTGGCTACCAGACCGCCCTACTGGCCGAATTGGTGGCCGAAGTCTACAGTATTGAGTTTTTTCCGGAATTAGCCGAGCGCGCCGATCGCTTGCTCGAAGAGAACAGCAACCAGCGCGTCACCATCCGCGTCGGCGACGGGCGAGCGGGTTGGGCGAGTGCCGCACCTTTCGATGCGGTGGTCTGTTCCGCGGCTCCCGCCGCGATCCCTCCCCCCCTACTCGAGCAATTAGCCCCAGGTGGCCGCCTCATAGTGCCCTTGGGAGTAGAGCACCAGTACCTTGTCCTCGTGCGACGCGTCGAAACAGGCTTCAGCCAACGGCAGCTTTTGCCCGTGCGCTTCGTCCCCTTGTTATAGCGGATTTACTCCACGGGTTTGGTGATTTCGATCATCACCTTAGCGGTTCCCTGCTTGACCATTTCCAACTCCAACGCCGCCGCGAAAGAAAGATCGAGAATCCGCCCTTCGATAAAGGGTCCGCGATCATTGACCTTGACCTCGACCCAGCGTCCGTTTTGCAGGTTCGTCACCTTGACATGCGTGCCCAGGGGCAATACGCGGTGGGCGGCGGTGAGTTTATACATATTAAACACCTCGCCATTAGCCGTCAGGCGCCCGTGAAACTTCTTACCATAATAGGATGAGACACCGACTTGATAGGCTTTATCGGTATTTATTTTATCGAGATCGATTGGGTGGGCGGCCGGACCGGGGGCAACAACCTGGGGAGGGGGTTTATTCGACGGCCTAGGACTGACCTGCGCGCCGCCACTGCGATAGACGGGTTTACTTACACAACCGGCAGTCAAGCCCAGGCAAAGGGCCACGCATAGCCATCTGCATTTGCGCGCCGGCAGCATCTTTGTACCCCATTCTCTTAGAGAGTCTCTAAAAAATCGTTCCGCACCCCTTTGCCTGGAATATAAAGTAGCGGTGCAGATTTTTTTAGATCCACCTAGGTTTGCAGGCTGCCGACGAGCGAGGCAAGCTGATCAATGCCGTGCTCGTCACAATGGGCCTGGATGCCATCTACGACTTCGACGCCGGCGTTAGGATTGACAAAATTAGCCGTGCCGACCTGCACGGCGGAAGCACCCGCGATAATGAATTCGAGCGCATCGCGGGCCGTGGCGATCCCGCCAATGCCCATAATCGGCACCGAAACCGCCTGCGCAACCTTCCAAACCATCGCCAAGGCGACGGGTTTGACGGCCGGACCGGATAAACCACCGGTGATATTGCCCAAAATCGGCCGTTGACTGTTTACATCGATGGCCATGCCGACAAGCGTATTGATCAAAGACACCGCATCCGCTCCGGCATCGACTACGGCCCTGGCGATCTCGGTGATATCGGTGACATTTGGCGTCAGTTTGGCAATAATCGGCCGACGGCTATTGCGCTTGACCGCAGCGATCACCGCCGCCGCCGTCTCCGGCCGGGTGGCAAAATTATCGCCGCCCGCTTCGACATTGGGACAGGATATATTGACTTCGAGCGCGGCGATGCCTGGCAATTCTTCTAAGCGCGCCGCCGTCAAGGCAAACTCATCGACGGAAAATCCAGCGATATTGACCACGACTTGCGTTTGCAAACCCGCGAGAAAAGCCCACTTCTCACCGACAAAGTCCTCAAGACCGGGGTTTTGCAAGCCGATGGCATTGAGCATCCCGCCCGCCGTTTCAATAATGCGCTGTGGTGGGTTGCCGCCGCGGGGCTCGGGCGTGATGGTCTTCGTCACCAAACCGCCGAGGCGCGAAAAATCTGTCAGCGGCAAAAGTTCCTGGCCATAATTGCAGGTGCCCGAAGCCAACAGCACGGGATTTTGCAACGGCACTCCAGCGAAATCCACTTTCAAATCGGCCATCAGTCCTCCCATTTCACACGTCGGGCATCGAATACCGGACCATCGACACAAATGCGGCCATAGCGCGTATAATCAGACCCGGCCGCTCCCTGCTCATCCGGTTGCAACTCAACTGCACACCCCACACAGATGCCAATACCGCAAGCCATGTATTCCTCAAGAGAGACCTGACACGGAACCGCAGATTCACGACACAGCGCGGCCACAGCCCGCATCATCCCGTGCGGTCCACAACAATAAACTGCATGAGGGGCATCCCCTGCCAACTCCTCCTGCAATAAGTCGGTGACCAACCCCGCCTGGCCGAGACTACCGTCATCGCTTGCCCGCCTCACCACCGACGCGGCGGGCGCGAGCAATTCGTCGGGCAAATGTTTGCCCTTATTGCGCGCTCCGACCAAAAGCGTCACCGGATAATTCTGTCGCTGCAGCACCGATCCCCAATAGAGCATCGGCGGCACGCCAATTCCGCCGCCGACCAGACAAGTCCTCGCACCGGCAGGCGGCGGTGCGAATCCATTGCCCAAAGGACCAAGACACGCCATTGAGACACCTCGTCCGATCCGGCTCAACACCTCGCTCTTAGGCCCCAGATTCTCGTAGAGTACCTCAATCCAACCGGCGTCTAAGTCGATCGCACAAACGCTCAAGGGAATTCTCAATAGAGGGGCACCGCCCGTGCTGACCTGTATATTAACGAACTGCCCGGGTTTAGCCCGAGCGGCGATATATGGCGCTTGCAAGCGCGCCATATAAAATTCCTCGGCCACTTCGTCGTTGGCCAAAACCTCCACCTGCTCGTCAATCATATGCCTTCGCCCTCCTCGACGACCGCCGCGCCGGCTGCATCACCATCAATACGCGAACTATCCGCCGGAGCAAAATCGGCCCTACCCTCTGCATCGCCGATGCCGCCGCCATCTATCAGAGCACCCTCTAGGGACGCGCCATCAGTAGCATCGGCGATACTGGACGTTTCGCCAGCCGCCATATCTATTCCACCATTCACTTCTGCCTCGCTGTCCACACGCGGTGCACGCGCGCTGTCCTCCCCCGACTGAGGACCAAAGGGCACCGTCAACTCGACCCACGCTTTGATTTCAACGCCATTATTACGGACTGCCGGATAAAAGACATAGTCATAAGCTGCTGCGACCGCGTTGGAGGCAAAAGGCTCTTCTCCGCGAAAGACCTCCACCGACTCGGGCCGCCCTTCGCGATCGATCAAAACATCGAGCAGTACCTCGGTCGAATCAAACCCACCGACGGGATAGACCGGCCTCACTAGTTCCCGCACCAATGGCCAATCGCTCAGCGGCATATCCTTTTCCTGCCACTCGATCTTATCCTCGGGCATCATCAGGGCCAAACCCTCCAATTGCTCGAGGTCGAGATCCTCCTGATCCTCCGCCGCGTAGAAGTCCGGAAACTCCTCCTGCAAAAAACGGATCTGCGGGCTGCCCCGATCCCGGCGCACAACTTCGCGCAAATAGTGGTTGGCCGAATCCTCTTCAGCCGCAACGGTAAATACCTTCCATAATCGGTAGTAGAGGCTCAGATTGGCCTTGTCAAAGGCCAACGCCTGGCGATAAAATTCAATCGCGTCGTCGGAATACCCTTCTTCCCAGGCGATATTCCCCAATTGGTATAGCGAGCGTGGGTTGTTGAACTGTTCATCGATACTCTGTTCATAAAAATCCCGGGCCATTTTTATATCGCCGCGCCGCTGGGCGCGCTGGGCAAAACCGAGATGCTTGCGTGCAAGCGAGACCGAATCGAGCGTATCGGGTTCCAGCGCCAACAATTCGATCCGTTCCCCTGGACCAAACTGTCCGCCGACAGACTTCAGGCTGCGTTCGAGTTTCGCAATCAGTCCTTCCTCGCGGACCCTCTTCCGCTCTATGGCAAGTTTACCGAACTCGGTTTCGGCGTACTCCTCTCCTAAGAGCCGGTAACGCCTTTCGGCCTCCAGTGTATCCCCAACGATATTTTCATATGAAGTCGCCGCCAGAAAAGCCGCCCTTGCCCCCGCCACCGTGCCTGAAAACGCCTGGCTCAAACTGTCCAGCAGCGGCGCATAAGCATAGATATTCTCCGGTTCCTGCAGACGCAAACGCTCGATGCGCTCAAACTCCGTCGCCGCCAACTCTTCGGCCGTAACCCGAGCTTCTTCCCCCAATAGATACCTGGCTTCATTAGCCTGCGCCGAAGCGGGAAAGTCTTCGATCAATCGCGCCAAATAAGGACCAGCCGCGCTTTCATCGTTGCCTATCTCGCGGTAGATCCAGGCAATACTGAAAACGGCACGGGGCAATTGATCGCTCTCGGGAAAGCGGCGAATGACTTCCTGGTAATAGGCGATGGCCGAATCGGCTTGACCAATATCGTCGCGATAGATCTCACAGGCGCTAAATAAGTCGTCCAGCACCTCGATATTGCGTGCGACTACGATCTCGTCCTTCGTCGTAGAATCGACTTCGGCGGGCACCCACCCCTCACTCCACACAAGCGGCCCCTGTATGGCCCCCAGCGAATCGGCATAGAGCGAATCGGCCCGATGGACCCGAGCCTGCAACTGCTGCAACCGCCCCAAATAGGTCAACATCTCCTGCGCCAATAACACGCCCTGTGAACCGGGGCTCTCGCTATTGGTCTCTTGGAAATACTCGCGGGCTAACTCGGTGTCGCCGTATTCTTGCAGATGCAACAAACCCGTGCGATAAAGGGCCATTGCCGAGGAAGGTGTCGTGGGAAAATCATCGCGAACCTGGCCATATTCGTCGAGCGCTTGTTCGAGCAGACGGCGCTCCTCGTAGGACTCGCCGATCAAAAGGCGGGTGCGCCCCTCAAAATTGCGAAAGCGGCCCTCTTTGAGCAGTTCGACATAGGTCTCGAGCGCCTCTTCTTCTTCGCCCAATGCATAGAGCGCGCGCCCGCTGTTCAACCTGGCCCGGTATTCCTGGTCCGGATTCGGATCGGCCTGCAAGACATTGCGAAAGGACTGCAAAGCGTCGCCAAGCCGGGCCTCGTCTTGCAAGGCCATCTGCGCCTCGGCTAAACGCAGCCACAACTGCGCACGGTCACCGCTTGCGGGAAAGGCCTCCAGTACCGTGCGAAACTCTTGGATCGCGGCGACATAGTCTTCGCGTTCGAAAGCCATCTCACCCAACCGCAACCCGGCCCGCACCGCGATTTCCTCCTCGGCCTCCTCAACGAGCGTTCGGTAGAGTTTTTGCGCCTGATTATAGATCCGCTGCGCTTCGAGACCTTGCGCACGCCAATAACGGGCCTCGTCGAAAAATTCACTGGCGGGGAAATTTGTTTCCAGATCGCGGAAGGATTGCACGGAACGCAGATATTCTCCCCGCCAATAAAACGACTTCCCCATCAGGAACATCGCGTCGTCGACCAAGTCACTCTCTTTGTATTTTTCCAGGACCTTAGAAGCCTTGCGAGCAGCCTTGTCGTAGAACTGGTCGGCTTGATTCGAACGCTGACGCTGCAATTCGGGCCCTGCGCCGTCGAACGCCCACCCAGCATAGGCCTCTTCGTGTTTTACACGTTCTTTTTCGGCTTTGCGGTAGAATTTTTTGGCGTTGTAGAAGGTGTTGAAATAAACACAGGCCGAAAGCGACAGACAACAGACCAGCAGTATTGGCACGAAGGCCCCGATACGGCGTATAAACGCAAGCATCACCAGCCGATCGCCCCTAAGCCCGATGGTAATCTTGCAGCGCTTGCACGCTCAGATCAGCGCGCTGCAAAGCCTCGATACCCGCCACAGCGGCCCTCGCACCGGCCATTGTCGTGGTATAGGGCACATTGTTCATAACCGCCGCGCGGCGCACGACGAAATCATCGTATTGCGAGCTTTCGTCAAGGGGGGTGTTGATGACTAAACCGACCTGCCTGCTGCGAATCGCGTCCTCGATATGCGGCCGCCCCTCGTGCACCTTGAGCACGCTCTCGGCCTCAATGTCGTGGCGGCTGAGAAAATCGCGGGTGCCTTTAGTAGCGACGAGCTCGAATCCGGCTTCGCACAACCTGCGGGCGACCGGCACGACTTCCTCCTTGTCGCAATCGGCGACGCTAATAAAGATCCGGCCGCTCGCCGGCAATACAGAGCCCGCCCCCATCTGCGCCTTGAGGAAAGCCGTACCAAAATCAGGGCCAATCCCCATCACTTCACCGGTCGATTTCATTTCAGGACCCAGCAGGCTGTCGGCTCCGGGGAATTTCATAAAGGGCAGGACCGCTTCCTTGACCGAGACATGATTCGGAACAATCTCTTCGGTGAAATCCTGTTCCCGCAAGCTTTTGCCGACCATGACCCGGGCGGCGATCTTCGCCAATGGCCGACCAATCGCCTTGCTGACGAAAGGCACCGTGCGCGAGGCCCGTGGATTGACCTCGATTACATAGACCTCGTCCTGGTATATAGCGTATTGCACATTCATCAAACCGACCACGTCGAGCCCTCGCGCCAATGCATGCGTATAACGGCGCATCGTCTCGATATGCTCAGCGGGAGTGTCGAAAGGAGGTAGGGCACAGGCACTGTCACCGGAGTGCACCCCGGCGTGCTCGATGTGTTGCATGATGCCACCGACAACGACATCGACCCCATCCGCCACCGCGTCGACATCGAATTCCTCAGCTCTCTGTAAATAGCGATCGATCAGTACTGGCCGTTCGGGCGAGACATCTATCGCCTCGTTCATATACTTTTCTAAACTACCGGCATCGTAGACGATAACCATCGCCCGCCCGCCTAATACGTAGGAAGGCCTCACTATGACAGGATAGCCAATCCGCTCCGCCACTTCACTAGCCTCGGCAAAACTAGACGCCAAACCGTTCTCTGGCTGGCGGATATCCAGTTCGCGCAGCAAGTTGCCGAAGCGCTCGCGATCTTCGGCCAAATCGATGCTGCTGGGTGAAGTGCCGACGATGGGCACTCCTTCCCGTTCAAGTTCCGCCGCCAGATTCAACGGAGTCTGCCCCCCGAACTGCACAATGACCCCGTCGGGTTGCTCACGGTCGACGATATGCAGCACGTCTTCCACCGTCAATGGCTCAAAATAAAGTTTGTCCGCCGTATCGTAATCGGTGCTGACCGTCTCTGGATTAGAGTTGACCATAATCGTTTCATAACCGTCCTCGCGCAGCGCGAAACAGGCGTGAACGCAGCAATAATCGAACTCGATCCCCTGGCCGATGCGGTTGGGGCCGCCGCCGAGGATAATGATCTTCTTGCGATCCGACCGCACAGACTCGTCTTCGCGATCATATGTTGAGTAGTGGTACGGGGTGTGCGCTTCGAACTCCGCGGCGCAGGTATCCACCGTCTTGTAGACCGGACGGATACCCAATTCGCGGCGGCGGTCGCGTACGCTCACTTCGTCGCACTCGCTGAGATGAGCCAACTGACGATCGCTAAACCCCCACTCTTTGGCTTGGCGCAACAGCGCTGGGTTTTCGCGCGCGTCCTCTTTTTTTAGCCGCCATTCGAGTTCGGACAGTTGATAGAGCTGGTCGAGAAACCACGGGTCGATGCCGGTAAGATTATATATTTGCTCGTGGGTATAGCCCTTGTCGATCGCCAGTTTGATATAGGAAATTCGCTGTGAATTGGGACGACTCAACTTCTCGCGCAGTTCCTTGTCAGAAACCTTGGCCGGATCCGGGCCTTTGCCGTCGGCGCCGAAACCAGCCCGCCCCGTCTCTAGCGAGCGCAACCCCTTCTGCAGCGATTCCTTGAAGGTCCGGCCAATCGCCATCGTCTCCCCCACCGAACGCATCTGAGTATCGAGCACGTCCGGCGTGCTGGGAAATTTCTCAAAGGTGAAACGCGGAATCTTGGTCACCACATAGTCGATCGTCGGCTCAAAAGAAGCCGGAGTCTCGCGAGTGATATCATTGCGGAGCTCGTCGAGGGTATAACCGACGGCCAGCTTGGCGGCGATTTTAGCGATAGGGAAACCCGTGGCCTTCGAAGCCAACGCCGACGAACGCGAAACCCGTGGGTTCATCTCGATAACCGTCATCCGGCCGTCTCGCGGATTGAGCGCAAACTGAATATTGGACCCGCCGGTTTCGACCCCGATCTCGCGGATGACGCGAATCGCCGCGTCGCGCATAATCTGATATTCGACGTCCGATAGCGTCTGCGCCGGTGCGACGGTCAAACTGTCGCCGGTATGGACCCCCATCGGATCGAAGTTCTCAATCGAACAGATAATGACCACATTGTCGTTGCGGTCGCGCATAACCTCCAGTTCGTATTCCTTCCAACCGATGACCGATTCCTCGATCAGCACCTCGTCAATCGGGCTCAGGTCGAGCCCATGGCTTATAATGCGCTCGAACTCTTCGGCATTATAAGCAATCCCCCCACCGGACCCCCCCATCGTGAATGAAGGACGAACAATCGTCGGATAGCCCAATTCGGCCTGATGCTGCTGAGCCTCTTCCAACGTGTGGATAAAAAAGCCATGCGTCATATCGAGCCCCGCCCGATCCATCGCCGCCTTAAAGAGCTCGCGATTCTCCGCCATTTTGATCGCGTTCAACTGGGCGCCGATCAATTCAACACCGTGCTCGGCTAGGACCCCGTTTTCCGCCAATGCCACCGCCACGTTAAGCGCGGTTTGTCCGCCGAGCGTCGGCAAAAGTGCCTGTGGTTTCTCTGCGGCGATAATCCGGGCGCAAATATCGGGAGTGATCGGTTCGATATAGGTCCGATCCGCCGTCTCGGGATCCGTCATGATCGTCGCGGGATTGCTATTGACCAGAATGATCTCGTATCCCTCTTCCCGCAGCGCTTTGCAAGCCTGGGTACCGGAATAGTCAAACTCACAGGCCTGGCCGATCACAATTGGCCCGGATCCGATGAGCATTATTTTTTGTATGTCAGTGCGTTTGGGCATGAAGGGACTTTCAGAGACTCAAAGGGCGCGTATCGCGCGTACAAAAATAGAGATGCGCACGCGCATCTCAGGCTTGGCAAAATGTAGGAAATTTAGGACGGAATGGAAAGGGAAGAGCGTTTTGCGACTGCGATCGCCTGCCCATCAGGGATTCTGGATGAATCCCAAATAGATGAGCAACATGATAAGCACAACCGTCGTGCCATAACCCAACTTTAGCAGCAATTGTCTATGGTGTTCCCAATTATAGCTCTGCTTGAGCTTAAACTTGGGACGAACGATTTCCTTTATCTCGCCCTGAAAACGCTGTTCGTCAATTAGGCGAACCAATTGCGGGTCATAGTCGGCGATAGCCTTTAAAATCATGCGCTTGCGACGGGCGATTTTCTCGGCGAAGGCTTCTTGCGCGTCTTTTATTTTTCCACCAGCCTCGTCAAAGGACGCCTCCTCATCGGAGTGATCAGCGATGAGAATACAGGTCTTTTCCCGGGCCAGGTCCTCTGCCAAACCGCTGATGGCTTCGCGGTTTTTTACATTGGCCTCAATAATAGCATAGCAGGTGTCTATAAAGCGCCTAAAATCCTCACGGATCTCGGCCTCGGAAAGGCCGAGTAAATAGGACTCTTCAATGATTTCTTCAATGGCGTCTTTGACGTTAGCCATAATTTGCGATTCTATGGTCAATATCGGTTGTTACGGTATAGTTACAACCGATATTGACAGTGATAATTAGATCCTAAATTCGCTTAACTAAAACCTTTATATGTTACAGCACTGACCAGGGGATGTCAAGTAGAACGCGCCGCGTCCTCTGAGGTCTCAACAAGCGTCCGAGGCACTTCGGCAGCAATATCCCCCGCCCGCATTCCCCATTCACCCAAACGGTCGCGTGCTCGGTCGCCAGCACGGCCGTGAATATAAACGCCTTGACAAGCCGCGACCTCGGCCTCGACACCCTGCCCCATCAAACCAGCGATTATCCCGGTCAGCACATCGCCCGACCCTGCGGTAGCCATGCCCGGATTTCCACTGGAATTTACTGCTACCCGCCCATCTTTAAAAGCCACTACCGTCGGCGCCCCCTTGAGGACCAACGTCAACTTGTACGCTTCCGCGAAATCGCGGGCAACCGCGAGCGGGGCTTCCGCAATCTGCTCTTTATCTAAACCACTCAACCTGGCGAATTCGCCAATATGCGGTGTGAGGACAATCGGTACCGGTCGCCCTTTCAACAGTTCAGTGCATCCAGCAAAAGCATTGAGCCCATCCGCATCCAACACCAGCGGGATTTCAATCTCGGCGACTACCCGCCGCACGAGTTCCATCGTCTCCCGATACCCCCCCAAACCCGGCCCCATCGCGCAAATATCGGCTCGTCGCAACATATCCCGCACATCGCCTAAAGCCCTCAGCGACAAACAGCGTTTTTTACGCACTTCCGGCAACGGCCGAGTCATCACTTCCGACAATTTAACTTCGAGAATATCGTTGAGGCTTTGCGGTATCCCAAGGCTTACGCGACCTCCACCGCTTCTAAGAGCGGCTTCCGCCGTCAAAGCCGCTGCCCCCGTCATACCGACCGAACCGGCAACGACCGCCACCGACCCACAACGGCCTTTGTGCGCGTCTCCACTACGCCGCGGCAATAGCGAGCCCAGATTCTCAGCGTCCAATAACCAGGCCGTATTCGGTGTATTCCTTACTATGTGTTCTGGAAAGCCGATATCGGCCAAGTGCAACGTTCCACAATAGGATCGACCGGGGTAAAAAACTTGGCCTACCTTGGCCACGCCAAAGGTCACCGTCAACGCCGCTTGCACGCAAGCCCCTTGGACCCTGCCTGTATCGGCCTCCACTCCCGAAGGCAAATCGACGGCGACTACAGGCCTTTGCCCCTCGACTACCCGAGCGATAATCCGAGAAATTTCCAGCCGAGGCGCATCGCGCAAACCCGTGCCCAATAGCGCGTCGACTACCAGGTCGGCTTCGCTAATAGCCGCATCCAGTGGGGTCAAATCGGCCGCCGGTATTTCGACCGTCCCGCCTGCACGCTCATAACGCTGCAAATGTTCTTCCGCGTCACCTTGAACCACCTGTCGATCGACCGCCAGAAATACCCGCGTCGTGACACCACCCGCCCGCAATAGACGAGCGACGACAAAACCGTCGCCGCCATTATTGCCCTTGCCGCATAGAACCACTGCGCGCAAACCCACCAGGCCATCCCAGCGCGCGGCGATGGCCGCGACGACTTCAGCCCCCGCTCGCTCCATCAACTCGACACCGGGGATCCCCGCCTCAGCGATCGTGCGGCGATCGAGTTCGGCCATCTCGCGACCCGTGAGCAATTTAGCCAGTTGCAGCACTCAAACCTCCCAGGGGCGGATCAGTTCACGCAGGCCACGGGGCACCTCGACGGGTAGAGCCTCACCGGTATATTTGGGCAAAAGCGCACGTAGAACCATGCTCATCAAAAGGGCCCAAGCCGTCATCACGCCGCAAAACAAACCCAACCCCGAAGCCAGACCGACCGCAAGAAAAAAAATCGCGCCCAGCAACAAAGTGAGAGACCATTTGAGATTATCTACCGCGAGTAACAGGCTCTGCCGCAGCGTAGCCCAAACCGACCCTTCTTGTGTGACCAACACGGGAAAGAGATAGAGAGCCATAATCCCTGCCAGCAGCAGCAACCAAATCATCAAGCCGCTCAATAGAGCGCCCAACCAGCCACCCAACTGTTGGTAGAAAAACATATTGACCAGTATTAGACCCGTAGCGACGATCAGCGATCCGCCCAACGCCGTTGCACGCCAAAACAAACGACGTCCAGTAAGTAAAATTTCCCGCATATTAAATTCATCGCCGCGCGCCCAATAAGCACAGACAATAAAAAGCAGAACCGTGGCCGGAGAGCCAAAAAGCAGCACACCGGCTAAGACGACTGCACAGGGCAAGAAAAGACCGCCGAGCGAAAAACCAAAGCGCAAGAGCATATAAGCCGCCCCAATCCAGGGCAGGCTCAATAGACTCCACAGCAAGTTATAGGCGACAATCCCACCCAGGTGATCGTACGCCGTCCAAAAATAACGCCGTAAAATATCGCTCACAGCACCTCGAAACCCCGTTGCATAAACTCGGCATAGGTGCGGGCGGTCAATACCAGATCGCGCACCCGTACCCGCTCATCAACCCCATGTGCATGTTCCCCCTTAACCCCATAGCCAATTCCGGGCAATCCGCCTTCGACGACAAAGTAGTGCAAATCGGTAAATCCGGACGTCACCTTGAAACCAGCTGCACGGCGCCGCACCGCCTGCACCGCCCGCGCAAAAGCCTCTGGCAATCCATCTTCGACATCGACGACGCAAGGCTCGATCTGCAAAGGTGACTCTACGCGATAGGACAGTAGGGCCTGCTGATCCGCCGCCTGGCTGACCGCTCGCCGCAGTTCGCGTTCGACTGCTGCGAGTTTCTCACCGGGGACCAAGCGGCGATCAATAGAAAAACGTGCGCACTCGGCGACGGTGTTGACCTTATCACCCTGTCCGCCTGAGAACGTGCCGCCAATATTAATCGTGGGATTGCGGGGTTGGCCGTCAAAATCGACAAAGCTTCGGCGGGCCTCCTGCAATTTGCGTTTGTAGTCCTGCAGTTTATTCACCACACCGGCCAACGCCTCAAAGGCATTGACTCCCTGTTCCGGCCTAGAAGCGTGCGCCGCCTTACCGGTTAATTCAACCTCCAACCACAGCACGCCATTATGACCACAGCCCACTTGGGTACCGGCCGCCCCTTCGCAGACGACCGCAAAATCGGCATTGAGCAAACCTTGGCCGACGACCCAACCAGCGCCCAATTCGCCGCCCGTCTCTTCGTCAGCGGTAAAAGAGCATTCGATATTGAACGCCGGCTCGACACCCGAGGCCTGCAGCGCCTCCACCGCCATCAACAAGGCCGCAATTGAGCCCTTCATATCCCCCGAGCCCCGTCCGTAGACCGCACCGGCAGCAATGCCCGGTTCGAACGGATCGCCAAATTTCCACTGCCCCGAACAGGGGACCACATCATAGTGGGCGTTGAAATGCACGGTCCGCTCCCGTCCGACATCCCAACGAGCGATCAAATTATAGCGGGGATACTCGCTCGAACCAATTATCCGTCGCACTTCACCGTCGGGAACGCGATGGACCTTGCTGCGCATACCAAGCCCTTGACAGCGGACCGAGAGATGTTCGACCATCGCGCGATAGTCCAGCCCCGGCGGATTAACCGTGCCAATCCTGACCATATCCTGCAAATTGCGCACCAACTGGCTTTCACGGTCCTCGATATAGCGATGTACTGAACTCATCTGGCTCCTTTATTCGCCCTTGAGCGCAATTCGGTAGAGCTGATATCCACGCGAAAATCCTCTTCTGGAATCGCAGCGAAAAGCGCCGCGAACCCGGCGGGTACATCTATATCAGCCAATGCCAGATACTTCCCCTCTTGCAGGCGCCCCGCGACCCAAAAGCAATGCTCTCCCGCTCTGAATTCTTCCAGTGCCGTGACCATACCCTGCTCGCCCCCTTCGTAATATTTACCCTGTAAAAGCCTTGTCGCCGTATCGTAACCGATCGCGAAATGACACCCACTAAAGAGCCGGGCCTTTTGCAGGAAAGTCGGCGCCCTAGTCATGATGACAGAAAAGCGTCCACGCATTGCCGCGAGACGGCCTTCGATATCTACTCTCTGTAAGGACGGCTTATCGACATTTTCAACGGAGAGTTCCAAACTCGGCCGACGCCCACTTAATCGTCCCGCAGCAACGGCGAGGCGTTCGTGCCCTTCGTGCAAGGGATTAAAGGACCCAGCAAAGAGCAAGCGACTACCGCGCTCTACTTCGGATGCCCATACCCCATCAAGCCCGAATTCGACAAGTTCTATATCGCCCGTCACCAACAGCCCCAATGGGTCCTGCAATGACAGGGTATGCCGAGAGCATTTGACGTAATCGGGCAGGGGCGACGAAATGGCCTCTGCACCGCAAGCTTCGGCCAAGACGGCCAAGACAAAACGACTGAGCCCCTCTTCTTGCGCCAAGCGATCGGCAGCCCCTTTCTCAAAATGCAAATCGAATAATCTATATTCTTGTGGCAGACGCAATGCGATATAAGCCCGGTCCTCTCCCCTCCGCGACCGACTCGTCGCCAAAGCCGCCGTTACACCCACCCCGACGATTCCCTCCTCCACCCCGGTAAATCTCCGGGCCCTGACAAAAGCCCTGTCCGCCATATCCCGTGCCGTTTGCGCGGTCACCCGATGGGGACCAGCCGATCCCAAATAAGCCGCCAAGGCCTCTTCTCGATAAGGCACTTGCACTTCTATCACCGAAGCCGATGCCCCGGGATGGTTGAGCAACCAACTCACCAGTTCGCCCCCGCCGCCCGTAGCAGCCAGGGCCAATTGGCCACCACCTTGCAATAGGGATTCGACCTGCTGCCAAATATCTCGATCGACACGCAATTATTTTAACCCGCGAAAAAATCGATAGCGCTACGGATACCCCACCCCATCAAGAAGAGCCCGCTGAGCACATTGAGACACACTAACGGCCAGCCCATCCGCAAAGGCTTTGGCAAGAAACGGCGATCGGTCCAGACCATCAGCAGACACCAGAGACCACAAGTGAGCACCCCGCCAAAAATCGCCGCCGGAGTTACGATCGTCACTGGGTTTCCACCCATCCACATAATCGCTACGCCGCCTATTCCGCAATAGCCCACGACCCAAGGCCGCAAACTATCCACAGACGCCTCACGCACCCGGCGAACGATCGGCCGGAAACATTCGTGGGTGGTGCGGGCATAGAGTTCGTAAGCCGCCAGAATCGTGCCGAAGAACGCGGTAAATACGCCAAACTGATATAAGTAGACCAACGCCGGATGCATGCGAACGAGAAAATCAGCCTGCACCGAAAGCAATTGCATACCCTCCGGCACTATATGTTGAGGCCGCAGTACCGCCGCGCCCAAAATCACAAAAGCCATCGTAAAGATGACCACGCAGGCGAAGGAGACCGAAGAATCGATCATTGGTGCGCGCAACCAAGCTTTTCCCAGATTGACATTAGCTGTATCGGCTGCAATCTCAACCCCGTCAGCCGTATCTTCCACCTTACGTCCCATCAACCCCCAAGCCTTTTCCCGCAGCATGCCGATATAACCGAAATAATCCTGCGTGCCACCACCGATCGCCCCCAAATAAACGCCCATTTCGACAATCGCCGACCGCGCCGCCACCGCTGGGTATTTACTCACTAGCCAGGGTTCGTATGCTGGTATCTTCGGCACGATTGTGCCCATAAGGACCGCTAGCCAATCCGGTTGTGACGCCGCCGCCGCGGTCAGGATCGAAAGCAATAATACACTGACTACGATCGTTTGAAATTTCTCCAATGACCCATAGCTCTGAATCATGGTAATCGCGATAGCCAAGACTACAAAAGCCGTTCCCCAAACTCGGGCGTCACCCCATATATCGAGCCCCTCGAAACCCAGGATCCAAACCGTTAGTCCCCCGAGCATTTTGGGCAACCCAGACAGCCAAAGCGGAAAACAGAGCACCGTCATAATTGCCAAGAGCCATACCGCCCACCCCTGCGGTCCGGGCAAATATTTCCAGCGCTCGATCGGATGCTCACCGGTCAGTGTGATATAACGCGCCGCAGTGTAGACCTGCACGAATTTCATCAGCCCCCCACCGACAAAACACCACAGCATCGCATAACCGAACACCGCCCCGCCGCGCGAGGCAAAAACCGTTTCGCCGCTGCCGATCGTCACTGAGGCAATAATCGCACCAGGCCCAAAAATACGCAGTATGGCACCAAAACCGCGCGCCTTTAGCTCGTCGCTGAGTTCGGGATAGCGCATCGCTTCGCTCATGAAAATAGCTCCTTATTCTCGCGTTGATTGCCCGTATGATATCGCTCAACCTACTGCTTGTCAAATAGTTGTGACACAACCATATTCTACGTTTTCACCACCGGGAGAGTTAAATGAGCATCAGCAAGGCCATCGCGCCGGTAGCCGGCTTGGGCACCCGGCTGCTGCCCACGACCAAAGTCCTGCCCAAAGAAATGCTGCCGGTCGGCAGGCTACCCGTCATCCACCACGTCGTCGAAGAATTGATCGCCGCCGGCATTCGCCAAATCCTCTTTGTCACCGCAGGCAATAAGGGCGCAATCGAGGACCATTTTGACGAGGGGTCCGAACTGATGCGCCGCCTCGAAGCAGAACAGCACGAATTGCTGGAGACCTGTCGTTTCCAATACCGCGACAGGGGCGTTGAGTTTTTCTCCGTGCGCCAACGCATCGCCCCCGGGCAAAACAAACCCGCCGGCACCGGCGATGCCGTCGCCGCGGGCGAAGCCTTCGTCGGCGACGAGCCCTTTGTGGTAGCCTTCGGCGACAGTATCGTGCGCACCCGCGCGGGCAAGCCCCTGCTGCAAAGAATGATCGCATCGCATCGCGAGCACAACTCCGCCTGCACCATTGGCGCCTATCCAGTGTCCGACGAACTCGTCCACCACTATGGCATTCTGATACCCGAAACAAGCAATACGACCGACAGCAAGCTGACCGGCATCCTCGAAAAACCACGTCCCGAACAGACGACAAGCCGCCTAGCCATCAGCGCCCGCTATATCTTTTCTCCCGACATTTTCAACCGCATCCGCACTACCTCCCCTTCTTCCAGCGGAGAAATCTATCTTACCGACGCGATCGAAGCCTTGATCTCAGCAGGAGAAATGGTGCGCGCGGTCTGTTTAAGCAAAGACGAAAAACGCTGCGACATCGGCAATCATCTGGCTTATTTTCAGACCTTTGTAGACTACGCGCTCGACGATCCAGAATGGGGGGAGCAAATCCGCACCTACATGCAGCAAAAGCTAACCGAGAACCGATCTTGACAACCTCTTACAAATCCCTATCTTAGGTGCCAATTCAGACTAAGCCAATATAATAGTTCTCCCAACAACCACCTAGAGGCGGTTCAATACATGAGTACATCGACGACCTGGAAAGAGCGGCTTGCCGGGAAAATTCCCGCGGACATGGCTGAGGAGATCGACGCCTTCGAAACTCAGATTCATCTGCGCAAGCAGGGCAAAATGGAGGAGAAGCTCTTCGCCGAAACCCGCTTGCGCCGCGGTGCTTACGGCCAACGCTACGACAATGGCCAGCGCTTCGACGGCACGCAGACCCAGCAATTGCTCTTTCCCGAGCACGAGACCAAAGGCCCTGACACCTTCTGGCACGCGCCGGGCATGATGCGGATCAAAATCCCCTTCGGCGGACTGACGGCCGCGCAGATGGAGGTCTTGGCCGACTTAGCCGAAGAATACTCCGAAGAGATACTGCACATCACGACCCGCCAAGATTTTCAAATCCACTTTATTCATATTGAAGACACGCCCGACCTTATGCGACGTCTCTCGGCAGTCGGCATCACCACCCGCGAGGCCTGCGGTAATTCGGTGCGCAATGTCACCGCCTGCCCCCTCTCCGGAGTCTGCCGCACGGAGACCTTCGATGTGACGCCTTATGCGCAAGCCATTATGAGTTTCCTGCTTGGGCACCCCGACTGCCAGGACTTCGGCCGCAAATTCAAGATCGCCTTCTCCGGCTGCGAACACGAGGCCTGCGGCTTGGCCAATATGCACGACATGGGCGGCGTCGGCATGGTTAAGACGGTCGACGGCGTGGAAAAACGCGGCTTCAAGCTCTACGTCGGTGGCGGCCTCGGCGCCGTACCGCACCAAGCACAGCTCTTTAACGAATTCGTTCCCGTTGAGGAACTATTGCCCATTTCCCAGGCTATCGCCCGCGTTTTCGCCCGCCTTGGCGAAAAAAAGAACCGCAACCGGGCACGGATCAAATTTCTAATCGCCAAACTGGGCATCGAAGAATTTCGTCGTCTGGTACACGAGGAGCGCGCGATCCTGCCCGAGGACCCACAGTGGACCGCCTTTCTCGACGACCTAACGGTCACCGACGAGGAACAGCTCAAACCTGGCCAGCCCCTCAACGGCGCCGAAACGAGCGAAGGCTTTGCCGAGTGGTACCGCACCAATGTTTACCAACAGCGACAGGCAGGTTATGTCGTCGCCACTGTCGCCTTGCCTTTGGGCGATATCACCTCGCACCAATTGCGGGCGTTGGCTGATATCAGCCGGCGTTTCGTCAAGGAAACCACCCGCACGACGGTCGAGCAAAACATGGTGCTGCGCTGGGTCAGCGAAACCGACTTGCCGCAACTCTACGACGAGTTGCTTGCCCTTGGGCTAGCCGAGACCGGTGCCGGTACCATCGTCGACATCACCGCTTGCCCCGGCACCGACACCTGCAAGCTCGGCATCGCTTCCTCGCGCGGCTTGGCCACCGAATTGCGCAAGCAACTTGGAGAGCAAAGCGCCAAGCTCGACGAGGCGATCGAAGGCTTGCGCATCAAGATTAGTGGTTGCTTCAACTCCTGCGGGCAACACCACGCTGCCGATATCGGCTTCTACGGCAATAGCCGCAAAATCAATGGCATCACTGTACCGCACTTCCAGGTGGTATTGGGCGGCCAGTGGAAAGAAAATGCCGGGTCTTTCGGTCTGGCCACTGGTGCGGTACCCTCCAAGAATATTCCCGAAGTCGTCTCCCGCCTAGCCAAACGCTTTGTAGAGGAGCGCGAGAAGGGCGAGTTGTTTAAGGACTTCATTGGCCGCCTTGGCAAACGCGAGATCAAGGCCATGCTCGAAGACTTGACCCAGGTGCCGAGTTACGAGGAGAATAGCTGGTATTATCGTGACTGGGGCGATACACGCGGATTCACCATGGATGACCTCGGCAAAGGCGAATGCGCCGGTGAAGTCGTCTCGATCGGCATCATGGAAATCGCTGCCGCCGAACGCGAAGTATTCGAAGCCTCGGTCGCCCTCGACGAGAATGAGCTGCAAGCCGCTTGGCAGGGCGCTTTAAACGCTATGTTGCGCGCCGCTCGCACACTGGTCAAGGAACAATTCTACGACGTGCCTGAAGAGGCCGACGTAGTCGTCGCCGAATTCCGCACCCGTTTCTACGACACCGAGTTATTCTCCCCAAAATTCGCTAACTATCTCTTCTCCGCACACCAAGACCCGGCCAGCGAATTTGAGCAGACGCAAGTCCACCGTTTTATCGAAGAGGCGCAGCTCTTTATCGAAGGCGCCTATACCTGCTACTACAAAATCGCCGCGCCCCTCGAGGGCGCCAAGGCCTGAAAATGGGACTTATGCAAGAATTACAGCGCATCAATATCAAAATGTACCTCGAAGACCCCGAGGCCCTCTCTGCCGAGGAGGCTTTCCGGGTATTCAATAGCTGGATCCCGACCACTCCCGACGAGGTCCTTATCGACGTCGCCGATTACAGCCACGTGCCCGAAGGACCGGTGACCTTGCTCGTCGGACATGAGGCCAACTACAGCCTCGATAACGACCATGCGGAACCCGGGTTGCTCTACTCGCGTAAACGACCGGCCGAAGGCGACCTATCTGCCCGCCTCTCAAGCGCACTACAAGCCGTAATTAAAGCCTGTCAGCGCCTTGAATCCGAGCCAAGCCTCGACGGCAAAGTCAAGTTTCGCGGCGGCGATATCCTGCTCGTAGCCAACGACCGCCTCAACGCGACCAATGACGAAGAGGGCGAAAACGCCTTACGGGCAGAACTTGAGCCCGTGCTCGCCAAGCTCTTCGCCGGCGCTTCCTTTGCGATAGAACGCGATACAACCTCGCAATTGCGGCTCAACCTGAGGGTACGGTGCGATACCAACGCCAACGCTGCGACACTGCTGAGCAATCTCGCAGCTTGACAAGCTCAAGGTGCCCCCTATCTTTTCGATAATTAATAACTACACCTATAAACAGCGACTTATCAGGAGAAATCCATGGCCTATTATATTACCGAAACCTGCATCGACGTAAAAGACAAGGCCTGCGTTGAGGTTTGCCCCGTTGATTGCATCCATCCCATCGACGGCGAAGGCGAACCCATGCTCTACATCGACCCCGATGAGTGCATTGACTGTGGCGCCTGCGAGCCTGAATGCCCGGTTGAGGCCATCTTCGCCGAAGAAGACATGCCCGAAGATCAGGGCCGTTTTGTCGATATCAACACCAAGTATTTCGAATTGCGCGATAATGGCGAAGAATGGACGCAATGGAAACAAGAGCACTCCGCCGACTTTGAAAAGAAAAGCTGAGTAATCGCTCAAGACTGGCTTACAGGCCGGGATACCCCTGGGGGTATCCCGGTTTTTTCACGCTTGACGATTCCTAGATCAAACCGCTTATTTTTTTCTCCCTTACGAAGCTTTATTGGAGATGTTATATATGGCGAGAACTAACGCAAAGAAAAAACCAAGTAAGAAAAAAGCCCGGGGCAAAAAAGTTAAAGCCGCCACGCTCAGGGTAGATGCCGACAAACTCTGGTTCATGTACCGCAAAATGTCGGAAATTCGCCTCTTTGAGGAACGCGTCTGGGATGTGTATACCCGCGGCCTGATGCCCGGGTTAGCGCACCTATATATCGGCGAAGAAGCCGTAGCGGTCGGAACCTGCACCGCCCTGCGAGACGACGACTATATTACCAGCACCCACCGCGGGCACGGTCACTGTTTGGCCAAGGGCGGAAAGCTCGACCGCATGATGGCCGAGATCATGGGCAAAGAAGCCGGCTATTGCCGCGGCAAGGGCGGCTCGATGCATATAGCCGACATGTCGGTCGGCATATTGGGAGCCAATGGCATTGTCGGCGGCGGGTTCGGCATCTGCACCGGTGCCGGTCTCTCGGCCAAACTGCGCGGCACCGACCAGGTTGGCGTCTGCTTCTTCGGCGACGGCGCCTCCAACCAGGGCATTATGCTCGAAACCATCAATATGGCCGCGGTGTGGAACCTGCCGGTCATCTACGTTTGCGAAAACAACCAATATGGTGAACATACGCCCTACCAAGACGTAACCGGCGTCGAAGATATCGCCGATCGCGCCAAGGGCATGGGCCTAGAAGGTGTTATCGCCGACGGCACGGATGTCCTGGAGATGTACGACGCAGTTTCCGCCGCCGTCGCCAAGGCGCGCAAGGGAGACGGCCCAACGCTGATCGAGGCCAAAACCTATCGGCACCATGGGCATCACGTCGGCGATGCGCAAACCTACCGCACCCGCGACGAAGTCAGTTGGTGGGCCGACAATAAGGATCCTATCCGCCTGCTCGGTAAGTATATGATCGCCAACAAAGTCGCCAAACAAGCCGAACTCGACACGCTCTACGAGCAGGTCGACGAAGAAGTCCTAGCGGCAATCGAATTCGGCAAAGACGCTCCTTTCCCCCCACCAGAACAAGCGTTTGAGGATATATATGCCTGATCGGGAAATGTTGTTTAGAGAAGCTATTAGCCTAGCCACCGCCGAAGAAATGCGCCGCGACGATACAATCTTCGTCATGGGCGAGGATGTCGGCGCTTCCGGCGGCATCTTCAAATGCTGCGAGGGCCTGTTCGATGAATTCGGCAGCGAACGCGTCATAGACACCCCCATCGCCGAAGCCGGTTATATCGGACTCGGCGTCGGAGCGGCCATGACGGGCATGCGCCCCTTGGCCGAGTTGATGTTCGGGGATTTCTCCCTGTTGACCATGGACCAAATCGTCAACCAGGCCGCTAAAATTCGTTATATGTCCGGCGGCCAGTGCAAAGTGCCGCTGACGATCCGCCTGTCTATGGGCGCCGGCCGCTCTTCGGCCGCACAGCATTCCCAGAGCTTGCACGCACTTTTCGCTCATATTCCCGGGCTTAAAGTTGCCTTGCCCTCGACACCGCGCGATGCCAAGGGCTTGCTCAAGACCGCGCTTCGCGACGACAATCCGGTATTGTTCTTCGAAGATAAAATGATGTACAACGATTCCGGGGCCGTACCTGAAGAGGATGATTTTCTAATTCCCTTCGGCGAAGCCGAAATAAAGCGCCCCGGCGACGACCTGACCATTGTCGCCACATCGAGTATGGTCATCGCAGCGCTCGAAGCCGCCGAGCAACTCGCAGCCCAGGGGTTGGAAGCCGAAGTAATCGACCCGCGGACCTTGGTGCCATTAGACAAGGAAACACTGCTCGCTTCTGTCCGAAAAACCGGCTACGCCTTAGTGGTTGACGAGGGTGTCGAGCGCTATGGCGCCAGCGCCGAACTGGCGGCAATCCTCAATGCCGAGGCCTTTGATTACCTCGACGCGCCCGTGCTGCGCATCGGTGCCGCCGATGTACCCATCCCCTTCAGCCCGCCACTCGAACTGCGCACCATCCCCAACGTAGAGCAGATCGTCGAGACCGTGCTGTCGCAGCGGCGTTAGGCATGGTGCGCCCGGTCTGCCTAGTTACAGGGTCTTCAAGCGGTATCGGCGCCGCCATCGTTGACCAGTTCGCCGCGCGTGGCTACGACGTCGTCGTACACTACAACTCCGGCGCTGATCGCGCCGAAGAGATCGCAGCCACACTGCGCGAAAAACACGATTGTGAGGCCTTGGTTCTCGGCGCCGACCTCTCGCAACCGGACGCCCCCTTCGAACTGGTCGACCGAACCTTCGCCCACTATGGCCGTTTGCATGTGGTCGTCAGCAATAGCGGCGTGGCCAACTACGTCCAGGACGAAAAAGGCCAGCTCGCCCGCTACCGCTTTAGCGAAACCCCCATTGAGCACCTCGACAAAGAGATGGATCGCGTTCTCAGCCTCAACCTTATGGGAGCTTATCGCCTGGCCCAACGTGCACTCGGCACCATGACCGAAATCGCCAAAAAAGAGACCGAGCCCGCCCACCGCAGCATTCTCTTTATTACCTCGATCTCTGATATCGCCCCCGAGAGCACGCGCATCCCCTATGGGGTGAGCAAGGCTGGCCTCAACCACGCCGTCCTAGGTGCCGCCTTCGACGGAGGCCCTTACAATATCACAGTAAACGCCCTGCGCCCTGGAGTCATAGATACCCCCCTTACCGCCCGCCCTTCCGGCGTGGAGGACCCAGCCACGGGCCGCGAATTCACCGTAGCGGAAACCTATGGTCTAATGGCGGAAGGCGGCGCGCAACCCATTCGCCGCATCGGCGAGCCTGAGGATATCGCCTTCGCCGCCTACGCCTTTACGCAAATTCCATATATGACCGGCCAATTCGTCGCCGTAGACGGCGGTTTTACTTTGCCCGGCAATTTCCCAAATCGCGAGCTTTTTTTGCAGGAAGGACTGCGCAAGCGACAACAGCAATAAGCACCGCAAGAACACAAATAGCCCGCACTTTTCATCAGTGCGGGCTATTTTTTTTGGTATTTAAGCTCGTTTTAGTGTTCGCTGATACTCCCAATCTGAATCTCGATATCATCGCGATTGGCGACCTTCTCCATTTGCCCATCGCGAATCCAAGCCATTCGATCAGCCGCGGTGAGCATCTTATCATCATGAGTCACCGTGATAATTGTCGTGCCCATTTCCTCTTGCAAGCTCTTCATATAATCGATGATCTCTTGACCGGTATTGCTATCGAGGTTACCCGTCGGCTCGTCAGCGAGAATAATCCGCGGCTTATTTACAAAGGCCCGTGCGATGGCCACGCGCTGCTGTTGGCCCCCCGAAAGTTCTGAAGGGATATGATGGGCTCGCTCGTCCAACCCGACGATTCTCAGACATTCCATCGCCCTTTCTTCACCTTCTTCAGTCGTCATCCCGGCGAATACCGTGGGCAAGGATACGTTCATCAATGCACTCATCACCGGTAAGAGATTATACGTCTGAAAAATATAACCCAACTCAAAACACCGCACAGCGGCCAATTGCGGTGGACTAAGTGCAGCCAAATTAATCCCCTCAATCAACACCTCACCACCCGTTGGGGACTGTAGCGCGCCAATCATATTGAAAAGCGTGCTCTTACCCGAGCCCGAAGGCCCCATGATGGCAAAAAACTCATTCTCGTATACTTGCACGCTCAAACCGCGCAACGCATAAACATGCGTCGATTCGTCGCGATTCTTGGCATTGTACACCATTTCCACGTCTTGCACGTCGACGATTACACTGCGGCTACTTTCTGACATAAGCCCCTGTGCTCCTTAACCTGTTCTCTGCTTTATAAATACACTAGTATTTTAAAATTGAGTGGTTCCAATCTAAGATCGGAAATCCCGCAAGTCAAATACGCACGAGCGATTTTACACCTTTTCAAGGCCTCGTTTAAAAATAAATTAGCAATAAAGTCGCAAAAATCTAAATAACCGTGTTAAGGCGCCGATAATACTAACAAGAAATCACTTGACGCTATACGCTACTATTTAGTATAATATTTTCACATACTACAGAGTTGGGTTTCTACAAGCCCAAAATCTGGCAACCTAAGGCCAGGAGTGCATCATGCAGGACAGGCAAGAACTTATTGATATTCAAGCAGTTGCTGATAGTTTTGGCAAATCTGTCGAATCGATTCGCAAGTACAAAAATTTTGGTATTATCCGAGTTTCAGATAAACGCGGCAATAAGGACCTTTTTGACCGAGAGGAAATTATGTCGATCCGCGATCGGCTGCGTGAATTGCGTCTCAAAGGTCTTTCACTAGCGCAAATAGCCGACGAATTGGATATAGCGCGGGACGAACACTTGAGTTTGCCCAGCCCCCCGACGTCCATGTCCGGACAAACACCACATCACGAACCAGGCCGCCCCCTAAAGATTCTCGTCGTCGACGACGAAGACGAGGTTAGAGCCGGTTTGCGTGAATTTTTGGAGGGGATGGACTATGCGATTTGCGAGGCGGCCGACGGCGCAGAGGCCTTAGCCAAGACCTTTACCGAAAAACCTCATATGATCCTCTTGGATCTGCGGCTGCCTAAAGTCGACGGTTATCAGGTTTGCCAAACCCTGAAAGGCAACCCCATTACCTCCGGAATACCGATCATTATGTTGACCGCGCTCAACGCTACTCCTAATAAAATCAAGGGCATCGAGTTTGGCGCCGACGACTACGTCGACAAGCCCTTTGATCTCGACGAGTTAGCTGCGCGTATCAAGATGGTCACGCGGCGGATGGGCGTCGAGGCCTGAGGGCGCGCCCTTAGGCAAATCGACAAACTGCTCCAGATGGCCGCACTGCAGACAGGCATAAACCGATGCCGTAAGCAGTTGCGGCCTCTGTCGTTCTGCCTCGGCCGCATACAGCCGGTACGTGTCGGCCGGCACCGGGAACACCTCCTGAAAGTCCTCGCTCCCGCACTGCGAGCAATTAATAACGAAATCAGCCTCCAACACTTAACCCACCTGACGCTCTTTTAGCTGGGTTATTTCATCGCGCAAATGCGCGGCTTTTTCAAATTCGAGATTAACCGCTGCCGCCTTCATTTGTTTTTCCAATTCGGCCAGTAATTCCTTATCGTTTTCCCTTCCTTCGTAACTCACATTCGGTTCGGCAACCAAAGCGGGCGTGGCTCCCCGAACATTCTCGAGCACCGAAGAGGCCTGCATTATCTCTTCCCGAGAGCGGTAGATCGTCTTGGGCACGATACCGTGCTCATCATTAAAGGCCTGCTGCCTCACCCGCCGGCGATTGGTTTCGTCCATAGCCTTCTGCATCGAGTTGGTGACTTTATTCGCGTAGAAAATCACCATGCCGGCCACGTTGCGCGCCGCGCGACCGACCGTCTGTATCAACGCCACCTCAGAACGCAAGAAACCCTCCTTGTCCGCATCGAGAACGGCCACCAACGAAACCTCAGGCAAGTCAAGCCCCTCGCGCAATAAATTGATCCCGACCAGCACATCAAATTCGCCCAATCGTAGGTCGCGAATAATCTCAACCCGGTCCAAGGTCTCGATATCCGAGTGAAGATAGCGAACGCGAATCTCTACTTGATCTAAATAGTCGGTGAGATTCTCGGCCATGCGCTTAGTCAACGTTGTCACCAAAACCCGTTCTTTTCGCTCGGCGCGCAGACGAATCTCGTCGATTAAGTCATCAATATGCCCTTCCAACGGCCGCACCTCGATCGAAGGATCAACAAGGCCTGTAGGGCGAATAACCTGCTCGACGATCACCCCATCCGATTGTTTCAACTCGTATTCGGAAGGGGTTGCCGAAACAAAAATAGCCCAACCCATCCTTTCTTCGAATTCCTTGAAGACCAACGGCCGATTGTCGTAGGCCGAGGGCAGGCGGAAACCATGTTCGATCAGGTTTTCCTTGCGCGAGCGGTCGCCGCGATACATGCCCCTGACTTGCGGGACGGTCACATGGGACTCATCGACAAAGAGCAAGTAGTCTTCGGGAAAATAGTCGAGCAACACATAGGGTGCCGTACCGGGCTCGCGACCGTCCATATAGCGCGAGTAGTTCTCGATGCCTGGGCAGAAACCGACTTCACGTATCAGCTCCACATCGTATTTGGTGCGAGTCTCCAGTCGATGCGCCTCTACAAGCCGATCCTCCGTGCGCATATCGAGCAGATGGCCCTCCAATTCGGTGAGAATCTCGTCACAGGCCCCAAGAACCTTGTCTTCATCGGTCACGTAGGCCTTGGCCGGAAAAATACTGATCTGCTCCCTAGGCTCTATAACCTCACCGGTAAGCGAGTCGATGATATGGATGCTTTCAATCTCGTCGCCAAACATTTCAATACGCACCCCCCGATCCTCTGAACCCGGGATAATTTCTACAATATCTCCCCGCACGCGAAAACAACCGCGCTGCAATTCGATATCGTTGCGGCGATAATAATTATCTATGAGAGCCCGCAGAACTTCGTCTCGTTCGATTTGCTCGCCGCGACGTACTGTAATCTTGTGATCATCATACTCGCGCGGCGAACCAACGCCGTAGATACACGATACCGTGGAGATGATAATAACATCGCGCCGCTGTAAAAGAGAGCTGAAAGCCTTGAGGCGAAGGCGGTCAATCTCTTCGTTGATCTCGGCCTCCTTCTCTATATAAGTGTCCGTACTCGGCTTATAGGCCTCGGGTTGATAATAATCGTAATAGCTGACAAAATACTCGACGGCGTTGTCTGGGAAAAAACCCCTAAACTCACCATAGAGCTGAGCGGCGAGCGTTTTATTATGGGATATAATTAAAGCCGGCATCTGCAATTCTTGAATGACATTTGCCATCGTGAATGTTTTGCCGCTGCCCGTAACGCCCAATAGGGTCTGATGGCGATCCTGCCGACGAACACCTTCAACCAACTCGGCTATCGCCCGTGGTTGATCCCCACCAGGTTGGTATTCAGAAACTAACTTAAACTCATCCATAACATCTCCTCACTCTCACGCTATATATCTGGCAAATCTAGCCGTCTCATTCAACCTTGTCAACGATGCAGGAATATTGGCCGACAATGTCACAATGTCACAATTATATGAACACATGACATATCCCCATTCAAAACCTCATCCTGCTTAAATTCACAATAAATCATTTATTTTCAATATATTACATTTCACCTATTCCACCTGGCACATACCTTGCTATGCAAAGCAACGTAAACCCTAACTTTAATAATGATCAGAGAGGAAAATCATGGGTAAAGTCATCGGCATCGACCTAGGCACCACCAATTCGTGCGTAGCGGTTATCGAGGGACAAGATTCGGTCGTCATCGCCAATTCGGAAGGGGGCCGCACCACCCCCTCAATGGTGGCCTTCACCAAAGACGACGAGCGCCTCGTCGGCCAGACAGCCAAACGGCAAGCAGTAACCAACCCGCGCAATACGCTGTATTCCATCAAGCGCTTTATGGGACGACGCTTCGACGAAATCGGCGATGAAAATAGCGAAGTGCCCTACGAGTTGGGTAAGGGCGCTCGCGACCTAGTCGTCGCCAAGATCGACGACAAAGAATATACCCCACCCGAAATCTCGGCGATTATTCTGCAGAAAATGAAACAGACCGCTGAGGATTACCTAGGCGAGGAAGTAAAACAGGCCGTAGTTACCGTCCCCGCTTATTTTAACGACTCACAACGACAAGCCACCAAGGACGCAGGAACGATCGCTGGCTTGGAAGTCCTGCGGATCGTCAACGAACCGACAGCCGCCGCCCTCGCCTACGGCCTAGACAAAGTCGGCAGCAACGAGAAGATCGCAGTTTACGACTTGGGAGGCGGCACCTTCGACATTTCGATTCTCGAGCTAGGCGACGGCGTCTTCGAGGTCAAATCGACCAATGGCGACACCCACCTGGGCGGCGACGACTTCGACCAAGTGATCATCAACTGGCTCGCCGGCGAATTCGAACAGGCCGAGGGCATCGACCTGCGCAAGGACCCGATGGCGCTGCAAAGGCTCAAAGAAGCCGGAGAGAAAGCCAAAATTGAGCTCTCCTCGGCGACGACGACCGAGATCAACCTGCCCTTTGTCACCGCCGACCAAACAGGTCCCAAGCATTTGCAGACAACGTTGTCCCGCGCGCAATTCGAGCGCCTGACCGAATCGTTAGTCGAACGCACCAAGGCCCCGTGCCTGCAGGCGCTCAAGGACGCCGAGTTGCCCCCCAGCGAGATCGACCAGGTGATTCTGGTCGGGGGCTCAACCAGAATCCCGAAGATCCAGGAGTCGGTCCAGGAACTCTTTGGCAAAGAGCCGCATCGGGGCGTCAACCCCGACGAAGTGGTGGCCATGGGCGCAGCAATTCAGGCCGGCGTCTTGGCCGGTGAGGTCGACGACGTATTGCTACTCGACGTCACCCCGCTGTCTCTGGGTATCGAGACGATGGGCAGCGTTATGACCAAATTGATCGAGCGCAATACGACAATCCCGACCAAGAAGAGCCAGATCTTCTCCACCGCCTCCGAAAATCAGCCTTCGGTTGAAGTGCACGTGCTGCAAGGCGAGCGCGAGTTCGCCAACGATAACCGCACCCTTGGCCGTTTCCACCTCGACGGCATCCCCCCAGCCCCAAGAGGCATGCCCCAGGTGGAGGTGACCTTCGACATCGATGCCAATGGCATTCTCAATGTCTCGGCCAAGGACAAGGGCAGCAATAAAGAGCAATCGATCCGCATCGAATCGTCCTCGGGCTTGAGCCAAGAGGAGATCGACAAGATGCAACACGACGCCGAGACGCACGCCGAAGAGGATAAGCAGCGGCGCGAAGCCGTTGACCGCCGCAACGAAGCGGATCAATTGGTCTACGCGACGGAAAAATCACTCGAAGAACACGGCGACAAAATCGGCGAGGAAGACAAGAAGGCCATCGAGGACACTCTAGCCGAAACGAAGAAGACGCTTGAGGGCGAAGACGACGAGGCCATCAAAACCTCAATGGAAGCGTTGCAACAGGCCTCCCACAAACTGGCCGAGGAAATGTATAAGGACGCCCAGGCACAACAAGGGGCCGAAGGCGGGCCAGCACCCGAAGGTGACGCCGGCCAACCACAAGGCAGTGCCGACGAGGGTGCCGTCGACGCCGATTTCGAAGTGGTCGACGACAAGAAAAAATAAAGCCCTACCAGACAAGAACAGAAAAAGGGGTGCGGCGAGAAATCGCCGCACCCCTTTTTTATGTCATAATGGCATTCACCCCTGTGGCATGAACATCAGCTTAATGCCCTCCTGCCCTTCGGCCATATCGAAGGCGCGCTGCCATTCGCCCAAAGCAAAATGATGGGTAATCAGCTTGTCGCTAGGAATAAAGCCGCCCTCCATCAGCCGCAGTGCCCGTTTCCAGGCCGGGCGCCGTTGCCCGATGCCGCCGGAAACCTGCAGCTCGTTGTAGGCAATTTTCTCGAAATCGATCTCCACCGGTGCCCCCGGAAGCCCCATCTGCGAATAGCGCCCCCGTTTGCGCACCAAATCCAGAGCCAAGCGCATCGCCGGCGCCACCCCGGCACACTCTACCACGACATCGGCCCCATAACCGCCCGTCAACTCGCGCACGCGTTGAATCGGATCGCATGCCTCAATATCGATCACGTGCTGGACGCCCAACTCCTCGGCGAGCTTCAACCGCTCCGCGTCGCGCGAAGTACCACAGAGTACCACCGTGCCGCCCTCAGCGAGAGCGACCAACGCCGAAAACAAACCCACCGGCCCCGGACCGGTGATCGCGACAAAATCGCCGGCTGTCACGCCGGCCTGTTCGATGACCGAGTGCACACAGCAGGCCAATAATTCAGTCAGTGCCCCCGCCTCAAAATCGACCGACTCGGGCAACTTGTGTACAAATGTCGCGTTGCAGTAAGGGGCGAAACAGCCATTGTGCCAATAGCCCATAACCTTGCGTTCAGGGCACAGATTGTAGTGCTCGCTCAAACAATAATCACAACGCCCACAGATATAGACACTCGGCTCGCCGGTCACCCGGTCGCCGACCTGTATATCCGACCCAACTTCGGCCCCCTTCTCGACGACCACGCCACTGAACTCATGCCCCATGACGACCGGTGTCTGTATATTGTAATTGATGGTATCGCGATATACGTGCAGGTCCGACCCGCAGATTCCAGCCGCCTTGACCTCAACCTTAACCTGGGCGGGACCGGGCGGCTCCTCGGCCAGGTCCCGCAACTCGACGAAACCATCACCACGCTCGTATTTGATTACCCCTTGCATCTTGTTATTCTCCTTCTGTCTCGACCAACTTTAGCCGGTCCCCTGGTTTAATCGGGCCCGTCTCGCTCAGCACCCGCAGACTCGATAACCGGGCACCGACGACCTCGGCGACCTCGACCACGGCAACAGACTGTAGTGGATCGAGCCCTTCAGCCTGCGCCCGATCCGAACCGGGATACACCGCAAAGCGAAACCTAGGGCGCAAACCGTGTTCACTGCCAAGGTTGGTGTAGATATCATCGCCATAGACCGATATAATCTCAGGTGAAACACCGACCAACTCAATTCCACCCGGCTTCAAAACAGCGGCGACCTTCTGCACCAGATCGTCTATTGCCTCAACGGTCGTCTTGCCTATCAGCGTTTGGCGAAACCCTTCGGAGCCGAACTCGAGATCCTTCAATCCAGCGAATTGCGCATCCTGCTCACGCGGCTTACCCAATATGTCCAACCCCAAATCCCGGTCGTTGAGTTCCCTCAGGGTTTCAACTACCCCCATTTCGTCCCCTTCTACGACCCGCAAAACTCGAACCTGCATCTGGGCAACCGCGGTATATGACTTGTAGCCGCCAACCAATGGATCCCCCACTGACAAGCGGCGCATATCGTAATCCTGTAACAACCCCAATAACACGACATCCGCCCCCAATTGCCGAGCAATCTGCAATGCTTTAGTTTCGGTTTCAGCGCCGTATTCCAATGTCAATTCGGCTACGGCGATAAAGGGAACTACCCGCCATTCGGGAATGGCCTCAAGCTCGATACTGAGCATATTGGCCAGTTCGTATTCGACATTCCATACACCTTCGCGAAAACCCGATTCGTCGGCAAAGGGAACCACCAATACAAAGTCGGGACGGGGTCCAGCCTGAGCCTGTAAACGGCTGCGCGCTTCCAGATAACTCTTTAAGGCGCTTGGTGTTTCAATCAGGGGTTCCTGTTCCCGCCACGCCCCCGACACAGCCCCTTCAGGCGAAGTCAGCGGCGCACAGCTACACCACAGCAGTAAAGCAATAGCCAATCTCAGCATAAACCGTGTCTTGGAAAAAGTTGCGTTCGCTATTTTAAGCGTTTCAACGCTCCGATCAGGCATAAAAAGGACATTGACCAACTTTGTGTCAACTATCTGAAATTCTTGACTTTTCGCCTTTCATTCGCAACCCAGAGACGACGGGCACAGCTCCACTTACCCAACGGTGTAAATATGTTCCGCCGCATAGTGTAACATCTGCGACTAGGCCTTACTCTTAGAACACGGCCTAGTCAATTGGCGTGATCGACCATATCGTGCGGAGGACAGATGGCCTCTGGCAAATCGTCGATTACAAAACAGGGGCCATCCCCGACAAAGCCGAGACCGCAGAACGCCATCGGCTGCAACTGGAAATCTATAACCTCTACCTCGCAAAGCTCTTTCCAGACTAGGGGACCTACCCGACGGTACTCTATTTCACAGACCTCGACGATATCCATTCTTTTAATTTTACCCCTACCGAGCAAGTTGCAACGCGCGAACGCGTCGATGACCTCGTCGCGCGACTCATCCTGACAAAACCTCACCCCGAACTTGCGCCGCAATATCTATCCCCACCCGCTCGCCCCATGCCGCGATCAATTTTGCAAAGAGCCCCCCCGGCAACCCGTCGCCGATCGGCAGACCGTTTATTCGGGTCACCGGCGCCATGCAATAGGGCGTCGTGGTCAAAAAAGCCTCATCGGCGTTGACTACGTCGTAGACCTGGAAGTCGC
>Ga0233433_10000327_pt1 | contig 52329 bp, 54 predicted proteins | sample SI_122_August201_5_FD_179868 | JGI IMG/M metagenome (GOLD analysis project Ga0233433, IMG submission 179868) | Seawater microbial communities from Saanich Inlet, British Columbia, Canada - SI_122_August2016_100_MG | ecosystem: Environmental > Aquatic > Marine > Inlet | place: Canada: British...
ATAATCTTCCATAAAGTATCCTGCCTTTTCTTTTGTAGCGTTAAACATTTCCATAAAGTCATCAGTGTTACCGTCAAAAGTTGATACGATGCATACATTCATAATTTTCTCCTAATGTTTATAAATTAAATTTTGTGTATAGAATTATAAGTCAATTAGAACTAAAGTCCAAATTTCATTCTATATGTAAGGGTGGCTAAGTTAATACTTAGTCAAGTGAATGTTATAATATTGTTATCAATAAAACACTGTCATGACAGGCGTTAAAATGCACTTAAACAACTGCCAAGGTTCAAATAAGACAATTACCGAGGATTAACCAAGCTTTATGCAAATTAATAACTGTCACAATATTGATGATTTTAAAACAATGGCCAAAAGCCGTATTCCAAATCCTTTGTTTCACTATATTGATGGTGGTGCAGACGATGAATCCACGCTTCGGCGGAATACAAGTGCTTATAAAGAATACGACCTCGTGCCTAATGGTCTAGCAGATGTTGCCAATATAGATCTCTCAACCACCATATTAGGTCAAAAAGTTAGCTCACCGTTATTTCTTGCACCTACAGGAATGAATCGCCTATTTCATCATGACGGCGAGCGTGCAACATCTCGTGCTGCTGAAATATATGGCTGTTACTATAGTCTCTCAACTTTATCCTCTGTTAGCATCGAAGAGATTGGCGCCCTAACAAGCAGCCCTAAAATGTTCCAAATATACATTCACAAAGACCGTGGATTAACTTATGAACTTATAGAGCGATGCAAGAGAGCAAAATTTACATCGTTATGCTTAACCATTGACACCATTGTTGCTGGCAATAGGGAGCGAGATTTGCGCACAGGTATGACTATGCCTCCTAAATTTACCCCATCTAGCTTACTAAGTTTCGCCATGCGTCCACGCTGGGTATTAAACTATTTCACCCATGAGGCATTTAAGCTCGCAAACTTAGAAGGAAAAACCGAAAAAGGTAGTAAAGAATCCTTGTCCGTTATTGACTATATCAACTCACAATTTGACAATCGCCTATGCTGGGAAGATGCCCAAAAAGCCGTTGAAACATGGGGCGGTCCATTTGCTATTAAGGGTGTCATGTCGATTGAAGATGCGAAACGTGCAGTCGATATTGGTGCAACCGCAATTATGATTAGTAATCATGGTGGTAGACAATTAGATTGTAGCCCTGCACCATTTGACTTATTGAGCGATATTGTTGACGCGGTTGGTGGCAAGATAGAGATTATATGCGATGGTGGAATAAGGCGCGGAACTCATGCACTTAAAGCGTTAGCGCTGGGAGCAAACGCTTGCTCAATGGGTAGGCCATATTTATATGGGTTGGCTGCAGCTGGTCAAGCCGGAGTTGAGGCTGTATTGTCTTTCTTTGAAGCTGAACTTAAGCGAAATATGATGCTTATGGGAGTTAATAAGTTGTCACAACTTGATCAATCCAAAATCCGTAGAAGATAGTTTAAATTTTGATTAATGGGGAGATTATCTTAAAAATATAAGTATTTAGATGGAGTTTGGTCTTCAATGATGCAATGGAGAGGGCAACAGCTTCAAGAAAAAAAAATATTAGACTCTAATCAGGAAGTTGTTTCAGTTGTTACTCAAGTCGTTACTGTAGACTTAAATCACAGTAATTGAAAAGATTTAAAACTCTTAACTAGATTTCAAAGTTAACGCATTCCACGGTGCTTTTTAATAATTTCATAAGCGCTGATAATCTCTTGCGTTTTTTCATTAGCAATTTTTTGCATTTCTTCAGGTAAGCCTTTGGCTACGAGTTTATCTGGGTGATGTTGAGCTAGTAATCGTCGATAAGCTCTTTTAATTTCTTTATCTGTAAGATCTTTATCAACGCCTAATATCACGTAAGAATCATCCACTGATGGTTTATTTGAACCACCCTTAGCTGCAGAAAATTGCTGAATCAAGCTTTCAAGCTCATGAACCGGAAATTGAAGTTTTTGAGCAATGTATTTAAGAGCATTATGTTCGCTATTATCAAAGACACCATCGGCATAAGCAGCTTGGATTTGGATCTCTAAAAACATGCGAATTAGGTGCGTCCTTCTATGTGTTTCAACGCGAAACTGCTCGAGTACTTCATCCAAGTTGAAATCTGCATGTTTTCCCTGACTAAAGAGATCTTTGGCAACTTTCATCATCTCTTCAGACAGCTGCATATGCTGCATGACTTGCTGTGCTAGGATGATCTCAGATTTTGATACCTTGCCATCCACTTTAGAGATATAGCCCATGACTGAAAATACGCCACTAAAAAAGGCTGCTTGGACACGTTGTTGGTTGCCTGGGCCAAAGTTATTAGAGAAACCAGAACTAGATTTTCTTTTTGAAAAATTACCTGCAAAGGCCACCCCTAGCATAGCCCCCAAAGGACCTCCAATCATGAAGCCTACCGCACCACCAATTACCGTTGACCACCAACTCATAGTAAATTCCTTTTCTGTTTAATCATAAAAAGATTCAAAGTATTCCTCTCTTTCATTTTTGAGCATTCCAGAAGTTTCATCCATGAATCTATTTCTATCTTCTCTTTTTTTAAATACCCAAATACAAACCGTATCCTTGCTGTGATAAATGGCCTTTAATTCATCATCGATATCGCAAATTTCTTGTGGAATTTCAGTTTTAATACAATACATCAAACTAATGTTTTAATTTTGAACTTAAGTATACACAAAAGTGTAAATTATTAATTTATGGATGTTTGATTAAAGATCTCTTAAAAAGACATTCTAGTACTAAACTCAATGGTATTGTTGTAACCTGAATTTGATAATTTTGCGACCTTTAAACTGGCATTGAGCATCCAATCATCAGTCAGGCTCCTGTCATAATCTAGACCAAATTGCCTATTGGAAGAATTACCTCCGATGATTGAAACACTGTATTCAGTATTTGGATTGGGCTGGAAAGATGCGCCAAGGTTGATTGAGTTTTCATAACTAGAGCCTTCTTCTTGATTTCTTTCAAAATCTGCAGAGAGTATCCATCCCCCTTCAACTAGAATGTCTGTGCCAAAACCTATTCGAAAATTATCAGTGTCTTCTCGATCTATCTTTAAAGTGTAATCAGTATTCGGATAGACAATATAGGACAAAACTGCATCCGAGGCATCAAGCCTCATTCAGTTAGCAATAATAGCGATGTTGATCGATATCATCTTGTTGTGGATTGCTTTATGGATATCAAATTACAGGCAATCCTTTAATTTTCTGGAATAAAAGGCCGAATCCAGCTTTTAACATAATCAAGTGGAAGGCTGGCACTGTTAATTCCGTCATTAATCCTGTCAATATATTCAGATTGTGCGACACCATTATTGTTGTCTGAGGCAATATAAACTAAACATTTGATTACTCCTTCCTCAGTCAAAATATTTAGATAATGCTTTCTATAAAAGCCTTCTGATACGTTTTCATAGATATCCAAATACTCTATATCCTTATCACTTAGTTTGAATACTTCTCCAAGAACAAAGGCCTCCTTCGATGGCTTTATGCTTGCATAACCCCTTTGGTTAATAAGCCATTCATAATGAGGCAATTTCCCAGAAATAAAGTATTCACAGTCAGGACACCTGAGACTCATTTGCTCTTTTGAAAGGTTTGACCCGTAGCCAAAATAAAAACTGACTGGTTTAGACATAGTTTTGACTAAAAATTAGAGAGATATTCAGCATTTTTAATGCTTCTTTTTCTTAGTGATTTCTTCAATGATATCGCCGTTCTTCAAAATATATTCAGAGGCTATAGAGCCGTCTTCATAGAAAATCGATTTGCTATGCAACACGCCATTTTTATACTCTTGTTCTGATTCAATTTGACCGTTCTCGTCCCAAGCAGTCTGCAGCCCCTCAGGCTTGTCATTTTTATAAAAGCCTTCTGAGGCCTTATGCCCATTTTCATACCAATAGGTTAATGATCCTTCGAGTTTGTTGTCTGTATAAAAACCCTCCGATGCCTTTTGACCATTGGCGTAGTAGTATGTTTCAGAGCCATCTTTTAAACCGTTTTTATAGTGAGTCTGAAGTGTCATACCGGTATCGAGTATTTCAGTGTTTAGGCCGTTTTTTTTAGTCATATTTGTACCAAAACTAAAAATTTATTAACCAAGAGATTGAGTAACTACTAATGTCAAATGCTGCACCTTGGATTGCATTAGTAGAGGCAAGAGTATGATAATCAAAACTTAATGAAGACCTGTCATTGGCTTTGTAAGACAAACCTAATCCCAGATACGGGTCACTTCCATCAACCTTTAAAAAAGATTTTGAGTTATATGTAGATCCGTTGTATGTAAGAGTCCCGCTACCAGAAACTTTAAAATCAACATCCCAAAAGATTAAACCGGTTCTTGCATAAAAATTTAAAGGTTTATTAACTGAAGTTGAAAATTTCATACCAGCAAGATAGCTAGTATCAGTTTGAGCTTTTAGAGTTAATGTTCCATCTGTTGAGTATGATTTTCCATGAAATGTTCCGGAGTTACTATCTGGTAAATCTACAGAAGCTTCAAAGCCAGATATGACGCCTGTTTCAAAGGCTATAGAGGGAGAAACAGGATAAGTTAAAGAAAAATTAACAGCAATATCGCTGTTATCAATTGTCACACCAGACCCTGAAAGAGAATCAAACGCTTTATCATAAACCACTACTAAGCCGGAATTGATAGAGGGCTTAGGGATTTCGTGAGTAAAAGCTAGACTTGAAACTGACACCATAAATATTAACAGCAAAAGTTTAACTTTTAATTTATTTAAGTTAATCAACGACATTTAAATGATAGTTTTTCTAAGAATAATACTACTATTTATAAAAAATAATGTCAATTTAATGAAGTATTTATTAAATTATTTTGAATTGTTAAGTTCAACTAAAGCCTTTAACCCAATATTAATTGTGTTACCAATCGCCACTTCATAATCAATAATTGAGTCGCTCTCTGTGGGTCCGCTAATCACGGTGCATATTGTCCCTGCACGGTATCCCATTTGAGCACATAAGTGAAAAAGGAGGCTAGACTCCATTTCCATGTTGTGGGCCTTTAATCCGTTGATATTAAGCTCTGAGAGGCTCCCTTTAATGTCTGGAATAGTGTTCTTTAAGCCATCAATAATTCGGGAAGAGGGCCCGTAAAATCCCGGAGAGGAGACTGTAATTCCAGTGTCGAATTCTAAACCACTAATCTGGGCTTGATGAATTAGAGCATTGGTCACCTCAGTTGAAGCTTTTGAGGCGTAAGGAAAAATTTTCCCTTTGAATCTTGATGAATTGTCAATTGCATTATTTAGGATTTCTGCTGAATCCTCCTCAATTCTTTTGATTGTCTCATCCTTTGTTGGTTGGTCATAATAGATACCTGTGGTATCAAGTCCGAGTGCGTAGGATGAGATTATGAGTGATCCAGGGGTGACATCCAGCTGAATACCTCCCGAAGTCCCAAGTCGAATAATTGTCATTGGTGGGCAGTTTTGATCTCTAGTGCCATTCTTTAAGTTAAATTCATGGGCAATGAAGGCCTCCACCAGGGCGATCTCAACGTTGTCAGTACCAATACCTGTTCCAATCACTGAGACAGGGATGTCTTTGTATACCCCTGTAAAGGTTAAATATTCGCGATTAGAGACTTCACAATCTATCCTGTCAAACTGTTTTGATACACGAATGGCTCGTGCAGGATCACCAACGATAAAGACGTTTTGGGCAATCTCTCCTTTTTTGATGCCTAGGTGATAGAGTCGATTGTTGACAATGACGATTTCAGATTTATTAATCATTCAATTTATTCTCCAAAAAAATCATTCTTTCTGCCATCAGTGAAGTCTCTTGATAGGTACTTTGTGAGCCATATGATCGACCACCAAAAACCAAAATAAAGAGTAAGCTTCAGAATTAAATAAATATCCCTGTGAATAAGACCTGCAGCCAAAAGAATGACGGTGAAAATTGATAGTACGAATTTGTTCACAGTTGCATTATATTTTAGTTTTAAATTAGAAAAAATATAGTTTTAGTTTGTGATAAAGTTATCACAGCAAATATTGATTCTGTTAACTCACACTCTATGAAGTTTTGCCAACAATTATCCTCCTATCTGAGGACTAAAGAATACTCTGGAAATCGTCTATTAAACGATATGTTTGAGCAGGCCGTTCTTTGTGATCAAGGAGGGTACGACAGTGTTGCATTGACAGAGCATCATTTAATTAATATTCTGATGATGCCTGCTCCGCTCCATTTTGCGATCAAGATTGCACAGGCTACAGAAAGGATTAATATTATTACGGCGGTTGTGGTGTTGCCTCTTCATGATATGAGGGTTTACGCTGGTGAAGTCATTGCCTCACAAATATTTACTAACAATCGACTAATCTTAGGGGTTGGTAGGGGTGCTTTTGACTACGAAATGGCTCTTTTAGATTCTCCGCTTGATGAGAGCCGAGAAAAGTTCAATGAGTCACTAGATGTCTTAAATGCTCTTCTTACCAAAGAGGAAGTGTCTTGGAAAGGGAGGTACTATAATTTTGATAAATTGACGGTTATGCCTCGACCCATGACTGAAAATGGCCCGCCAATTATGATGGCTGTTCTTAATCCAGAAGGGATTTATCAGTGCACTAAAAAAGGCTTTCATATATTAACAACACCGCTTTCTGGGGACTATCAGCTCATGTTGGATCAGGTAGACGGGTTTAATAGAGCTAAGCAAGAATTAGGCCAAAAGGGTGAGGATTTAAGTTTGTCCTTGTCGAGGGTGGCATTTATCGCAAAAAATGAAAAAGACAAAAGAGAGAAGCTGGAGATGGCATATGAATATTATTCTCGATTTGATAATGTTTTTACTGGCCCAGGTAAGGTTAGCCATGGGATGATCGATATCTTGCCTAGAAAGCAGAGTATGGAAGAGCTGGATGAAAGTTTATTGATTTGTTCTGTAGAGGAGATGATTGATAAGCTCTCGCCTTATGAAGAAATCGGCATTGACCGCTTGATTTTAAATATGAATTTCGGTGCAAGCCAAAAAGACACAATGACATCCATTCAGCAATTTGCTGAGAAAGTCTCTCCTCACTTTTCATAGAACATGGCAAGTATCAATTCAAGCTACAGCATCTCAGGTTCAGGACCTGCAATCATCTTTGTTCATGGTATTGGTGCACGAAAGACTGCATGGGATAAAGTTGTCCTTCATTTAAAAGATCACTTTACCTGTATCAGCTATGATTTAAGGGGGCATGGAGGCTCTCCGAAAGGTGAATTGCCATACAGTTTAGATGTCTTGGTAGAGGATTTAGAGGCCCTCAGATTGACACTGAATTTTCAAAAAATTCATATTGTTGGTCATTCATTGGGCGGTATGATTGGTCCAAAATATGCAAAATCTTTTCCAGATAATGTTCTTTCGGTTTCACTTCTCAGTACTGCGGCATTTCGAACAAAGGAAGATCAAAGTAAAGTTATGGCTATAGTTGATAGCATGAATCGAAAAGGGATAGAGCCAATTCTCAACACTTTGACTGATCGATGGTTTACAGACCAGTTTATTGAGGAAAGCTATGACTCAGTAGAGTTTCGTTTACAGCAAGTTCTTGAGACGGATCCAGAAGTATTTTTAGAAGTTTTTCGTATTTACGCCGAAACCGAAATGTCTCCTTGGTTGAATCAAATTAAGCAGCCCTGTCTTGTTCTTACCGGTGAAAATGACGGAGGCTGCAATCCAAGACTCAACAAGTTAATTGCAGAGAGTTTGACTCATTCTGAGCTCTGCATCTTAGATAAGTTCAAACACTCTATATTGATTGAGGCCCCTGATTTGGTAGGTCAACGAGTTAGAGATTTTTTGTTGAATCAATAGATTGATTTTATTAAAAATCCAAGAATTACAAATACTTTATTCATTAGCTAACAATTTAATTAATTTGAATCGAATTTAAATAGTAATTTATAAATCTTTTTTTTGCAAAAAGTATCCACTTCAAAAAATGAGATAATATCGTTATATTTAAGGATTTAAACGCAAACAACCTCTGTAAATCTGAATGGAAATAAATACAACAAAACCCTATGTTTGTGTCATTGGAGGTTTAAATATAGATCTGCAAGGCTCCTCAGATGCGCCACTGGTTTTTAATGATTCAAATCCAGGCGAGATTGAAATGTCAGCTGGCGGCGTTGGAAGAAATATTGCTGAAAATATGGCAAGAATTTCAATTCATTCAAAGATACTCTCTTATGTGGGTAAGGATGCGCTTGGTGATTTTGTAATCAATAAAACAAAGATGGCAAATGTTGACACCTCATTATTAATAGAACACAGCACTCTCCCAACTAGCCAATACTTATCAGTCCTTGATGACAATAACGATATGCTAGTTTCTATCTCTGATATGCGGATTATTGATGAAATGACGATTCAAGACATAATGAATTGGAAAGATGTTTTAGATCATAGCGATGCAATTGTTATCGATACAAACATACCAGTCAATGTGATTGAGCATGTTGTTCAGCACTATAGTCATATACCATTATTTTTAGACCCGGTCTCCTTTGCAAAAACCTCTAAGATTCTTCATATTATTGGTAAATTCCACACAATTAAGCCCAATAAGCTTGAGGCTGAGCTTATTTCGGGTATTTCAATTAAAGATAACGAGAGTATGCTTAATGCCGCTCAAAACATATTTAATAAAGGCTGCAAGCAGATTTTCATTACACTTGGAAAGGAGGGTGTTTTTTATTTTGATGGTAAGGACTATGGGCATTATTTACATCAAGGGGTCAATATAAAAAGTGCCAACGGAGCGGGAGATGCGTTCACCGCTGGAGTTGTTTATGGTTTTTTAAATCTTACAAGCATAGAAGAGACGGCACAGTTTGCTTCTGCTGCCGCGGTAATAGCTTTACAAAGTAAAAATACGATAAGTGACAGATTATCGGAGCATAATATTAAATTACTATTAAAGGATGAAGTCTAATGAAATTTAGTGACTATCTTGATATTCACCCAGATGTTGAAGAGGCTATTAAAAATGGAGAGCCAATTGTTGCACTTGAATCGACTATTATTTCTCATGGAATGCCTCACCCTAAGAATATTGAAACAGCCTTAATGGTTGAAGAGACAGTGCGCTCTAATAAAGCCGTGCCAGCAACGATTGCTATTATTAATGGCAGGTTAAAGGTAGGCCTTACTCATGAAGAGATAGAGTATTTAGCGACCAATGATGAAGTTAGAAAGGTTTCACGAAGAGATCTAGCAATCACAGTCACTCAAAAGCAATCTGGCTCAACGACCGTTGCCGCGACAATGATCATCGCAAGCCTTGCGGAAATAGCTATATTTGCCACTGGAGGGATTGGAGGTGTTCACAGGGGCGCTGAAAAAACATTAGACATATCAGCTGATCTTGAAGAGCTTGCTAACACGAATGTTTGTGTCGTTTGTGCTGGCGCTAAAGCAATACTTGATATCGGACTGACGCTTGAGTACCTGGAAACGAAAGGCGTTCCTGTTATTGGATATAAAACGTCTGAATTGCCTGCCTTTTACTCATCAGAGTCTGGCTTTGATGTTGATTACAAGATTGATTCAGCCCTTGAGATTGCTGAAATATTAAAGACTAAATGGAGCTTAGGTGTTGGAGGTGGGGTGCTCGTTACTAATCCAATTCCAGTTGCCTTTGAGCTTGAATCAAGCATTATGAATGAAGCTATTAATCAAGCTATTACTGAGGCAGATCAAGAACATATAACTGGAAAGGAGATAACACCCTATTTATTGTCTAAGGTCAATGAAATAACTGAAGGTAAGAGTTTGGATGCCAATATCAAATTAATCCAAAATAATGCTGATTTAGCGGCCAAGATAGCGATTCATTACTCGAAACAAGATTAGTTACTTTTCTCTAACGAAAAAATTAAACATCAATATAAGGCCAATCACGAAAAGGATTAGTAGTATCAATATGCCTTGGTCTGATTTAACGTAATGATTAACAAATAATTGTGTTTTTGTTTGTAAATTTGACTCATCAGAGCTACTGCCTTTAGCTATTTCTGAAGTAATAGGTTCTTGTGAGGTGAGTTTGGTTTGTATGAGTTCTTCAATTTCTTTCTGACCTTTTAGAATAACCTCATCTTGAATGATGACGTCGTCTTCTTGCAAAAAGCGAGGCGTCTCATCATCTTCAATGATTTGTTCAGTATTCAGCGAATTAAGGGGTAGTTGTTGATCCCTGTCATCACTTCCAGCATGAATGATTGAAGCAAAAGTTAAGCTGAAAAATAAAACTATAATGACTTTTTTCATATGACACCCAATGATATACCTTTGGAATAAATTTATAAGAAAAAATCACAATTATTTAGATTACATTTGACAAGGTTCTGATAATATATATTATTTAAAGTAAAAGGAGAATGAAATGTCTACCTACGAATGTGATAACTGCGGTATGTCAGTTAATGCGACTTGTGCTAAGTGTGACGAGCCATTAGTGGACGACTCACTAAAGCTTGATGATGGAAGTGAAGTTCAAATTTCTAAATGTCCAAATGGCCACGGTAAAATCAAGTCACCAATGTGTTGTGGAAACGACATGAACTGCGCTATTTAAGTTACAAAAAAATACATGAATAATTTTCTTTCTGCTGAGCAGATTAGCCAGTTTAAAGATGACGGTGCAACCCTAATAAAGGGTAAGTTTGATAGAAAGTGGTTAGAAAAACTAAGAGAGGGGATCTCTAAAGACATACAAAACCCCAGTCCTCGATTTGTAAGACACACCAAGGATGATGTTGCTCCAGGTTACTACGAAGATTTTTGGACCTGGGATCTTTTTGATGAGTTTAAGGACTTTATTCATAACTCACCTGCAGCCAAAATTGCCTCAGAACTCTTGGATGCAAATCAAATCAATTTAGTGATGGATAACTGGTTTCTTAGAGAGGCAGGATCTAAATCAGGGGCGCCATTTCATCATGATATTTCATACTTTGACTTTGAAGGCTCGATGTGTGTTTTATGGCTTCCTTTGGAGCCAGTCCCGAAAGAGGAGACAATTGCATGGATTAAGGGCTCCCACCTTTGGGATAAGCTCTATATTCGCACTCGGTTTCAAGAAGGACATCCTGATGACGGAAAGGCTGGGATAGTGAATGGAAAAAGCTATGATATTACCCCTGATATTCTTAACAATAAGGAGAATTATGACTTTCTTCAGTGGGACTTAGAAGTTGGTGATTGTGTTTTTTTTGATATCCGAACTCTGCACGGAAGCTTAAGCCAGTCTATACCAAAGAGTACTATTCATAGATATACACTAAGAATGGCTAAAGAAGGCTCTAAGATTGAGTATCGAGGGGATTGGGCCCAAGCTGAAAGGGCAATAATGGAGACTAATGGCTATAGAAATGGAGACGATTTATCTGGAAAAATGTTTCCAACATTGTATCAAAGGATTTTATGATGAATGACCTGGGGTTGACTGTTTTCGATTTAAAAAATCTCAAGGGAAAAAGAACTGTTAAATTTGTTCAAGTGCATACATTGGATCAAGCCATCGCAGCTAAAGAGTTTATGGCTCTAGAATATTTTGAAAACCTTATTCTATTAAACTGAAATTTATTGAATAAGTATTCAATAGGCACATAGTCTTCAGCTTTAATTTCAACTACAATATCCGGGTCATATGCTTTGAAAATACCTCTTCCCCTTGAATTGAGCTGCAAATACTCAATCTTTCTGTCGATGGTCATTCTAACATTGTGAATTTTGAAATAATCTCTATGATATGTAACTCTAACTTTTGGATTGCAGATGCCATAATCTTCATCTATAAATCCTTTGGTTATATACTTATTTATATCAAATTTTTCTTGAGATGTTTTATATCTTCCTTCAACTGCAGAAGTTTTAACCTCCAACCTGCTGTTACTAGCATTATGAGAATCTCTTGAGTAACTTCTTATTCTTACTTTTTTTCTTGGACTACAACCTTCCTCAGAATCTTTGTGCATTTGCATGTTTTCATTATCAAAGTACGTTGAAGACACAACTCTTGAATCATAAAGCTTGAAGCCATCATTATCATATATCCAGCTCATTATATTAATCAGCTGACTCTTATGAATATTTAATTTTTCTTCTTTTCTGAAACTCATTATATAAACTCAACTAACGACCCTATTTCTTGAACAATTTGATTTGACTGGCAATTATGATCTTTCACTGTTAATTTTCCTCCCCAAAATTCTTGTTTCTTATTGTAGGCAGTAAAGCATATCAAGGTATCTTCAATATCTACATCACTAACAAAAACTTCAGAAGAATCTTTTGAAGCTATCCCTGTAATTGAATTCTTAATACTTACTGAATTAATAATAAGTTTAGATTTTTCGCCAACTGAAATAGCCTTTTCTTTACAGTTTTCCAAAAATGAAGAATTTATTTGGTAATCTCCAAAAGAAAAATCAACACAATCATTTCCAGCATTTTTAACAGTAATTTTATTAAGTAGTAACTTTGAGAAGTCTATGTCAATTGCATCACTTTTGGCATTATTAACATTGATACTATTAACATTTCCATTCACTCTAACAAGATTAACACCATCCTCACAATAAGCGTTATTAATTTCAATATTGACATTATTAATTTTCATATCTATAAAAGTCAAGCAGCCTGTAATTAGATTCTGATCAAAGCGCTGTTTTGATAAATTACCTCCAATCATTCCATTAAAAACAATACTCCAATCATTGAGCATGCCATTCTTAATTAGGATACGATCATCAAGATGTTTTTGAGTCAATTGAATTGTCTTTTCTGTTTTATTAACTATCACATCTGAAGATCCATACACAATCAAATGGGAGCCATTTTCAAGTTCTACTTCTTGAATATTTTTAGGTTTAAAGTCCTTCATGCCAGAAATATATTCTTGTTTATTACCTATAAAAACATATGAATTTTGACTTTCATCTATGTATCTTCCTTCAAGTAATGAAGCATACTCTATAATTGAAATTTTATTAATAACACATGATGAAAGAAGTAAATCGCATACTTCAATAAAAGAATTATTATGAGTTGAGAAAACTAGCTTTTTGTTATCAGCCTGTTGTTTCAAGTCCATGTCGGTTGAAAAATAGGCCACATAGTTATTTTTATGTTGTAGATTGATGTTGCGAGGATCTATCATTGTTCTAATATTTGCTGATACGGTCTCGAGAATAAGATTGACTTCCTCTAAGCTATAATTTAAGCCAAGTTTAATTAATTTAGAATGAAAGTCATTCTGATTAAGTTTTGATATAGCATCAAAGGCAAATGACGAGCCCATTACTTCTTCTTTGTTCACCTTATCACCATAGTACATAAATCTCATATTGCGTCTTGTCATTCTTGTGATAAATGAATTTCCATCATAATAGATAGGCTTAAAAGCTTTATACATTGGATCATAATAGAAAGTTCTATTATGAGGTCGTAGAGCATGAGAAGCCCCTATTGCAACTAGAATAGTATGAAAAGCAGAGTATTTATCGACTGATATTTCGTCATATGAAGGAATTTTGCCAAAGAATCTATCATTACGATTTTGATATATATATTTTCTGAATAAATATTCTAAGTACCCTCTATTAAGTTCTGATAAGGCAACTTTAGAAATTTTGAGACTTGTAGATCCTTTTTCTGTCCAAGCGTTATTCTTAATTCGAGCTAAACCAAATTTATCTCCAGTAGCAGAAAGATCATTAGCAAATAAAAACCTTTCGTCACCTTCTAGAATTGGCGCTTCTCTTAAATTATTTGATTCAATAAATTCTTTTGTAATTTTTTCTTGAAATAAAAATGTTGTCTCTTGACCATTGAAAGATGCTGGAACGATGTAAGTCAAAGGAGCAAGAAATCCTAACTCCCTAAGAAGGGCAGTTGAGAATACTTCATTATCACCCCTCTTTGTTTTTGGAATAAATAGTTTGAACTTAATGACTGAATTTATATTGCCATCTATTAATTTAACATCAAGACTCGAAATTGTTGATGTTCCACTGAGATGATCTTTATGGTCGCCACTTATTCTTACCTCTGAAGGGAATAAACACTTTAAATCATTTTGAAATTCAACTTGGATATTTGCAGAGAATTTTTTTTTATATTTATCTAAAATATCTCTATTAGTTTTGTCCTGAAGAGCTTTAATATAGTTCTTAACCCATTTCTTACTTTTTGGAATTGATACATCAATATATGAAATTTTTTCAGCACTTAGGAACTTATCAATATTTTCAGAGTTGCATGCAAGAGTTTTTGAAAAGGCGTTTGTTGAAAAGCAAGTAATTAGTGTTAATATAAATATACCAAGTACTTTTGGACTTTCTTTCATAAGTTAAACTTATTTAACAGAACTTAACATCAATATTTGTAACACCCTTGTAATCATTGGCCTCTTGACGAATCTGTTCAATATCAATTCTAGATTTAGAAGCAAGTCTATAGTGAAAATCATTTGATTTTTTATCTGAAATGTACTGTAATAAAAGCTTATTACCGAGCAACTGCTCAATCTCTTGATTGGCCTGAATTTCTATTATATTGTTTGAATTTCCCTCTTCAAATGAAAAAGAAAAAATATGAAAATTAAATTTCTTCGCAAAAATTTCAACAAAATAAGAAGCAAGAATGGTGACATTGATAACTACAGCCAACAACAATCCAAAGGCCATATTTACGGACATACTTATTCCAATAGTAATCAGTGCAAAAAACATAACTAATTCAAAAGGATTTTTTACAGGATTTCTAAAGCGAACAATTGATAAGGCTCCAATCATACCAAGAGACAAGGCTATATTGCCTGTAATAACCTTTGTTATAACAAAGGTTATAACTGGGAGCAGTGTGTATGACATTGTATGGTGATATGTTGATGCCCATTTTTGCTTGACTAAAGAAAGCATTACTCTTATTGACAAACCTGACAGCATTGCAAATAAAACAGAAAATAGTAAAGCTTGATTTGTAGTGATATATTCAATCATATTAAGAAAAAAGTTGTCTAAATAATTGTATTTTATAGGAATCTTTTTAACAAATTTTTTTAATCAATTTAAAGTGTTTACTAAAGTATATATTTACACTCTAAAGTAAATATTTAATTATGTTAAATTGCTTTTAGTGCTTTAATCAAATTAGAAACGTCTTCATGTGAATTGTAATGTACCATGCTGGTTCTTACAACGCCATCATCCGCATCAATGCCGAGCGCCTTTAAGCAACGCCAAGCATAAAAGTTATCATTTCTAGTTGCTATTCCATTTTTTACAAGAGCACTGCTAAGGTCTTTAGATGACTTGTTATTCATTGTAAAGGCAATCGTTGGAGCTCTATCTTTATTGCTTATCGTCTTCTTTCCAATGACTCTAATATCACTCCTAGAGCTCAAATACTCAAGGAGTGGATTAGCTATTTCTTTTTCGTGATTTGATATTAGATCATTAACTTTTTGAATTTTGTCTCTGACTGAGCTATCTTCTTCAGGAAAGTGGTGATCAAATAAGTTAATAAAGTACTCATAAACACCTACTAAACAAGATAATTCCTCATGATTTGGACCACCAGGATTAAGAGTATAAGGAATATCACCCTCTAAAAATTCATGGTTTTGATTGGGAAGCTTTTTAAGAATCTCTTTTTTTCCATAAAGAAGCCCTAAATGAGGACCATAAGTCTTGTAAAGACTAAATGCGTAAAAATCGACTCCTAGGTCTTTTACATTGGGGAATCCATGAGGTGCATAAGAGACCCCGTCACCAATGATATAAGCGCCATACTCATGAACCAGTTTAGCAATGGATTTAAGATCGTTTATAGAGCCAACAATGTTAGAGCAGTGGGTGACCGCAACAATGCTAGTTTTTTCTGATAATAGAGCTTTTAAATCATCAATTTCAAGTTCTGCAGTATCGCTATTGATTTGCCATTCTTTGACAACCATACCATGATCGGCAAGCCTTCTCCAAGCGCCAATATTTGCTTCATGATCTTGATTGGTAACGATGACCTCGTCGCCAGGTTTTAATAGACTTTTAATGGCATTTGACAAGACATACATATTCATTGTTGTGGAGCCGCCGATAATGATTTCATCATTGTCAGCATTGATCATTTCAGCAAAGAAACTGGTTGCCTTGTCCATGTTGTCTCCAGCTATCGCAGAGGTGTCAAATTCGGCATAAGGCTGAACTTTGGTTGAAGTCATAAAATGATTTAAACGCTCAATGACAGTTGATGGGACGTAACTGCCACCAGCATTCTCAAAGAAAGACCACTTAGCACTTAACGGATCTTCAAAAGCTGGAAATTGAGCTCTCACGTAATCAATGTCAAGTTTTGGCATGATTTCTCCTTAAATATATTGGCTTAGTTTTTGTAGTCAGGCTCTTCTCTATCTAATATTCTCTTGAGCGCATCAAAGTGCATTTCAGAGGCATCAAAATCTTGCCATTGCTGTGCAGTCTTCTTGGCCACTTTGTGGCTCACCTCATGAATCTTTTGACCCGTTTGATAAGCGCCTATTAGAGTCTGGCAAGATCTCTCAAAATAATACAGCTCATCAAATGCGCTCGCAACCGTTTTGGCAGCAGTCAAAACGCCATGATTACCCATTAATAACACTGGGTTATCACCTAGAAGGGTGCTTAATCGCTCAGCTTCCTTACCTAGTCCCATTCCGCTAAAATCTCTATCGATCGAAACTCTCTCATAAAAACGCATTGTGTTTTGATCAATAGGTTTCATTTCTTTGTCATCAAGGGAGGATAAGATGGTGGCATATTTTGGATGCACATGAAGAATACAGCGCGCTTGAGGATTATTTCGATGCAACGCGCTATGAATAGCCCAAGCAGTTGGGTCCGGCGCATTAGGCTGATTCATGGTGTTTTTGTCATTCGCATCAATCAATATCAGATCACTTGCAGAGATTTCTGAGAAATGCATGCCAATAGGGTTTAAGAGAAACTGTGACCCACTCTCATTAACCGCCAAACTAAAGTGATTGGCAACTGCCTCATGCATATTGAGTCTTACAGCCCACCTAAAAGCAGCAGCAAGATCTTCACGTTCTTGGTTAAACTGGGTATTCATATGCGTTAAGTTTAACCTCTTCAATTAATGAAGGCAAAACAAATGCAAGTCAGGCGTCTGGATTTCCGATTGTAGTCGTATAACTAAACATGTCGGCTCTTCCGGTTGTAATTCTAAATTCTACTAAACCTTTATCTTTTGCGTAGGAATGACGATTTAAGATAACAACAGGATCACCCTTATTGATATGAAGTTTTTCAGCAATCTCAGCATTCGTGATACCTGCTGTTAGAACCTCCTGCGAAGAGGTGATCTGGGTATTGAACTGTTTAAGGATAACCGCATATAAAAGGTCGGGTATATGAATTGAAGAGTCTTGTAAGCCCTCGACAACCTCAGCAACCCACCATGATTTTTCAACAATTATGGGGCTTTTTTTATCGATATAGCCTAGTCTCTCAAGATAAATAACATCATCACCTTGATTAATTCCTAGTTGAAAGGCAATATCCGCAGAAGCTTTCTCTTTAAGCCTAATGGGTGTTGTTTTGTAAATACGAATAGAGGATCCATCCTGTTTTCCATAGCTAAAGAAATTGAATATACTGTTATCAAAGCCATGGTCAGAAACATAAGTTCCTTTTCCGTGGTGTCTATAGAGAATTTTTTTGTACTCCAGCTTATCAATCGCTTTTCTAACCGTTCCAATGCTGACATTAAGCTGCTTAGAGAGTTGAGATTCAGAAGGAATTAGATCACCAATAATTAGATCACCATTATTGATTTTATTATTAATGAAGTCGATTACTTTTTGATAGAGTTTTTGTGACATAAATCTTCTCTAGTTAATTAATTGGCATTTATTTTAAATAATATTATTGTTCAATTTTTATTGATTTAATAAGCAATTAGAATATTTATCTCTCATTTTTTTCTGAGAGGGTAATTTTTTTTATTGACAATTAAATACCGTAAGTGTAGCATGCTTTACTCATATATATGAGTTTTTGTATTCATATGTATGAATTATTATGTGTGATTAGAGGACACAATGGAATTTTTGAATTACTTTGATAATGTATTTACTGTTTATCATATCGCGTTACTCGTAGGCGGAACGTTTGCAGGCATTATTCTAGGTGCGCTTCCAGGATTAAGTCCTACAATGTCAGTTGCTCTTCTGATCCCTTTTACTTTCCATATGAGGCCTGAAAGTGGCCTAATACTGCTAGGTGCCATGTATACGGCAACTGTTGCTGGAGGTGCAATAAGCGCGATACTTGTAAATGTTCCTGGCGCTCCAGCCAATATTGCAACGGCCTTGGATGGTCATAAAATGGCGCAGAATGGTAAAGCTAAAGATGCACTTCACTACTGTTTCATGAGCTCGTTTGTAGGCGGTATATTTGGCGTTTTAATTCTTATATTCTTTACCCCACCTTTAGCAGCTTTGTCGCTTAAGTTTATGTCAACAGAGCTTTTCTGGGTTGCTATCTTAGGTATTACGATTATTGCTACTTTAGATGCAAAATCAGTTATTAAGGGCTTGATGTCAGGTTTATTTGGGTTGATGCTAGCAACCATTGGTGAACACCCGACGAGTGCTATGGAACGATTCGTATTTACGGACCACTTGGAAGGCGGCGTTCATATCGTTGTTGGACTGATTGGTTTATTCGCTATGCCACAAGTTTGGAATCTTTTAGAGAATTTTTATGGCAAAAAAAATGAGGTTTTTTCAGCCACGGGTGATTCAACTCTTGTGCAGTCTTTCAAGCTTGTTTTGAGCAAAATCAAGGCTTTAACTGTAGGCTCTCTGATTGGCTCTATTATTGGCATCATTCCTGGAGCTGGTGGACAAATTGCAGGTATTGTTGCCTACGACCAATCTAAAAAAATTAGTTCCAATAGATCTAACTATGGAAAAGGTGAACCTGAGGCAATTATTGCCGCTGAGAGTGCTAATAATTCAATGGTTGGACCTTCACTGATTCCACTCCTTACATTAAGTATCCCAGGAAGCCCTACAGCTGCTGTTTTATTAGGTGGTTTGTTGATTCACGGCATCTTTCCTGGCCACGATATCTTTACTAAGAATACTGAAGTTGTATGGACTTTTATCGATTCTCTAATCATTGCACAGATTTTTATGTTAATTATTGGACTGTTTTTAAGTCGTCACAGTAAGTGGATTATGAAGGTGCCAGATAATTATATGGCTGTTGGCATATTATTACTCGCTGTTTTTGGTACCTATAGCATTCAAAATGATTATTCGGACGTCTTAATCATGTTTACTCTAGGTACTTTAATGTACTTTGGAAGTAAGGCTGGATTCAGTCCAGTTCCGGTTGTTCTGGGTTTAATTTTAGGAACGATGACCGAAGAGAAGTTTCTCCTAGGTAATATGATTGGAAATGCCAAAGGCAGCTCATTCCAACACTTCACCTCTGGAACAATCAATATTGTATTGATCACTCTTTGTTTTGTCTCTATCGCCTATGGCATCTATTCGAGCCGAAAATCTTAATAGAATTTATTTATGAATAAACAAATTAAAATTTCTACTGTCATCGTCACTTTGATTAGTGCGTTTCTGGTTTATGCCTCATTCGTTTTAGGAAACTTAGAAGACTACCTATTTCCAAGGTTGATTTCAGTATTGATTGCTTTGTTATCTTTAATGCTATGGTTTGAAAAAGGCGAAGCAGACAAATCAACTAACTTTAAAGATTTAATGCCTGGCATTGCCATTGCTACAGCATTTATCTTATTACTAAAAATACTAGGCTTTTATTTGGCCTCAATGATCGTATTCTTTACGCTTGTGATGTATTACAGCAAGCCTATAGAATCAAAAGACTTTTGGCGTGTCTTACTCACAAAATTGGGTGTTACCATCGTGTTCACTCTCACATTGTATGGGTTATTCACACTACTTTTACAGGTTCGCACACCAGAAGGTTTGTTTTAATAATAAAAAAGGAGAAGTAATGAAAATTGTAAATATAACAAAAGTAGCCTTGTTGGCAATAGCATCTTTGATGTTAATGCCTGTTCAGGCTGACTATCCTGATAAGCCAATTGGCGTCATGGTAGCGTACGGTCCTGGTGGAGCAACAGATTTCCAAGCTAGGATTGCAACTCTAGCATCAGGTAAAGAAGCACTTATCGGTCAACCAATCTATATTCTTAACAAGCCAGGTGCTGGTGGAAGAAAAGGTTGGAACTGGTTCGCTAGTGAAGCTTCACAAGATGGCTATATGTTAGGCGCGTATAACGTTCCTCACTTTATCGCTCAGTCTATTGTATTTGATACAAAATACAACATCAACAACCTAGAGCCACTAGGAAATTGGGGTGCAGATCCAGCAGTATTAATTGTTGGTAAAGACAGTCCATTTAATACAGTAGGGGAGTTGCTTGCTCATGCAGAAGCTAATCCAGGTGCTGTGACGATTAGTGGTGCTGGAAAGTTTGTTGGACACCATATTGCTTTCTTGCAGTTTGCTAAAGCATCAGGTGCTAATTTAACTTACATTCCCGCTTCGGGCGGTGTAGATGCGCTAAGAATGGTTAAAGCTGGCGAAACTGTTGCCGGATTTAATAACCTTTCTGACTCAGCAAGAAGTGCCGCAGATCTTAAAATCTTAGCGGTTGCTGACCTTACTAGACATGAATATTTGCCAGATGTTCCTACACTAATGGAAAGTGGTGTTGATGTTGATGATTCAAGTGTTAACTTCCGTGGTTTAATGGTTCCAGCAGGAACTCCACAAGATGTTATCGACTATCTAGCAAGTAAAGTGCCAGAGATGTTTGGTGAAAAGAAGACAGTAGGCAAAATGAAGGCTACAAACTCACCAGCGCGAATAATGACTAGACGTGAAGTTGTAAGTATGTGGAATGAAAGACAAACATATTTGACAGAACTTTTAGCTGGTCTTTAATAAATAATATTTATTGAAATTTAACCTTTACTAGGGAGTTTTTTAACTCCCTAGTAAAATTTTCAACGATATATAATGACTACCCAACAACCTACATTAATTGAACAGCTCGTTATAGACGCGAGAAAAGCTCAGGCAAGCATTAATAAATACTCCCAAGAACAAGTCGACGAATTGATTTTAGCTGTCGCGTGGGAGGTTATTCAGCCTAAAAATAATCAAGAACTCTCTGAGATGGCAGTTGAACAGACTGGTCTTGGAGATATAGAAGATAAAAAAAGAAAAAATCGACGCAAAACTTTAGGCCTCTTAAGAGACTTAAAAGATGTAAAAAGTGTGGGAATAATCAAAGATAATACAAAAAATGGCATCATTGAAATTGCAAGACCAATAGGTGTTATTGGCGCTGTGGTACCCTCAACTAATCCTATTGCAACTCCATTGAATAAAGTTATTAACGCTTTAAAGTGTAGAAATGCAATTATCCTAGCACCCTCACCAAAAGGTGCCCAGGTGTGCTCCCGAGTTGTAGAATTAATCCAACAAGCTCTAGTGCGTATTGGGGCCCCCAAGAACATTGTTCAGTCACTTCCTGAGCCGATCAGCAAAGAGGACACTAATGAACTTTCAAGGCTTGTCGATTTAATTGTTGCTACAGGTTCACAAAACAACATCCAAAGGGCGCTTCAAAGTGGAACGCCAACGCTCGGCGTAGGCGTAGGAAATGTCCCATCCATTATTGACGAGACCGCAAATCTTGAGGAGGCGTCTCACAAAATTATGACTTCAAAAACTTTTGACAATGCAACCAGCTGCTCATCGGAAAATAGCATCATAATTGTTGAAAGTGTTTATGAGTCAATGATCCAATCATTAAAGAAAGAGGGTGGCTCCTTACTGAATAGTCAAGAGAAAGATATACTTAAAAAGAGTATGTGGAATGATAATGGCATTATAAATCGTGACATTATTGCAAAAAAATCTAATGAAATTGCATCGCTTGCTGGCCTTGGTGACAATCATCTAAATTCAAAATTTTTGATGGTTGAAGAACAAAATGTAGGCTCAGAGCATCCTTTTTCAATGGAGAAATTATCCCCCGTTCTAGCTGTTTATAAAGCCCAAAATTTTGATCATGCTGTTGAAGTTGCAACTGAAATTCTTAATAATCAAGGTAAAGGGCACTCTTGCAGCATACACAGTCAAAATCAAGACAATGTTCTCAGGCTCGGTCTAGAACTTCCCGTTTGCAGAATCATTGTTAACCAAGCACACTGCTTTGCTACGGGAGGAAACTTTGATAACGGACTTCCGTTTTCTTTGTCTATGGGGTGCGGAACATGGGGCAACAATGTTACAGATGAAAACTTGAATTATAAACATTATCTTAATATTACTAAAATAGTAAAAACCATTAAAGCTAATGAACCGTCTGAAGAAGATATTTTCTCTAATTATTGGAAGAAGTACTCTTTGGAGTATTCAACAATAACCGAACTTGTTGATCAATCTGCAGAGCTTACTCCTGATAAAAGCTATCTGGTTGATGCTGATTTAGATCTTCATGTAAGTTATCGTAAACTCCAAAAAGATGTCTTGAGTTTAGGAGCCTACTTTAAAGAAAACAACATTAGTGCGAATGACAAAGTTGGCTTTATGCTTGACAATGGTTATGCATCAACACTTTTGTTTCTTGGTGCCATGTACCATGGCGTGGTTATTGTTCCTTTAAATGTGCTTGCTGGATCAAAGCAGATTAAATACACCATTGATCACTCTGAATGCAAGCTCATCCTTGCTTCTGAGTTTTATATTGACAAGTTTAAAGATATTTTGGATGAGTCAGATGCAATAGTGGTTAAGTACAAGCAAATTGAAAATCTTATGATTTCAAACAAAGATACACTGGTCTCAAGTATGTCTATTACTCAACCTGACACTCCTGCTGTCTTAATTTATACTTCTGGAACAACGGGTGTTCCAAAAGGAGCTCTTTTATCTCATAAAAATGTTTTAGCTGGTGGCAGAAATACCGCTCTGGCACACGAAATTGTATCAAGTGATGTATCTTTATGCGTATTGCCACTTTATCACATTAATGCTGAAATGGTCTCGATTGCAAGTGCACTGGTGAGCAATAGTTGCGTTGTCACTATAGGCAGGTTTAGTGTCTCTAATTTTTGGCAACTGATTGAGAAATATCAGTGCACTTGGTTTAGTGTTGTGCCTACGATTATTAACTATCTACTTAATGATAACTTTGATGTTAAATCTCTAAAATTGAAAAACTTACGCTTTGGCCGCTCTGCCTCAGCCCCACTCTCACCAGAGGTTCATAAGAAATTTGAAAAAACTTTTGGCGTTAAAATTATTGAAACGATGGGTCTCACTGAAACAGCAGCTCAAATTCTTTCAAATCCACCCCATCAAGGTAAACATGGCTCTGCAGGAAAGGCATACGGAAATGAAGTCAGGCTCATTGATGATCATGGAAATTACCTACCCTACGGAAAGACTGGAGAGTTGGTAATCAAAGGTGAGAACGTTTTACTAGAATACTTTAAGAATGAGGAGGCGACTTCTGGCGCCTTCAATGATGACGGTTATTTTTTAACTGGTGACCTTGGATTAATGGATGAGGATGGCTTCTTTTTTATTACAGGTAGAAAGAAAGAGCTTATCATTAAAGGCGGTGAAAACATATCACCTAGAGAAATAGACGACACTCTCTACAAGCATAATGCCGTTTTGGAAGCGTGTACCTTTGGTATTGAAGATGATAACTATGGAGAAGAAATATCTGCCTGTGTCTTCTTAAAGGATAATCTCGTTGCTAATGAAAAGGAGCTCCTTGATTTGTGCAAGGCTGATCTAGGCGAATACAAAACACCAAGTCAAATTATTTTTGTTGATGAGCCTTTACCTAAAGGTCCCTCTGGAAAAATTCAAAGACTTAAAATAGCAAGTCAATATAGCAGAGCTTAAATTAGAATCTGGTTTAATCCCCAAGATATAAAAAAATAAACATTTTCGGGTAAACTATGTCTATCCTTAAAGAGACGCATTTATGGCATTACTTGACGATTTAGCCAGCAAGGCTAAAACCAAATATCCTCGAATTTTATTACCCGAATGGACTGACTCCAGAATCACTGAAGCAGCTAAGTCGATTAAAGATCAAAAAATAGCTCAAATTGTTCTTTTTGATGAAGATACTGCATCTTCTTTGGGTGTTGAGTCAATCAACCCAAAAAACGAAGATTTGAAGGCCGAATATGCGCAAACATTATTTGAGCTGAGAAAACATAAAGGTGTCACATTTGAATTAGCTTTAGAGATGCTATCAAATTCAAGCGTCTTTGCTATGGTGGCTCTGCAAAGAGGGGATGTTGATGGGGTTGTTACTGGGGCTATAACCCCGAGCCAGGAGGTTCTTAGCAACGCACTAAGAATTGTTGGGGTTGCTGAGGGAAGTAGACTTGTTTCAAGCTTATTTTTAATGGTTTTTGATGATGATCATAAGCGGTATGGCGAAAACTTAATTTTTTCCGACTGTGCGATGAATATCAGTCCAAATTCTGAAGAGTTAGCTGAGATTGCTCAAAGCGCCTATGAAACTGCCGATTCCTTTCTATCTGAGAGTCCTAATCTTGCAATGCTCTCGTTTTCTACCAATCAGAGCGCTAATCACGCTGAGGTTGACAAAGTAAGAGTGGCCACTGAGCTTCTTAAATCTAAACTTCCAGATGTCAATATTATTGGCAATGTTCAGTTGGATGCAGCTTTAGATGCTAACGTATTACAAATTAAAGATCCAGATTCGTCTTTTTTGCCGCCAGCAAATGTCTTTATCTTTCCTAATCTGGATGCAGGCAATATCGGATATAAATTGGTTCAACGGTTCTCAGGTGCTAGAGCGATTGGTCCTATTCTTCAAGGACTCTCGAAGCCAGTCAATGATTTATCAAGAGGTTGCAGCGTCGATGAAATAATAAATACGGTGGTTGTTACCGCGAATCAGTGTAAGTAACTCTACATTCCTACGTAGTTTGGGCCGCCTCCACCTTCAGGTGGCATCCAGTTAATGTTTTGAGATGGGTCTTTTATGTCACAAGTTTTGCAATGAAGACAGTTTTGCGCGTTGATTTGAAAATAGTCCTCACCTTCTTTATCGATAATCTCATAAACGCCAGCAGGACAGTACCTTTGAGCAGGTTCATCAAAGAGCTCTTTGTTGCGAGCCAACGGAATAGAAGGGTCAGTTAATTTAAGGTGAACGGGCTGATCTTCCTCATGATTTGTCCCTGACAGAAATAGAGATGAGGTAATATCAAAGCTTAAAATATTGTCTGGGGCAGGGTACACTTTTGAGTAGAGCGGATTATTTAGGTTTAGGGAGTCACAATCTTTTTGCTCATCCTTGATAGTAATTGGCAATGTATTTCTAAAGATGTTCGACTCTATAAAGTTATAGGCAGCGCCTAAATAAAAGCCAAACTTGTGCATAGCTGCACTGAAGTTGCGTGACTTAAATAGCTCTTTATATAGTGAGCTACTTTTAAATAAATCATCGAATTCACAAAATTCTTCTGAAAGGATTTTATGAATATATTCTGCAGCTAAAATGCCAGACTGAAGAGCGCAATGACTTCCCTTAATCTTGCTTGGGTTAAGGGTTCCAGCATCACAACCAATAATCATTCCGCCATTAAAATCCATCTTAACAAGCGAATTAATTCCGCCTTTAGTGATTGCCCTGGCGCCGTACGAAACACGCTTACCGGAGTCTAAAAACTGTGCAATCTTAGGGTGCTTTTTAAACTGTTGAAATTCTTGGAAAGGGCTATGACTGGGATTGGTATAGTTAAGATCAACAATCAGACCAACAGCAATACGTTTGTTGTCAAAATGGTAAAGAAAACCGCCGCCTGTTGTCCCTTCATTCAGAGGCCATCCCATCGTATGGACAACATCTCCAGGACTATGCATGTCGTTATCAACCTCCCATACCTCTTTAAATCCGATGGCAAAGTGTTGCGGCGTTTTGCCTTCATCAAGGTTAAATTCTTTAATAAGCTGTTTACCTAGGTGTCCTCTTGCTCCTTCAGCAAAAATTGTTTGTTTTGCGAGGATATCCATTCCAGGCGTGTAGGTTCCTTTTTGATTGCCTTCTTTGTCAATCCCCATATCGCCAGTCGAAATACCAATAACTCTCCCGCTTTCATCTTTAATGTAGCTTTGTGCAGGAAAACCAGGGAAGATATCTACACCAAGCTCCATCGCTTTCTCAGCAATCCACTGGCAGAGCTCGCCTAGTGAGATAATATAGTTGCCCTTGTTATGAAGACTCTTTGGCATTAACCAAGAGGGCACTTTAATGCTCTTGTTTTCTCCCGCTAGCCAGAACAGGTCATCTTTGGCGACTGGAGTTTTGAGTGTCGGGCAATCTTTCGCATCTTCAGGAAATAAATCAAAGAGGGTTTTGGGTTCGAATACTGCACCAGAAAGGATATGAGAGCCAATTTCAGAGCCTTTTTCGAGTAGGCATACTGAGAGGTTTGGATTGAGCTGTTTAAGTTTACAAGCAGAAGCAAGTCCCGATGGACCACCACCCACTATCACTACATCATATTCAATCGATTCTCTATCCATTGACTACTATTTTATACCTGATAAGCATTCAATTCATTGAGCGCATCAAATAAATCTACCTGCCAGACTAAATCCGCCATTCTTGACATTGGTGCATCTGGATCGTTATTAATAACGACAATGACTTGAGAGTCTTTCATACCGGCTAGATGCTGTATTGCACCCGAAATACCGACAGCAAGATAAAGCTGTGGCGCAACAACTTTTCCGGTTTGGCCAACTTGGTAATCATTAGAAATGAATCCTGCATCTACTGCGGCCCTTGAAGCGCCAACAGCCGCATCTAATTTATCAGCGAGTTGCTCAATTAATGCAAAGTTATCTTTAGATCCTAGTCCTCTTCCGCCAGAGACAATACGATCGGCTGTTGTAAGCTCTGGACGCTCTGATTGAGATTCTTGAAGAGAGACAAATGAAGAGTTAGCACTCGGTATTGAAGGAGACAAAGATTCGACCGCTGCAGATCCGCCATCACCGCCATGTTCAAAAGCAGTTGCTCTGACCGTCATTACAATAGTCTCATCTGAAGTTTCTACCGTTGCCATAACATTACCTGCATACAAAGGGCGAACAAATGTGTTATGTGATTTAATCTCACAGACATCTGAGATAGGCTGAACGTCGAGAAGGGCGCCAACACGAGGCAAAATATTTTTACTGTAAGTAGACGAGCCTGAAACCAAAAATTTGTAATCAGACATGACGTCTGCAATTAATTTGCTTGCGACTTCAACACTTGCGTGTTCAAGAGAATCATCAACAATCATTTTGACAGTATTAATTCCGTTAATTGCAGCAACCGAAGATGCGTTAGTAGAGTCACTAGTAAGAACGAGCGCATCAACATTATCAGAAAGTTGAGAGGCAGCAGTTAAAGCAGCTCTACTATTTGCGCTAACTTCTGAGCCGTTTAGTTCGATTAATATGAGTGCTGACATTATAGAACTCCCATTTGGTTTAACTCGGTAAAGAGCTCTTCAGCAGAACTAATCTGCTTAGAGGCTCTATCTTTAGTGCCTGATTCTTCAACACTGACAACCTTAATGCGTGGTGAAGTATCAATTCCAAGGCTTGACAATTCAATCGTCTCTAAAGGCTTAGATCTAGCCTTCATGATGTTTGGAAGTGACGCATATCTTGGCTCATTAAGTCTAAGATCAACGGTAACAATGGCAGGTAGATTAAGTTTTCTAGTTTCGATTCCTGAGTCTATTTCACGGCAAACTTCAACACTACTCGAATCTCCACTTAAATCAAATTTAGAAATAAAGGTGCCGAGCGAGTAATCCAATAGGCCAGATAATATTTGCCCAGTTTGGTTGTTGTCATTATCAACAGCTTGCTTACCCATAATGATGAGTTCCGCTTCCTCGCGCTTAATAATGTTGGCAAGAATCTTACCGACATGTAGAGGCTGCAAATCAAGCTCTGAGTCAGTCTTAATGAATATAGCTCGGTCAACGCCCATTGCTAGAGCAGTTCTAAGTGTATCAACAGTTTTATCTGTACCAATACTGACTGCAATCGTCTCTGTGGCAGAGCCACTTTCTTTTAAAGTTAATGCCTCCTCAACTGCAATCTCACAAAACGGATTCATAGCCATTTTTGCATTCGTTAGATCAACCTGTTGAGTTTGTTTGTTAACTCGAGCCTGCGTATAAGGGTCGAGAACTCGTTTGACTGGAATAATTATTTTCATATTAGATTAAAAAATTCATTAAAAACGCGCGAATAATACCATATATATTAAATTTGTCTATAAGTATAAATCACAATTTTTTTTGTGTAAGAGGCATGTCCTGCAATGATCTTTCAGTATCAACTATTTGACACTGAGTGGAAATCTTAATCTTGCTTCAGCGCCTTGCTGAATAAAGCGATTCTGAAGGCTAACCTCTCCGCCATGAAGCTTCATGATCTTTCTAACAAATCTCAACCCCAGACCATTACCCCTTGTGCCAGTATCTGGCCTGGTGACTGAGAAGAATCTTGTAAAGAGCTTATTAATGACTTGAGGCGGTATTCCGGGTCCATCATCAAGAACAATGATTGAGATTGCACTATTTGTCTGAGAGGCTTTCATGGTAATTTTTCCTGAAGCAGGACTGAAGTCTAAAGCGTTATTAACAATATTTCCAATCGCCTGTTCAAGAAGTATTTTTTCTCCATTTAGTGTTGCATTGCTGCTAATCTGAATATCTATATTGAGATCCTTATCTAAAATAGTTTTAACGCGACTTGGCGCATTTAAAACAGTATTTACAGCCTCTTTAATATTCAATATTTCAACGTTTTTAAGCGCTTCACGTCTCTCAATTCTTGATAATTCAAGCAGTCTGTTGACAAGAACATCCATATGTCTGTTCGATTCAAGAATGTTCTCTACAAAGCGCTTCCTTTGTTTATCGCTCATCGGAGTCAAAAGATTTTCTGCGGTCAGCTGAATGCCAGTTATAGGCGTTCTGAGCTCGTGCGCGAGCGTGTCTATATACTGCTCAACATCATCCTTAAGTTCAACGTCTGCTCTTGCATCTCTAATGGTTCTTGCAAGCTTATTAAACTGATTGTTGAGATCAGGCATTAAAACATCTTCACCGCCAAAAAGGTTGGATGTATATTTTTGAATGCGATTAATATTTCTAGATATTCGGTAGCTCCCTAAAAACCCAAATAGTAAGGAAATAACAAAGATATAAAAAATAAATCTTAAAAGATAACTCTCTCCCATCAAATCAATCAAGGGGGCAACAACAACAACTGTGCCAATGATCTCTCCATTGTTTCCGTAAATTGGATTAGAGGCATTTAAAAATCTAGACTTAAGGAAGTATTCAATCACCGCGCCCCTGGCCTTTTTTGATCCAGCTGCTTCTTTCATAACAACACTTGTTGAATCTGTAACACCGCTCAGTGCTGACTCAACCTCATTGGCATCACGCATGTCTTTACCTAGGGTCAGACCCCTTGAGTCAAGAACTAAAAGGCCGTCCTTATCGGTGACATAAATAGCAAGATTTTCAAGTTTTTGGGGACTATTTTTATCTATTGTATTTCTTTGAGAACGAAGATAATTAACAATCAACGTTTCAAAAGTTTCTAAATCAATTTCGCCATCTTTATTGTTTTGAGAGGCGACACGGCTCATTAAACTTGAGACCTCAACCAAGACAGATTTAGCGGACTCAAAGGTTGTTCTTTGAGCAAACAACCAGAGAAGGCTTGAACTTACAATAAAGTAAAGAAGAAAAAGTTTTGTACCAATGTTAAGCTTGAATCGCTTCATTCAATAAGACTATATCCAATGCCTCTATGAGTTTCAATGTATTCATTGTTTTCATCTAACTCGTGAAGACGTTTGCGTATTGATTTAATATGTGTATTAATAGTCTTGATATCGGAGCCATGCGGTCTATCCCATATAATGCTCATTAGATACTCTCTTGAGTGGACTCTGTTAGGGTTTTTAACGAGATGGGAAAGTATTTTGAACTCAGCGGGAGTGAGCGTGAGATCCTGATCCACAAAAACAACTCTTTGCATGGCGTGATTGATACTAAACTTTGAATCACCACTTTTAATCTCTGGCTTAACCATTCTTAATTGTGCACGAACGTGAGCAACAACGAGCCTAGGACTTAATGGTTTAGTGACATATGCATTTGCACCTAAGCCTTCGAGACCTAAGACTTGATCTGACTCATCATCCCTAGCAGAGATAATAATGACAGGTAGATTGGATTTCTCACGAACCATTCTAAGTAAATCAAAGCCACTCATATCAGGCAGCCCAACATCAAGTAAAATTAAATCAACTTCATGATCTTTATGAAATTCAAGCGCATCTTTACCGTTATCGAACCATTTACAATTAAAAGAGTCTTTTTCTAAGATAAAACAGATACTTTCCGCGATAGTTTTATCATCCTCAACTATTAAGATTGTTTGCATCATTAAATAATTATTTGTTTAAGAAAGCCGCATTGTAAATCAAAACAGAACAAAAGAAAGAATCTTCATAAAGTCTTCACCAAAACTCCATATATAAAACATTTGACATTTCATATTAGAGCTTAATATGTGTACATTGTTTTTAGTTTATTAGAGATTTTTTGTAACTACAACCCCTTTAAGTTACAAATTAAATAAATCGTTAATAATTTATAGATATTGAATAGATTATACATACCATTTTGTGAGTCTCTCTAATAGCTAAAAACAATATTTAGATATTTATTTTTATGTGTAAGTTTTCAAAGAACCTCGAATAACTATGCCATTCCCTCTCCGTTTGGCACCAGAGGTACCCGCTTTAGTTGGCAGGTTACTCCTACCGGTCAACTAAAGTTTTTTTTCTTAATTAATAATAATTGATGCAAAAAAAAATACCTAAAAATTCGCTTACAAAATCTACAATTTCATATTGCAGAAGAAATAATATCAATGAAAAACAACTCGTCAAAGCTATGAATTGGTATCTTAGTGCCAAACAAAGCTCAAAGGACTTTACAAATAGTGATTCATTTATAAAGACTTGATTCGATTAATTTAGTATTATTCTGTAATGAAAAAATTATTTAAGCAGCTGATTGCTGCTATATTCATATTGCCTATTTCACTTGTATGCATAGCAGATATTGAAGTTGGTAGTAAAGCCCCAAATTTTATCCTGAGTGATCAAGACAATGTACAGCACCAGTTAAGTGATTATGAAGGGAGTTGGGTTATATTGTATTTCTACCCAAAAGACGACACACCTGGCTGCACTACTCAGGCCTGTGATTTAAGAGATGCAGTGAAAAGAATAATTGCAAGTAGGTCTAACGTTTTTGGTGTCAGTCTTGATAGTGTGGAGTCCCACAAACGTTTTGCTGATAAAAATAATCTACCATTTTCACTTCTCTCTGATGAGACTGGAATAGTTGCTAAAGCTTATGATTCCCTTAATAATTTTATGAGTTTTAAAAGCGCTAAACGTAATACGTATATTATTGATCCAGAAGGAAAAATTGCAAAGATTTATCTGTCTGTCAAGCCCAGCACTCACTCGCAAATGGTTCTCAATGACTTGAATCAACTTCAGAATTAATCTTTTTGTAATTTGTTACCAAATTCAGTTTAGTTATCCTACTCATTTTTTTGATAATTAATTCTCTTTTAAGGGCCTCGCTCCTTGAATTAACTTCCTCCTGATAGACTACTTTTAATGGCTTTCGAGATCTCGTATATTTGGCTCCACCAGGCAATTCACCCATATGCTGTTTAAGGCGATTTTCTATGTTATTGGTGATTCCGCAATAAAGTGTTTTATCGCCACATTCAAGGAGATAAACAATCCAAATTTTTGTAGTAATATCAATCATTAAAAACTTTTTACCATATTTATAAAATTCAATATTAAATTACACTATAATTCGCGTCTTTTTAATATTATTTGGTTCGATAAATATTATGTTATCAATTGTTATGCGCTCAATTTGGCCACTATTTTTAGGCATCCTATTTATTGGCCTTGGTAACGGATTACAAGGCACATTGAGCAGCTGGAGAGCTGACTATGAAGGGTTTTCAGTAATAACTACTGGACTTGTCATGTCTGGATACTTTATAGGTGCTTTTGTGAGCTCTATCATCTCACCCAATCAAATCAAGAAGACAGGGCAAATTCGTACCTATGCTGCTTATGCTTCGATTGCGTCAACTGCAATCTTAATACAGATATTATTTATCGAGCCGCCAGTATGGTTTATTGCTAGATTTCTCTCTGGTTTTTGTATTGCTGGAATTATGATTATCGTGGAAGGTTGGCTCAACTCTATTTCATCAAATGAAAATCGTGGCCAAATATTCTCAATCCATATGGGTGTAGTATGGGCCGGTTTAGCACTTGGACAAGGGTTATTTGCTGTCGATGATCCCTCAGGAGTAAATCTCTTTTTATTAGCATCTATCTTGCTTTCTGTTTCCTTAATTCCGATTCTCTTAACTGAAATTAAAGCGCCTGATGCAGAGATTCAAGAGTCACTAGGAATAAAAGCTTTATGGAAGGCCTCTCCAACTGGACTAATTACTATTGGTGTTTCAGGTTTAGCATCGGCAGGATTTTTTGGTGTTGGAACAATTTATGCAATCAAGGCGGGTCTAAATGTTTCTGAAACAGCATTGTTTATGACACTCTTTATTGGTTTTGGTGCTGTATCTCAATTACCGCTAGGGTGGTTGTCAGACAAAATTGATCGTCGTAAAGTGATATTGTTATGTTGTGTTATGGTCACAAGCATCTGTGTCTTATTATCAATTTTTGAATTTTCAAAAACTGTTTTCTTAATTCTAAATGGGCTTATTGGTGCAAGCACACTGCCATTGTATTCGCTTGGCGTTGCTCAGACGAATGACCGATTAAAGCCCAATCAAATGGTAAGTGCTAGTGGGACCATTGTATTGGTTTACAGTATTTTTGCTTCATTAGGCCCATTCTCGATGAGTTATTTCATCAATCTTTTTGATGATTCTGGATTCTTAATCTATCTCATGGGAGTACATTTATTAATTGCAGTTATTGTGTTTTCTATGATGTTTATCAGGGATGACGTTGATGAGTCAGACCAAGCAAACTTCCAAGTCATGACCCAAAGGCCAAGTGTTGTTGGAATGGAAGTTATCGCAGAGGAGGCCTTAGAGTCTCAGCTTGAGTCAGACTAGACGCTAGCAGGGTTCTCAAGATCGTGACCCAGATCTTTCAGGTCTTGGTATCTATCTCCAATTCTATGATGAGGCCTGCCTCCTAATGAGGCGCCAAGCGCTACCACAATTTCATCATCAGCTGGTGCGTCAGGTATAGATAGCTGGATCGTTAAATAATGAGATCGACGCCCTGCATCATTTTTATCCATTAGTGGAATTAGAATAGACGCATTAGCGCCTCCACGTGTATTGCAAAAAGACAGATAGGATTTAGCATCGACTGCTTCTCGATAAAAATTACCAAAGCGAAGGGTATGAATAATTCCAGATGCATGCTCAATTTCACCTTTAAGGCCGACAATTGCAGATTTACCATAACCTTCAACATTTTTACCTGAGCCTGCCTCTTTAATAATCATTGAAGTTAATTTCTCACCGAGTCCTGGAGCAACATCAAGAATGCCAGGCTTCAGATCTTCTATAAATTCCTCTCCATTTTGTAGATTAACCCATGGGTTTTTAATAACTGCAACCGCCGCTATAAGGGTTAGAGGGCTTGGAGCTTCTTTACTTCCTTCGATAAACGTTTTTTCAACGTGTAATAATGTTTTTCTTATTTGTGCGGGCATATGATCTCCATTGTGTCTAGTTTTCTATTCTGTATTTGTAGCTTTATTAAGGCCTCTCTGAAAAACAACAATTAAAGCACCAGTCTCAGAAAATGATGAGTGCTGACTTCCAGGCTCAAAAGAGACAAAGTTACCTTTTTTAAAGGTTTTACCATCGGAGTCAATTAACTCACCCTCAATCATTAAAAACTCTTCAAAGCCCATATGCATATGTGGCACAGTTTTTGCGCCTGGCTCCATCTTTAAAACGTAGCTTCCTTGTCCTGATACTTGGTCATAACTAATAATGTGCCAACTCATTTTTGGAACGGGGGAGCCATATCGATCAAAAGGCTTGAACTCAATGTTGTGTATATCAATTACGTGTCTATCGTGCATAGTTTTAGTTAGAAATTAGCATGATTTAAATGGATGATTGTAACCAATTATCTTTGGCATACAGACAATTATCATCGACTAAATGAATGCTAAAAGCTTGCCTAGATTTATTCGATGTGTTTTCAGCGCTGTAATGAGGGAGTTGCCCGTGCAAAATAATCAAAGTACCAGCTTTTACCTCTAAAAGATCTAGTGGAGAGTCAGGCCAAGGCGTTTCATCTAAAATTTCAAACTCTGTGCCCCCAGAATCAGCCAATTTAAAACGCTTTTTTAAGGGAGTTATGTGACCGCCTGTAAGGGCTTGAAGGCAGCCATTTTCGATATCAGCGTCTTCTAGCGCTATCCAAAAACCAATACAACTCATTGGTGAAGTATACAAAAAGGATGAATCTTGATGAAGGCCAACTTCACCACCAATATTAGGCTGTTTAAAGATATGCATTGATTGAATCTTGCGAGGCTTTTTAATCCCTAATTGTTTACCCATTGTTGGAATATCTAGCTCATTAATAACTTTTTTATAAATTGGATCTAATTCATGCTGCGCGTGACCTATTTTATTGATTGATTTTTGCTTTGGAACAGTAAAGTTACCTTGACTATCAATGGCTTTTTCTTCAAAGAAAAATCGAATCTGGTCTCCTGAATTTAGGAAATAATCGTCACTAGTTCTTTCTTGCTCATCTGTCGTAAAAATAGATTGTGATGTAGAAGGATCAAAATCATCAATTAGCTCTTCAGCACGATTCATTAAGAGCTTTCTTTGACTAAGGCTAAGAAAGTTTTCTACAGCTATGTAGCCATCTCTGTTGAACAATGCAATTTGAGTTGATGACAACATGATTTAAGTTAAGTTTAAAAAATATAGTTTTGAGATTATATTAGCTTTAAAACTTAAGAAACATAAGTTTTGTAAACCCTATTTGTAATTTTTGAAAATATCTCATAAGAGATTGTGTTGCATTTTTCAGCCAACTCATCAATAGAAATATTTTCACCAAAAAGTTCCACGCGATCCCCAATTTGAGGATTAATTACACCATCTAAGTCAATAGTTATCATGTCCATAGAAACTTGACCTGCTAGTTTAGCAATACAGCCATTGACAAAAACTGGCGTTCCATCTTTTGCACTCCTGGGATATCCGTCTGCATATCCAATAGCAACAACGCCAATGGCTGTATCTTTTTTGCAGATATATCTTTCTCCATAGCCAATGGTTTGCCCCTTTTTAAAGCGCTTAATTGAGATGATTAATGAAGAGAGTGTCATCGCTGGCAATAGATCTTTAAAGTTTTCCTTGTAGGGAAAAGGAGAGGAGCCATAAAGCATAATCCCTGGCCTTGTAAATTCTCTCAGCGAATCACTGTGCATCATTAATGCGGCCGAATTTGAGAGTGAAGAATGATTTTTTCTAGAGTTTATAAGATTATTGAATTCTGTTAATTGAGTATTTGTTGAATTGCTCTCTATGTTGTCTGCACTCGAAAAGTGTGTCATTATAGTTATGTTCTCAACCTTAAGACTATTTTCAAGTACATTGATATACTTTTCAAACTCATCACCCTGAAATCCAAGGCGTCCCATACCTGAATCAATCTTAATAAAAATATTAAATTTGAAGTTTGGTTTATGATTCAGTATCCATTGAACTTGAACTGAGTTGCATACAACTATCCAAAGATTAAATCGACTGACCAATTCTAACTCAGACTCTTCAAAAACACCCTCCATCAGAAGGATAGGTGTGTTCTTAATTCCTGAATCTCTCAGCTCTAGCGCTTCCTCAGAGCAAGCAACACCATAGCAATCTGCATCTCCCTCTAGTTGACGTGCAACCTCAACAGCTCCATGACCATAAGCGTTAGCTTTAACAACAGCTATAGCTTTAGATTGAGGTGCTAAAGATTTTGCATAAAGATAGTTTTTATTAATTGCATCAAGGTTAATCGAAGCGATACACTTTCTAGCCATAATTCTGGGTTGTTTTGTTGGCAAAGCTATATCGACTCATATCTATTCCTTCTAGAGAGATTTCAGGCTCAATACCTGAAATCAGATTAGCTAACAGTTTGCCAGAACCGGCTGACATTGTCCATCCAAGAGTTCCATGGCCAGTATTGAGATATAAATTATGGTAAGGGGTTGACCCAATAATAGGCGTACCATCTGGCGTACTAGGACGAAAACCAGTCCAAAAATCTAAATCATTTGTAGGTTCATATGAATGGGGAAATAGGCTATCTAAACCATACTTTAATGACTCGAGTGATTTGGCTCTTAAGTCCTGATTAAAGTCAGTTAAGTGGGCTATTCCAGCGACTCGTATTTTATCTCCTAACCTGGTGATGGCAATCTTATTCCTTTCATCCATTATTGTAGATTTAGGGGCGTCTTCATCAGTTAAAACAGGTAGGGTGATTGAATAACCCTTAACAGGATAAATAGGCGTTTGAATGCCTATTTGAGAAAGGATTTTAGTGGAGTAGCTTCCAAGCGAAACAGAGTAACAATCAGCTTTAAATTCTCCCTTACTGGTTAAAGCTGAAGAAACTACATTGTTATGTGTTTCTATAGATTTAATTTCAGTATTGAACTCAAAATTTACACCCATTTCAACACATTTTTTATAGATTTCATTTGAAAACAAGTAGCAATTTCCAGTAAAGTCACCCGTGAATTGAATTCCACCAGCGAGTTGATTTTGTATATATTTAAGACCAGGCTCAACCCTGACACAATTCTCAGAATCAAGAAGCTCAGATTTAATATTAAATTTATCTAAAATTGAAATATCTCTTTTTGCCTTATCAATTTCCTTTGTATCCCAAAAAAGTTGAAGAGAGCCTTGTTTTCTCTGTGCATAATTAATATCAAAATCTGTCTCAATTTCTAAGAGTGCTTTTTGAGAATAATTAGCAATTCTAAGCATGCGACTTTTATTGATTTCATAGCTGTCTGGATTACAGTTTTTATACATACGGTATAAAAACTTTATAGTGTCAATACTCATGTTTGGATTGATGACAAGTGGCGATCGTCCAGTCAAAGCCCATTTTAAAATATTAAAGGGTAGACCGGGTCCAGCCCAAGGTGATGTAAACCCATAAGATAAGCAGCCAGCATTGGAGTGACTAGTTTCCATCGAAACACTATTTTGTCTATCAATGACAGTCACTTCATGGCCTTGCTTAGCTAAGAAATAAGCAGAGGTTGTGCCAATTACACCTGCGCCAAGAACAAGAACTTTCATTTAACAATTATGAGGTTAAAGCGCAAATTTTACCACTTGAAATAAATATAAATAATCTTATAAACCTTCTTAAATATTAAATATATATATATTTAATCTTCTTGTTAAAGCTACATTTAAAAGATGAATATTATTATTAATAAAAATTTAATAAAATCAAATAATTATAAATATATTTGATTTAGAAAAAAAGAGTCATTAAGTTATATTCTTGTTAAAATATGTACGTTAAAATACCTTTTTTTGATCTATTTAGGAAGTCTCCATGTTTGATAAAAATCTCACATTAAATGATGTTGATTCTGACATCGCAAAAATAATCAACGCTGAAGAAGCAAGGCAAGAAGCTCACATTGAATTGATTGCATCTGAAAACTATACTTCACCAGCAGTGATGACTGCCCAAGGCTCTCAATTAACCAACAAATATGCAGAAGGCTATCCGTCAAAAAGATACTATGGCGGCTGTGAGCATGTTGATAAGGCTGAAGATTTAGCTATCACTAGAGCGAAGAAGCTTTTTGGTGCAGCCTATGCAAATGTTCAGGCTCACTCAGGTTCAACGGCTAATGCAGCCGTTTTTCAAGCACTTCTTGTGCCTGGAGATACCATTCTTGGAATGAGCTTAGCCCATGGCGGCCATCTAACTCATGGTGCTGCTCCATCCTTTTCCGGAAAAAATTTCAACGCTTTTCAGTATGGTCTTGATGAATCAACTGGTGAAATAGATTATGAAGAGGTTGAGCGTTTAGCACTTGAGCATAAGCCAAAAATGATTATTGCAGGTTTTTCAGCCTATTCTAGGGTGATTGATTGGCAACGTTTCAGAGATATTGCAGATATGGTTAATGCCTACTTACTTGTAGACATGGCCCATGTTGCCGGATTAATTGCTACTGGCGATTATCCATCTCCTATTGAAATAGCTGATGTTTGCACTACAACAACTCATAAAACTCTTAGAGGTCCCCGTGGCGGTCTTATTCTAGCCCGAGCAAATGAAGAAATAGAGAAAAAGCTTAATTCTGCTATTTTTCCAGGAATTCAAGGTGGCCCATTGATGCATATCATTGCAGCAAAAGCTGTAGCCTTTAAAGAGGCATTGAGTGATGACTTTAAAACTTATCAGAAGCAAGTTGTTGTAAATGCAAGAGCTATGGCAAGCGTCTTTATGGAAAGAGGCTACGATGTCGTTTCAGGTGGAACAGATAACCACGTATTTTTGGTTAGCTTTATAGAGCAGGGACTGACAGGAAAAGCGGTTGACGCAACACTTGGATCAGCCCACATCACTGTTAATAAGAATTCTGTGCCAAATGACCCTCAATCTCCATTTGTAACAAGTGGAATTAGAATTGGAACTCCTGCCGCAACCACTCGTGGTTTTGGTGAATCAGAGTGTAGAGATATAACCAACTGGATTTGTGACATCTGTGATGACATTGAAAATGATGATGTGGTAAATGAAGTTAGAGCTAAAGTTGAAGAACTATGCTCAAGATTTCCAGTTTATAAGTAACTCTGATGCGTTGTCCTTTTTGTCAATCAGATGACACCAAGGTTTTAGATACTAGGCTTCTTGATGATGGTTCTCAAGTTCGCCGTAGAAGAGAGTGCATAGCTTGTGGAGAGAGACACTCAACACGCGAGACAGTTGACCTGAACCTTCCAAGACTAATTAAAAGTGACGATTCTAGGCAAACTTTTAGCGAAAATAAATTGCGCTCTGGTTTATTAAAAGCGCTCGAAAAAAGACCGGTTGAAACTTCAAAAATTGAAACTGCCATTCAGAAAATCCAAAGAAAATTGATGGCACAAAATGATAGAGAAGTCCCTTCCTCGACCTTAGGTGAATGGGTTATGGAGGAGCTTAGAGCGCTTGATGAAGTGGCGTACATTCGTTTTGCTTCAGTTTACAGACAGTTTCAAGATATTGAAGAATTCAAGAGTGAGATTGATAAGTTAATAAACAAGTAACCTTATGGCTAAGACAAAAGTAGAGTTTGTATGCCGAGAGTGTGGAGCTTCACATCACCAATGGGCAGGCCAATGTTTAGATTGCAAAGAATGGAATACGCTTGAAGAAATAGTCATATCACAAGCAACATCTTCTAAGCCAGAGAGTCTAAAAGACCTCCCAGCCTCAAAAGTTCAAAACCTTACTGAAATTACAGCGCTAAATAAGGATCGTTTATCAACTGGCCTTACTGAGCTAGATCGTACACTTGGCGGCGGCCTTGTTGATGGTTCGGTTGTTTTGATTGGTGGTGATCCTGGTATTGGTAAATCAACCCTAATTCTGCAGGCGTTGGCTACTCTTAATAGTAACAATACGACACTATATGTCAGCGGTGAAGAGTCTGCTGAGCAGGTTAGTGAGAGAGCTATAAGGCTTGGCATTAAAGAAGATATACTTTTCATAGGTGAAACTCATTTAGAAAAAATAATAAAACTATCTAAAAATGTAAAGCCCAAGGTCATCGTAATTGACTCTATTCAAACCATGGTGACTGATCTATCAACTTCAGCACCCGGATCTGTAACGCAGGTTAGAGATTGTGCGGCTCAGCTAACCCAGTATGCTAAACAGACTAATACCATTTTACTTATGATTGGCCATGTAACAAAGGGTGGGGCGCTTGCGGGACCAAGAATTCTTGAGCATATGGTGGATGCAGTCCTCTATTTTGAGGGTGATGCTGGCGGTCGCTATCGAATCATTCGAGCTGTAAAAAATCGTTTTGGAGCGGTTAATGAAATAAGTGTCTTTGCAATGGGAGAGAAGGGGCTTCAACAAGTCAGCAACCCATCCTCTATATTCATCTCTAATCAAGAAAACCCATCTTCTGGATCAATGGTTATGGTTACAAGAGAAGCCACAAGACCTCTCTTAATTGAAATTCAAGCGTTAGTTGATCAGTCTAATGGATCTCCAAAGCGAGTGAGTGTGGGTCTTGATCAGAATAGGTTAGCGCTTCAGCTTGCCATTCTTCATAAACACTCGGGGATTGCAACCTTTGATCAGGATGTTTTTATTAATGTAGTTGGCGGCATTAAGGTTAATGAAACAGCTTCAGATCTTGTTGTCATGCTTGCTATCGTTTCTAGTCTAAGAGATAAAGTAATTCCAAACAAATGGATAGCATTTGGTGAGGTTGGACTTACAGGTGAAGTAAGGCCTGTATACAATGCACAGGAAAGACTGTCAGAAGCTCAAAAGCAAGGATTTGAGCTTGCTATTATCCCAAAAGGGAATGCCCCGAAGAAGCCCATCAAGGGTATGAAAGTAATTAAAGTAGGTTATTTGTATCAAGCGATACAGTATCTTCTGGAAAATAGTTAATTATTTATAGATCGATACCTTTTTGAGCTCTGATATTAGCCCTAAAAGCGTGCTTTATATCTTCAATCTCGCTGACAGTGTCTGAAGCGTCAATTAAGCCTCTTGAGGCTGCTCTTCCAGTAATAACGACATGTTGGTTTTCAGGTCTGTTGGATAGAGTTTCGAGTATGTCAGATTCGTCGAGATATTTATAATTAATCATGTAAGTTATTTCATCAAGAACAACAACAGATATTTCAGGATCCTTTAGAAATTCCTTTGCTTCATTCCAAGTTACCAAAGCTCTTTTTTTATCCAATTCTTGATCTTGAGTGTTCCATGTAAAACCGCTTTCCATATGAGCAGATACTATATTTGGATGATTCTCCAAAAAAAGATCCTCTCCAGTTTGTTGTTCACCTTTTAAAAACCTTACAAGAGCTACTCTCATGCCATAACCGAGAGCTCTACAAATCATCCCCATAGCTGAAGATGATTTACCTTTGCCATTTCCAGTTAAAAGAACAATAATTCCCTTATCGATCGACGCTTCATCGATTCGAGAATCAATATATTCTTTTTTACGTTGCATGCGCTTTTTGTAGGAATTAGTCATAATTATTAGAATATGTAAGACATCCTAGAAATTATATGTCAAACCGAGTGTTGTAGTCTTTCCATGAGTATTGTAACCCCTTGCCATTTCGTAGTCCTTATCTAAAGCATTGTTTCTATTAAGGTAAACGGTTAAATCCTCAGTGAAATCATAACTTGTGCTTAAATTTAGGAGTCCATAACCACCCAATTTAGTCGTTTCACTATTTTTATCCCATGCACGTGACTTAGCTATCCAATTAACACTTCTCTTCCATTTTCCAGAAGTTTTAGATAGGTTGAGTGAAATAGATCGGTTTGGTCTTCTTCCTTTTTGCTTCTTAGTGGCTTTATCAATAGACTTATTGTAATCTATTTTAGTTGTTATATCCATACCAAGTAAAACAGTCTCAAGTGACAATTCAGCACCAGAAATGTCTGTCGTGCCATCATTCACATAATAGCCATCCCAATTACTTTCGGGGTCAATGTAGCTAAATGCATCTTCGATCTTGGTTTGATAGACTTTAAATTCAACTAAGCCAATGTTTGATTGATTTTGCAATCCTATTTCTAAGCTTCTTGAGCGTTCTGGATTAAGGGTTGTTTGACTATTTTTTACATTTTGTTTGTTTTGGTAATGATTTGGGATATTTGTGGCACTTCCATATGAGGCGCTTAATCTTGAATTTATTGAAATATCTCGAGCCCAGTTAAAGTTATAAGTTGTATGTGTTCCAAAATCCTTATGATCAATAACTCGAGCTCCGACCGACAGTTCATGGTCAGAAATTAAACCTTGCCATTGGGTAAAAATATCTTTATGTTTAATACTTTTTTTGTTGTCAATATCTTTATCAATAGAATTCATTATTCCAAGAGATAATTTACTGAAATCAAAATCAAGCTCATTGACAATTGATAAAGTATTCAATTCATATTTACTTCCATGTCGCATGATATTTTGATCATTAATGTCAATTCTTGTTTGGATTCTATCGCCAAACTTTTGATTTACGCCGAGACCTATCTGCCTCAAATCATTTTGATAATTTTCATTTCCATAAGTTTCGTCATACATTATGTTTGCTTTTGAATCAATCATGTTAAGGCTAACTGACGTACTTTCAGAAATATCTCCACCAATGTTTAAGCCAAAGGTTTGTCTGTCACTTGGATCTAAATCATCATCACCTCCAGTAGTCAGGTGAGTGGCATCAATACCATCAGTTATATAGTCAGTAAAAGTAAAATCCAAGTAGCTAGAGTTATTTTTATAATAAGTACTAAAACTCGATTGTTTTGTGCCATTTGAACCATATGAGCTATCAATAGAGCTGCTCGTAATTGAATTTGCATCCTTATCAGTAAATACATTAATCACCCCTCCAATTGCGCCAGGCCCATATAAAGAAGAAAATGGACCTTTAAGAATTTCAATTCGGCTAATTTGATTGAGCGGAATCATTTTAAAGTTTGGCTGACCACCAGTAATTGTTACTTTTTGCCCATCTATAAGAAGAAGTGTATGCGTACTTTCACTTCCGCGAATACGCACACCTGCTAAATTGCCTGGACCACCTTCAAATGTAATTGATGGAATTTTTTCCAATAAATTAACGAAGGTGGTTGCGCCAGTTTTTTTGATGTCTGATTTATCAAGCTTAATTGAAGTGGCAATTGCACCAATAACAGGCGCTGATGTTCTGTACTCGTTATTTAATGAAATTTTAATCGGTCCAATAACAGCGTTAGCTGACTGAGATGCAAATATTGCTGACAGAACAGCAGCAAGAAATATTTTATTATTAAACATTATGACCCCTAATAAAAAAATTAAAAGAGGGATTTAGAGAAAAGAATTACCTATTGATAATGCCTTAACTCACCACCCATCGTAGTATTAAGTAAAACAATTTGCGATGTATCGGACTTATCTGAAAGAAATACCGTTGCGTGGGCAGTGTTGGACTCTCACCAACTTCCAAAACCAAATTTCACAAAATTATATCTTTTTTTACTATGAGTGCAATAGATATTAAATAATTAATACGGTTGATCAATTAACATAATAATAACAATGCTTTGAAGTACTATCAGTCTTAGGTAAAATACCTCAAAAAAGATTCACCTATAACTAAATCTAATGAAAAGCAAGTCACTAGAAAATTTAAGATCAGAAATTGATGAACTGGATCAGAAGATTCAGCTTTTAATATCTGAGCGTGCAGATCTTGCAGCACAAGTTGCGTTAGTAAAGCAGGAGTCAAACACACAGACTGCATTCTACCGCCCTGAAAGAGAGGCTGAGGTTCTAAGCAGAGTTATTGAAAGAAACAAAAGCCTACTTAAGGATAAGGATATTGCTCTCATTTTTAGAGAAATTATGTCAGCCTGTCTTGCACTTGAGCAGCCACTAAAAATAGCTTTTTTAGGTCCCGAGGGAACTTTTACTCAAGAGGCAGCACTTAAGCACTTTGGGCATGGTGTCTCACCTCTTGATTGTGGAACTGTGGACGAAATATTTCATCAAGTCGAAACAGATAATGCGCAATATGGCGTTGTTCCCATTGAAAACTCCTCAAATGGTGTCATTGGAACATCTCTTGATATGCTTTACAGCCATGATTTAAACATTTGTGGAGAGGTCGAGATTGCTGTTGCTCATCATCTCATGATGCAGGATCAGTCTCATGAAATTAAGGTGATCTATGCACACCAACAAGCACTTGATCAGTGCCATAGATGGCTTGCTAATCACTATCCAAATACAGAATTAAGACCAGTAGCGTCAAACGCTTTAGGTGCTAGAATGGTAAAAGACGAGCCTAATGCCGCTGCAATTGCTTCAAAGGTCGCTTTAAATATTTATGGCCTTCAAAGAGTTGCTAAGAATATTGAAGATAACGCTGGAAATGTCACTCGCTTTATTGTAATTGGCAAAGATGAAGTCCCTATGGGGATAAATGACAAAACCTCACTATTGGTTGTTACAAAGCATGAATCTGGTGCTCTTTTTGATTTATTAGAACCTTTTAAAGACAATGACATTAATATGCTCCAGTTAGCAAGACACCCTATACCTGGTGTTAAATGGGAATATTTATTTTTTATTGATATAGAAGGGCATCAAGACAATGAAAATGTTAAAAATGCTATCTCAAAAATTAAATCTAAAGTCTCTAAACTAGAGATACTTGGCTCTTACCCAATAGCAGTCTTATGAACGCCTGTGAATCAATCCTTGGCTTGAGTCCATATCAAGGAGGAAAGCCAATTGAAGAGCTTGCAAGAGAGCTTGGCCTAACAAAAATTTCTAAGCTTGCATCTAATGAAAACCCGTTAGGGATCAGTAGCAAAGTTAAGAAGGCAATCAATGACTCACTTTCGAGCATAAACCGTTACCCAGATGGAAATTGCTTTGAACTCAAAAAAGCCATTGCGATAAAACATAATGTGGCTACTGAAATGATTTCATTAGGCAATGGATCGAATGAGCTTTTAGAATTAATTGCAAGAGTTTTTGTTTCAAAGCACACAGATGAAGTTATTTTCTCGCAGTATGCTTTTGTTGTCTATCCTCTTGTTACTCAGGCTTTAGGTGCAACTGCTTCTGTCTCCCCTGCGAAAAATTTTAGTCACGACTTAAATTCAATGCTTAGTATGATTACTAGAAATACTAAACTTATTTTTGTCGCTAATCCTAATAATCCAACAGGTACACTTCTTAGCGATGATGACGTATATAGCTTTTTAAAACAAGTGCCTGAGGATATTCCAGTCGTACTTGATCAGGCCTATTTTGAATATTTAAATATTGATGACAATGCAATTCAATGGCTCAATGAATTTAACAATCTCATAATCACTCGAACTTTTTCTAAGGCTTATGGTTTAGCTGGCCTTCGGGTTGGATATTCACTTTGCAGCTCTTTAATTGCTGATTTCATTAATCGAGTAAGAGAGCCATTCAATGTGAACTTTACTGCACAAGTTGCAGCTATTGCTGCATTGCAAGACGACTACTACTTATCAGAGTCTATCAAGCTCAATTCGGATGGATATGAGCAATTAGTTGGGTGCTTTAAAGCGCTTCAATTAAACTTTATTCCGTCACATGCCAACTTTATTGCTGTTGAGTTTGATGATGCAATGGGTATTTACAACGCTCTTCTTAAGGAAGGGGTAATTGTTCGACCTGTTGAGATGAGTGGCTACCTTAGAATTTCAATTGGCACTTTCGAAGAGAATGAGCACCTTATTGCTGCGCTCAATAAAATCTTATGCTGAATAAAATTACAATTATAGGTGTTGGGCTGATTGGAGGCTCTCTTGCAAAGGCCTTAAAAGCTAACAAATTAGCTAATATAGTATGTGGATATGGCAGAGATCAATCTCGACTAGAGAAGGCCAAAAAAGGCAATATCATTGATGAGCTATCAACTGATATGGGTGATGCGGTTAAAGGGGCTGATATCGTTGTTATTGCGACCCCAGTTGGTGCATTTCAACAGATTCTTGAAGAAATAAATCCATTAATCTCTGGACAAGTCATTATTACTGATGTTGGTAGCACTAAAACCAATATTGTAAAAATTGTGAACGATGTGCTAGGGGGGAAATCAGAATGTTTTATACCTGCTCACCCAATAGCAGGAAAGGAAAAAAGTGGCTTTGAGGCAAGCGTTTCAGACCTATTTGAAGACAAAAAGGTCATCATTACTCCTTTAGAGGGCAATGCACCTGAGTCCATAAAAATAATTCATGAAATGTGGAGTAGCACTGGCGCAGAGGTAGACTATATGAGCCCTGAATCTCACGATGAGCTGCTTGGAATGACTTCTCATTTACCTCATATGCTTGCCTTCTCACTTGTGAACTATCTAGTTAGTCAAAATCCAACAGCTTCAATCTATGCTGGTGGAGGTTTTAAAGATTTCTCAAGGATTGCATCAGGTGATGCCGTCATGTGGCGAGATATTTGCCTTCAAAACAATGATCAAATAATCAATCATTTAAAAGGCTACCAGGCAACTCTTAATGATCTTATTGATGCTATAGATGAGGATAATAGTGAAAAGCTGGAAATGTTATTCACTACTGCTAAAAACACAAGAGATTCTTGGGTAGGTTAAGATAATCGATGGCTAGCTTTGTAACTTCCAACTCTCGATCTTTAAAAGGGTCCATCAGGGTTCCAGGTGATAAATCAATCTCTCATAGATCTATCATGCTTGGCTCTCTTGCAACGGGTACAACAAAGGTTTCTGGGTTTCTTCAGGGTGAGGATAGTCTGGCAACCTTGAATGCCTTTAAGGAAATGGGGGTTTCAATCGAAAGAAACGGCTCTGATGTAACTATTCATGGTGTAGGTATGCGCGGTTTAAAAGCGCCAACTAATGCTTTAAATCTTGGAAATTCAGGTACTTCAATGCGATTAATGTCTGGTCTTCTTAGCGCACAATCATTTGACTCAGAACTTTGTGGAGATGAATCACTGTCAAAAAGACCTATGGGAAGGGTGATTAAGCCACTTCGTCAAATGGGTGCAGACATCTCAGGACCTAATTCAAAGCCTCCTCTTTCAATTCATGGTGGAAAGGATTTGTCTGCTATAGAGTACACTTTGCCTGTCGCATCAGCTCAAATTAAATCCTGTATCTTGCTAGCAGGGCTTTACAGTAAAGGCCATACCATAGTTATTGAGAACGGTATATCAAGAGATCACACTGAGAGAATGCTTAAAGGCTTTGGCTATAAAGTTCAAACGTCACAAAATATAATATCTATTGAAGGTGGAGGATCACTAAAAGCATGCAATATTGAAGTGCCTAGCGATATCTCTTCGGCTGCCTTTTTCATGGTAGCGGCATGCATATCAGATGACGCTGAACTTGTCTTAGAGGCTGTCAACATAAATCCGACTAGAACAGGCGTAATTGATATTCTTAAACAGATGGGTGGTAATATCGAGATTGCAAATGAGAGACTTGATGCGGGTGAATTGGTTGCAGATATTAGAGTATGCTCTTCGAACCTCAAAGGTATTCAAATTCCAGAAAACTTAGTTCCACTAGCCATTGATGAATTTCCTGCGCTATTTATTGCTGCAAGCTGTGCTCAAGGCGAAACCTTGCTGTCAGGCGCAAAAGAGCTCAGAGTCAAAGAGTCGGACCGAATACAGGTCATGGCTGATGGCTTAACATCACTAGGAATTAGAAATGAAGTTTTAGAGGATGGTATCAAAATTATAGGCGGTGAATTTAAGGAACAAACCGCGCTAATAGACTCTCATCATGATCACCGTATCTCTATGGCATTCGCTATAGCGTCAGTTAGGTCAAGCTTTGATATAAAGATTGAAGGCGTTGATAATGTAAAAACCTCTTTTCCTAATTTTGTTGAGTTGGCCAACTCAATTGGAATGAACATTGCTGAAGGCGCATAGATACTAAGTTAATCATGGTGACCATCAGGTTGTTATAATACGCCCTTTAAAAAACACTCTATTCTATGTCTATTTACGAAGCAGTATTAAAAAATGCAGAGCCATACTTTGCTTGGGATGTCCTTTCATGGCTATTTGTTGCAATGATACTTGCGATTGTTATTGTTTTAATTGATCTATCTTTTTTCAAGAGTGATAAAAAGCTAGCTTCGGATGTTGTAGAGGATAAATCAAAAATCAGTAAAATCGCCTATTTCTTAATTTTTTTAAAGTTTTCAAAGTCTGAAAAATATAACCACAGACCTAAACTAGTTCAGTGGTCAATAGAGTTGTTCCCAGTCTTACTTTTAGTATTAGTCTTTAGAGGGTTTATATTTGAACCTTTTCGTGTCCCATCAAACTCAATGATGCCAACCCTGCTAACGGGTGATTTTATTTTAGTGAATAAGTTCGATTATGGCTTTAGACTCCCAATAACAAATACTAAGCTTGTTGAATTTTCAAAGCCTAATAGGGGTGATGTCATTGTATTTAGGTACCCAAATTATGAAAAAAACCCTGGTTATTCAGGTGTTGATTTTATTAAGCGCATTGTTGCAGGTCCGGGCGATGTCATTTCTTATAAAAATGACCAGCTTAGTATTAATGGGAAGTCAGTGAACATAAAGAAAATTGGGCCATATACGGCTGTAGATTCAGGTAAACCAATGAATAATTACCAGCTTGTTCAAGAGCTTTTAGACTCAATGCCTCATGAAATACTTCTTAATCCGAATGGGCAGTCAAAAGAAATTCCTGAGATTACTATTCCAGATGGTCATTACTTTGTAATGGGCGATAATCGGTCTCATAGCAGTGATTCAAGATTTTGGGGCTTCGTGCCAGAAGATTACATTATTGGGCGCGCTATTGGAATCTGGATGCACTGGGACTGGAACTACAATACGATGCAATTTAGCAGAATCGGTGGATTTAATTGATGACCGAAAGTACCCTCAGATAAAACAATTGAGGGCACTGAAACCTTATTTATTGTAAATCTTTAGGGCTTTAAGAACGTTCATAGCCTCATGGACATAATAATCTTCTAACAGAAGGTCTATATATTCCTGATCACGATCAGCAGCAATCTTATCTTGAGATTCTAAAATTTCCTCTGCAGTTAAATCAGTCGGGTCCTTTGATTTAATTTCGTCTTGTGACTCTAAAGTTTCTTTTTTAGTTGAATCAGAAGGATCTTCAGATTTAATTTCATCTTCATCTTCAGCAGATAGAGCGTTCTTAAGATCTTTTTCTTGAGAACTAAAGTCTATTGATTCCTCTTCTTCATCATTATTTTTTAAAGAAATGTTGTCTAGCTGAATGTCAGGAGATATACCTTTAGCTTGGATAGACCTTCCTGAAGGTGTGAAGTATCTAGCAGTTGTTAATTTAAGGCCATAACCATCTTGAAGACTCATCATGGACTGGACTGAGCCTTTACCAAAAGACTCTTCACCCATAATGATAGCGCGTTTATGATCTTGGAGAGCGCCAGCAACAATCTCAGAAGCTGATGCAGAACCCACATTCATGAGCACAACAATTGGTGCGCCGTTCAAGATGTCTCCTGGTTTAGTAGGAAAAGACATATTTGAGGTTGGCGTTCTGCCTTCAGTATAAACAACAATTCCAGGCTCATCTATGAAGAGATTAGAGATATCAATTGAAGAATCTAATAAGCCTCCAGGGTTATTCCTTAAATCAATAATCAGTGAGTCAAGATTGCCTTCATTTTTATCAACCAAGTCGGCAATGATTTTCTCAACGACTTCAGCAGTTGGTCTTTGGAATTGAGCAATTCTTAAGTAACCAATACCGTCTTCTACAAGCAGGCCTTTAGCAGATGTAATTGTGATAATTTCTCTAGTAATTTCGACTACAAATGGAGCAATATCAGGACGACCAATGGTTAACTTAATTGATGTTCCTGGCGCACCTCTCATAAGCTTAACACCTTCTTCAAGGTTTATTTGGCTGACATTTAGATCACCAATTTGCAAAATAATGTCTCCCGCTTTGAGTCCAGCTCTGTAAGCAGGCGTGTCATCGATTGGAGAGACAACTTCAATATAGTCACCCTTAGTACCGATCACTATTCCAAGGCCTCCAAATTTACCCATAGTGCTCTCGCTAACTTTGGACTGGTCAATTGGCTCTAGAAAGCTAGAATGCGGGTCTAAGCCATCAACTAGGCCTCTGATAGCGTTATTAAAAAGTGTTTCATCGTCAATATCATCAACATACATCTGCTTGATTTGAGAAAAAACAGCAGTAAATGTGTTTAATCCTTCAAAGAATGAAGGGGAATCAAGGGGTGAGTAGTTATCATCATCTGCAATAGAAGAGGGTGCAATTAAAATAATACTAAATGCAAGAAAAAAAGGTTTAAAAAAAGACTTTAAATTAATCATAGGGCGCTTGAAAGATCTTTATTAAAAAAAATTGAATTTTACTAATACATTATTTATTAATTATGAAGAAATAATATAGTTTTTATGAAGAACATTTTAACTTTTAATTTATAAAGTTGTATGGTCAACTAAAATTGTTAACATAAATCTAATAATCACAGGTGTTTACTAGCAAATTATATGAATAAAATTCTAAAAGACTTCAATTTTATAATTGACCTTAAGGTTGATTGGGGGGATATGGATGCTCTGCAGCATGTTAATAATATTGAGTATTTCAAGTATTTTCAAACAGCTCGAATTGCCTACTTTGAAAAAATAAACTCTAGTGACTTGTTTGTAGAGTCAAGAATTGCAACGATATTAGGTTCAACTCAGTGCAAGTTTATTTATCCACTTTTTTATCCAGATGGTATTTCAGTTGGTGTAAGGGTTGATTCGATGGCAGATCAGTACTTTACAATGAAATATGAGGTTGTGAGTCATAATCATCAAAGACTGGTAGCTATTGGGGATGCCAAAGTGGTTGCATTTGACTATACCAATAATACAAAAACTTTAATACCCGACGATGTCAGAAATACAATCATCGGTTTTGAAAAAACTAAAATTGAGATAATTGGCTGAAACCCTTCCTAATAGGTACTTTTAGGTGGTCTCTTTCCATAATCTTCCTCACTCAAATATTGAGAAATATGCCCCTGTCTTGTCCACAAAAGCTTATAGTATAAGGATTGTATATCCTCTACAGCCGAGTGCTTCACTGCTTCCAACGATAATAGGTTATCTTTCCATATGACAAGTTTTGGATGCCTCTTTGAAGTAATAATAGGTTTATAAATTTGCTCTAAAAAATATAGCCTTTGGAATACTGGTGCATAACTCGAATCCACTAAGGAAAACTGCTTTCCATTAAAAAATGGTGAATCTTCTAAACAATTTTCAACTAAATCAAAATCATTCAGCATTAATTCAAGGGTGTCCTTAAATTCACCCTCACTTTCTTTGATAGAAAGCTGAAAAGTATACAAGCTAATATTATTACAGAACTCAATCCAACTTCTATTTATAGCTTTAATAAGTAAATCTTCGGGATGAAGTTTTGGAGGATATGCTTCATCAATGTATTCGTTAATGACTGCTGATTCAAAAATTACCATATCTCCAACAATCAAAAGAGGTACTTTCTTGAGTGGCGATATAGCCAAAAACCATTCAGGTGGATTTCCTAAATCGATATACTCTATATCGTAATCAATATCTTTATATTGAAGCGTAATGGCAACTCTCTGAACAAAGGGGCATGCTTTAAAACTAACAAGTTTGGGTATTGTTTGTTTTTTCATTTGTTCTTTTCTTTTTTAAAATAGGGAACTAAAAAAACCAGGCATCCAAATAAAAAAAATGTGCTCCCAAACATTGACCAAAAACTTCCAATGCTAGCAATACAAAATCCGATTGCTGAAACAATAAAAAGAATCCATCCTAATAGATTGATGCTTTCATTTTTCATATATTAAAAATTAGTTTACAAATATAGTTGAAATTATAAGTCCAAATCCTTTTAGATGTGTAAGGTATCATTTTCTTTCTATGAAAACCTTGTGCTTACTATGTCAGATTGGGGTGGTGAGATATTGATTGAATATCAATCATTCTACTTATGAAAAAATTTTAACTTAATGGATAATTACATTCTTCAAAGAAAACAGGCTGTTACTGTTTTTTTTGCTTTTGCTTTTGGGTATTTTTTATCGTGCCTGTTAAGAGCAGTCACAGCTACTCTTTCTCCAGTTTTAACTCTAGAATTTGATTTAATGGCGGCAGATTTAGGG
>Ga0233433_10000329_pt1 | contig 52192 bp, 35 predicted proteins | sample SI_122_August201_5_FD_179868 | JGI IMG/M metagenome (GOLD analysis project Ga0233433, IMG submission 179868) | Seawater microbial communities from Saanich Inlet, British Columbia, Canada - SI_122_August2016_100_MG | ecosystem: Environmental > Aquatic > Marine > Inlet | place: Canada: British...
AGTGGCGTTTTAACAACAGTGACCCGTCAGCCCAATTATTGGCGATAAGACAATGGGTTAAACGTTATCTAAGGTAGTTATCTGGGTCAGCCCCCAAAAGAAAATCTCCTGGAACCCGAATTCTGTATCCGGTCTTAGCGCTGAAACCTGACTTCGGCCCCGATAGGCATCGAACCACCAATTCGATAGTCAGCCCAACCACCCTCCATTGGCGTAGGGACAAAGGGCGCTATCGAAGCTTTTACCCCTACTCCGCCGCCGGCAGCGCCTGGCGTTCTTCCGCCCCCTTTTCCTTGATCGCCGCCAATATCTTTTCCGCCGTGGCGGGCAGTGAATAGATGCGCACGCCAACCGCGTCGTGGATCGCGTTCAGAATCGCCGCCGCCGTCGGCACCGATGTGGGCTCGCCGACGCCCTTAGCGCCGAACGGGCCGGTGGGATCATAGTTCTCGACAATATCCACCTCGATCTCGGGCATATCCAATGACGTGGGCATGATGTAATTGGTCAGGTTGGGATTGATCTGCAGCCCGTTCTCGTCGAACAGCATTTCTTCCTGCATGGCGAAACCGATACCCATGGAGATGCCGCCCTGGACCTGGCCCTCGACCAGCATCGGGTTGATCGCGGTGCCGCAATCGTGGGCGGCGGCGATGCGGATCACATCCACCTCGCCGGTTTCGTCATCGACCTCCACCTCGGCGATTTGGGTGGCGTAGACATAGGTCGAGAACGGTTTGCCCTGGCCGGTTTCCGGGTCCATCTCCACTGTCGGCGGGTTGAACGAGGCTGATCCGATCGCCGGCATACCCATCACGAACTGGGCGTGGTTGGCGACCTCGGCAATGGGCAGGCAGCGCTGCGGGAAACCCTTTACCTGGATTTTGCGGTCGGCGGCTTCCAGCTGATCGGCCTTGACGCGAAGAAGCGGCGCCGCCACTTCGAACAAGATCTCCTTGGCTTTTTCCGCCGCCAATTGAATTGCGTTGCCAGTCACGTACGTGGTGCGCGACGCGATGGCGCCGGTGTCCATGGGTGTTGTATCGGTATCGGCGGAAACCACATGCACATCGTCCGCCGAGATGCCCAATTCTTCCGCCGCGATCTGGCCAAGGACGGTCAGCGCGCCCTGCCCCGTTTCCACTGTCCCGGTGAGAACCGTGGCGGTGCCGTCCTCGTTGATTTTGACGGTGGCGGCGGACGGATTGGCGGCCACCGTGAAGCCGATGGGATACCACATGCAGCCGATGCCTTTGCCGGTGCGTTTCATGATCCTAGTCCTTCCAGCCGAAGCGTTCGGCGGCGATTTGCAGCGAATCCTTGACCACCACCGACTGCAATACCTGGCCGGTGGGGCTGGCGGCATTTTCCTCGAACGCGTTCAACATGCGGATTTCTAACGGATCGATGCCCAGCTCTTTGGCCATATCGTCCATGTGGGATTCATAGGCGAAGCAGACCTGGGGCGCACCGAACCCGCGCATGGCGCCGGTCATGGTCTTGTTGGTGTAAACGGCGAAAGCCTCCACATGCAGATTGTCGATATTGTAGGGGCCGGCTGACAGGATGCAGGCCTTGCCCAAGGTAGTTTCCGACCAGGAACAATAGGCGCCGCCATCACAGACCAGACGCACCTTGCGCGCCACGATACGGCCATCGGAATTGATGCCGGTCTTGTATTCCATGATGAAGGGATGGCGGGTGGTGGAGGATATGAACTCGTCTTCCCTTGAGTAGACGCCTTTTACCGGGCGCCCGGTTTTCTTCGACAGGAGGCCCAGGATCGGCTCCTGGGTAATCTCGTTCTTGCCGCCGAAATTGCCGCCGACCACAGTGCCAATGATGCGGATGCGGTTATAGGGCAGCTCCAGCGTGCGCGCGATATCCGCGCGCCCCAATGTAATGCGCCCGAGGCTAGACCAAAGGGTCAGGCGCCCGTTGCCGTCCCAATCGGCGATGGTGGCGTGCGGCTCCATGGGGACATGCTCGACCATCTGGGTCGTGAACGTGTCTTCGAATATATGATCGGCGTCTGCAAAAGCCTTATCCACGTCACCCTTCTTGATCACCTTGGTGGCGTAGATGTTGCTGTCCGGATCATGCACCTTGGGCGCATCATCGCGCATGGCTTCGATGGGATCGAAGATCGGTGTCATCGGCTCGTATTCGACGGTGATTTTCTCCAGCGCGTCGGCGGCCAACTGTTCGGTCACGGCAGCCACTGCGGCAACGCCATCGCCGGCGTGATAGACGATATCGGAGGCCAGAACCGGCTGGTCCTGAAGGCTGGGACCGAACGAATTGACCGGAATTTCGGCGCCCACCAAGGTCGCTAGGACGCCCGGCATTTTTGCAGCCTCCGATACATCGACCGATTTTATACGCGCATGGGCGATGCCAGCGCGCTTGATCTTGGCGTGGATCATGCCGGGGAAGGACAGATCATCGATATATTTTGTCTGGCCGAGCCCGTGCAGGCGGCCATCGGGGCGGGTTGCGCGCTGGCCGACGGCGGGGGTCTGCTGGCGGGCATCGGGCACCTTTGTCTCAATGGGATAGCTGATCGGATCTGCCGCGACAGGAAGGCGCAAGGCTTCGTCGGCTTCGCGCAAGGCTTCCAGTGTGATTTCGCTTTCGGCGACTTTGACGGTTTCGTCCATGATTGTCTCCTTATGCCGCGCTTTGGGCGGCCAATTCCTTGGCGGTGTCGGCGACGGCTTCGATAATTTTGGTGTAGCCGGTGCAACGGCAGAGATTGCCGGCGAGGCCATCGCGAATTTCGGCGGTGGTTGGATTAGGATTGTTGTCAAGAAGATATTTGGCGGCGAGAATGATACCCGGCCCGCAAAATCCGCATTGCAGGGCGGCCAAATCCTCGAAGGTTTTCTGCAAGGGGTGGAAGGCGTCCAGATCAGCGAGGCCTTCGATAGTGGTGATCTGGCGCCCGTCCGCCTGGCCGGCCAGCATCAGGCAGGCATTCACCGCCGTGCCGTCCACCAGCACCGTGCAGGCGCCGCAATCACCAACGTCGCAGCCCAGCTTGGCGCCGGTCAGGTCCCAGTCTTCGCGCAGCAATTTCAACAGCGTGGTTTCCGGCGGCACTGATGCTGTCAGCTCGCGCCCGTTTACCGTCATCGTTACATCCATAGTTATTCTCCCTTGAGGCCAGCGGCGGCGGCCAATGTGCGGCGGACGCCAACCTCGATCAAATCCAGCCGGTAGGATTTGGAGGCACGGAAATCATCGATGGGTTTGGCTTCGCCGGCGGCGATCTTGGCGGCTTCGGCAATGACCGCATCGGAAACCGGCTGGCCATCCAGCGCCGCTTCGGCTGCTTCGCAGCGGATCACCACCGGCGCCACGGCGCCAAGGGCAATGCGCGGTGCGGCGAATTTGCCGTCCTCTATCCAAGCTGCCGACGCCGCATTGACCAGGGCCAGCGCTTGGCCTTTGCGGAGGCCGAATTTTATGAAGCCCGCCGGCTTGCCGAGATTGGCCTTCGGAATAACGATGTCCACCAGCATCTCGCCAGCCGCCAAAATGGTCTTGCGCGGGCCGACGAAAAACTCCGTCAAGGCTAGGCGCCGGATCCCGCTCGCCCCGGCCAGGATAACGTCGGCTTCGAGGGCCACCAGGACCGGACCTGAATCCATGGACGGCACGCAGGTCACCAGATTACCGCCGATTGTGCCCAAATTGCGGGTCTGCACGGCGCCGACCGTGTGGGCGGCGTCGATCATGGCAGGGGCGTGTTCGGCGATCAGGGGATCGGTCATAATGGCCGTATGGGTGGCGCCGGCGCCGATATGCAGGCCATCGTCATCCACGCTGATCGCGCCGAGATCATCGATGCCAGAAACATCCATCACGACGCCCGGCGACTGGCCGGCATGCTTGAGATCAACCAGAAGATCGGTGCCGCCGGCCAGGATGCGAATTCCGGGGCCGTGTTCGGCGAGGGCGGCAACGGCCTCTTCGGTGCTCGCCGCCTTGATGAATTCAAATGGCTTCATGAAATGGGTATTCCTGGTGTTAGTCGACGATGGCGGGATTGTTGAGAACGGCAAACACCCGTTTTTGGGATTGCTTGATGTGATCGGTAATCAGGCGCTGGGCCCGGCCCTTGCCCCGGTCCTGGATGGCATCGATCAGGGCGCCATGTTCGGCCACCAGCTTTTCCGAGGTAGCGCCTTGCGCAACACCAACAAATGTCAGCCGGTCGAACTGGTCGATCACTTCGGCAGCAGCCTTGGCCAGCCGGTCATTGCCGGCGGCATCGGCGATGGCCCGGTGGAACTGGCGGTTATAGCGGACCCACGCGGCCAGGTCGCCAGCATGGTCAGTGGTGCGGAAACTATCGAGGCCGGCGAGAGCTGCGTCGCTTGCTTCGTCAATGGCGCGGCGCACGCAGGCTTTTTCGAGCAAGAGACGCATCTCATACAATTCGCCCACATCATTGATGGAGATCGGACGCACACGGTAGCCTTTGCGCGGCAACACCTCGATCAGGTCCTCCACCTGGAGGCGGAGCAGCGCATCGCGCACCGGCGATTTGGAGACATCGTAACGGGCCGCCAGATCGTTTTCGTGGATGCGCGACCCCGGTGCCAGCTCGCACGCAAGGATATCGGCGCGAATGTTGTCATAGACACCATCGCGGATCAGCCCGCCATTGGCGATAGAACCATCATCAAGCATGTTTGATACCAGTGAAATATCAGCCAATGTAATTATTAGCAGAAAACAGCGAATATTATCAATGAAAATACGCGAAATTGAATTGATATATAATTTTAGATATTTCAGATATGATGATTGGCAGTCATATAAGGGAGGCCCCCATGCGCCTTAAAAACAAAACCGCCATCATCACCGGCGCCGGCGGCGGCATCGGCGGCGCCGTCGCAAGCGCGTTCGCACGCCAGGGCGCCAGGCTGGTCTGCGCCGATATCAACCAAGCGGCGCTCGACGAAACCGTATCCCAAATCGATGGCGCCATTGGCATTGTTGGTGACGCCGGCGAAGAAGCCCATGCGCGGGATTTGGTGGATGCGGCCAAGGCCGAATTTGGCGGCGTCGATGTGGTCGTCAGCTGTGCCATCCGGGATGTGCCCTATCTGCCGGTGACCGAACTATCGGTCAAGGACTGGCAGCGCTCCCTCGACGTCAATCTCACCGGCGTGTTCCTGTTGTTAAAGCACGCCATCCCGGTGATGGCGGAAGGCTCTGGCGGCTCGATCATTCTTGTCGCTTCGCAATTGGCGCGGGCGCCGAAGCCGGGGCGCGCTTGGTATGCCAGCCAAAAGGGCGCGCTCCTCAGCCTCGCCAAGGCGCTGGCCGTGGATCATGCGGGCCAGGGCATTCGCGCCAACACCTTGTCGCCCGGGCCAACCGCAGATGCCCGCTTCTTTTCCCAATGGCCGAGCGAGGCGGTCGCCCACGCCCACGCCGCGACCTTGTTTGAGCGGCTTGGCGATCCCGCCGAGATAGCGGCAGGAGCTTTGTTTCTGGCCTCGGATGAAGCCTCATTCATGACCGGAACCGATCTTCTGATCGATGGCGGTTATACGGCGGTCTGAAGGGGGCACCAATTGGTCTCTAAGAGGTGTATTTGGCCGCGTTGACAGGCGCCAAACCGCCACCTATGGTGCCGCCGCTTCACATTTGAGCCCCGTATTCGATTATATTTATCGGCATTTCAGGTCCTTGCCGTGGCAGCGCGCCGGGCGGGCTATTCAGGAGAAAATTTGATGAGCGACACACCTTGGCTTAATGAAAATTGGCACACCAGCCTCTGGAATTTCGCCCCCGAAGTGACCAAGGATTGGAAGTTTCCGGAAAAAATTCAAATTCATGACGTGACCTTGCGCGACGGCGAGCAGCAGGCTGGCGTCGCCTTTGATTACGACGACAAGATCCGTATCGCCGAAGGTTTGGCGGAAATCGGCGTCCACCGGATCGAAGCCGGCATGCCGGTTGTTTCCCGCGATGACGCCCGCGTCGTCCAAGATCTGGCGAAACGCAATTTCGGCCCCAAAATTTATTCCTTCGCCCGCTGCATGGTGGACGACGTCAAGCGCGCCGTCGATGCCGGCGTCGGCGGTGTCATCATGGAGGTGCCGGCGAGCCAGCATCTGATCGAAAAAGGCTACCGCTGGGAGTTGGAGCGGGCCATCGATCTTTCCATCGAAGCCACCAAATACGCCCACGACCAGGGCCTGGAAGTGGTGTTCTTCCCCATCGATTTCACCCGTTCAGAATTGAAGTGGGTGATCGATCTGATCGAGCGGGTCGGCAATGAAGGCCATATGGATGGCCTTGCTCTGGTCGATACCATGGGCGTCACGTCGATCCATGCGATGACCTATTTCGTGCGCGCCGTCAAAGCGCGCTTGCCCAACGTGCCGCTGGAAGCCCACTTCCATATGGATTTCGGTCTCGGCATCGCGAATACCATCGTCGCCGTTTCCGAAGGCGTTGAAGTGATCCAGTCCACGGTCCTCGGCCTCGGCGAGCGCGCCGGCAACGTGCCTATGGAAGAAACCGTGATGGCGCTGCTGACCCTCTATGATATCGATATCGGCATCAAGACGGAATTGCTGAAGCCGCTGGCCGATATGGTGGCCAAGATCGCCAAGATCGAAATACCCAGCAATCGGCCCATCGTCGGCGACGATCTGTTCAAGATCGAAAGCGGCATCATCGCCACCTGGCTTTTGAACTGCGGCCTTGGTGAGGATTTGACCACCGTTGTGCCCTTCCGCCCAACCATGGTCGGCCAGGAGAATCCGACCGCCGTGATCGGCAAGGGCTCGGGCGTCGATAACGTCAAACATCATCTGGACAACCATCAGATCAAATACACCGACGAACAGGCCATGGAACTCCTGATGGCGGTGAAGGATTGGGGCTTGGTGCACAAGCGCCTGATGAAGGACGATGAATTCAAGAAGCTGGCCGAGGAAACTCTGGCCGACTGATTGCCCAAAACTATAAGAAAAGCCCGGCTGCCTTAAATGGTGGCCGGGTTTTTTTTCTGTATGATTATATCGAGATACGCCGCTACGCCCGATTCAAGATAATCAAATTAGAATTGAGACTCTATTTGATCAAGCAAGGTCCAATTCACGTCGGGTTGCCATGTTGGCTAAACCGCTCGAGCGTTTTTGAAGGGCATAATTAAGGTGATTAACAATCTTAGATGAACTATCAATATCAATTTCCCCTAGTTCTTCCAACAATGATACTAGGTAGGCTTCTATATTATCACCAACAATGCTTTGAATTTCGATGACATCGGTTACCGCGTCTATAAATTCGCACTCGGTATGTAGCTTGACGGTCATTTTAGCTAACTTTTTAGGATTGATTTTTGACCATCCACAATTTTGTGCAATGTTGATTAATAGAGCACTTCTTCGGTCTTTGTTCTCAGTGTAGTTTGAAATATCGGCGCCAATTGCTGAGAACTCTGGTATTTTATGGTCGAAGGATTGCAATCCAAGCGAAACCAAAAATAATATACCAGTGTCGCTGGGGTTTTTCGCAAATATGTCGACAAGTGCTGCAAGAATTTGAATTGAGCCGGCCTCTACAATAGACGGGGAACGAAATTCACCGCGGTTACCCCAAATACGGGCCATCTCTTCAAATCTGTTATCCTGTACGATTGAAGGATCTAAACGAAATATTTGACAAACATATTTGTCTTTACCTAATGAAACAGATTTCTCAAGTAGATCGAGATTTATGTCATTGCCCACATAACCCTTGCCCGCGATTAACGCAAATTCCATGAGGTCGGCTAGGACCGTCTTAATTTCGGTGGTTATATTTTCCTCCATCAAATTAGAAATGCATGTGTAAAATGAATCGTAATCATCGGAGTGCATGTACATGGCTCCTGATCGAACAGGAGGAAATCCAATTGTTCTTATCCCGGAGGAATAAGGAATCCGAGGATGGTCCCGAATGTCATTTTCTGTAATTCCCAAGGTGACCCATCTATCCTCTGCCGCCATCCAGTCATCGTAATCCCCAAGTTCTCCATTTGCCGCTCGAATCGCAAGTTGATCTAACTCCTTGTTCGTTAACGAAACAAATATACACATCGATAACACCCATGGCAGGTTATAAATCGTTGATAAATTAGAATCGCTCTTGTTCCAATTTTTTGCGATATTTGTTAATGCCGTTGATAGAGAATGTTTGTTCGGATCACGCAGGAATTTTGCCGCTTCCACAATTGGGACCCAGTCATTTGAGTATTCTTTAATTTCTCCTAGGCTTTGCATCATATTTGCTTTGTTTTTATCAACGCTGATTAATCGAATACGCAATCCCTCGCTTAAAGACTTGAGTATGGGAATTTCTATATTGTGCGCATTTTTATAGGTACCCTCAAATAAAGATGATATTGCTTCAATAGTTTCTTTTGGATATATACCACCTTCTGTCAAAAATTCAGAAATCTTTAAATTGTTTAATTTTTTACTGAATTTTATACTAGATATATCTTCTGTAAATTTTTTATTTATCCATTCTGGACAATCATTACTGTTTAAATTTGTAATTATTTGAGCCAGTTCATCAGTACGATTACCCCAATATTTTTCGGCTAACTGTTCAACCCAGTTATTTAGTGGCGATGAAATTGGGATAAGTGTCAACCAAGCCGAAATTTTCCCATAAATCCGAGCCTGATTCAATTTGCCTTCAATTTCTTCGGCATATACATCTTGTAGAGTTTGATCATAAACGTAAGCAAGACGTCGATGATATTCGCCTGGAGGAAGATCAAGCAATTTCAAAGCAACTCGAGCAAACATTTTGGAGAATTTAGGTTGTTTCCGTGAGGATCCATCTTCAAGCAATTCCAGCGCTAGACGAGAACCCGCTAACGTCGCGTGTTCGATTTTGTCACCGCTTTCGTTAAGCGCATTGCATATAGTGTAAATCGAGTCACGGAGATGCTGTCGTTCAACAAAACAATGCCCGGCTGCAAATAAAAATACGTTTACCCAACTCGAAATACCGGAAATTTTTTCGAGCCTCTTTCGCACCAATTCGTCCGAACCAGCCATCAAAGCTTCACCTGCCATAAATTCCTGCAGTGAACGTATCTCAAAACCAACCGAATCAGCCGTGACACCGACGAGGAAAACCAATCTATTTATTGAGGCTTCAACAAATTTTTCTTTCAATGTGATCAATTCGACCCCTTCATGCCCCTCTGAGACCAAGCGATCTTCAATTATTTTGTTCAATGCCGAGGACGACAAATTACTTTCTGTGCCTCCTTTTTCCTCTATCGCTATTTGAAGGGTCAGCCCGACTTGCTGGTGAATTACGTCGATATCCGATTGGTAGTCCCTCAATAATTCTGAAACTGAGGTGTCTTTACTCAACTCCCGGCTATATATCACTTGGTAGTATTGTTGAAAGAGCCTCCAGCGCTCTTGTGGCGGCAGACCGCCTTGATCTACCAAAGTTGACATTATTGTAACTTGAAGCGGACTTCTCATCAGACGAGAGGTCGTGTCCTCTTGGCTAGCGCGCTCTAAACGACCAACTATTTTATCGTATCGGTCCTTATCGGCACCGAAATGATGTCCGGCCAACCGCCTAGCGTAATTCAGAGCTTCTTCCGGTCTCAGTGGCGTCAAATAGAGATGATTGTAAGTATCGGGAGAAAATTCGTTACTGTACCCTTGAGGACGTGTTGTGGCGAATACCAGGACATCCGCATTTTGCTCCGCAACATCAATCATAAATTTATCGACTGCCTCTAAGACCGCATCCCGGTTACTTGTGTCCGGCACTTCGTCAAGACCATCAAATATTACAATCCAGGGGTATTCAGCGAGCCATGAACGGAAATCTGCAGCGGTCACATCGTATTCGCTTATCTCAGAGATACGCCAGGCCAAATACGATAGTAAACCTATTGGAACGTCTGCCATCGCTAGCTTGGCGGCATAATCTTTGAGCACAATTCGAACGGGAAATCGCTTCCCGAGAGGCATCGGGATTCCTTCTATTTGGCACTGGCTTTCGATTTCCTTAAGTGCGCGTTTAGTCTCCATGATAAGGCTGGACTTGGCGCGGTATTTTAATATCGATGCCCTGTACAGCTGAGCAACAAATTGACCCACGGTCGTCTTCCCTTGCCCCGGACCGCCAATCAGGACAAATTTTCCCCTGCTAAGTTCTTTGTCACTCACATTAAGTTCAGGTGAACCGCGAGATATTGAAAGTGATCTTGGGTCCAGTTTTTGGCTTCCCGCTGTCATCAGGTGACGTACAAAGCCGTTGGGCGTTCCATCCACGCGATCATCATCAGGCGGATCGATATATGGGCGATCCCGAAAAGGCAAATCAACAAAAACGGGTGCCAATCGAGTTTTCTCATCACTAGTGTGGCCAGCTTGCTCAAGATTTACGTGCAAGTCCGCTTGTAGTTCTTTTTGCAAAAATGACGCGATAATCGATTCAAAATTTTGTGTATTCGTTTCTACCAACCCAAGGATTTTGGCTAATACATCTCCAGAAAAAATCCATCCACCAAACGCGTTTCGCACGTCTTGGTCGGCCTTTAGGAATGCATTTAACTGATCAAAATCCCAAATTCGAAAATCTTTAATCGGCAATTTGCTTTTGAATTCTTTGAATAACGCCGCCGCCTTATCCTTTGCCCCTTTTTTCGACCCTGGTGAAAGCACTACGTTTGTCGCGAAGATATAGTAGTCTGGGCACGTAAGTTCTTTCGTGGGATCGGAAAATTTCTCTAATTCTCCGCGCAGTTCATCGAGCGCCCATTTACCGTCGGCATTCGTTCCCTCTGTTCGTTGCTTGAATTTCGCTTGGATGACGGCGTAACCATCCCAATTGTTTTTTGAACTTGGAAATGGAATTTTGCCATTTGTGGTAGCCTCACGTCCGCCATCTGGACCGTCTCCGAATACTACGACACCCGGCCCAAGTATTTTTATCGATAGGCTTTGAACCATCTGTTCAAAAGACCTCCATCCAAGCCCGAACAGATCGATTTCAATTCCGGATTTCGCTTTGGATTTTGATACCATTGCTTGTTATCCTAATTGGCAAAACACTTGCACTATTAAGCCTGACCGTTGCAATAATGCCAAGAATATTATGAATCATTTCCCGTTACAAGAGAGGGCAACGATATACCGGTTGCCAGCCCACACCGCGACAGTTTCTGATAGATGCCTCGGAGATCACATTTTGGCCGATCGTTGGCAAATTTATCACAGGTATTTGCGTTTGCCCCTTGCGCGGGCCGATCCATAGACTAACTAATAAGAAGTGCTCTTGAACATTGTGAATAGGAAGAATTGATCCCACGCCGGGCAGTGCATGTGTTCGTGAACCGTAAAGGTGCCTAATACCGACAAAGCCCGGCTAGGTGCCAGTTATGACACCGAAGACCGTAAGGAACCGTAAGAAACCGTTAGGAAAAGTAATGAAACGGTATGGTCGTTTTTGGCGAAATATGTCGCGGGCTTGTGCCGTATTTCAGGTCAGCCTACCAGGGGTAGTAGCCGGGTGGCGGTCCAAAGGCGCGCCCGTTGGGATGGCCCTTGATTGAGATCAACTGGCCTGGGCCGGGCGCGCGGCAACGATGAGCGCAACCACAACCACGGCGGCGCCGGCCAGTTGCAGGGGCGCCAGGCTCTGATCGAATAACAAAAACGCCGCCGTGATGGCGACCAGCGGCTCCAGGTTCGACATGGTGGCCACCATCGGCGGGCCAACCCGGCTGATGGCCACGAAAAATCCGATCATGGCAGCCGCGTAGAGGATGTTGTTGATAATTAGCCCGGCCCAGCCGGCGTCGGTGGCGGGCCAGTTAAAACCGCCGGCCCACGCGACCATGCCCAGCAGCGGAACCGTCGCGCCCACCGCCATATAGATGGTGGCGCGCACCGGATCGGATCTGCCGATCACCCGGCCCGAAACCGCCGAGACAATGGCCAGGCCCAGTGCCGCCGCCGCCGCCAGCCCGATGCCGCCCAAATCGTAATCATTGATGCGCACCCCAAGGGCAAAGACCAGCCCCGCTAAGGCCACCAGCGCGGCGCCCGCCGTCCGCGCCGATAATTTCGTCCAGCCCATGAGGGCGCTGATGGCGATGGTGAGGATCGGAAATAGATAGAACACCAATATGGCGATACCCACCGGCAAGCGGCCGAGGGCGGTTAAAAGTGATACCGTATAAAGCGCCGTGACGACGCCGAGCCCAAGCGCCCAAACGCCTTCCCGGCGGGGCAGAATAAGCGGGTTGCCGCGCCAAAGTGCAAACACGGCCAAGATCACGAACGGCAGAAAAAAACGGGTCCCGGACACCGAAATGGGATCGCTGCCGCCGTCATAGGCGGCGCGCACAATGGTGTTAGAGAGGGCGAAGAAGACCGCTGAAACCAGCGCCAATCCTGTGCCAAATCTGCGCCCCTCGAAGAAACCTGCCGCCGCCATGAATATCTCCCATTCCGATCATGTGACCAGCCCATGGCTGGAAATACAAGGATCGATGTGGCATGGTCCGGGACCTTGGCAACAAATGGATCAACCGATGCCGAACATCACAATGCTGGACGTGGACGAACTGCAACAGGGCCCGCTGGAACCCTATGTCAGGCAATGCCTGAAACAGCGGGCGCCGGACCCGGCCTTCCACGCCATGATGGGCCACAATCCGGCCCTGTCCAAATCCATGTATGTGGCCTGGGGCACGGTGTTTTCCACCGGCGCCGTCGATCACAAACTGAAGGAGATCATTCGCGTCCAATTATCGCGCATGGCCGATTGTAATTATTGAGGCAATGTCCGGTCTGCTTCGGCGAAGCAGCAGGGTTTGACGGAAGACCAGATCGACGACGGTATCGATAATTTCGAGACCAGCGAAAAAATTTCCGATGCCGACCGGGTGGCTTTGCGCTATTCGGACTTGATGGCCAATGCGCCTGAAAAAATCGGCTCCACCATTTACGCAGAGTTGGCCGAACATTATTCGGAGGCTGAGATTATCGAGCTTGGCGCCTTCATCGGCTTCAATATCGGCTACCATACTTTTTTCGGCAGCCTGGATTTCTATCCCATGTTCACCCCCGACGGGCGGCTGGTAGACCAGGATGAGAGCCGGCGCATCTATGGCGACAATCCCATCTCGCATCTGGACGGCGCCGTGCAGCGCTCGGCCGCCCCGGACAAAGCGGCGGAATAGGACGTGAGCGAAGCCAAGCTGGACAAAATACGCGCCCAAGCGGTCGAGCTTGGCGCCGTCGACGAAAACTTCATCCGGGTGTTGAGCCAAGTGCCCGGCTATACCGAAGCCTTGTTCGATTCCCTCACCCGCAGCCACGTGGACGGCGCGGTAGATCACAAGCTGAAAGAGATCATCCGCATCATGCTGGCGCGCCAGGCCGGCGATCCCTATTTCGGAACCCTACGCTCCAAACCGGCGGCGGCGGCGGGCCTTACCGAAGAAATGATCGAAGCCGGCTGCGGCGATTTCGAAGCCGACGCGCGGTTTTCAGCCCCGGAAAAATGGGCGCTTCGGTATGCCAAGCTGATGTACACCAAACCCAAATCCGTAGATACCGCGTTCTACGCCGAAGGCAAAAGCCATTACAGCGAAGCCGAGATCATGGAAATCGGCACCTTCATCGCGTTCCACTATGGCATGCAGGTTTTCACCCGGGCGATTGGGTTGAAGGTAGCGGGCTAAGCCTCTACTCCGCGATCCACCTGACTGTCCCCGCCACCCCATCGACCGCCACCTGGCTGCCGTCGGGGATTTGGCTGGTGGCGTCTTGCACGCCGAGGACCATGGGGATGCCGCGCTCGCGGGCCAGAGACGCCAAGTGCGAGGTGGAGCCGCCCAATTCGGCGACGACGCCCGATACCATCGGTAAAATCTGGCTTAATGTCGGGCCGGCCACCGTGGTTACCAGAATGTCGCCGGGCCCGACGCGGGCCAGTTCGCACTCGCAATTGATGACGCAGGCCTTGCCCTGGCCCCAGCCGATGCCCGCTGGATGGCCCTTGAGGCCGGGACGGTTCAGCCATAATTCGTCGGGCACTTCGGAGATTTCCATCTGCAACGGGCGCACTTGCAGCATTTTGAAGCCGGCTTCATCCCGCGCCCATTCAATTTCCGCGGCCATGCCGATCATCGCTTCGGCCTTTTTCAAATGGCCGGCCAGTTCGATCACTTGGGTATCGTTGAGGCAGCGCTCGGAAACCAATTCCTTGGCCACAACGCCCGTATGATGATGCTCCGCCTCGTGCAAGTGGCAGCCGATCTTGTGGGTCTTGCGGCCGGTGTCTACGTGGCTGATCGCGGCGTCCGCGTCCAGCTCGTAGCGGTCGGGCACCACTTCGCCTTGGGCGATCGCCTCGCCGAGGCCCCAGGTGGCGCTCAAAATCATGCCGCCATCGGCGGTCTGGCTAAGCCCGCCGCCGGACGATACCGCTTCGATCAAGGGCTGGATGAGGAGCGCCATCGCCGTTCCCGAGGGATCGATCTCGTGGCTGCCCATATAGCGTAAGGCGCGCACCGACCAGAGCGCCGCCCAACAGGCGCGCACCGCAGTCAGGAACTCGACCTCGCCATCAAGCCCTAGAAAACTTTCGAATTGTCCGGCAAAGCTGGAGCCTTCCCGGTCTTCGACCAGGGCCGAAGAGCGCACCACCAGGGGCACGCCAGCCCGGTCTTCAAGTTCCTGGCGGGCGGCCTTGAGAGGGTCCAGGATTTCCGGCGCGATGGCGCTATCGAACAGGCCAATACGAATTTCGTTGGTAAGGTGGCGGGATTCCATCAAATCCGCCGACGGCAATTTGGCAATGGCCTTATCGACGCCAGCGGTGCGCAATTGCAGCCGGTAGGCATCGGCGCTCAGGCAAAAGCCATCCGGAATCGGCAGGCCGGCCAGGCCGAGCGCGGCCTGATTGGCGGCTTTCGGGCCGAACAGATCGGCATCGGCGGCATCGGACGACGATAGTGGAACGACAAGATCGCTCATGCGCTTGAACACCTATTCAAATAGATACGGGGGCACGGACGTTGCCATCCATGCCCCCGATCGTTGCGTTTCCTAATATCCCTTAAATCACCTTCACCGGCATGATCCGGTCGATGGGGAAATGGGTAATCAGTTCGGTCTCGTCCGCATGAACGATGACCATTTCTTCGATGCGAACGCCCCATTCCAGCGGCTTGCCGTGCTGGGTTTCGAGCGCGAAGACCATGCCTTCCTGAATCTCGATGGGATGATCCATGGACCAAATACGCGAGATTACCGGCGGGTCGTACTGGGCGAGGCCGAGGCCGTGGCCCCAAAGGTTGGCAGCCGCCTGGTCTTCTTCCTCATAGCCCCAGGCTTCTTTCGCCGACGGCCATTTGGATGCAATGTCGCGGGTGGTGGCGCCAACTTTTACCGCGTCGATGGAGCCTTGCAGCCAATCCAACGCCTTGGCGTAATAGTCTTTCTGCTCCTGGGTGGGCTCGGCCCCAACGCAATAGGTGCGGTAGTAGCACGACTTGTAGCCGTTCCAGGTAAGCGCCGCCAAATCCATAAAGACGATATCGCCCGGCTGGATGATGCGGTCGGAGAAGTTGCGCCAGTTGGGCCAAGTGTTGGGGCCCGAGGACACGATCACGTCTTCCACGTCTTCCATGCCCGGAATGTTGTAGAGGAATTGCATGATGTGGGCGGTGACCTGATTTTCGGTGATGCCCGGCTCCAAGAACTTCATGCATTCCCAGTGTGCGGCATCGCCAATGGCGCCGACGATACGCATGCATTCGTGCTCGTCCTCGTTCTTGACGGCACGGGCTTCCATCATTGGGCTCATACCGTCGGCCCAGGTGATGCCCTCTTCTTCGAACGCTTTCAGCATGTTGATGTCGATGAAATCGACGCCCAGCTTTTCGCCTTCAACGCCGTGGCGTTTCATTTCGTACTTGGCAGCGTCGATGAACTTCTTGACCTGCTGGGTGGATGCGGGGCCAGCGGCGCCTTTGATCCACGCGTAGGAATAGCGGATGTTCTCTTCTGGAATCCAGGGTGCATGGCGGGCGATCTGGGTGCCGATGTCGCCTTGTTCAAAAATGATCGGCTCGCCGTCGCCGCACAGCATGGCATAACGAAGGCCCGGTTTGAGGCGGTTCCAGCCAGGGGTCAGGGTGCTGGTGACATAGCGAACGTTCTCATCATACATCAGCAACAAGGCGCCAAGACCAGCCGCCTTCATGCGTTCGCGGGCGCGCTCGACCCGGTATTTGCGAAGCCGGTCCCAATTGATGCGTTGTTGCCAATCGACGCCGGTGATTCCGAAATTTGCTTTGCCAGACCTCATAAACTTTCCTCCTAAACTGCACGGCGAAACACGGGGGGCGCCTGAATATTTCAGTATCCCAGAAAGGCGCGCCCAACTCTTATAGAAGACAATGCATAAATTAATAGATTGGCCGGTGCAAGCGGCATTGGGGAGACCGCAAGGTGTCTTTGCTACCGCCTAGTATATGGCCAATTGCACTCAGCCCACGGGCTCTGGCGCGCCCGAATTCACTGAGGCGCAGATGGCTTCGAAGACGGCGATATTGCCGGTCAACTCAGGCCCTGAGAACGGATAGGGCGCACCGCCGGCGGCGGCCATGGCAAAGGCCTCCAGATTGGCGCGCACCGTATCGATGGACTGGAACTCCCGGGTTTCCAGATCGCCCTCGCCCCGGCAGATGGTCATGGTGGAAACACCTGCCTCGCTGGGATGGGCGGAATCGCTCACCTGCACCCAGCCCTTGGTGCCGAAGACGCGGAAATAACTGAACAGGGGCGACGACAAGATGGAATTGATATAGCCGGTGGCGCCGTCTTTGAAGCGAAGCTGCACCGACAACAAATCGCCCGACTGAAAATTCGCCGCCCAATTGCCGGTGAGCGCATAAACCGTTTCGATATCCCCATGAAAATGCAGGAACGCATCGGTCATATGGACGCCGGTTGCGGTCAGGCTGGCGGCTGGCGCCTCGGTCGCCGATGCGCGCCAATTATCGGCCGGCAGATCGACCAGTTTATCGTGATTGAAGCTCGCCTCTAGATGCATGACGGTGCCCAATTCGCCGGCCTCCAGCATGTGTTTGAGAGCGACCATGGCCGGCTCGAAGCGGCGCTCATGGCCGATGCCGAGGACAATGCCAGCATTTTTGCAGGCCGCCAGAGAGGCCTCGGCCGCGGCGTGGGTCAAATCCAGCGGCTTTTCGCAAAACACGTGCTTGTGCGCCGCCGCGGCCGCGGCAATCTGGGCGCCGTGCAGGCTGTTGGGGGTGGCGATAATGACCGCGTCGATTTGGTCATCGGCCAGCGCGGCATCGAGATCGGCGGACAATTCAAGCCCGTGATCATCGGCGAAGCCTTGCGCAGCGGCGGCATCGATATCGACGACGCGCCGAAAGCGAAGATGCTGACTTTCATTTTCGCCGGAAAACCGTCCAACAATATACCGGCCCCACCAGCCGAGCCCTACCATGGCCGCATTGATCACGAGCGCATCTCCCCCACACGGGTTTTTAAAATTTCAGACGCGCCTTGATACGACGCGGGAAGCATTGGGGAAAGATATTTTAGCCGTGCCGGAAACCTTAACCCACCCGGTGCCGCCACCAGTGTTTTTCGTTGATGGAATAGACCGGCTGGTAGTGCCGAATTTTGCGGCTGTCGGCGACGATCTTGATCTGGTTATCAAGGATGACAATGCGTTTTTTGTAATAGATAGCCAGAATGGCGTGGCCGATTTTGAGGTTCAGATCCTTGACCGCGACAATACGCATTTTGGCGGGATCGTGCCCCAGATATTTGAGCGCCATATATTTGGCGATGGAATAATCCTCACAATCGCCGAACTTGGTCAGAAATTCACCCGGCGAAGCCCAGTAATCCTTGATGCCCCAGTTCTTGTTGTCCTGGATATATTTGGACTTGTTCATGAACTTGTTGACCGCCTTGATCTGGGTAAGCTGGTCCTTGCCCTTGAGGCCATCCAGAAACACGATCCATTTTTTAAAGCGTTTTTTGAATTTGCCGAGATCGGATTGCTCCTGGGACATCCGGTGCATGGCGCCCGACCATTTCTTGAACGGCTTGAAATTGCTCGACAAGGTCTCGTGGGTGCCGAACAGAAGCACGTTACTGGTTGCCTTGCGCTTGGAGATACCGGCGCGGGCGGCCGCCGCCGTGGTCGCCGGGCGGCGCGAGGTGGAACGCTTACGCCGGCGCGATTTGCGCTTACGCTTACGCGCAGCGGTTAGTGTCTTCAGGCCTTTGGAATTATCGGCGCCCGCAGCTTTGCTCAGAATGGAAAGCGGCGCGGCTTCGGTCGGCCCCGAGGCGGGCGCCAGGACCGCAACGGCACCAATCGCGGTAGCCATCAACAGCTTAACTGGGGCAATCAAGAATTTGGACACCATGGATCCAAGTTATCTCAGGGCAGGGGAAAATCCCAGGCCGATATCCTAATTTTAACCAATCTGGCAAAAAATCAACCCACTTGTCTGTGACCGGGAACACAAACTGTTATAAAACCAGCGCAAATCCGCTTTGAATGCTCTGATCGTTAATTTAAGGTAGCCAAACTCGTTTAAGAGAGAATGAAATGGCAGACGCAAAGGCCGGTGAGGCACCGGAAGAAAAAGACGCCGAGGGCGAAGGCTCGAAAGGCAAGGTCAACCGCATGGTGGCCATTGGCATCGCTGTGCTGTTGGCAGTGATCGGCGCTGGTGTCTTTTTTGCATTTCAATTCGTTGAGGGCGAGCGCCAGCGGGCTCTCAACGAATGGCAAATCCGTCTCGGCATCGTCGCCGACAGCCGCGTTGCCGAGATCAATGATTGGATCGACGGCAATTTCGATGTGATCGCGGATTTGACCGAAAACGCCTCCTTGCAGCTTTACCTGACCGAACTATCCGATTCCAAGGGCGATTCAGGCCAAGTCACGGACGGCGCCGCCCAGCAGGGCTATTTGAACAATCTTCTGGTGGCCATAGCCGATCGTTCGGGATTTTCGGCGCCGCCGCCGAGCCAAGAAACCAATTCCAATGTAGAGCGCGCTGGCATCGCCGGCATGGCGCTGACCGATGCGGATGGCAAGCCGCTGGTGGCCACACCGGAAATGCCGGGCTTGTCGGGCAATATTCGAAAAGCCATCGCCACCTCGCTGGACGGCGAGCCGGCGGTAATCGATATGTATAAGGGCGCCTCCAACGATCCGACCATCGGTTTTGTGCTGCCCATCTATGGGGTGCAGGCCGACACTAGCGCCAAAGGCATCGGCGTCGCCATTGGTATCCGCGTTGTCGATGAGGAACTGTTCGATCTGATGAAGCAGCCCGGCGACACGTCAAAATCCTCGGAAACCTATCTGGTTCGGAAAAAGGCCAATTCGGTGGAATATCTGTCGCCGCTGGCCGACCGGACGGCGCCCCTGAAACGCTCCATGGCGTTCGACACCAAGGATCTGGCGGGGGCCTTCGCGCTGAATACACCGGGCGGCTTTGGCATCAAGCGGGACTATGCGGGCGAAGAGGTTTTGGTCACGTCCAGGGCGCTGGCCGACGTACCCTGGGTGCTGGTGCGTAAAATTGCCCGCTCCGAGGCGCTGGCCGCCAATGAAAGCCGGCTGCAAACCATCTTTGTTGTGTTCGTGCTGATCATCATCGGCGTGACCGTGGCGATGATCGCAGTCTGGCGTCACGGCACGTCTTTGCGCGCCGAAGCGGCGGCCGAAAAATTTCGCATTTCGTCGGAGCGGTTTGAGAATATTTCGAAGTTCATGCGGGTGATCACCAATTCGCAACCGACGCACATATTCGCCGTCGACGGCACCACCACCTATACATTTTCCAATGAGCCGGCGGCCAAGGCGGCAGGCATCGAGCCGGAAGACATGATGGGCAAGACCATGGCCAGCATCATGGGCCCGGTGAAGGCGAAATTCTACGCTGACGTTAACAAGGACATCTTGAAGGAATTCGCCGATCTGGAAGAAGAAGGCGTTGAGGAATCGGTGCAAAAGGGCCGTAAAGCTTTCGTCCAGCGTTTCGAGGACGAGAACGGCGAGATGGAAGTTTTGAAGTCGGACCACATCCCCTTGCGCGGCGACCGCGACCATCCGCCGGGCATCCTGATGATCCTCGATGACATCACAGAGTTTTCGCGCGAGCAGCTCAAAAGCGAAGCGCGGCTGAAGCAACTGGTGACCACGCTGGCCGACGTCGTCGATAAGCGCGATCCCTCTTCCGATACGCGCTCCTCCGATGTGGGCGACGTGGCGCGCGCCATCGCCGAGGAGTTGAATTGCGACCGCCATCAGATCGACTCCGCCGATTTCGCCGGCAACCTCCGCAGCCTCGGCACCGTATTGTTGCCGCAGGAATTGATGGGCCGCGCCTTAAGTGAGTTGGCCGAAAACGAGCGCAGCCAATTAACCGGCGCTCATGTGACCAGCGCCCAGCTTCTCGGCAATATCGATTTCGAAGGGCCGGTGGTCGATACCATCCGCCAATCGTCGGAACATTACGACGGCTCCGGGCCCGAGGGCCTCGGCGGCGAGGCGATCATTTTGACGGCGCGTATCGTCGCCGTGGCCAACGCCTTTGTCGATTTGTGCAGCCCGCGCGAAGGCGGTGCGGGCCTGTCGCTGGAAGAGGCGACGGCGCGGCTGCTGGCAGATTCCGGCTCTTTGTACGACCGGCGCGCCGTGTCGGCATTGCTGAACCATGTAGAAAATCACGGCGGCGCCCTCAAATGGGCGCATTTCCTGCACCGGGGCTAGCGGCCCATGGCGAAAGTGCCCGGCAGCGGCGGAGCGGGGCGGGCGCAGAGCCTGCGCCGCGCCGGGCGCAATGAAGAAGCTGTCACCGCCTATCGCCGATATTTGAAAGTAACCCCGGACGACGCCGATGCCTGGCGCGGGCTGGCTCTTAGCTACATCCCTCTGCAGCGGCTGGAAGATGCCGCCTATTGTTTTTGGCAGGCGCTAAAATATCGCCCGGCCAGCTTGCGCCTGATGATGCAGCTTGGCGATATTTTGGTTCAAACCGGCGACATGGAACGGGCGGCCACGGTTTTCGAACATATGATCAAAGAGCATCCCCGCGACGCCCGCGGCTTTCTGTCCCTGTCGGCGGTGCAGCGCGAACTGGGCAAAGTGGATACGGCGGGGGTTACATTAAGAAGCGGCGTCGCCAAAAGCCCGATCACGGTGCTATCCAGTCTGCGCGCGCCCGAGGCCCGTATCTTGCGCCTGCGCGGCGTCCAAAACGCCTATTATTCGGTGGCCACCGAAGCCTCCCACTGGCTACGCCTGCGCGGCGGAAATTTTTCGTCGAGCGCGCTTTGGGACCAAGACCGCTTTACGACCATCAATTTTCTGATCGCCGACGAAAATATTCTTAAATTCGCGCCCATGCCCAGCCACCAAATCGTCGTCAATTCCATCGCCGACGCCGACCTGGAGGGCCGCTCATTGCGCGCCGCGGCCACGTACCTGGCGAGCGATCCCGCCATCCCGGTGATCAACGACCCGGTCCAGGTTCTGAACAGCACCCGCGACAACAATTACCAGCGCCTAAAAGACACTCCGGGGGTGCGCTTTCCGAAAACCCTGCGCCTCAATTGGCAGCCGGAGACACCCTTTGATGCGGGGGAAATTTTGCACCGTGAAGGCATGGCGCTGCCGATTATTTTGCGCCGCACCGGAACCCATACGGCGGTTTCGACCATCAAGGCCGACACCATTTCCGAGGTGGAAAAATATTTCGCTGCCGCCAGCGCCGGCCAATACTACGCCATCGAATATGTGCTGCATCCTTTCCGCAGCGACTATTTTCGAAAAATGCGGGTCTTTTTTATCGACGGCCAGATCTATCCGGTGGTCCATCATGTGGACACGGTGTGGAACGTGCATGGCTTCAACCGAACCACGGTTATGGCCGCGACCCCGTGGATGCAGGAATTGGAACAAGCCTATCTGGATGATCCCGCCGCTTTCGTCGGCGCCGATGCCTATGCTGCGCTCAAATCGCTGCACTCCATCGCCAAGCTGGATTTTTTCGGCGTCGATTTTAATGTCTTGAATGATGGCCGAATATTGATATTCGAAATGAACCCGGCCATGCGCCACAGCTTCGAACATGCGCAAAATTTCCCGTACCTTATGCCCCATGCCCAGCGCATCACCGACGCCTTCCAGGCGATGGTCACGTCCCGGGCGCTGCCGATGAAAGCCGAAAAGCCGAAAACAGCGTCTTCGGGGGACGACTCGATCCGGATATCCATAAAAAGGGCCGCCCGGTAACAGGCGACCCAAAATTCCGGCTGTGCCACATTCTAGAAGGGCTGATCGATCTGAACGGTAACGCCGCCGTCGGCCGATTCGGTGACCGAATAGCCGTCGCCGACATTTTCCGTTCCGGTGGACGAATCGGCGGAACTATCGGTCTCCCCGGCGCTGTCTTTCAGCGTTACCTTGTTGCTCTCGGTACCGTCCTTGCCGACAATGGTAATGACCACATCGCTGCCGTCGGTGGTGATCTCTACGGTGTCGCCGTCGGCCAGGCTGACGCCATCGAAGCTCAGCTCATCGCCGGCGCCGAAATCAAAGATGGTGTCGTTGCCGTCACCCAGATTGAAGACAAACTCGTCATCGCCGTCGCCGCCATGAAGCTGGTCGTCGCCGGCGCCGCCAAGGATGATGTCATTACCGCTTTCGCCGTAAATGACATCGTCGCCCTCGCCGCCGGACAGATAATCAACCCCCGATCCGCCATAGAGCGCATCCATGCCGTCGCCGCCGAAAATGCTGTCGGCGCCATCACCACCGGTAACCTCGTCGGCGCCCGATCCGCCATAGAGCGTGTCGTCGCCGCCCTCGCCGGATAGCGCATCGTCGCCAGCCCCGCCATAGAGCGTATCGGCGCTATCGCCGCCGGCCAAAGTGTCATCGGTATCGGCACCCATATGATCGGAGAAATCCAAGGTCTGGGTAATGGTCGCGGTATCGCCATTGTCCTCGGTTGAGGTGGCACTCACGGTCAGTTGGAAGGCGGCGCTGCCTTCGGGCACGGTGACTTCCAATCCGGCCAGATCGCCGGTATCCACGGTCCAGCCGCCTTCGCCGTCTGATGCGCCGGCGTTGAGGGTGGCGCCGTCAGGCAAGCCTTCGAAAGTGATGTCCGAGAGGGTTTCTGATGCATCGGTTAGTGCCGCTTCCACATCAACGCCATAGACATGGGCGCTGATATCGGGCGCAAAGGCGACGCTTTCGCTGGCCACCTCTTCGGCGCTGGTTTCCAGCGTCAAGGAGAGGTCATCGAAATTGATCTCGGTCTTTTCGCTCCTGGATGTGGATTTGTTGTTGTAGCCGCCGAGAACCAAGGAATGTTCGCCCTCCGGCAGGCTGCCGAGATCGATGGTCACGGTCTGCCATCCGGTGTCGCCGCCGCCTTCAAGCCGCGCGATGTAATCGTTGCCGTCCAGGCTGACCATCTCGCCATCAATGCTGACCAGAACCTCGGTATATTCATCGTTCTCGTAATGAGAATCCATGTCCATCCGATAGCTGAAAGTCAGGCTCGCGGTACCGTCTTCGGAAACGGTGAAGCTTTGCTCGAAGCCGCCGGACATATCAACGGAATCATCGTCATCGTCGTCGCCGCCGCCAAGTTTGACTTCCAGGGCGCCGCTGCCATCCTCGCCATCATTGTTATCCAATTTGCCGCTGGCGCGTTTGGCATTACTGGTTCCGAAGGCATCGTCGGAATAGGTGAAGCCGTCCAAATCGGAATTGAAGTCGGCTTCGATAAGCGTCTGCGTTTCGCCCACAGTGCTGGCCGATATATCAAGGCTAATTTCGCCCTCATAGCCGTCCGGCGGCGACACTTGCAGCCCGTCCAGAACATCGCCGGTCATGGTCCAGCTGCCGTCGGCATTTTCGACGCCGGCGCTCAAAGTGGCGCCGACCGGAACGCCGGTAATGGTGACGATGTGATCGGCATCCACCTGATCAAGAAGCGATTGCGAGACAGGCACATCGGTATCGGCCAGAACTTCGGTGACACCGGTAACACCGGTGTTGAGATCCGGGGTGTCGGCAACGCCGGCAACGGCAACCGACGCTGTCTGGGCAACGCTCGCGGTTCCATCGGACACATCGTAACTGAGCGATACATTGCCCGAGAAATTAGCGCTGGGCTGATAGCTATAGTTGCCATCAGCGCCCGGGCCGGTCAGCGTGCCTTCGCCGCCATTGACCACCAAATTCTCAACGCTGAGTGTATCACCATCCACATCGGTAGCACCTTCGAGAAGCTGCGCCTCGGATATGATGATGGTGCCGTCCTCGTTCATCGTAAACTCTGGCGTGCCGTCGACTTCGGGCCCGACATTGGGCGCATCGGCCGTCGCAGTGACAGTTGTCGTTGCGGCATCACCATCGGCTTCGGTCGAGGTCACACTAACGCTCAGCTCGATATCACCCGAGCCTTCCGGGGCGGTCATGGTCAGGCCGTCAAGCTGTGCTGGTGTGAGTTCCCAATTGCCATCCGCGTTTAAGCCGCCTTCACTGAAGCTCACCCCTTGGGGCATTCCTTCCATGTCGATGGTGATGCTGGATAGCGCTTCAGAACCGTCCGTATCCACTAAACCAGCGGAAATGGTTACCGGATATTCAATGATGGTCTCGGCATTATCAACAGCTTCAAAATCGATGGAATTGATCAGATAATCGTCACCCGTACCCGGTGCCTTAAACACGATCTGATCGAATGAGCTGCCATTATCGGGGGAAAGCGTAACCGCCGGGTCGATACCGTCACTGCCGCCGATTGAGGTGCCTTCACCAACTTTGATACCATCTTTATAGAAATCAAACGTGGCATCCTCGCCGCTATTTTTCCAGGCGAATGAGACGTCAACAGACGAGACGTCGCTGTCGAATGACACAATTAATTGTTCGGAAATACCGGAATCGGAATCATAGCCAAGCTCCGAATCTGCGCCCGAAGCACTGCCGCCAACCCCAAAACCTTGGGGTGATGTGTTGTGGAACGCGATATTATCGGCGCTTGCATCGGTCAACTGGCCCTCATTGTCGATCGAACGCGCCGTCACGGTGAACCCGGCATCGGTATCGGCAACGCTATCTATATCAATGGACACATCGAGGGGATCTCCACCACTAACAACGGCCACGCCAGCGCCGATCTCAACTGCGAGATCAGGTGCGTCGGCGACAGCGGCGACAGTAATGTTTGCGGATTGCGGCGTGCTCGCGGTGCCGTCGGAGACATTGTATTCGAGCGACACATCACCGCTGAAATTTTCCGGCGGCGTATAGGTGTAATTGCCGTCCGCATCGGGACCGGCCACGGTGCCGGTGCCGCCGTTGACCACCAGATCGGTGATCGACAATGCATCGCCGTCCACGTCCGATGCGCCGGCCAGCAACTGCTCTTCCGATATGGTGATAACGCCGTCCTCGGCCATGGAGAAGACCGGCGAGGCATCGATCACTGGCGCGTCATTGCCGGCGCTGACGGAGACACCGAAGCTTTGCGAGGCGGAGCCTTCGTTGGAGGTGACCTCTAACGTCACGTTGAAATCGCCGCTCCAATTTTCCGGCGGCGTTACCGAGACAATCGCCAATGCCGCTGCGGTCGGCACACTATAGGTGCCGGTTTCCTCGTTGTAGGTGGCGTTATTGACCACCGCGCCTTCGGGCAGATCGGTGAAGGTAATTTCGATGGATTGCAACACTTCCGATCCATCCGCATCATCGATGGAGAAGGAGTCTGTGGAAAGGCCCAAGCCGATCTCGGAGGCGTCCTCGGAGCCAGTCACGTCGTCCACCGATATTGTCACATCGCCGGTGGGCGTCACGGTCACGGTGAATGCGCTATCGACAGTGGCGCTGTCGCCGCCTGCCTCCGTCGATGTGACCGAAATGCTGAGGTTCATGTCGCCGGAGAAATCGCCGTCTGGATTAATGCTTAAGAGGCTGAGATCTTCCGGTGCTACCGTCCAGTTGCCGCCACCAAGATCGGTGCCGGCGGAAAGCTGGGCGCCTTCGGGCACGTTGGAAATGGTGATCGCCAAGGTCTCCGAGCCATCCTCGTCGGCCAGGTTGGCGCTGAGATCAAGGCCGATCCAGCCGCCATCCTCGGCGCCGGACACATCGTCGGCGACCACCACGGGCGCGTCCGCATCGCCAGTCACCGATAATGATACGGTCGCCGTATCGGTGCCGCCGGCGCCATCCGAGATCGTATAGGTGAAGCTGTCAGCGCCGTTATAGTTGGCGTCCGGCGTATAGGTGACGGTGCCGTCTTCATTAATGGTGACCGCGCCATGATCGGGCTGGGTAACGCTATCCAGGCTTATGGTATCGCCATCCAGATCGCTATCATTGCCGAGCACATTCAGGGTCGCCGCCGAATCCTCAGCGAGGATCGCCGTATCATCGGTCGCCACCGGATCGTCGTTTTCCGGATCGACCGTCAGGTTCACCGTCGCCGTATCGGTGCCGCCGGCGCCATCCGAGATCGTATAGGTGAAGCTGTCAGCGCCGTTATAGTTGGCGTCCGGCGTATAGGTGACGGTGCCGTCTTCATTAATGGTAACCGTGCCATGATCGGGCTGGGTGACGCTATCCAGGTTGATAGTATCGCCGTCCAGATCGCTATCATTGCCGAGCACGTTGAGCGTTGCCGAAGCGTCTTCGCTCAATGTCGCCGTATCATCCACCGCCACCGGAACATCATTGGCAGGATCGACGGTCAAATTGACGCTAGCGGTATCCGTGCCTCCGGCGCCGTCGGAAACCGTATAGGTGAACGTGTCGGTGCCGTTGTAATCGGCGTCCGGCGTATAGGTGACGGTGCCGTCGGCGTTGAGAACCACGCTGCCGTGATCCGGCTGGGTAACTTCGGTCACGCTCAAGGCGTCGCCATCAGCATCGGTATCGTTGGCCAGCACATCGATGGTAACCGCAGCATCCTCGTTCAAGGTCGCCGTATCATCGGCGGCATCTGGATTGATATTGACGCCGATGCTCGCCGAGGCGGACGAGGACGCAGAGTCCAGGTTGCTGGCTTCCGTCGAGGTCGAGGTAACCGTCAGGTTGAAGTCATCGGGAACCGACGAATCCAGGGTCAATTGCAGGCCATCCAACTGATCCGGCGTCAACGTCCAAGACCCGTCCGTATTCAACGTGCCGGCGGACAAGGTAGCGCCGCTCGGCAATCCGGTCACTTCGAGGGTCAGGGATTCAGAGCCGTCGGTATCGGTCAAAGCGGTCTGGATATCCAGATCATAGACAGATTCCATGCCTTCGCCGGTATCGGAATCGTCGTCATCGTCGCCGCGTTTGCGCTGATGCCTGCCACCGCCGTGGCTGCTATCGTCATCGCCGCCGCCGCCGGTCGACTGGGAGACCAGAGTGAGGTCAACCGATACCGTCGGCGCATCGGCAACCGCTTCGATATCAACCGTGGTGGTCGCCGTCGAGATATTGCCGGCTTCGTCTGTCACGGTGTAGTCGAAACTGGCGTTGCCGCTGAAATTGGCGTCCGGCGTGAACACGATATTGCCGTCGACAATCTCGACGGTGCCGCCGACCGGGCTATCGACCGCCGTGATCTCCAGCACGTCGCCCTCGATATCGGTGTCGTTGGCGAGCAGGGTTTCGGGATCGATGACCACGGCGACATCTTCGATACCGGACACCGCATCATTCACCGCAACCGGCGCGTCATTTTCAGAGTTCACGGTCAAGTTCACGGTCGCCGTATCGGTTCCGCCGGCGCCATCGCTGATCGTATAAGTGAAGCTGTCGGTGCCGTTATAATTGGCGTCCGGCGTATAGGTGACAGTGCCGTCCTCGTTGACGGTGACCAGACCGTGCTCCGGCTGGGTGACGTTATCGAGGCTTATGGTGCCACCATCCAGGTCTGTATCGTTGGCTAGCACGTTCAACGTCGCCGCCGAATCTTCGGCAAGGATTGCGGAATCATCGGTTGCCACCGGATCATCGTTTTCCGGATTTACGGTCAGGTTCACCGTCGCCGTATCGGTACCGCCGGTACCGTCGGAGATCGTATACGTAAAGCTGTCGGTACCGTTATAATCGGCGTCGGGCGTATACGTCACCGTTCCATCTTCATTGATGGTGACCAGGCCATGATCTGGCTGGGTGACGCTGTCCAGGCTTATGGCGATGCCATCCAGGTCTGTATCGTTGGCCAGCACATTCAGGGTTGCGGCGGAATCCTCACCGAGGATCGCCGTATCATCGGTTGCCACCGGCGCATCATTTTCAGGATTAACCGTCAGACTCACCGTTGCCGTATCGGTGCCGCCGGCGCCATCCGAAATCGTGTAAGTAAAGCTGTCGGCGCCGTTGTAGTTGGCGTCGGGGGTATAGGTAACCGTGCCATCTTCGTTGATAGTGACCAGGCCATGCTCCGGCTGGGTAACGCTATCCAGGCTTATGGTATCGCCATCCAGATCGCAATCGTTGGCGAGCACGTTCAGGGTCGCTGCTGAATCCTCACCGAGGATCGCCGAATCATCGGTCGCCACCGGCGCGTCGTTTTCAGGATCGATGGTCAAATTCACCGTGGCCGTGTCAGTGCCGCCGGCGCCATCGCTGATCGTATAGTTGAAGCTGTCAGGGCCGTTATAGTTGGCGTCGGGGGTATAGGTAACCGTTCCATCTTCATTGATGGTCACGGTGCCATGGTCGGGCTGGGTAACGCTATCCAGGCTTAAGCTATCGTAGTCCAGATCGGTATCATTGCCGAGCACGTTGAGTGTTGCCGAAGCGTCTTCGCTCAGCGTCGCCGTATCATCCACCGCCACCGGATCATCGTTTTCCGGATTGACCGTCAGATTGACCGTCGCCGTATCCGAATTTCCCTCACCGTCGTATATCGTATAGGTAAAGCTGTCGGTGCCGTTGTAATCGGCGTCCGGAGTATAGGTGACGGTGCCGTCCTCATTGATGGCAACGGTGCCGTGCTCCGGCTCGGTAACCGATCCGACATAAACGTCATCGCCGTCCACATCGGAATCGTTGGCAAGGACATCGATTACCGTCGAAGCGTCTTCGTTCAAGACGGCGCTATCGTCGCCCGCCGCCGGGCCGGTATTGACGCCAACGCTGGTGGTGAGAGTGGTGCTGGCGCTATCCTCGTTGCTGGCTTCCGTTGATGTCGAGGTGACGGTCAGGGAGAAATCATCGCCGACGGTATCGTCCACGGTCATTTGCAGCCCGTCCAACTCTTCCGCGGTAAAGGTCCAGGAACCGTCGGCGTTTTCGGTTCCGTCGGTGAAGGATGCGCCGTCCGGAACATCGGTTACGGTGATGGACAGACTTTCCGAGCCGTCCGTATCAGTCAGGTTGGACTGAATATTGACGTCGTAGACAGTAGCATCACCGGCGCCAGTAGAAGGTTCCACACCGTCGAGGGCCTGATTATAAGAAAAGGTAAGCTCGCCCGGAACATTTTCATCGAGGGGCAAATCATTCTGGCTGACCGTACCATCGATAATAAACAATTGTCCCTCGCCAGGGCCGGCTTCTTCCAATTGATTGTCGCCGGCCTTGATAGTCACTGCGACCAATTCGCCACCCGGATAATTCTCGGCCACGTATTCTTCGAGCGGCAGGTCGTCGGCATCCCGGAAACTGGCATCGGGGCCGTCGAAATCCTCGATCTTGACCTTGATGATCTCGCCGCCGCCCACATCCACATACATAACCACGTTGGAAATATCGTGATCCATAACCGGGAACAGATCGGCTTCGCCGGAACCTTCAACTTCAGCAATGCCAACCGACAAAGTCGGCGCATCGGCAACGGCTTCGACATTGACCGAGGTGGTTGCCGTCGAGGTGGCGCCGGAGGCATCGGTCACGGTGTAATCAAAACTGGCGCTACCGCTGAAATTGGCATCCGGAGTAAACACCACATTGCCGTCCACAATCTCGACGGTGCCGCCGACCGGGCTATCGACCGCCGTGATCTCCAGCACGCCGCCATCGACATCGGTATCGTTGGCGAGCAGGGTTTCGGGATTGATGACCACGGCGATATCTTCGATGCCCGACACCGTATCATTCACCGCGACCGGATCGTCATTTTCGGGATTTATGGTCAAGCTGACCGTCGCCGTCGAGGTGTCGCCATCGGCATCGGTAATGGTATAGGTAAAGCTGTCAGTGCCGTTGTAGTTCTCCGCCGGGGTGTAAGTGACGGTGCCGTCATCGTTGATGGAAACCGTGCCGTGCAGCGGTTGGGTGACGCCGGTCAACTCGAGCCCGCCATCGACGGCGGTGTCGTTGGCCAGCACATCGATCACCGCAGCGGCGTCTTCGTTCAGGACCGCAGCGTCGTCAACCGCGACAACCGGGTCGTTCACCGGATTGACCGCAACACTGACAATCGCCGTCGAGGTGTCGCCGTCGGCATCGGTGATGGTATAGGTGAAGCTATCGCCGCCGTTATAGTTGGCTTCCGGGGTATAGACGAAATTGCCATCCGCGTTCACGGTTACCACGCCATGCTCCGGCTGGGTAAAGCTATCAAGGGCCAAGCCGCCATCCGCAGCCATGTCGTTGGCCAGCGCATCAATGATCGCGGAAGAATCTTCATCAAGGCTCGCCACATCGGCCACCGCCACAGGCACGTCATTCGCCGAATTCACGGTCAGATTGACAACCGCCGTATCGGTGCCGCCGGCGCCGTCACTGATCTGATAGGTAAAGCTGTCCGAACCGGTATAGTTGGCGTCCGGCGTGTACGTCACCGTGCCGTCCTCGTTGATGGTAACCGTGCCATGATCGGGCTGGGTGACGCTGTCGAGGCTAATGGTGTCGCCATCCAAATCCGTATCATTGCCGAGCACATCGATCACCGCCGCCGTATCTTCGGCTAGGACAGCGTTGTCATCAACGGCCACCGGATCGTCGTTTTCGGGATCGACGGTCAAATTAACCGTCGCAGTATCGGTGCCGCCGGCGCCATCACTGATCGTATAGGTAAAACTGTCGGAGCCGTTGTAGTCGGCGTCCGGCGTGTAAGTAACCGTGCCGTCTGCGTTGATGACCACGGTGCCGTGCTCCGGCTGGGTGACGCTATCGAGGCTGACGGTATCGCCGTCCAAATCGCTGTCGTTGGCGAGCACGTCGATTACCGCCGAGGTGTCTTCGCTGAGTGTAGCGCTGTCATCAACGGCCACCGGATCATCGTTGGCCGGATTGATGGTCAGGCTGACCGTAGCCGTCGAGGTGTCACCATCGGCATCGGTGATGGAATAGGTGAAGCTGTCGGTGCCGTTGTAGTTCTCCGCCGGGGTGTAAGTGACGGTGCCGTCATCGTTGATGGAAACCGTGCCATGCAGCGGTTGGGTGACGCCGGTCAACTCGAGCCCGCCATCAACGGCGGTGTCGTTGGCAAGCACGTCGATCACCGCAGCGGCGTCTTCGTTCAGGATTGCACTGTCTTCCACCGCCACCACCGGATCATCCACCGGATTGACGGCGACACTGACAATCGCCGTGGAAACATCACCGTCGGCATCAACAATCGTGTAGGTGAAGCTGTCGCCGCCGTTGTAGTTGGCATCCGGGGTATAAACGAAATTGCCGTCCGCGTTCACCGTGACCAAGCCATGCTCGGGCTGGGTGAAGCTGTCGAGGCTGAAATCGCCATCGGCCGAGGTATCATTGGACAAGGCATCGATAATCGCCGAGGAATCCTCATCCAAGGTCGCCACATCGGCAACCGCGACCGGCACGTCATCGCCGGGGTTAACGGTCAGCTCGACCGTTGCCGTCGAGGTGGCACCGTCGCCGTCAACGATCGTATAGGTGAAGCTGTCGGCGCCGTTGTAATTGGCGTCCGGCGTATAGGTCACAGTGCCGTTGCCGTTGATGGTCACCGTGCCGTGCTCCGGCTGGGTAACACTGTCCATAAACATCTCGCCGCCGTCCACATCGTAATCGTTGGCCATGACGTTCAAATTCACCGAGGAATCTTCGTCTATGACCGCCGTATCGTCGACCGCAACCGGCGCGTCATTGACCGGATCGACGGTCAAATTGACGCGCGCCGTATCGAAACCCCCGGCGCCATCGGAAACCATATAGGTAAAGTGGTCGGAGCCATTATAGTCCGCATCGGGGGTGTAGGTTACCGTGCCGTCTTCGTTGATAACCACCGTGCCGTGGTGCGGCTGATGGGTGATCTCGACAACGCTCAAGGGGTCGCCATCGGGATCCGTGTCGTTGGCCGTCAAGTCGATGATGGTGGCCGCATCCTCATTCAAGGTCATCGCATCATCAACGGCATCAGGCTCCAGATTGACAACAATGCTGGCCGAAGACGACGAGGTCGCGCTATCGAGATTACTTTCTTCCGTCGAGGTGACACTAACCGTTAGTTCAAAATCGTCTGGAACCGTCGGATCGAGGGTCATTTGCAAACCGTCCAACTGTTCGGACGTCAAAGTCCAGGAACCATCTGGGTTCAATGTACCGGCGGACAAAGTGGCGCCGCTGGGCAGGCCGGTTACTTCAATGGTCGACAGAGACTCGGAGCCATCGGTATCGACCAGCGCCGCCTCGATGTCGACGTCATAAACAGACTCGGCGCCGTGCTTGATATCGGGGCTGTCATCGTCCTTGGCTCTGAACTGATGGACAACGCCGTCCAAATCTTCGACATCGTCATCATCGAAGGTCTGCGAGACCATGGTGACGTTCACCGACACTAACGGCGCATCGGCAACCGCTTCGATGTCAACGGTGGTGGTCGCCGTCGAGGTCAGGCCGTCGGGGTCGGTCACGGTATAGTCAAAGGTGGCCGTGCCGCTGTAATCGGCGTCCGGCGTGAACACAATTTGGCCGTCGACGATCTCGACGGTACCGCCGACCGGATTATTAACAGCCGTAATTTCGAGAATGTCGCCATCGGCATCCTCATCGTTGGCGAGAAGCGTATCGAAATTGATGACCACCGGTATGTCTTCGATGCCGGACACCACATCGTCGCCTGCCTCCGGCGCGACGTTGCCGCCAGTGACAACCACGTTCAAGGGCACCGGCCCATCGGTGGCCGTGACAATCTCGCCGGTGTCGGGATCGGTATCGGTAGACGTGGCGGAAACGCTCAGGGCGAAATCACTCACATCGTCAGTGGGCGGCGTGAGCGCCAGGCCATTCAACTGCTCCGGGCTCAGCGTGACGCTGCCGTCGGTGACAATGATTTCCTGGGTGACGCCAGCACTATCCACATAGGTAATCGTGGCGCCGGGCGGGATATCGCCGATGGTCACGCTTTCCAACGTATCGTCGCCCACATCCACGGAAGCGGTGATATCCAACGGGATCGCTGTGTTTTCGGCGCCCGTCGCATCCTGGGCCGAAATCTCGACCTCGGCGGTGGCCAGGACAACGACGGCCAATACCACCGGCACACTGGTGTTGGTGACAGTCTCGCCGGTATCGGGATCGGTATCAGTCGCGGTGGCCGACACGCTGAGATCGAAATCATTGGCGTCGTCTTCGGCCGGCGTGATCGCCAGGCCGTTCAATTGCTCCGGCGACAGCGTGACGCTGCCATCGGTGACGGTCAATTCAACCGTCGCGCCGGTATCATCCGTATAGGTCAACGTGGCGCCGGCGGGAATATCGCCGATGGTGATGCTTTGCAGGGTGCCGTCCGGGATATCGATTTCGTCAACGGTGGCCGTAATATCCAGCGGGATCGCCGTATCTTCATCGCCCGAGGCATCCTGGGCGGTCACTTCCGGCGCATCGACGGTGGCGATCACCTCGACGCTCAGCGGCACCGGATCACTGGTGTTGGTAACAACGGCGCCGGTATCGGGATCGGTGTCGGTCGCCGTCGCGGTGACGGTCAGATCGAAATCATTGGCATCGTCTTCGAGCAGCGTGATCTGAAGACCGGTCAATTGCTCCGGCGACAGCGTGACGCTGCCATCGGTGACGGTCAGCTCAACCGTGGCGCCGGTATCATCCGTATAGGTCAGCGTGGCACCGCTGGGAATATCGCCGATGGTGATGCTTTGTAAGGTGCCGTCCGGGATGCCGATTTCATCGACCGTGGCGGTAATCTCCAGCGGGATCGCCGTGTCTTCATCGCCTGAAGCACTCTGGGCGACAACCTCCGGCGCATCGACGGTGGCGGTGACGGTGACGGCCAGCGGCACCGGATCCGAGGTATTGGTGACCACGGCGCCGGTATCGGGGTCGGTATCGGTGGCCGTCGCGGTGACGGTCAGATCGAAATCATTGGCATCGTCTTCGGCCGGCGTGACCGCCAGGCCGTTCAACTGATCAGGGCTCAGCGTGATGCCGCCGTCGGTGACGGCCAGCTCAACCGTCGCACCGGTCGCATCCGTGTAGGTCACGGTAGCGCCCGCCGGGAAACCGGTGACGGTGATGCTTTCCAGCGTGCCGTCCGGGATATCGATGGTATCGACAGTGGCCGTTATATCCAACGGAATCGCCGTATCTTCAAAGCCACTTGCGTCTTCGGCGGCGAGCTCCGGCGCATCGACGGTGGCGATCACCTCCACATTCAGATTGACTGGCTCGCTGGTATTGGAAACTTCGCCATTGGCGAGCGCGGTTTCCGCGTCGGCCAGGGTAGCATCGGCGGCATCAGCGGTGGTTTGCGCTTCGGCAAGTTCCGCATCGGCGGCGTCAGAGGCGGCGATGGCATCGGATTCAGCGATCGCCGCATCGGCGGCGGCGATGTTGGCATCGGTGAGTGCGGTTTCGGCGTCGGCCAACGCGGTTTCCAAAAGGACAACCTCGGCATCGGTAGCGCCAGCGTCAACGGCTTCCAAAAGCGCCGTACCGGCATCGGTGACGGCAGTTTCAGCATCGGCGGCGGTCACATCGGCGGCGTCAGAGGCGGCGATGGCATCGGCCTCGGCTGTATCGGCGGCGGTCGCGGCCGATTGGGCACCGGAAAGCGCCGTGGTTGCATCGGTGGCGGCAGTTTCAGCCGCATCGACGGCGATCTGGAAATCGGGGTCAATATCGACCGCCGTGGCGGAGACGCTAAGATCAAAATCGCCGGCGTCGTCTTCGAGCGGCGTGATCGCCAGACCATTCAACTGATCGGGGCTCAGCGTGACGCTGCCGTTGGTGACGGTCAGCTCAACCGTCGCGCCGGTATCATCCACGTAAGTCAGCGTGGCGCCATCGGGAATATCGCCGATGGTGATGCTTTCCAACGTGCCGTCCGGGATATCGATTTCATCGACGGTGGCCGTAATATCCAGCGCAATCGCCGTATCTTCATCGCCCGAGGCATCCAGGGTGGTCACTTCCGGCGCATCGACGGTGGCGATCACCTCGACAGTTTGGGCGAAGGTCTCGCTGGTGTTGGTAGCATGACCGGTGGTCAGCGCATCATAGGTGGCTTGGGCCTCGGCTTCGACCGTATCGGCGGCATTGGATGCGGTCGCGGCGCTGTCTTCCGCCGCCTGCGCGGTGGCGGCATCAGTTTCGGCGGCGGTGAGGGCCGCTTCGGCATCGGCAACCGCGGTCTCCAACTCCGCAATTTCGGCTTCGGTCGGGGCGTCCGGACTAACCGCCGCGTTGGCGTCGGTTAGCGCCGTGGTGGCGTCATCAAGGGCGGTTTGCGCATCCGCGACCACCGCATCTGCGGCATTGGACGCGGCGGTTGCCAGGTCTTCAGCGGCTTGCGCCTCGGCGGCATCGGACGTAGCGCTCGCCAATTCGGCTTCGGCGGCGACGGCGGCATCGGCGGCGGCGATAACCGCATCGTCAGCGGCGGCGGCGGTTGTTTCGGCAACGGTCTGGGCATCCGAAAGCGCAGTTGTGGCATCGGTGACGGCCACATCAGCGGTATCGGACGCGGCGATGGCATCGGTTTCAGCGGTCGCCGCATCACTAGCGGCTTGGGTAGCATCGCCGAGCGCAGTCTCGGCGTCGGCAACGGCGGCCTCCAACACGGTAATTTCGGCTTCCGTGCTACCGCCCGGGGCATTCACGGCCTCGGCGAGAGCGGCTTCGGCGTCGCTAACCGCTGTCTCAGCGTCGGTCACCGCCAGATCGGCGGCATCGGAGGCGGCGATGGCATTTTCTTCGGCGGTTTGCGCATCGGCGGCGGCTGTTTCGGCATCGCTAAGCGTGGCCTCGGCCTCGAAAACCGCATCGGCGGCGGCTTCGGCTTCGGCGACCGCCTCGACGGCGGCGATGCTCGGCGCATAGTTGGCGGCCACCGCATCGGCGGCATCGGACGTGGCGATGGCGCTGTCTTCCGCCGTTTGCGCGTCGGCGGCATCAGATTGGGCCGTGGCGAGAGCCGTCTCGGCATCGCTGACCGCGGTCTCCAGCACGGCAAGGTCCGCTTCCGTCGCTTCCGGATCGGGATTATCGCGGGCTTCGATAGCCGCGTCCAAGTCCGATTGCGCCTCGGTGATGGCCAGATCGGCAGCGTCGGACGCGGCGACGGCGGCATCCTCGGCGGACTGGGCGCTAGCGGCATCGTTGACGGCGGCCTGGGCGTCGGCGTTATCCACCATATCGGGATCGATATCGGTCGACGTAGCGGTGATGTTCAGGCTGAAATCATGGGCGTCGTCCTGATCCGGCGTTATCGTCAGGCCGGTCAACTGGTCGGGCGACAACACGGCGCTGTACAGCCCGTCAGCGTCGGGACCGGTCAATTCGATGACCGTGTCGCCGCTCATCAGAACGGCGCCATCCGGAATATCGGTGATCGTCAGGCTGGTCACGGTGCCGTCGGCGTCGGCCAGCTCGGTGGAAATATCGACGGCAATGGCGGTGTCTTCATCGCCAGTGCCGGTGCCGGGGGCCGCAGTCACTACCGCCGGATCGACAGTCGCATTGACGGTAACATCCAGTGTTCCAGTGCCGGTCGCCGTCGAGCCAGTAATCTGGTCGAAGTTCGCAGCGCTGACTTCAAGATCGAAGTCGGCATTTTCATCGAGACCCGGCTGGATGGTCAGACCGGTCAGCTGCGCCGGCGACAATTGGATGCTGGAGGTGCCGTCGGCATGGGGGGTCAACACCAATTCCTGGCCGTCGAGGCTGATGGTCGCGCCTTCGGGAATATTGGATATGGTAACGCTTTGCAATTGTCCGGGCGAGCCGCTGGGTATGGTGGCGCTAATCGTCAATTCAATGGCCGTATCCTCGTCGCCGACTGCGGCGTCCAAGGTTACCACGGGCGGCTGGGGCTCCGGCGGAGGCGGAGGTGGCGGTAAATCGTCGCGGGTATCATCGTCTTCTGTACGGCGGTCGCCGCCATCATCGCCGCCATCTTCTACCACATCGCCCGTACTGCCGCCGCCGCCGCCGATGACGCCGCCTTCAAATTCTCCGGTTACATCAACGAAATCACCTGTCCCGTCATCGGGTGCATCATCGGCTGCGCCTTCTTCCTCTTCGCCGCCGCCGGCGGTTTCAAAGTCTTCCAGGTCTTCGTCGACCTCGCCGTCTTCGCCGCCGACCGTGGCTTCGGCCTCGCCGTCCGCAGCAGCGTCCTCTTCGCCGCCCGCCGCCGTTTCGAAGTCTTCCAGATCCTCGCCTTCGCCGCCCTCTTCGCCATCGGCCTCGGCAAATTCGTCGGATTCACCCTCGATGCTTTCTTCGGTCGCTTCCTCCTGCTCGCCTTCGGCTTCTTCAGCGGCGGCATCTTCGTTTTCCTGCTGCTCTTCCTGTTCTTGGCGCTCATCCTCGCGCGGTGCGTAATCGTTGCCGGTACCAACCGCTGTCGGCAGCGAATCCAAGGCGTCGGAGAAGGACTCGCGGATTTCCGAGCGTTGGAACACGCGCGGCTCGGCCGGCGCGGAATTGGAGTCGGAGACGGTCGAGCCCTGGTCGGGCAGGTTAAGAATTTGAATGCCGCCAGCGTTCGCAATAACCACCTCGCCGACGAAGCCATCGGATTCTTCCATCAGCACAACGCGGAGATCGGGCGTACCATCGGCGGTTTCGCCGAGATCGATGCCCACTTGCGTGCCGCGAATACCGATGGTGGCGACGGGCGTTTTCAATGTCATCGCATCGGGATCAACCTTGGCCACCTGACCCGAAACGAAGGTAAACACACCCTGCAGCACCGACATGGAAATGCTGCCTTCCTGGGTGCCAGGATCGTAAACCATTTCGTCCAGAACCATGCGCCCGTTTTCGGCCATGGAAAATGTGGTTTCATCGGCAAGGACGATGCCGACGGCGCCTTCTTCACCCGATTGCAGCACATCGCCCTGGAACACCGGATCGCCGGCTTCCAGTTCGACCCGGTCACCATTGGCGCGGATCGCCACGACCGTTCCCGAAACGCTATCAACCTGACCGATGGGCTGAGCATCGGCGGTCGGCGCGGCCTGCGCCACTTCTTGGGTCGGCGAGAGAACGCGCGCCAGATGGGTCGCGGTATCGCCGGCCAATTCGGCGCCGCCCGGGGTTTTCAGCATCGGCGCCGATTCCTGATCGAAATAACCTTCGATCACGACCTCGGTGCCATCCGGCGCGGTGACCACCATATCCGATCCCGATTGGGCGAACTCCGCATTGCCGAAGTTGACGCCGGCGGGCAACATGACCGCGCCATCGGCGCCCACCTCAACGGTGGTGCTTTGGCCGGCGGCACTGTCGCCGTCCGCCAAGGTCAGGTTTTCGTCGTCGCGGATAAATTCGTCAGCCATTTCGGCAATCCTTCGTCATTTTGCGCCGGCGCCAGCCGTCACATTTATGTTATTGCGGCACAGCGCCCGGCATACAGATATTGTTAGCCTGAATTTACGCCTGAAGTCGGGGGCACCGCTGTGATGGCCATCACACCAAATAAACCATTGCAATTAAACGGTTAACTGGCCTGGAACATGTATTTGTATCAGACAAATTTGGATGTGCCCCACAATTGCCTTATAATTGTGGATACGGTGCTTCTATCGGCCACCATTGGGGGTTTCCATAATTGCATTCTCCGCTGATGGATGGTTTGTCGGGTGGAGAATTCGCGCAATTGGGGCAGCCATGATAAAAAAAATACCTCGGACGCTATTGGCGAAGCTAAAGCAGATATTTGCGGCTTTGATTATTGCCGGGCTTGGCTTTGCGCTGGTGCCACAGGCCGCCGCCGATTACCGGTCCGGTTTGCTAGCGGCTAAGAAGCAGGATTACGCGACCGCATTTCGGGAATTCCGCGCCTTAGCGCTGGAAGGCCACGCCCCTTCGCAATTTAATCTGGCGCTGATGTATCACCATGGCCGCGGCGTCCCGCAGGATTACGCCAAGGCCCGGCAATGGTACACATTATCGGCGGAGCGAGGCCATATCAGCGCGATGAACAATTTGGGCTCCATGTACCGGCGCGGCGAGGGCATTGCCCGCAATTATGAACGCGCCGGATTTTGGTATGCCAAGGCCGCCCCCAAAAGCAACACCGCGAAAGCCAACCTCGCCTATCTGCACCGCTATGGCCTTGGCGTGAAAAAAAGCAATACGCTGGCGTTTAAGTACTACAAAGAAGGCGCCGAAGCTGGGCACGCGCAATCTATCTTCGAGCTGGGCCGGCTGTATGAAAAGGGCCGCGGTGCCAAAAAGGATATGAAGGAAGCGGTACGCCTCTACCGGCTGGCGGCGCGCAAAAATTATCCGCGCGCCCAATATCTGATCGGCGAGATGTATCACAAGGGCAAATTCTTCAAGCGGGATTACACCCAGGCAGAACGCTGGTACCGGTTTGCCCAAAACGCCAAATATACGTCTGCCTATTTTGGCATGGCGCTTCTATACCGTGATGGTCTGGGTGTCCCCAAAAACGCCAAAGAATCTCTGCGCCTGTTGCGGCTGGCGTCCAACCGGGGTCACCGCATCGCCCCGTACGAGATCGGGCACATCTATGAAAAGGGCTTGGGCGTCAAGGTGGACCCCGCCCAGGCACTCAAATGGTACCGGGTTTCGGCTGACCGCCAGTACTCCAAGGCGCGCGACAAAATCAAAGCGCTGGAACCGAAAGGCTAATCGAAATCAGGCGCCGTTGATCAGACGGATCGGCGCACCTTTCAGCCAAGCGGCGATATTCTCGACGCCTTGTGCAAACGACACTTCATAGGTACCGCGCGACACGTAGCCCAGATGCGGGGTCACGACCGTATTCTCCAATGACCGGAAGGGATGATCGGCGGGCAGCGGCTCGACGTCGTACACGTCGAGCCCGGCGCCGGCGAAAGCCTCGGCCTGCAATGCGTTGATCAAGGCCGCCTCGTCGATCAGCGGCCCACGCGAGGTATTGATCAGGAACGCGGTCTTTTTCATTTTGGCCAGATCGTCGGCCTGCAGGATGCCGCGGGAGCGCTCGCTCAAGGGCATATGCAAGGTGATGAAATCGGAATTCGCCATCAACGTATCTTTATCGACGCAGCGGACACCGGCCTCATCGGCGCGTTCCTGGGTCAGGTTCGGGCTCCAGGCGGCAACGTCCATCTCGAACGCCTGGCCGATACGTGCTACCGGCGTGCCCAATTTGCCAAGGCCGATGATTCCCAGCGTCTTGCCGGCCAGCCCGACACCCACCGTACCCTGCCAGCGGCCCTCGCGCACGTTCCGGTCTTCTTTTGGTATCTGACGGGCGAGGGACAGGATCAGCCCCCAGGTCAGCTCCGGCGTGGCGGCGCTGCGCATTTCGGTGCCGCACATATCGATGCCCAATTCCCGCGCCCCATCCATATCGGTGGACCGGTTGTACATGCCGGAGGTGGTCATCAGCTTCAGGTTGGGCAGGCGCTCCAATAGCGTGCGCGGAAACGGCGTCCGTTCCCGGTTGAGAACCAGAATATGAAATTCGGCCAGACGCTCGGCGATGGCGGATTCGTCGAACAAGTGATCGGTAAACACCGTCACCTCGACCTCGCCGGCCAGGCTCTGCCAGTCGGCGTATTGCAAACCGACATTTTGGTAATCGTCCAGGATTGCGGCTTTGTACATTTGCGTCGGATCCTTATTGGTTCAGCTTAGCTATCGTAGGGCTCGTCCTCGCCGTCGATGTCCAAATCATCGGTTTCCACCACCGGCACCCGGTAGCTTTCATCGAGCCAGCGACCCAGATCCAGCTGCTTGCAGCGCTTCGAGCAAAAGGGCCGGTAGTCTTCCTCGGCGGCATGGCCGCACAAGGGACATTTCCGGGTTTTCCTGGGCTCGGGGCGGCGGACCGTTGCCATTATTTGCACTCTCCATTTATCCGGCGGCGATCTTATCCCCGGTAGCCGAGCCCTTGCAACAGGCGCACAGTTTCATAAATCGGCAATCCGACCACGTTCGAGTAGGAGCCGCGAAGCTGGGCAACAAAACGGGCGGCGTAGCCCTGGATCGCGTAAGCGCCGGCCTTGCCCTGCCATTCATCGGTGGCCAGATAGGCATCGATATCTGCTTGGCCAAGGCGCTGGAAGGAGACCGAAGTCTCGACAAGGCGGGCCGCGCGGCGGCCATCGGGGGCAATGATACAGACTCCGCCCAGCACCCGGTGGCGGCGTCCCGACAATAATTTAAGGAACTTCGCCGCAGCCTCGGCGTCTTCGGCCTTGCCGAGGATGCGGCGCCCGGCAACGACGATCGTGTCGGCGCCGATAACGAAGGCGCCCGGATTGGCAGCGGCAACATGGGCGGCCTTTACACCCGCAAGGCGCGCGGCAAGGGCGCGCGGCGCCTCATCTTTTAGCGGGGTTTCGTCAATTTCGGCGGGAAGGATGTGATCGGGTTCAATCAAAACCTGGCGCAGCAGGCTTAAGCGGCGCGGTGATGCCGAGGCGAGAACCAGAACCGATGTATGGGTTTCGGGCATGGATCCCCGGGTCCGTCGGCAACCAGCAAAATTATTTGAAGCGGAAGGTGATGCGGCCTTTGGAAAGATCGTAGGGCGTCATTTCAACATTGACCCGATCACCAGCGAGAACGCGAATTCTGTGTTTTCTCATTTTTCCCGCCGTATGGGCGAGAATTTCATGTTCGTTGTCGAGCACCACGCGGAACATGGCATTGGGCAGCAGTTCCGTGACTGTGCCCGAAAATTCCATCAACTCTTCTTTTGCCATTGGCTATCCTTTTTCGTGTCAAATTTGGTGGAAACTGGTCCGAAGGGGTTGCCGGGTCAAGAGATTTTTCCAAAACGGCTTTATTTATTGCCGTTTTCGGGCGGAAATCTCGCATCGATCCGGCGCTTGAGATCGTCGCGCACTTCGCGGAAAACATTGAGCCGCGCCTCACGGGTGCCGGTGGCCGCCGAGGGATCGGGGATCGGCCAATAATCCACCTCGCAAGACATCCAACTGGTCAGCTGGCGGGCGGCGCGCTCGGCCTCCGGCGACAGCGCAATCACCACATCGAAGGAGAAGTCCTCCAAGGTCTCGAACGTCTTCGGCATGTGGTTCGAGATATCGATGCCGAACTCGGCCAGAACCTCGACCGCAAAGCCGTTGACCTCGGTGCTCTCGGCGCCGGCGGAATCCACGTAGATGCGGGCGCCGTGGGCGGCTTTCAGCAACCCCTCGGCCATAGGCGAGCGCACCGAATTCAAGGTGCAGGCAAACAAAACGGCGGCGGGAAGTGTGCTCATCACCGGCTACCGTAAATTCAGCACGCAAATCAGCGTGAACAACAGGCGCGCGGTTTTGGTATCAATTTCCACGTGGCCCGCCAGCCGGTCGCGGAGTATCTCGGCGCCCTCGTTGTGGAGGCCGCGCCGGCCCATATCGATGGCCTCTATTTTCGCCGGCGAAGCGGATTTGACGGCATCGTAATAGCTTTCGCAAACCAAGAAGTAATCGCGAATGACCGAGCGGAATACGGAGCCGGGCAAGGTAAAGTTTTTGAGGGGCGCGCCGTCTTCGCTGCGAACATCAAATAGCAGCCGATTTTCGGCGGCGCCTAGATGCAGCACGAACGGCCCCAGCGTTCCGTCCACCGGCGCAAAGGTGTTTTCTTCCAGCAGATCGAATATGGCAATGCGCCGGTCCTGGCTGAATTCAGCCCGCTCAGAGGGCTCGGCGTCGCCGCCCAGCTTGATGTCGATGATTCGGCGGCGCGTCTCCACCCGCCTCAATCCGTATCTGTGCTGCCAAGCCGGAGCGATACCGACAAGGCGTGGGCGTGCAATCCCTCGGCCTCGGCCAGACGCACCGCAGCGCTGCCGATGGCATCCAACGAAGCCGCACCGGCGCCGATGAACGAGGTCCGCTTCATGAAATCTAATACGCCGAGGCCGGACGAAAAGCGGGCGCTGCGGTCCGTGGGCAGCACATGGTTGGGCCCGGCCAAATAGTCGCCCAAGGCTTCCGGCGTATAGCGGCCAAGGAAGACGGAGCCGGCGTGCGCGATCTTCTCGAACAATGCTTCCGCGCCGTCCATCGCCAATTCCAGATGCTCCGGCGCGATGGCATCGATGAGCGGTACCGCATCGTTCAAATCGGGCACAATAATCACCGCGCCATGCCGGTCCCAGCTTGCCCCGGCAATTTCTTTTCGCGGCAGGGTTTTGAGCGTCACCTGAATACGCTCCAAAACCTTGTCGGCGAAGCTTTCATCGTTGGTGATCAGGATGGCTTGCGCGGCGATATCGTGTTCAGCCTGGGACAACAGATCGGCGGCAATCCAATCGGCATCGTTGGCGCCATCGGCAACCACTAGAATCTCCGACGGCCCGGCAATCATATCGATACCGACGACGCCGAAAAGCTGGCGCTTGGCTTCGGCCACATAGGCGTTGCCGGGACCGGCGATCTTATCGACCGCGCTGATGGTTTCGGTGCCGAGCGCCAGGGCGGCAATCGCCTGGGCGCCGCCGACGCGGTAAATTTCGTCAACCCCGGCGATATCGGCAGCCGCCAGGACCAGCGGATTAAAGGCGCCGCCGGGGGAAGGTGCGGTCATCACCAGACGCGCGACGCCAGCCACCTTGGCCGGCACCGCGTTCATCAAAACCGACGACGGATAGGCGGCTGTGCCGCCGGGCACATACATGCCGGCCGCGTCAATGGCGCGCCAGCGGAGCCCTAAACGCACCCCGGCGTCGTCCGTATAGTCCAGATCTTCAGGCGATTGGCGGGCGTGGAAGGCGCGGATGCGATCCGCCGCCAATTGCAGCGCCTGAATGTCGGCATCGCTGCATTTGGCGCGCGCGCCAGCGATTTCTTCCGCGCCGACGCGCATATTGCGTTCGTTCAGATCGAAGCCGTCGAAACGGCGGGTCAGATCATAAAGAGCGCCGTCGCCTTTTTCGCGCACCGCCCGAATGATGTCGGCTACGGTACCAGCGACGTCTTCATCACCGCCCCGCTGGGCACTTAGGAAGCGCGCGAATTCCGTATCGAATGCGGGATCGCCGAGGCTAAGCCTGACCGGCATCGACCGCTTCTCGGACCCGCTCGATCCAGCCGCTGATCTCTTCGCCGCGGGTCTTGAACGCCGTCCGATTGACCGCCAGGCGCGATGTGATCTTGGCGATCTCCTCAATCTCGACCAGACCGTTGGCCTTCAGAGTGTCGCCAGTGGAGGTCAGATCGACGATGCGCTGGCACAAACCCATGGCGGGCGCGATCTCGATGGCACCGTTCAGTTTGACGCATTCGGCGTGAACGCCGCGCGCCGCGAAATGGCGCCGCGTGATTTCCGGATATTTGGTGGCGATACGGATATGGCTCCAGCGGCGGGGATCATCGCTGGGAGCGCGCTCTTCGGGCTGGGCAACGATCATGCGGCAGCCGCCGACGCCGAGGTCGAGAGGCGCGTAAATTTCCCTGGATTCGAATTCCATCAGAACGTCGAGCCCCGCAATTCCAATATGGGCGGCGCCAAAGGCGATCAGCGTGGCGATATCGAAGGAGCGCACGCGCACAATTTCCAGCGACGGATCGCTTGTAGAAAAGCTCAATTGCCGGGCGTTTTTATCCCAGAAACTGTCTTCGGGCTCGATGCCGGCGCGCTTCATCAAGGGCATAACGTCGCCCAGAATGCGGCCACGGGGCACGGCAAATATCAATTTGTCGTTTGAAAGCATAGTTCCGCTCCGGTGAAGGCGCGCATTATTAGAAGGTTTTTCCGAATCTGGCCAGAAAAGATTGCCATAACCCCGCGCTAATCCTGCAACCGCTCGATCACCGCGCCGCAGCCGGTGAGTTTTTCCTCGATACGCTCATAGCCCCGGTCGAGATGATACACTCTGTTGACGATGGTCTCGCCCTCGGCGGCGAGCCCTGCCAGGATCAGCGAAACCGAGGCCCGCAGATCGGTCGCCATCAATTCGGCACCGGACAATCTGGCCACCCCCCGGACAATGGCCGAGGCGCCGTGCACGTTTATGTCTGCGCCCATGCGGCACAATTCGGGCACATGCATGAAGCGGTTTTCGAAAATGGATTCGGTGATCATCGAGGCGCCCTCGGAGACCGCCATCAGGGTCATGATCTGCGCCTGCATATCGGTGGGAAAACCGGGGAACGGCTCGGTCATCACATCGACGCCGAGGATGGCGCGCGCGCCCTGCCGTACCTGCACACCGCCGTCGATTTTGGTCACCTCGGCGCCCGACCGGCCAAGGATATCGGCGAGGGCGTCCATGGTTTCGAAATCGGCGCCGTCGAGCGCCAGATCACCGCCGGTGATGGCGGCGGCGACCGCGTAAGTGCCGGCTTCGATGCGATCGGGGATCACCTGGTAGTTGGCGCCGTGCAGCTCTTCGGCGCCCTGGATGCGCAAGGTATCAGTGCCGATGCCTTCGATTTCAGCGCCCATGGCCACCAGACAGCGGGCCAGATCGGCAACCTCGGGCTCGCGTGCCGCGTTGGCAATCTGGGTTTCGCCCTTGGCCAGAACCGCAGCCATCAGCAAATTCTCGGTGGCCCCCACCGACACCGATGGAAACAGGATATGCCCGCCGACCAGGCCGCCAGGCGCGCGGGCATGGATATAGCCTTCTTCCAATTCGATTTCGGCGCCGAGGGTACGGAGCCCGTCCAGATGCAAATCCACTGGGCGCGTGCCGATGGCGCAACCGCCCGGCAGCGACACCCGCGCCTCGCCCCAGCGCGCCAGCAGCGGGCCCAGCACCAACACCGAGGCGCGCATGCGGCGCACCAGATCATAGGGCGCGATCTTGTCACCGGGATCGCCGGCGGTCAGATCGAACACCCGGCCCGAATGGCCACCCGGCGCATCGCCGTTCATGCCCACCTGGACGCCCAGCTCGGCGAGCAAGTTGGCCATGGTTGCGATGTCGGCCAGATGCGGCAAATTGGCCAGCGACAAAGTCTCCCCGGTCAACAACGATGCCGCCATCAATGGCAAAGCGGCATTCTTGGAGCCGCCAATGGCGATGCGCCCGCGCAAAGCCTGACCGCCCCGGATGCGGATGCGGTCCATCAGCTTTTGCCTCCACCGCGCGTGTCGCCGGGCGAGGTTGCGCCGCCCTTGCGCCGCTTCAAATTGGCGCGCAAAGCCTCGGCCAGGCGCGCGTCGCGCACCTCGCGCTTGGCGGCGTTTTTCTTGGACAGCGCCGGCGGTTTATTTGTTTTGGGCTCGCTCATAGGTTTGTATCGATCAGCATGGGCACTAACGTCGTGCATAAATCGGGCAAAATTTTGACGGCCACATCTTGTCGCAACCGTCCCCCTGCCCGGTCAAGGCGTAAATTCCGTGGCGGCTCCCCTTACGCGACATTTTTCTACATCCCCCTTACGGTTATGATGGTTTATGACACACCGGCCCAGCCGGTCTGGGGATGGCCGGGTCGGCCAGACCGGCGTCCGTCTTGGCACCGGTCTGTGATCGAAGCACGGCCAGGCAGCCGCGAGGCATGCTCGGACGTTGGTTGTATATTTCCTGTTTTCTCGCGCGACATCCTATACACCCCCCTTACGGTTATGACGGTTTATGACGGTTTTATTGCGGAATGCACCGGACGCGGGCGGCCCGGGCACCGAAAAGTCATATGCATAATGTTCAAGAGCACCGGAATTAAATAGTCCGTGGGAGATAGATTGCAAGTCCGGGAAACCCCTGGCTGCAACGGCGCCGCTTTCCCGCGCTTGCCCTCGTGATCGCCCTATGGCATGTTCGCCGCCTTCCATCCCAGGCCGCCGTAGCTCAGGGGTAGAGCGCGCCCTTGGTAAGGGCGAGGTCGAGTGTTCAATTCACTCCGGCGGCACCATTTTTTCCCATAAATTTATGGCGCTTTGCAGGACCGTCTGGTTTGGCGCCGCCCGGCATTGCCCAGTTCCAGCCAGAACCACCAATCCATCTTCGGCTATTCAAGTGCCCCGCACCCTCTATAGGCCGGGCTTTGGCCATAACCCTTGCCGTCTGAATATCGACTTTTAATTGTTGCCGAGAATACCATTTAATAAGTATGCCGAAGAAGATGGCAACGCTTCGATAGATATATTTGGAGGTTACAAAACGTGCTTGCTGTCATTGGCGCAATGGATGAAGAGATCCAACTCATTAAAAAACGAATGACCCAGAAAAAGGTGTCTGAACACGCTCAGATAACCGTGGTCACCGGGAAATTCAAGGGAACCGAGATCGTCTTGGCGCAATCGGGTATTGGCAAGGTCAACGCCACCATATGTACGCAGATGCTGATCGATCTGTTTAATCCCGGTGCATTAATATTCTCCGGGGTAGCGGGTGGATTGTTGCCCAATATGCTTGCTTGCGACGTTATTATTGCCAGCCACGTTGTTCAGTACGATATGGATTTAACGGCTTTTGGCCGCCGTCATGGCGAGGTGCCGGGGCGTGATCGTTTCATCGAATGTAATCCCGATCTGGTCGCCAAAGCGACGTCAGCGTTCGATGCCGCCTTCGAGGGTAAAAAGGATGCGCCCAACCTAATGCTTGGAACCATCGCGTCCGGCGACCAATTTGTGCAAGACACGGCAACGCTTCGCTGGCTGCAGCGGGAGTTTGCGGCGCTGGCAACGGAAATGGAAGGCGCGGCCTTTGGGCACGCATGCCACCTGAATGAATTGCCCTTTGTGGTCATCAGATCCTTATCGGACGCCGCGGGGAACACGGCGTCAGGCGATTTTCAGGAAAATTTGCATCGGGCTTGCCACAATTCCTTCCACCTGATGGAGCATTTAATCCCGATGGTATTCGCGAAGCGGCCTAAACGGGAGCGGCGCAAGAGGCGATAAACACCAACCATGATATTTTGTTCGAATACATGGTATAGTCCGCCACATGTTCCCGGCGACACATAGCTTCGGTGCGAAATCATGGGCGGCCCTCGTGGTTCTGGCCCTCAGCGCTTGCGCGCAAAACACGCCGCCGACCGGCAAGACGGAGCTTCCCGCGGTCCACGAACTGGCCCGCCACGAAGACGACGCAGCCCACCATGACGACGAATTGCTGGTGCTCGATCCGCCCGCCGATTATTTGGCGAGCCTGCCAGAACTCGGCCTTTCGATCATCGATGTCACCCATCTGGATGGCATGGATTTGATGCTCTACCATTTGCGCATCGAAGATGGGAAGCACCCGTTTCATGCCCGCCAAACGCATCTGGACCGGCATCCCGAAGTGATCGCCGACGTGCACCACCATTTCGAACAGCACGCCACGCGCAAACGAAAACGCAAAACCAAGCGCAAACCCAATACCAGCTATAACAGCCGCAAGGCGAGCCAATGGGGCGCCCCGGCCAAGGTCTGTGGCGCGGCATCCATATGGGCATTGTCGATGGCGGCGTTGATACCGGCCATACCGCCTTCAAGGGGCGCGACATCAAATTTCGCGCCTTCCACCGCAAAGGCGAGGAGGTCGCTGCCAATAATCATGGCACGGCGGTGGCCTCTATGCTGGTGGGCGGCAACAAATGGGGCAGCCTGTTGCCCGATGCCAAATTGAGCGCCGCCGGCGTCTTTCACAAAAACCGCAAGGGCAAATCCAGGGCCAGCGCCAAAAGCATCCTGCAAGCGGTCAACTGGCTGATCAAACAGAAGGTTCAGATCATTAATTTTTCCATCGGCGGCTCTAAAAACCGGCTGATGCAGCGGGCGGTGGAGAAGGCCGACGAGCTTGGCATCATCCTGATCGCGTCGGCCGGCAACAACGGGCCGTTCACCAAAAAGAAAAGCTATCCTGCCGCCTACCCCCAAGTGATCGCCGTCGCCGCGTCCGATCCGTTCGACCGGGTTGCCCGTTTTTCGTCGGCTGGCGATTATGTGGAGTTTACCACCCCCGGCGTCGGCATCTGGACGGCGGTTCCGGGCGGCGGCAAGAATATGTCCGGCACCTCGTTCTCGTCGCCCATCTTCGCCGGCTTCACGGCAGCGGCGATGAAGTACAAAGGCATTGCCGGCACCGAAACCATCCGCACCCATTTCCGCGAAATCGTCAAGGCGCGGGGCAGAAAGAAATGGGACAAATATTCCGGCTGGGGCTTCATCCGCTCTGCCTCGCCCTGCTGAACGGACGCCTAGCTGCCCGGCCGGGGTTTCAAATAGACCTATTCACAAAGTTCGAGAGCACCCAATCTTTTGTAGTCTGCCAGCGCTACCGCGCCAGGGGTTGGGCGATGATTGCTATCGCGGCAACTTCTTTTAGAATAGCCGCCAATCAAACCGCCCCAACAGAGGATCAGGGAGTATCATGGCGGATCGGGAGGTTAAACGGAGGCTTGCTGCCATTTTGGCCGCTGACGTGGCCGGCTATACGCGCCTCATGGAATCCGATTCCGAAGGCACCGTCGCCGCCTGGCAGGATGCCCGCGAAGACGTGATCAAGCCCAGCGTGGCCGAATATTCGGGCACGATCGTCAAGCTCACCGGCGATGGCTTTTTGGTGGAGTTCCCCACTGTCCAGGACGCGGTCAATTGCGCCATTGCCATGCAGTCCGGGCTTGTCTCCTCAAGCCTCGACTTCCGCTTCGGCATCAACCTCGGCGACATCATCGACGACGGCGAGGACATCCACGGCGAAGGCGTCAACGTGGCGGCCCGGCTCGAAGGGCTGGCGAAGCCCGGCGGCATCTGCATATCGGGCGACGTATTCAATCAGGTAAAAAACCGGATCGAGGCAACCTTTGAGGACATGGGTGCGCAAGAGGTCAAGAACGTCTCAGGCCCGGTGCAGGCTTACGCGATCTCATTTAGCGGGTCGAGTACTGGTTCTAAAACCATCGAACATTTGGTAGCCAGCAAGCCCTCCATTGCCGTCCTGCCGTTCGACAATCTTTCGGGCGATCCGGAGCAGGAATATTTCTCGGACGGTATCAGCGAGGATATCATCACGGCTCTCAGCCGCATCCGTCAGTTTTTCGTTATCGCGCGCAATACCACTTTTACCTATAAGGGCCATGCCGTGGACGTGCAGGCTATCGCCTCGGAATTGGGTGTCCGCTATGTGCTGGAGGGCAGCGTGCGTAAATCGGGAAACCGTGTGCGCATCACCGGCCAGTTGATCGATGGCGGCTCCGGCAATCATATCTGGGCGGAAAAGTATGACCGCGAGCTGGAAGACGTGTTCGCGGTCCAAGATGAGATCACGCAAACCGTCGTCGGCGCCATCGGGCCGGAACTGGATCGGGCAGAGCGTGAGCGGGCCCTTCTCATACCGCCGGAAAGCCTGGACGCCTGGGATTTTTACCAAAGAGGTCTTTGGCATATTTACCGTTTTACGCGCGACGACAACTTCAAGGCAGAGGAATTATTCAGAAAATCCGTCTCGGCGCATTCGCGATTTGCTCCCGCTCATGCCGGTATCTCTTTTGCCAAATTCAACAAAGTGTTCATGGGCGAGTCCGATGATCGCCAACGGGATATAGCCGAAGCCTTTAAGGCTGGGCAGTCCGCTGTGAATTGCGATGATAAGGACCCATTCGCCCATTGGGTGCTGGCCCGCGCCCTTCTCCTCCGGGAAGAATTTGACCGTGCCATAGCTGGATTTGAAACCGCTATTCACCTTAACCCAAGTTTTGCCCATGGCTATTACATGCTCGGCTGGGCGTTAATGTTGACCGGCAAAAATGACGCGGCACTCCGGAATCTAAATATTGCGCTGCGCCTAAGTCCTCACGACCCGATTGCTTTCGGAATGATGGGAATCTGCGCTATCACCAACCTATTATCAGGTGAAATGAATTTGGCTGTAGATTGGATAGAACGCGGCTTACGCCAAACAAATGCGCATAAGGTCATATATGTCGTTGCCGCCCTAGTGGGTGCCATGGCTGACCGGGACGATTTGATGAAAATTGGCTCGGAGTATATTTCGCGGCATGCGCCGGACTACAGCTGTGCCGAATTCTTGCATGCGCTGGCAATCCAACCGGGCGCCGACCGGCAACTTCTATTGGACGGCCTCCGAAAGGCCGGACTGCCGGACGGCTAATCTCCGCATTTGGCCGTAACAGATTGCCATGAGCACGGCATCAACTAGAATGGCACCCAGAACAATTCAAGCCTCAAGGACATTCTGTTCGAGGGGTTGGAGCGGGCGGGAATGGCGGAAGATTGACTGCAGCAACGCCAATTGGCCGATCGCGTGCATTCCCGCTTTCACTACAATAACCGCCAACCAACAAACGCCGCGACAACAAACGCCGCAAACGGGCGGCGGGAATTAGGGGATGGCGCGTGCGCTATGGATTTGGAGATTATAGCCTCGATACGGATGGCTTTACTCTGACGGCAAACGGCGAAGAGGTCGCCGTCGAGCCGCAGGTCTTCACGCTGCTGCAATTTCCGATCGAACACCGAGCGGATGTGGCCACCAAAGACGATCTGATTGCCCATGTCTGGGACGGGCGCATTGTTTCCGACGCGGCCATCACATCGGCCATCAATCTGGCCCGGCGCGCCGTCGGCGATGACGGTAAGCTGACAGCGCCGATTTCCCCTTGATCGGCCGCCGCCCTCGCCGCATTCTCCCCTCCATGATCACTTACAAATATAACTCCGCCGACAATCATCTCGACCAGCGCTGGCTGCCCCGCAATTTGTGGCAGGACCGGGTGGCCGCCAAGTTCAGGGAAATGGCGCCCAAGGTCATCGAAAAAGACGGCGGCGAATATTGGACCTGGGAA